>Ga0182015_10000211_pt1 | contig 84090 bp, 72 predicted proteins | sample 712P3MmetaG_FD_120478 | JGI IMG/M metagenome (GOLD analysis project Ga0182015, IMG submission 120478) | Permafrost microbial communities from Stordalen Mire, Sweden - 712P3M metaG | ecosystem: Environmental > Terrestrial > Soil > Wetlands > Permafrost | place: Sweden: Stordalen | collected...
AAGGGTGAAAAGGTGGGGTAAGAGCCCACCGCCCGGATGGCAACATCCGGGGCACGGAAAACCCCGCGTGGAGCAAGGCCAAATAGGAGGGGAGGGCTGGCCCAGCCCGTATGCAGCGAGCTCGAAGGAGCGGACTGCTGCGACCCTCGGGTAGGCTGCTGGAGTCCCGGAGCGATTCGGGACCTAGAGGAATGATCATCGCGCTGCGTGGGGAGGGATCTGACGCGAGTCAGGTTCCGAATCGCGCGGCGACAGAATCCGGCTTACAGGCTCACCCGCTATTTTTCTCAATTTCTGTGAGGGTTTAGGTCCGAGAGCGTTGGCTGCTCGCGGTGCCTAACCGGACGGTCCCGTTAGCCCGTATTAAATCTATTGATACGTGTATTTTTCGAAGTATCGCAGTGAAGTAACCCCCACGATTCGGATAGGTGGGTGGCAAACCCAGTTGTCGACGGTAATCCGACCACGATCAACTTCAGTGTTAAACGGTAAGTCGGCTCTTTCGCGTCTGGTGTGCGCCCCGGCTGCATTCCTGGGAGACTCGAGGTCTTCGACGCGTCCACTCAACAATAATCGACCCAGTCAGTGAAACTTCGAAACGAGCCGATCCGTATGTTTATGTGGCAGCTTGCACTGGCCAATTCGTTGTGTTCAAAGTAGCGGAAAGCGAACGATGATTCGGCTCAGGGGCCCAATCAGACGTTTCGTTCGAGGCGTTGAACCGTGAACAATCTGATTCAAGATGTGCGCTACGGCTTGCGCATGCTTGCAAAATCGCCTGGGTTCACTTTGGCAGCGATTTTGACGCTCGCTTTGGGTATCGGCGCAAACTCCACCATCTTCAGCATGGTGAACACGCTCCTGCTGCGGCCACTCCCGGTGAGGGACCCCGGTCAGATCCAGGACCTCTTCCCGCAACAGAAGGACGAAACGCCGCTCGTCCAATTTTCCATCCCCAATTTTCGCGACATCCGCAGCCAGTCCACCGGCGTGTATTCGGACGTTATCGCGCACAGCTATGGGATCGACGGGTTTGCAGTGAACGGAAAGTCCGATCGCGTGGTGACCGAATATGTTAGCGGAAATTTTTTCACCATGTTCGGCCTGAAGCCGGCGCTCGGAAGGCTGCTGCCCTCGGAAGGCGAAACGCCCATGGCCGATCCGGTGATCGTGCTGTCGTATTCCTATTGGAAAACGCGTTTCGGCGGCGATGCGGGAGTCGTGGGCAAACAGGTATCGGTCGATGGCCACTCCATGACCGTTGTCGGAGTCGCGCCCGAAGGATTCACCGGGCTCAACCCATTCGTTTCGATCCAAGGCTACATGCCCCTCGCGATGCTGCCCATAGCAGGGTTTCCGGCCGACATCGTGAGCAATCGGCAGAACCGAACCGTGTTCCTGATGGCTCGTCTTGCGCAAGGTGCGACGATCAAGAAGGCGCAGGCGGAGCTCGACGTAATCGGTCGAAGACTCTCGGAGCAATATCCGTCCGAAAACAAGGACCTCGGCATCCAGGCCTTCCCGGAAGTCCGGGGCCGCATCGGGCCCGATCCGAAAAACCGAAATCTGGCCGCTTCGGTACTCTTCCAAGGCCTGGCGACTCTCGTCTTGCTGCTGGCGTGCGCGAACGTAGCGAACCTCTTGTTGGTGCGCGCCACCATTCGCGAACGCATGATGGCGATTCGAGCGGCCTTGGGCGCGGAGCGCAGCCGCTTGATCAGTCAGCTCCTCACGGAGAGCGTGATGCTGGCGCTCGGTGGAGGACTCGGCGGCCTGATCCTCGGAAAGATCGGAGCGTTGGTGATCGGGTCAATTCCGCTGGGGCTCGACATTGCGACACAACCGAGATTCAGTTTCGACTGGAGAGTCTTTACTTTCGGAATTGCTGCCGCGGTCATCACGGGAATCATCGTGGGAATCGTACCGGCCGTGTGTGGCTCGCGCGGGAACCTGGCGCAAGTTTTGCACGAAGGCGGGCGCACGGTGGCAGGTGGAAAGCATCGGCTGCGGAATGCGTTAGTGGCGATTGAAGTGAGCGCATCGTTGATGCTGCTGATCGTTGCGGGACTCTTCACGCGTAGCCTCAAAGCCACGGAGCGCGTGAAAGACCTCGGCTTCGACACCGACCACGTGGTGAACTTAAGCATGGACCCGAATGAAATCGGGTACAACGCGGAGCAGTCGCGCCAGTTTTACAAAAGTGTGCTGAGCCGCATGCACGAGCTGCCCGGCGTCGAATCGGCCAGCATCGCCAGTTCGATTCCCATGGGCCTCTACGGCAACCAGGATTCCATCTTGATCGAGGGTTACGAACCGCCTGCGGGAAAACCCGTGCCTTTCATGACTTATATCGCGGTTTCCGAGGATGTCCTTAAGACCCTGGGCATCCCGTTGGTCCGCGGCCGCGCGTTCACAGAGCGGGATGACCAAAATGCTGCGTATGTCGCGATCGTGAGCGAGGCCATGGCGAAGGAATATTGGCCGAACCAGGACCCGATCGGGCATCACTTGAGGTTTGGCTCCGACCCAAGTCATTCGATCGAGGTGGTCGGCATTGCGAGGAACGCGCGATTCCACGGACTCACCGGACCGATTCAGCCCTATTTGCTCGTACCGGTTTGGCAACACATGGCGACGAACACGCTCGAGACTCTTCAAATTCGCACGGTCGCGGCTCCGGAAGCCATGATCCCCGCAGCTGAGCGCGTGCTGGGCGGCATGGCGCCCGAGCTGCCCGTCTTCGATGTGAAGACGCTGAAGGAAGGGCTGAATACACTCGCCGGCCTGCTCTTCTACAAGATCGGCGCGGTGCTCGCGGCTGTACTCGGCTTCTTGGGACTCGCGCTCGCAATCGTCGGAGTGTACGGAGTAATTTCCTACGCCGCGAGCCAGAGGACGCACGAAATCGGGATCCGCATGGCGCTCGGTGCGCAGCCGGAGGACATTCTGAAACTTATCTTGCGGCAAGGGCTTGTGATTGTGGCGGTCGGCCTGGTCCTCGGCGTCGTGGCGGCACTCGCAGTCGCGCGCGTGGTGGGAAATCTCCTCACGGTTAGTCCTATGGATCCTGTGACTTACTTGACCGTGTCGGCGTTGCTGACGATTGTGGCGCTGCTCGCTTGCTATGTCCCCGCGCGACGCACGATGCGCGTGGATCCCCTGGTGGCTCTCCGCTACGAATAGTTCGACTCCCGTTTGCCGATTCTGTTTTGAGTTCGAGGCGTTTCGGAGCATTGTCCGGATTACGTTGGTAAATCCGGTTATCGCCACCTATTTCAAATTCGGCCTTCAGGGATGAGTTCAGCAACGCAGGGGGTGCGCGTTCTACGGGTGGGTATCTCTAACCGGGTATATCGCGGTTGGATGTCCCGCCGTTCTACCAGTAACTGCGCCCACGTTGAGCCCGCTATCCGAGCTCGGTTGACACGCCCGACCTTGCTGAACATCTAAACGATGTGGTTTTCGTAAGTGTTGTGGTATTCGTTTTCCAAAAGTGGCTACCAAACTCCTTGAAAATCAATCAATCTATGTCTCACTAGCCTCCGCACGACCGAGCAAAGATCGCGCAGTTTCTCTTCCACGCAAACCCCGGCAGCAGGTATGCTGTGCCCAGAAAGAGACTGACTTGCTTAGGGCTACTGGGATCCGCAAGGATCGTTCCGAAAACCGACGATGCAGGAGACAACGATGAAGGCTCTTATCAAGAGTCTGTTGTTTGCGGCCGTTGCCTTATCGATGGCCGTTGTTCCCAGTCACGCGCAGCTCAAGTCGCTGGACGGTCCCAAGGGCGGCCAAATTGTGTATGGCCCGGTCGACGGCGCCGATTCGCCCGCTGCGGCAATGGGATCCATTCTGCGCTCGCTGCATAAGCAGTATGGCGACAAGCCGCAGCTTGGCCGCGTCTTCAAAGTTCGAGGCACCAACTCGGATGCAGTGTTCTTCACCTTGGTGAAACGGAACCAGAACAATATGCAAATTGCGGGGATGCTAATTTCGGCGCCCGTCGGACCCGGCCGGGTGGAAGCGGCACTTCTCTCGGACGAGGCCAGCCGCTTTGGGACTTCCATCAATCCGATGTTGCAGACGCTCTTTGCAACATGGCAGCCGGGCGGCGCTCCCGGAGCCTCATCTGACGGTTCGTCCAAGGGTGGTAGTGGAGGCGGCGCAGAGGCGCCGGTTGAGCGGCTGACGCAATTCGTTCTCCCGGACCAGTCGGCGCCCGTGGACCTTGCGCCGGGCTGGCATTCCACGCCTCAGAGCGGCGCCGGCACGATCATCGCGGAAGGGCCCAATGGCGAGCGAGTGCTGCTGGATTTTCCGTTTCTGGCGATGGATTCAAGCAATGCGCGCGTGCAGCAGACCATGCGCTTCGCGCAGGGCGCGGGCCGTAACACCAGCCATGCGAGGGCGTTGTATTACCCCTATGGCGGCGACCCGGTAAAGACATTCATCGACCTGAATGCGATGGTGCGCCAGAGGGACGGGATGGTGGTGCCGACCATCCACATTGCCAGCGAAAAGCAGGTGCCCAGCAATGGCGCACGCTGCGCCGAATTCACCGGCGAGCTTGACGGACACGACGGCAAAGGGCCGGCCGAAATCCATGGTGTGTTCTGCATGGGCCGCGAGTCGGCGATGGGCCAGTATATGAACATTCTGATGGTCAGTATCGTGCCTGAAGCAGTGGCGGAGCGCGAACGCGCGACAGCGGCGGCGATGCTCGCGAGTTTCCAGGTGAACCAAGCCAAGGTGAATGCAGAAGCCAGCGCAATCGCGGCCCCCGCCATTGCACGCATTCAGGAGATCGGCAGAATATCCGCGCAGAATGCGGCTAACGCCCATGCCAGGGAGGACGCGCAACGTGCGTCGGTGGAAAAGCACTGGGATAGTCAGGACCGGAACAATCAGGGATTCAGCAACTACCTTCTCGATCAGACGGTGGTCCAGGACAACGCCCGCAATGAACACGGGACAGTCTGGAATCAGACCGCGGATGCATTAGTGAAGAGCGATCCCAACCGCTATGAATACGTGAACACGCCGAATTACTGGAAAGGCGTGGACTATTGAGCGCAAGGCGTTGGCGTCACTCGGATGTTGGAAGGTTAATGCAGTTTGGCTCGCCGTGTCACAATATAGAACGAAGGACAAGGTGCAAAGAACAAAGAGCGTAATGACCGGCACCGCTCCATAAACCCTTGGTTCCGCGGACACATTCGTTGTTCACCGGCGTAGAAAAAACATTGCACGTAACTCGCTGATTCCTGTGGCAACAATCAGAATCCAGGCTTCCTCGCTATTTTCTTTTTTTCACAGCTTTACGTCGTGAAATGAATCGCCCTGCTTAAGAGATGCGCACGATTCCTGGGAATCCATCAAAGCCAGAGTCAAAGCTTAAGATTCGTTCAATTCCGTGCTGCTCCATTATGGCTAGGTGCAGGGCATCGCGCGCGGACATCTGTCTATGGCCCATTACGATTTCCTTGGCGCGGTTCGCAGCGGTTGAGTCTACGGGTAGCACTTGATCTGCGATTCCGAGTACGGCGTCAAATGCAGGTTGAATCGCGTCGCGACGGTTAATTGCGACACAGCGAAGCAGGATTTCCTGCAGGACCTCAGCATCCGTAACGAGGCGTTCGCGATCACTGATTAATTTTTCGATAGACCGCTGCGCGTCGGCTTTGTGAGGATGAGCGGAACCGACCAAGTACATGGGAACGTTTGAATCGATAAAAATCACAAATCCGTACCGCTGCCATAGCCGCTCTCGATCTCCGCCAACATCTGATCAACATCGGCGGTGGGGTAGTTCTGCCGGACGGCTGCACGAACAACCTCAAGTTTCTTACCAACATCGGTAATAGGCTCACGGCGGCGGGCCAACGCCAGCGCCTGACGAACCCACTCGGCGATAGACATATGGCGTGAACGGGCGATTCGCTGGATTTCGCGGAAGTCTGGGTCCTGCAAAATCACTTGAAGTCTCTTAGCCACAGCATGAGCTTATCTGACTCATGGCGTGAGTCAACCGTCGGTAGGAGTTCCAATCAGACGATCCCTGACTTTCGGGCTAGATTTGAAAGACGGTGCTGGGTTTCGGCCAGGGGTGTTGGAAACGTACAGGCGCGTGCCGTGGCATCGCTCCGGCCGTGGTGCAGACTACGAAGCTTGCTGGGATTCGGCTGATGCGGGCAGGATAGGGAAGCCGAGGACTTGAAGTTCGGCTCGGAGTTGCGGGACTGACTGATAGCGGATCGTGCGTATGCCGATGGCTCGCGCTTGCTCCAGATTTTCATCTCTGTCGTCGATGAATAGGGCTTCTGACGGCTGGACTTTCAGAGCTGCGATGCAATGCTCGTAGATTTCGGGTTCTGGTTTAACCCTTCGGACCTCGCCGGAAAAAATGTGGTGATCGAAGTAATCGATCCATTGGTAGGTCCTTCTCACGTGATCGGCCATGTCCGTGGGCATGTTTGAGAGAATCGCGGTCTTGAATCCCGCATTATGGATTAGCTCCAGCCAGGAAATCATTTCGTCGTCAATTCTGCTCCACAGGTCGAGGTCCAACTGGCGCAGCTGTTCAACAGTGGGATCATCGATTTCTACGCCGGAGTCCTGTGCGAATGCGTTCCAGTATTCGCCAGGGAGCAGATCGCCGCGGTCGTAGGATCCGCGGCCTTTCAGGTAATTCGGGAGAAATGCATGCGGATCAAGCTTAAAAATCGCGGCCATTTTGGAGATATTTTCGGGCGATGGCGTACGGCAGAGCACTTCGCCGAAATCCAGGATCACGGCGCGGATTCCTGGGCGATTCATGATTGGAGTGCGGGCGTCGGTGTCTGCCATTGTCTTATTGCGCGGCCTGAACGGCATCGAGCGCCAGATTTTCAGAAGGAAGCTTCAAATAATCCTGAAGGACCGATACAACCAGTTCGTGGTCGTCGCGCTGGGGAAGGCCGGATACTGTGATGGTGCCGACGCATCCTGTTCCGACCAGCAAAATCGGGAAGCAGCCGCCGTGCGGGGCGTAATCTTTTGGATCGAGGCCCGTTTTTCCCTGCAACGTAGTTTGGTTGCGTTGATGCGTTAAGCCGATGGCGTAGGAACTGCGCTGGTAGCGTTGGACTACGTTGCGCTTGCGGCGAATCCAATCGAGGTTGTCCGGCGAGGTGCCGGACATGGCGAATGCGAAGAGCGCATGGCCGTGCAGTTGGATATCAATGGCTACCGCTACTTTGCGCTTTTCAGCCGCGGATTTCAGGGCATTGCCTACGGCCCATGCTACTTCTGAGTCGAAATAGTTAAATTGAAGCTTCTTTTCTTGTTGCACGATTTTTTCAAGGTCTTGATCGATGGTCATGAGATTCCCGCCGTCAATTCGTTATCGATTTGTGAATTTGTTTATCGAATGAAGTAGTAATCGTTAGAAATAATATCAGATTGGGGCCGAGTTAGGCCGCATCGAAATCAACAGCCACGGCCGGATGGGCGGCGGGACGCCCTTCGCTCTCAGGGCAGGCCGAAGCCACGCCACAATGCCAAGCTCTCCAGCTCACCCCTAACAGTTCGCAAACCCATTTATATCGGGTGCGGTATGAATGGCACTTCGGATTTAGAATCTGAACTTCTTACCGCTGTCTCCAGAACGTTGATGACCGCCAGAGCGTCCTCTGGAGTCACCGGGTTCGGCGCGCCTGCTGTTATCGCGTCGCGGATGCCTTCGTAAAATCCGAGATAGTTGCCTGACTCGTTGGGCACTTCACGTTTTTCGAAGTTTTCGCCGTGTTTCACTACCAGCGTGCCCATCTGCGGGTCGCGACCCCATCCTGCGATTCCTGGGGCGTCGCCGCGTTTCAGCGATTCTTCCTGCGTGTCCATTCCGAATTTCACAAAGCTGCCCAGCGTGCCGTTGACTGTGAAGCGCGGAGATTCGCCGGCGACGAGCGAGGAACCGTGGAGGATCACTCGGCTTGCACCGTAACGCAAGATCACGTGGAAGTAGTCGACTACCCGGGCCTGTGGGCGTTGGATTGCAAGATCCGCGTAGAGCGATTCGGGCATGCCGAAAAGCTGCAGCGCTTGATCGACCAGGTGCGGGCCCAGGTCAAACCATAATCCGCCGCCGGGGACGTCTTGTTCGCGCCAGCGTACCCGTGGCTCCGGGCGATAGCGATCGTAGTGAGATTCGAAATGCGTGATTTTGCCGAGCTCGCCGCTCGCGAATAATTTTCGTAGAGTTAGAAAATCGGCGTCCCATCTGCGGCTCTGGAACGCCGAGAGCAGGCGCTGCTTTTTTTTGGCTAGGGCGATCAGCTCCGCGCCTTCTGCTACCGTGTTGGTGAACGGCTTGTCGATGACTACGTTTTTTCCTCCGGACAGCGCTGCGCTGGCTAGATCGAAATGCGTTGCATTCGGCGTGGCGATGACTATCAGATCGATTCCCGGCAGCGCGAAAGCGTCTTGCGGCTTCGGAAGTACGGTGACGTCCCAAACGCGCTTCACTTTTGCGCTGTCGCTGGAGACGATGTGACTCAGTTGCAGTCCCGGCACTCGCATGAGCAATGGCGCATGAAATGTTTTGCCGGCCATTCCGTAACCGAGCAGGGCTACTTTCAATGGTTTTATGGTTTTTGTCGAATCGTGCAAGAACGATCTCCTAGGGAGGCTCGAGCTTTTTCGGGAGTTAAAAAGCTTGCGCCGCCGTATACCGTTATCTATTCTCTAACCGCTCCAGACCGCTAAGTCCAGCGGAACATTCTACTTGAGGTGATACAACTTGTCCTCATTCCGACCGTTAATTGTACCGGCAGGCTTGCTGGTATTTGCTTTTCTGATGGCGCCGATCGGCGTCGCCGGGCAAGCTGCTGGACGCTCTGCTGTGCAATCTGGAGGACAAGCGACGTCGCAAGCGCTGGATGCGAAGTGGGAGTTCCGTGCCGCTAGCGACACGAACCAGGCGAAGCTGAAGGAGTGGCAGGCTGCGGAAGTTCCGGGCGTGGTGCAGACTGATTTGCTGCGCAATGGTGCGATTCCCGATCCGTTTTATCAGGACAACGACACCAAGCTGCAGTGGATCGGGCTGATGGATTGGGAATACCAGGGGACGTTCCAAATGAGCGCGGCTACGCTGGCGCACGAGCATGTGGATCTGGTATTCGATGGGCTGGACGCCTTTGCGGATGTCTATGTGAACGATCAGCCTGTGCTGTACGCCGACAATATGTTCCGGCGATGGCGCGTGCCGGCGAAGAGTTTACTGAAGGCCGGGCCGAACACGATTCGCGTGGTGTTTCATTCCGCCGTGGAGTCGATGATTCCGAAGGTTAAGACGCTGCCTTATATTTTGCCGTCGATCAGCACACATAATACTGGGAACGAAGAAAACATCGCCACCGCGCCGTATACGCGCAAGGCTCCTTACCAGTATGGATGGGATTGGGGGCCGCGTTATATGACCGAGGGTATATGGCAGCCTGTGCGATTGGAAACCTGGGACGCTTTGCGCATTGAGAATTTCAATGTTCGGCAGCAGCAAGTTGGCGACGATCTCGCCACTTTGAGTGCGGAACTGGAAATTGAGGGTGGGCGTAGCACGGCTGTGTCTGTCGAAATAAATTATGCGCTGCTTTCGGGGGCGGGAACTGACGCTTCCGGCACAGCCGCGGCTGCCACTGCTAGCGCGCCGGTGATGCGGCAAACTGTGCAGGTTGATCCTGGCGTGAATCACGTGAGCGTTCCGCTTCGCATCACGAATCCTAAGCTTTGGTATCCGGTGGGGTACGGGTCTCAGGCTCGCTATCGCTTTTCGGCGGTGATTCGAACCGGACGGGATGTGACCGCTCAGTCGTCTTTGAAGACCGGGCTGCGATCGATTGAACTGCGCAGGGAATTCACGAAAACAGGGAAGAGTTTCGAGTTCGTGGTGAACGGGATTCCCGTTTTCGCCAAGGGCGCGGACATGATTCCGTTCGACAGTTTTCCGAATCGCGTCACGCCGGAACTGCACCGGCAGATTCTGCAGGCGGCGCGCGATGCGCATATGAATATGGTACGCGAATGGGGCGGCGGTTATTACGAGTCCGATGATTTTTACGATATTTGCGATGAATTGGGAATTATGGTTTGGCAGGAATTCATGTTTGGTGGAGATATGGTGCCGGGAGATGTGGCGTTTCAAAATAATGTGAAGCAGGAGGCGATCGAGCAAGTTGAGCGGCTGCGCAATCATCCCAGCGTTGTTTTGTGGTGCGGTAACAATGAGATCGAAACCGGCTGGGTTCACTGGGACGACCGCAAGAATTTCAAGGAATCGATTTCGCCTGCCGATCGCGAGAAAGTCTGGACGGATTACGTGGTTCTCTTTCACGGGATTTTGCCGGGCGTGGTGAACCGGTACGGAAATTCCGTGCCTTATTGGGGTAGTTCGCCCAGCGCGGATTTTGAAGATCCGCCGGACAGCCAGACGAACGGGGACATGCATTACTGGCAGGTATGGCATGCGCTTGCGCCGATCGAGATGTATACGCAGCAATTTCCGCGGTTCATGTCCGAGTATGGGTTTCAATCTTTTCCGGAGATGCGCACGATTCGTTCTTTTGCGAAGCCCGAGGATATGGATATTCGTTCCGCGACGATGCAGGATCACCAGAAAAATCATGGTGGCAACGAAAGGATTCTCAGTTATATGTTGCGCTGGTATCCGGAGCCGAAGGATTTTCCGTCGTTCGTGTATTTGAGCCAGGTATTGCAGGCCGAAGCTATCAAGGTGGGGGCTGAACATTTGCGGCGGCAGCGTCCGTACACGATGGGGTCACTCTACTGGCAGCTGAATGATTGCTGGCCCGTGGCTTCGTGGGCCAGCGTCGATTACTACGGGCGCTGGAAGGCTTTGCAGTATTACGCGCGGAGATTTTATGACGACGTGATTGTTTCGCCGTTCGCGCATGACGGGAAAGTGGACGTCTATGTCGTTTCTGACGATTTAGGGCCGGTCAACGGGGTGATTCATGCGCGGCTCATGGATTTTTCCGGGAAAGTGCTGATGGAGAAGACGGAGGTGGTGAATGCCGCGCCGCAGTCTAGCGCTGTTTATTTCACTTTGGATGAGAGGGAACTGCTAGCGCATGCCGATGCGAAGAAGAGTTTTCTGGTTTTCAATCTGATCGTGGGCGAGAAGAGCGTGTCGCGGAATTTAATTTTCTTTGACGTCATGCATAACCTTGATTTGCCTGCGCCGGCGCGAATTGATTCGTCGGTGGAGAGTTCGAACGGGTCTTTCGTCGTGACTTTGCAATCGGCTGCGCTGGCCCGCAGCGTTTATTTGTCGTTTGGCGATTTGGATGTGTGGTCTTCGGATAATTATTTCGATTTGTTGCCCGGCGAGCCGGCGCGCGTGACTTTAAAGGCGCCTTCGTCGACGTCGATCGATCAGATCAAGCAATCGATGCAGGTTATGTCGCTTACCGATGCGTTCCCGGAGTCGCCGACGATGCACTAGGGAGTTCGTGAGGCGAATCGAAATTCATCGCTTGCGGTTGCTTCGGCCACGCACGGCTGAAGGGACACACCACAAACCGTCGACGGGCCGGAACCCCTTGAAACCTCATAAACTGAAGCACATTTGATTCCGGGCGTTCTATAGCGCGACTGAACCCGCGACCTACAAACCATTGGTGAGCTAATCTCAGGGCGAGCGCCTGTCGTCGAAATGCAGGCTTTACGCGGCGGATCCGATTTGTCTATTTGTTTGCTGCGGCTGCGTTGGCCGCCGACAGGCTAACATTGCTGCGAAGTTCGATGTCTTGGCTTGAGCGTCCGACCAGGATTTGATATTCGCCAGGCTCGACGTGCCATTGCTTTGAGTTCACGTCGTAGTGCGCAAACGCGCGTGTATCTAGAATCACTGTAGCGGTTTTCTTTTCTCCTGGTTTCAGATTGAGGCGTGTGAATCCCTTTAGTTCTTTTGGCGGCATGGGGACATTCGAGTGAGGGTCCGCAACGTACACCTGTGCAACGTCGGCACCTTCTCGCGTTCCGGTGTTTGTTACGTCGAAAGTAACCTGAAACAATGGGGGCGAGAAACTGTCGCTTTTCGTTGTATCGGTTGCGGGCTGGACGGCGATGTTGTCGTATTTGAAAGTAGTGTACGAAAGGCCGAAGCCGAAGGGGAATAGCGGCTTGATGCCGTTTTTTTCGTACCCGCGATAGCCTACGAAGATGCCTTCCTTATAAACCACGCGATTTGTTCCCGGCGCTGGGTAGTAGCTGTCGTGGACTGGATTGTCTTGCCAACTGCGTTCGAAGGTTGCCGGCAGGCGGCCTGACGGATTTACGTCGCCGAAAAGAATTTCGGCCGCTGCTTTGCCGCCTTCCTGACCCGGGTACCAATCCTGCAGCAGAGCCGGGGCATTGGCGACCCACTCAGTCATGTCCACACCGCCACCTGAATTGACGATCACTACCGTGTTTTTGTTCGCGGCGAGCATTTGCTGGATCAATTCGTCGTGGCCCGGGGGTAGACGGAACGTGCGATCGGCTCCTTCGCTTTCACTTTCCGGATTGAAGCCGACAGCCACCACCACTACATCGGTTTTCGCTGCAAGCGCTTTGGCGTCGGGCAGGACGTAATTTCCGTGACGGGCAATTCCCATCCGCAAATAGCTTCCGAGCCATCGTGAATGGCCGTGCCGCTCCAGAACGACCTTGTGGGGGCCTGCTTCCAGTGGGAGCGTGGCGATGCCCAGCAACTCATACGCGTTTTTCCAATTATCCAGAACGATTTTGTCGTCGATGTAGGCACGGTAATAGCCGCCATCTTCACCGGTGGAAGAAACGAACAAGTCGAATGTGCCGGCAGAGGATGGATTGTAATAACCGGTCCAGCGGGAGGACAGCGCCTGATCCGGAAATACTTTTCTGCTGGGCCGGCCAAAATTTACGTGCGGTTCGGTGCGTGAGAGGAACGGCGCGCCTTGCAAATCATCGCTGGCGAAGTGCTCGGCTTCGAGTCCTGCGGCGCCGCCTTTCGCTGTCGTCGAGAAATTTGTGTCGTCGGCCAACTCGCTGGGAGTCAACAGGCCGGGGTTGTAATAGACATGGCCGGAGTTTCCGAGGTAATCGCTAATTCCCTGAATCAGGCTGACGGCGTGGAATGGCTCGACGGCGGCGCTGCCGCCTCCGACGGGCACGGCTGGATACGCGTTCGGTCCGACTACCAAGACTGACATGCCATCGGCTTTTTTGAGCGGGAGCAAGCCGCCTTCATTTTTCAGCAGCACCGCTCCTTCGCGCGCAGCGTCCAGGGCAACCTGATCACCTTCGCGGTTGTAACGAGAAACGGCCAAATCGGTTTGCTCGCGATCCAGCCACCCGAAACGGATTGCCACGCGCAGAATACGGCGGACTTTGTCATCGATGGCCGCGACTGAGACCTTGCCTTGCTGGATCGCCGGCAGCAGATTGGCTCGGTTCATAAACTTTCCGGAAGGCATCTCGGCGTCCAGGCCGCCGTTCGCGGCTGCTATTGCGTCGTATGTCGAATCCCAGTCCGACATCAGAACTCCGCTGAAGCCCCACTCCTTTTTCAAGACATCAATACTCAGCGGGGCGTTCTGGGTCATGTGGGAACCATTCGTCAGATTGTAAGAATCCATAACTGCGCCTACATGAGCTTCTTTTACCGCAGCCTCAAACGCGGGCAAATAAATTTCGCGCAGGGTGCGCTCATCGATGATGGAATCGACATTGTGGCGATCGAACTCCGAATTATTCCCGATGTAGTGTTTAATTGTGGAGCTGACGCCCTGGCTTTGCATTCCCTCGATATAGCCGACAACGATCCTGCTGGCGAGATAAGGATCCTCGCCGCAATATTCGTGGTTGCGGCCATTCATCGGCGCTCGATAAATATTGACGCCCGGACCGAGCATGAAGTGAACGCCTTTAGCGCGTGCGTCGTGGCCGATTTCGGAGCCGACGCGTTCGGCGAGAGCCGGGTCCCATGAGGCAGCGAGCGAAATTCCGCCAGCCATGGCCGTCGCGGGACCGCCGTTGCGCACGCCGATAGGGCCGTCCGCCATTTTTAATCGAGGGACACCGAGCCGCGGATAGGCGCGGATGTAAAAATCGTCAACGCCGCCGATCATGCCCACTTTTTCTTCGATGGTCATCTTACTGAGGATGGACTCGACGCGCTGTTCGACATCGTCGGGCGCGGAAGAGGCGGGTAAGACCAGGACGCAGGAAATTGCGAGCAAAAGGAGGCATATCGACAGTAAACTCGTTTTGCGCAATGAACGTGCAGGTGTTGAATTGGTCAAGCGTTCTCTCCTCGGTCGTTCCCTATTTCGGCGAATCCTGCGTCTGGTCCTGAGTGCCTTGCAGCTGGCGGGATAATTCCATTTCGCGATCCACGTCGGCCGTACGGCCCTGCTTGCGATAAATTCCGGCCAGGCCGAAATGGGCTTGCCCGGCCAGCGAGGTATTATTTTCGATCGTCAGAAGATGCAGCCAGGATTTTTCGGCTAGCGTGTCGTCGCCGTCGAGATTCCCCGCTTTGCCCAGCAGATAAAGGGTCTCAGGCATGTCGTGTTTCAGCTCGTCGGACCGCACCAGAGCCAGGCGCGCTTCGTGGAATTTGCCGAGCTGCATGAGGGATTCACCTAGACGATAGGCTGCTTCGGGACTGCCTGGTTGCAACTGGGCTTCGAGCCGGAACTGCTCCTCGGCTTTATCCCACTGTTGTGCTCGAGCATAGAGACCGCCGAGCTCCAAATGTAAATCGGCTGTTTGCGGGCGCAGGCGGAGCGCTTCCAGGAATTCCCGTTCGGCGCCGCCCACGTCCCGCAAGGCAGCATAGTCCTGCGCCATCATTTCGTGGGCGCGTGCGGATTCCGGGAAACGGGCTTCCAGGTCGTCGAAGACCTCTTTAGAGAGTTGGCCGCATGCCCGACCGTAGTAGTAAAGGAGGTCTGGATCGTTTGGATGCCTGGCCAGGGCCTTCTGAAGCACGATTACGGCATCCTGCAAGCGATCGGCCTCCAGGAGGGCGATGCCGAGGACGTCTTCATCGTGAGCCTTCTCGAGGTGCGGAACCGCGTCTGAGGCGTATCCCTGAGCCAGCAAGGCGTATCCCAGGAGGCGGTGGGCTCCCTCGATGTTGGGACTGATTTCGAGCGCTCGTTTGAGAGGCGCGACTGCGGCGGCGTAATCGTGCTTTTCGATCAACGCTTCGCCGAGATCGAGGAAAGCGGGAGCAAGCTTGGGATCAAGTTCGGTGGCCTGTTTGAATTCTGCTATCGCCGCGTCCAGTCGTCCGCCTTGCGCTGCCAGCAGGCCTGCGTGAAGGTGTTGAGAAGCGGGCGAAGCCGATGCCGCCTGAAGCGCGAGGAGAAATGAAAGGAACCCGGCGATCACGGTTTGTCCGCTTCGCGAATTTCCAGAATCTGATTGGCTTTCACGTTTTCAACGACTTGATGAGTGCCTGACGGCCAGCGAATCTCGACTTTTGCGGTGTCAGTACCGCCCAGGCCGAAATGGAGGCGCTTGTCGCTGGCGGAAACGTAGCTGCCAGCGGTGGTAGCGAACCTTGTTTGACCGTTCACCTGTACTTTCGCCCCCAGGCCGTCGCGATTGCTGCGCGTTCCGCGCAGAGAAATGGTGAGCCAGTGTGCCGCCGCTCTGCCGCCGCGATTATTGAGCAGCACCAGCGGCTCGCCGCCCAGCGAAGTGACCACAACGTCCATCCAGCCGTCGTTATTAAGGTCGCCAAAAGCGGCTCCCCGGCCAGCGATGGCCGAAGCGACGCCTGAATCGGAGCGCTCGAAGCGTCCGTTCTGGTTGAGCGCCAGCAACGGGGGTTCTTTGTAATGAAGCATGTGGTCAATTTCTTCTACGTTGTCCAGGACGTGGCTTTGTGCCACGAAGAGGTCCTTCCAGCCGTCGTTATCGAAATCCTCGAGGCCGACGCCCCAGCCGGAGCTTGCGGCTGAAAGCAGGCCTAGGCCTGCTTGGAGGCTCCGATAGCTGAAAAGGCCGTTGCCGTCGTTGTGGAAGAGAGCGTAGACCTCTCGTGGGAGCACCGTGACCAGGATGTCGGGGCGTCCATCGTTGTCGTAGTCCTGAAAAACCGTGCCCATGCCGGAAAGCGGCTTGCCGTCGGCGGTGAGCGCTGCACCTGCTTCGAGGCCGCGTTCGGTGAAGGTGCCGTCGCCGTTATTGTGGAAGAGGAACTGGCGCATGCCGTCGTTGGCGACGAAAATATCGGTGAAGCGGTCATCGTCGTAGTCCGCGAAGGCGACGCCCAGCGACCGTCCTTTAACTGCTGAGATACCGGAAGCTTTGCTGACGTCCTCGAACGTGCCGTCGCCACGGTTGCAATAGAGGATATTGGTGGTGGCAGGGAATTCGGCCGGAGGGCAGTAGGTCTGCCACTCCTGGCCGCAGATTTTGCTGTGTTGGGTGTCCCAGAGCAAGTAGCGCGTGACGAACAGGTCGAGGTGGCCGTCGTTGTCGTAGTCAAAGAAGCCCGCCGAACAGCTCCATCCGCCAGCTTCGACGCCTGCTTTCGCGGTGACATCGGTGAAGGTGCCGTCGCCATTATTGTGGTATAGCGTATTTTTTCCGTAGTTGGTGACGTAGATGTCCGGGAAGCCGTCGTTATCGTAGTCCCCGACCGCGACGCCCATTCCGTAATTGCCATCGCCGGCATTCGTCAGCCCGGCTTCCTTGGTTACGTCGGTGAAGCTGCCGTCTGGATTCTGGCGATAGAGGCGGTTCCAATTTCTCGGATCGTGGCGGTCAAAAGTTTCGGGCGTGTGCATCGGGTTGGTCAGCTGGCCGCTGTTGACCAGAAAAATGTCGAGCAGGCCGTCGTTGTTGTAGTCGAGTAGGGCTACACCGCCCCCCATAGTTTCGATCAGGTATTTTTGAGGGGTGGGGGAATTCACGTGCTGGAAATCGAGGCCGCGGGGATGCTTCGCGTCGAACATGGGCAGACCGACGCCCATGGCTGCAAGAGATTCCAGGAAGTCGCGTCGTGTGATGCGGCGGCCCATTTGCTTATGAGAAAACTCCATTCAGGCAATCTGCAAGATTATCAGATGTGGCGGGAAGGCGCATCGAGCCGGGGATTGATTGGGCGTGCGGCTTTCGGCTGGCAGGTTCTGGACCGGAAGGGAATCGAAGGGAAGAGGTTCGAGCTATTGGAGCCGGGATTGTCAATGATCCGTCTGCGATTTTCCGAAGCCAGGTAAAAAAAAAGGGTGGATGCCATTGGCATCCACCCTCGATTCTGCTGAAGCTTAGAACAGGAACTTCAACGCGAACTGGATCAGCCGCGGGTTATTGTTCTGGCTCGAGATGACACCGAACCCGTTGTTGCCGGAGTCCGCCGTGCCCGGTGTGGTATCGCCGGTTGCCGCGAGCGCCGTTCCCGGGAATCCGAATTGAACGCGGTTAAATGTATTGAAGAACTCAGTGCGGAACTCAAGACCCAGACGGTTGTCGGGTCCGAACTGAGTTCTCTTGAAGAGCGCAAGGTCCCAGTTATTGATGCCAGGCGCGCGCAAGCTCGAATCGACACGGGCCTCACTTCCATAACCGTAGGCTGGCGGCACCACGAAGCACGACGTGTTGAAGAACTCATCGATTTTCGGCAAGGAATGAGCCTTCTTGCCGCAGCCATCAACTACGCTCGGTCGAACGTTTGCAATTCCCAACCCCAAGCCTTCCAGAGGGGTAGTGCCGGCATAAGTAAACTTCAGCGGGAAACCTCGTTGGAAGGTGGTGATTCCATCGACACCCCAGCCGGAGACGACTTTGTCTACGACGCCGGTGGAGTCGGACATAAACCGCTGTCCGTGGCCAAAAGGCAGGTCGTACACATAGCTGAGAACCAAACGCTGAGAGACGTCCTGGGACGACAATGAGTACTCGCCCCTCAGATTGTTGAAATCCTGGACTTGGCCGACACCGCCGGTGGAGCTTTCCAGCCAGCTGGTCTGTGTGTCGGTATTAGACATAAGCTTGGCATTGGTGTAGGCCGCAAGGAAAGTACCGCCGCGCTTAAATCTCTTGGTGACCGTTAACTGTAACGAGTTGTAATTACTCTTGCAGCAGCCAAAGCCAGCCAAGTTCAGCCCGTTGTACTGAGGGTAGGGCCGATCAAGCTGTCCCTGGAAGATCGTCGGGTTGGTCACTGGATTCAAGCTGGCGTTGGGGCTGCCAACTAGCGGATTGGCGACCTTGGTAGCGATTGTTGGGGTCAAGCCAGCTGCGAATTGGGCAGCCGCTTGTGCGATATAGGCGTCGGGAATCTGATCGACGTTCACCGATGGGTTGAACTGCTCCAAGTGGATTCCGTGAGAGCCGGCGTAGGCAGCGTCCACAAACCAACCACCCATAAATTCCCGCTGAACGTCCAAGTTGTACTGTTGCACGTACGCTTCTTTCGGGTTCAAGTATGGGTTCAGGGTAGGTGAACCATTGGCCGCTACGAACGCTGATGTGTTTGGAACGGCATTACGTCCCGGCGGCTGTATGAAACCCGCAGCTCCAAAAGGACCCGCAGTATCCGCGCAGCTAAAGGTGGCGAAGCTGGCCCCTGCATTGCTGCAATTGGTTCCGTTCAGAGTGCTGAATGGAGTGATGTAGCCATTTGTGGTGGCCGTGAAAGGCGTGGTGGCTAAGTTAAGCACGTCGTTGTCTGGGTTTGCCCCGAAGTTAGTGTAATTGGGAACCCAGAAAATCCCGTAGCCCGCTCGGATGACGGTCTTTTGATCAAAACTGTACGCTGCGCCGATTCGTGGTGACCACTCCCTTTTATCCAGAGGAAAGTTGTTCCGCGATTGGTTGGGACCAGTCTTGACGAGCAATGCGTCGCCAAGACAGGGACCGCCGGCTCCGTTGCAGCCGCTCACCGTGGCGTTCACCGCATTTGGATCCCAGTAGCTCAGCCGATCAAAGCGCTCGGACCAAGGACCCTGCAGTTCATAGCGAACTCCAGCGTTAATGGTTAATTTCTGAGTAATGCGCCATGTGTCCTGTCCGTATAGCGCCCGATAGTTTTGCTTTCCTGCAGTCTCCGCCGGAACTTGGGCCACACCTTCGGTCTGGTTTACGAAGCTGCCCTGGTTCTTGGCTAGACCAAGGAAGAAGTCGGCAAAGGCGTTACCACCCACCGGGACTGCAGCGGTTGAGTTTTGCTCGGTCCAAATGCCACTGAAGGCAAAAGCACCGGAAGCGATATTCGTTTGGTAGTAATTGTCGTAACCGATCTCCATCTGGCCGCCGATGGCAAGAGAGTGCTTCCCGCGAATCAATGTCAACTGGGGTGTGAAGTTGTATTGGGTATTGTGGTCGCCGATGGCGCTGCCCGCTCCTTGCGACTTGCCAATGTCGTTGGGGAAGGGGAACGCTGGTGTTGGGGGAGTCCTCAGCGAGGAGGTCAGGTCGTTGTAGGTCGCTGACCAGCCCAGTTGCGTAAGGTCGTAGCCCGAGTTGATCGGAGCGCGCAGATAAACGAAGCGGCTGGCGGCAACGTTGAAGTCGAAGATCGTTGTCGACGAGAACTGGTGGTTCAGGTCGAGTGCCAAGGCTTTCGTGTGGTAGAGCTCGGTACAACGATCGGAGCAAAACCCGGTGCCGTATGGATCGCTCGGCAGATCGGTCAGGCCGAAGTAGGTGAAGCGGCCGAAGAGTCGGGTGGTGCTATTAATGTTCTGGTCGATTCTGGTTACCCACTGGTTGGTGTTTCCACCGGTCGAAGGGGAAATCACGTAGTTATTGAGGGTGGCTCCTGCCACGTTCGGTGCTGGGTATAGCTTGGCGTAAAGGGCAAGTGCCGCCGGATTAAGCTCGCCCACCGGAACCTGATTGCCAGGGTATGCCGTGCGCGTGCCACCCGCTGTCGCCGTGTAGGGGTCATAAAGCTGCACGCCAGCGCCTGACGCAACTTCTGCGGCCGGGCAAGTTCCTGCGGCAGAAATTCCAGGGCAAAGCGCGGAGAAATCACCCGTAGCAAATGCAGGAAGCGGTACCGTCGTGACTGACGTCGAGCCGCCTTGCCGCAACCGGAACTGCTCCCAGCTGACGAAGAAGAAGGTCTTGTCCTTGATTACGTGACCACCGAAGTCCGCGCCGTACTGGTTTTGCACGTAGGGAGGATTGGTGGAGGAGAAGTATGGGGTTGCGTTGAGGACTTTATTCCGAAGGTACTCATACGCTTCGCCGTGATAATCGTTGCTTCCGCTCTTCGTGCTGAGGTTAATAACGCCGCCGGAAAACTTGCCCCACTCGGCACCGAGGTTATTATATTGAACCTTAAATTCACCGATCGAGTCCTGAGTCGGGATGACGATGGGTAGGTTGATGTAACCGATGTTCAGCGGCTGACCGTCGAGATACTCCGCACTCTGGTTGGCGAACGAACCGCCGACCTGGTAATTGCCCCAGCTGAAGGGGTTCTGACCTACCGGAGTGCCGCCCGAACCGCCCTGAGCGATGGCAGCGGGGGACAGGGTGATCAAATTGAAGACGTTGCGGCCATTGAGGGGGATCTCGTTGGTCTCGCGTTGGTCGATAACCTGACCCAGTGAGCTCTGAGTCGGCTGGAGGAGGGGGGTTTCTGCAGTCACCTCGACCGTTTGAGTCTGTGCTCCGACTTCAAGGCTTATGTCAATTCGCGCGCTTTGGTTAACTTCAACCATAACCGACTGGTGCCTCGCGTGCTTGAAACCTGTCTTCTCAATGTCAATCGTGTAGTCACCAGGATTGAGGTTCACGAAGGAATAGGTACCGTCCGCAGTGGTCGTGAAAGTCTGCGCGGCAGCGGTGGCTGAACTGGTCAGCGTCACCTGGGCATCGGGAACGGCTGACCCTGATGCGTCCACGACGGTACCACTGATGGAACCGGAAGTGGATTGCGCCCAGACCGGTGAACCGGTCAGCATGGCGACAAGGCAGAGGCAAATTGCGAAAACGAAGCAACACACAAAACGATCACGCGGCTGATTCATGAGTAAATCTCCTCCCCCGAGAGAAGCGCATTAGGCCCACTACAATGGCCGTACACCCATACGACCATGCACACTAAATGGCCCTTAAAGCGCGAGGACACAACAAATAGACAATGCCCAACAGATAGAACTCATCTATTTTTTAGATAACACCCCGCTGCGGAGCATTTAGCGTCAAAGGAGATTCCTTGTCAAGATAAAAATATCGATTTTCTGACAACCGGTCACTGAACGTGATATATGAGTTCAAGCGGATTTAGAAGTGCGCTAACTTCGAGGTAGACGTACTAAGCCGTAGGCGCCCACCACCGGCCTCGACTTGCTATTGCGTCGCCCGCAGTTGCGCAGATGATCCACCAAGTCCGGAAATTCTGAAAGTTGAAGATATGGAAAACCGCGGCAAAAACCCGAGCGGAGGGAAACCTCGCGTCGTCACACTGAAGGCTGTGGCCGAACGTGTGGGGTTAACGCCCGGCACCGTTTCGGCTGTGCTGAACAATTCCGCTGCTTCGCGTTCGGTGCCTGAACACACCAAGATGCGAATCTTCGCGGCGTCGCGCGAACTGAATTACCATCCTAACTATCTGGCTCGCTCTTTGCGCGTGCAGCGCACGTTCACAATCGGAGTTATCACTCGAGATCTGAGCGATGCCTATGCCGCCATGATTATCAGCGGGATTGAACGCTATCTGCGGCAGGAGAATTTTTTCTTCCTCACGGTGGCCCACCACAATGACAGTAAATTACTTGACAGCTACTCTCACATACTCTTGCAACGAGGCGTGGAAGGTTTGATTTCGGTGGACACGCTGCTGGGTGAATCGTTGTCCGTACCCACGGTGGCTATTGCCGGACACCGTCCAGTGCAGGGCGTGACCAACATCCTCCTCGATCATCGTCGCGCGGCTTTGCTTGCGCTTCAACATCTCGTCGACCTCGGGCACAGCGAAATCGTGTTCATGAAAGGACCCGAATATAGCTCCGATTCCGTGGACCGCTGGAACGCGATTATGCAGGTTGCGAAGGATCTCAATATTATAGTTAGTCCCGAACTTACGATTGAACTGGAGGGAGATTTATCAACGCCGGAAGTAGCTTATCCCGCCACTAAAATGTTTTTGAAGAATCAGAAAAAGCCTTTTACCGCCCTGTTCGCGTTCAACGACAACTCGGCGCTGGGCGCTATCAGCGCGTTCCAGGAGGCTGGGCTGCAGGTTCCAAACGACGTGTCGGTCGTCGGCTTTGACGATACGAAAATGGCTCCTTACAGCAACCCCAGCCTTACAACCGTGCGTCAACCCCTTCTTGAAATGGGCGAGATCGCGGCACGTTCCGTGCTCAGCCAAATCAAAAATAGCGACGAGTATGTGGCGGAAATATTGATCGAACCTGAATTTGTGGTGCGGAAATCGACTGCCCCAGCGCCCATGCGCCCGGCTCCGTTCAGAGCGTGAGCTGATTTTATGCACGCGTTGGCGATATCCGGCTCGGTTTTGCTCTTCTGAAAACAAAACTGTGCGAACGTAATTTGTGCTCTCTGCGTTCACAATTCGTGTACATTGCTTGCCGTCACGCGGCCATTGAAACGGATGCTGACGGTTCCAGTGATCCGTGTCGAAACTCGGAGCAGTAAACTTGCATAGCGCGTCGGAAAGTTTTTCGGTCGGTGTTGATTTCGGCGGCACGAACCTGCGCATCGCGGCTTACACTCCTGCGGCAGGATTTCTTGAGACGATCCAGATATTCACGCGCCTGCAGGATGGCAGAGACGCCGTGGTGTCGGATATGTGTGCCGGAATTCGCAGGCTTCGCGATCGTTTTTCCACGACAATGTCGTTAAAGGGCATTGCCATCGGGTCGCCCGGTCCGATTGAATTGCCGGAAGGCCGGCTCAGGAATTTGCCCAATCTTCCCGGCTTCGATGGGCTGGAATTGCGCGCCGCTGTGCAAGAGGGAGTAGGATCGCCCGTGGTCGTGGAAAACGATGCAAACGTCGCGGCGCTGGCGGAACTTGTCGCGGGCAAAGGGAAGACGCTGGGCATCGACTCTTTATGTTTTATCACTCTTGGCACGGGGGTAGGTGGCGGCATCATTTTCCACGGCAAGATTTGGGACGGACTGAACGGAATGGCTGGCGAAGTGGGTCACATTAATATCTGGCCAGAGGGAACGCCCTGCGGATGCGGGGCGAAGGGGTGTCTCGAGCCTCTGGCTTCGGCTACGTCGGTGCGGCGTCGTGCGAAGGAAATGATAGCTGCGGGAAAATCCGCGACGTTGAGCGATTTAGCAAAGACCGTTCCGGACTTCACGCCGCGCGATGTAGCGGAGCTTGCGCTCGCCGGCGATTCGGACGCTCAGAGGATTTTCGACGAGGTGGGGTTAGCGCTGGGCAGAGGACTGGCGGCTATGATTAACATACTCAATTTGCCGCTTTATGTGGTCGGCGGGGGTTTATCGCAGTCGTGGAATTTGTTTTCGCCGGCGCTGTTCAAGGAGCTGCGTTACCGCAGCTATGTGTTTCGCATGACCGATCCGGAGAAGTCCGATATCGACAGAGGCACGCGCGCGAAGACTTATGTAGCTCTTACGGAACTGGGGCCGGAAGCAGGCCTGCTCGGTGCGTGTTTTCTACCCTTTACTGCGGGGAGTGAAGGTGCTTAGGTGCGGTCTTTGGTGCCACATCGAAAGAGCTCCGGCGCACGTCCCTTCGCAACTTGGGGATAAACGGCACCGTTTCTGCGGGGGCGGGTCTAAGATTCACCCGGCATTCTGAATGGAGTGGCAAGGGCGCAGCGCACGCAAGGCTAGTGGGTGCCATCGATCATTTGCTCGGGGCGCTGCGTTGTGGGTGCGTCATATATCGTCAGGACACTGAATGAAACTCAATTCTTATCTACTTAAAGCCAGTATCGTCGGGGCGCTGGGTGGATTACTCTTTGGTTTCGATACTGCGGTCATCGCCGGAACGACCCATTCTCTTACTCAGGTTTTCAACCTCACTCCTTGGACCCTGGGTATCACTGTCTCCATAGCGCTGTGGGGAACTGTTATCGGCGCGCTGTTCGCGGGCATCATCGGTCAGCGTCTGGGTGGACGCAATGCTCTGCGAATTATGGCGGTGCTTTATATCGTCTCGTCGCTCGGTTGCGCGCTCGCATGGAATTGGCCCGCGCTTGTAATCTTCCGATTCATCGGGGGACTGGGCATCGGTGGATCCTCGGTGCTGGCCCCTGTCTATATTGCGGAATTAGCCCCTGCGGGCTTGCGCGGCCGGCTGGTAGGAATGTTTCAAATCAACGTGGTGCTAGGCATTCTGCTTGCCTACTTTTCCAATTACTGCATCGCGAGTATCGGATTGGGGTCGCTGGAATGGCGCTGGCAACTGGGAGTGGCTGCCGCCCCTGCTCTTCTGTTTTTCGTCATGCTCTTCGGGATTCCCCAGAGTCCGCGTTGGTTGGCCACACAGCATCGTGTCGATGAGGCCCGTAACGTATTGCAGCTGTTAGGCTCTCCGGATTATGAAGCCGAGCTCACTGAGATCGTAGACTCGATTCATCTGGAAAGATCGCAGGGGTCTGAACCGTTATTTTCACGCAAATTTCGCTATCCGATTTCTCTGGCGATCGCCACAGGTGTGCTCAACCAGCTCGCGGGTATCAACGCGATTCTGTATTACTTGCCTTCGATTTTTATGGCCGCGGGATTCAGTAAAATTTCCGGGGATCTGCAGTCTGTCGCAATCGGAGGAATGAATCTTGTCAGCACGCTGATTTTTATGGCTTTGATCGACAAGCTTGGGCGTAAGACATTGCTGCTGATAGGTTCTGTGGGAACGGCTCTGTGCCTTGCGGGAGTGGCTGAGATTTTTTTCACGCAACAACACCAAAACCGCCTGGTATGGTTCCTGGTTGGTTATATTTTCTTTTTCGCGCCGCTCGGCGCCGTTGTGTGGGTCTATATCGGCGAAATATTTCCCAATACTGTGCGCTCCAAGGGTCAGAGCCTGGGAAGTTCTTCACACTGGATTATGAATGCCATAATTTCCGCGGTCTTTCCCGTGGTCGCCAAGACTTCCGGTGCCTATCCCTTTGTATTCTTCGCAGCGATGATGGTGGTGCAATTCTTTGTCGTGCTGTTCTTCTACCCTGAGACGAAAGGAATCACGCTGGAGCAAATGCAACATCGGCTCGGAATTGATTAGAGGGTGGTTTAGCGAAATTTGCGTGAAGGCGCCTCGTCGCGCGTACCAAAAGTGGCAGCGTTATTCTTATTCTTTGATTCGCGCTCGCTTTTGGGGTTCCTTTATATGCAGATCCAGGAATGACTCTGTCAGGTTCCAGGCGAAGTTTGCAGCGGCGGGATGATAATTGGGACCCACGTCCCGAAAGAAAGCGTGATCGGCGTCGGAAAACTCCACGTTGACGTACGGTTTACCTAACTTCTTGCAGTCCTCGACGATTGGCCGTATCTGATCCTGGCCGATATGTTTGTCCAGTCGGCCCCAGAAAAATATTATCGTGGCACGTAAATTCGGTATGCGCGCAAGCAGGCTTGGAGCAATCCCGCCGCCGTAAAAGGAGATGGCTCCTTGCAGCGGCACTGCGGTGCAGGCGAGAAAAGAGACCCGGCCGCCCATACAGAATCCTATGCTTGCGATTCTGTCGGGGTGAACATTTGGATTCTTCTTTAGCCAGTTGTAGGCAGCCTTAATATCGTCGATCAGGTTTTCAGTGGTAACAGCGCGTGCGTATTGCATGGCCTTAGGCAAATCATCGTATTTCACTTCGATACCTGGACCCGTTCGATGAAAGAGCTCGGGCGCAATGGCGACGATGCCAATTTTTGCGAAACGTTCAGCGATGTCCCGGATGTGGGCTGTGACGCCAAAGGCTTCCTGGAACACTAGAATTCCCGGATGTTTTCCTGCTTGCCTGGGCCGCGCGACATAGGCTTCCATCGTGGAGCCGTCACCTACAGCAAGACTTACTTTCTCGGTTGCGATTTCCTGCAAGCCGGCACTCTCCGTTTTTCCGTTCTTGTGAGGGCATAGGATAATCGCAGGACCGCGAAATAAGAAGCAGCTTCCGATGGGATTGTGTAATGAGTCGAACGACGGAGCCGTGGCGTCCAAGCAGTGGCAGCGGGAGAAATGGGAGGAATGCATCAAGAGCTTGACCGATTACTTAACGCCGGGCAGTTCCGGCTTGCGCATAAGCCCGCTTTCGCTGAGCGCGATTACGTTTGGCACGGAAATGGGGCTGGGGCAACGGAGTGGTACTGGCGACAAAATTTACTTTCAACACCGATCAGGGAAATCCTAATGTCCGGGGGCAAGGGACGCAAAAATATCTAGTCCCCGCTGGAAGCTACGGTAAGAAGATTTCGGACCGACTATGTGGAGCTTCATTCCCATCTCATGTTTTGCCACCACCCTCGCGCGTTGAAAAGGGAATAAAATCCTAAGACAAAGCTGAGCCGTCGGTTGGATATGTAATTTGTTTTCCATTCACTTTCGCAAATTTGGTTAGTTTGTGAACTTGCCTGCGCGGACCGTTTACTATGTGCTCGACGTTAAAATGGCGCACAAGGAGAGCGTCCGCCACTAGTGAGCGATGGCATCGCCAAGGTACTGCTTCGGCGCACATCAGGGCCGTTGCTTTCGTGTTTGCGAGTTTTGCAGCGCGTTCGATTCCTGTCTTGAACTCAGCGGTCTGCATGTAATCCGCGAAGCCGCGGAAACTTGCGTTGCTCCAGCCCAGGTTTTTCGAATTTGGCTTCGCGCGTCTCAGGCCGCCTAGCTTTTTGATATGGAGGTACGAAATACGAGCGGCGCGTAAAGCTGAAGCGAGCGCTTCACGGCTGAATTGTGGATGGCGACGGGAGCGGGGAATGGTGCGAATGTCGATCACGCGTTGGATGCCGTGTGACTTTAGCAGGCCGATAAAATCTTCTTGAGGCCGCGTTGAGTGACCTATGGTGAAGATCGATGTGGGCGTTTTTTTGCGGGCTGGCATTTTGCGACTTTCTCTACGCGAGTGAGCGAGCCATGATTATAAAGCGACAGTGGCAGCGAGTGCCGAGCTAAAGCCCACGGCGCTAGATCTAATTCTTTCGCCCTGGGCGGGTCATGCTGTTGCTTTGAGTTAAGGGCGGGTTGGAGACCCGGCCCTAAAAGAGTTGTGTCTGAAAGCACCTTCTGGGTAATTCAATTTGCTCGCCGATCGACAATTTCATTTCGGCTTGGTCGCATATCCAGAGATAATGGCGCGGGCGGGGACCACAATTCGTCGTATCGCACTGTGGAGTTGGGTTTCCGTTCAGTTGCGATGCGATGCGAGTCGGCGATGACTACCGTAAACTCGTTGTTTTGGGACAATGGCGGCGTGTTTCTGACGAATGGTTGGGACCGCGATTCGCGTCACGCCGCCGTCGATAAATTTCAGCTGGACTGGGCTGATTTCGAGGACCGGCACGAGTTGATGTTGAATGCTTTTGAGACTGGGCGAGCTTCGCTTGACGAATACCTTCGCCGGACGGTTTTTTATAAGAAGAGGACCTTTACTCCCGAAGATTTCAAGAATTTCATGTTCGAGCGGTCGCAGCCATATCCCGAGCCGCTGGCATTTCTGGGGGAGCTAGCGCGTTCGGACCGTTATTACATGGCTTCGCTCAATAACGAATCGCGCGAGATCAATGAATATCGTATCCACCGATTTCATTTGCGCGATTATTTCAAGGCATTCTTCAGTTCGTGTTATTTGGGCGTTCGAAAACCGGAGGAGCAAATCTACCGGTTGGCGCTGGAAATCGCGCAACGCGAGCCGGGGGAATGTGTTTTTATTGATGATCGCGGGTTGAATCTGGAATGCGCGCGAGAGATTGGAATGAACGCAATTCAGTTCAAGAGCGTTACTCAATTACGGGAAGATCTTTCGCGGTTGGGCATCGCCGCGGGCGGAAAATAATCACATTGCATGCGGGAGTGGTCAAACTGCGTTAAGCCGCGTGTGACTGCCTCATGGATTAGTCAGGACTTGATACGATGAAACTCGATACGCGCGTTTTTCCGGATGTCGATGCGCTCAGCAGCGGTCTGCTGGAGGAAGTTTTGCGGAATTATCGCGATGCGCTGGCGGAGCGAGGCCGATTCGCGATCGCGCTTTCCGGCGGTCACACGCCGGCCAAGATGTATTCGCTGTGGGGCGCCAAGCGAAAATATCGCGATGAAACGAACTGGAATCGCGTGTACCTGTTTTGGGGCGATGAGCGTTACGTGCCGCCAGACGATCCCCGGAGTAACTATCGCATGGCGGGTGAGACCTTTCTTTCGCACGTGCCCATTCCCGACGCGAATGTGTACCCTGTTCCTACAACTTTGCCCACGCCGGAAAAGGCGGCGGAGGCTTATGACGCGCAGTTGCGGGAATTTTTCGTCGCGGGCGAACCGGAATTTGATGTGACGTTATTAGGCCTGGGACCGGAGGGCCACACGGTATCACTTTTCCCCGGTTCGCCAGCGTTGGAGGAAAAGAAGCGCTGGGTCGTGGCGGTGAAAGTGGCGGCCGAGCCGCCCGATCGCGTAACCTTTACGCTTCCTGTCCTGAATCGCAGCCGCAACACCTACTTCCTGGTTGCCGGGAAAGATAAACGAGCGATTCTCGCGGCTTTGCGCGCTGAGTCCGATTCGCAACCCAGTAAGTATCCCGCAGGCAGAATTCGTCCGGTCGATGGGCGCGTGGTTTGGTTCCTGGATCAGGCCGCCGCTGGATAAATTTCCGGTGACAAATTTTATGAAGCGGTTCTAATACTTTTACGTCTAAATTTCGACGGGTGTGATTAATGGGATGTTGAGATCCCAAAAATGATGCTAAGTTTGATTTTTGCTCCGAACTCGTTGAACTGGATTGTCCGAGTCACGTCGCGCTAACTACACACTATCATGCAACGATTGAGTTTAGGCTCTATCTAAGCTGCGGTGCAGCCCGCCTTTGCGTCTGTTTGCGTCGTCGGGATGTGCGTCTTCATGGCGGCCTGTAGTACGCAGACTGCGCAGACGGCGCCGAATTTGGCGGTATCGGTCACAGTAGCCAAAGCTGAACAGAAGACGGTGCCGATTAATTTGACCGCTATTGGGACGTCCGAAGCGTTTTCGACCGTTTCCATCAAGAGCCAGGTGAACGCGATTCTCGAGCAGGTGCATTTCAAGCAAGGGGATTTTGTCAAGAAAGGCGATTTGCTTTTTACACTGGATGCGCGGCCATTTCAGTCATCGTTGGCGCAGGCGCAGGCCAATCTTGCGCGCGACCGGGCTCAGGAAGAATTGAATAAGGTTCAAGCCGCGCGCTATGAAAAACTTTATGCCGCTGGAGTCGCGGCGAGAGAACAATTCGATCAGATGAAGGCGAACGCTGACGCGCAAGCGGCGTCGGTTCATGCGGACCAGGCTGCGGAGGAATCAGCGAAGCTGCAGCTTCAGTATTGCACTATTTATTCCCCCGTGGATGGGCGCACCGGGGCATTGCAGGTTTATCCGGGGAACTTGGTGAAGGAAAATGATGTGCCGGTGCTGGTGGTGATCAACCAGATTTCGCCGATATTTTTGGATTTTTCCGTGCCGGAGCAATATTTGGGCGTGGTAAAGAAATATATGGATCGCGGCCGCCTGCAAATCGAGGCCACGCCTTACGGCGAGACGATGGCCGAAACTGGCTACCTCACGTTTGTCGACAACACTGTGGATAACACTACCGGTACGATCAAGCTCAAAGGCACATTTCCTAATAACGATCACCGCTTGCGGCCGGGGCAATTTTCCACTGTGTCGCTGCGTCTGGCTGAAGAGGAAAAGGCTACCGTTGTTCCGTCGCAAGCGGTGCAGAGCGGAGCCTCGGGTGATTTTATTTTCGTGGTGAAGAGCGATGACACCGCGGAATCGCGCCCGGTGAAAGTCGCGCGCCAGCTTGCGGGTGAATCCGTGATCTCCAGTGGGGTCGCGCCGGGTGAGACTGTCGTTACGGATGGGCAGCTTCGGCTGATTCCCGGCATCAAAGTCCAAGTGAAAACGAACACTTCCGGAAGTTAGAGACTTCAATGGTAAGCATCGCCGAACCATTTATCCGCCGGCCAGTCATGACGACGTTGGTCATGCTATCGATTTTGCTGTTCGGCATCCTCGGCTATCGCGCGCTCGCCGTCAGCGAACTGCCCAACGTCGATTACCCGACGATTGAAGTAGGCGCTTCGTTGCCAGGCGCTAGTCCGGAGACTGTCGCTTCGGCGATTGCGACTCCGCTCGAAAAGCAATTTTCCACCATAGCCGGCATCGATTCGATGACGTCTTCGAGTTCGCTGGGCGGCACATCGATCACTTTGCAATTCGATCTGAGCCGCAATATCGACGGCGCGGCGCAAGATGTGCAGGCGGCGATTTCTCGCGCGTCTTCGCAGCTCCCTCCGAACATGCCGACCCCTCCCACTTATAACAAGGTGAATCCGGCCGACCAGCCGATTCTCTACCTTGCGATGGGATCGAAGACGCTGCCTTACTACACAGTGGACCGTTACGCCGAAACGCTGATGGGTCAGCGGATATCGATGGTGAAAGGCGTGGCGCAAGTTCAGGTGTATGGCTCGCAGAAATATGCAGTGCGAATTCAACTCGATCCGCAGGCACTGGCCTCAAGGCAGATCGGCGTGGATGAGGTGCATACCGCGGTACAAAACGGCAACGTGAATCTGCCGGTAGGGACTCTGTACGGCGACCAGCGTGCATTTACGTTGCAGGCCAACGGACAATTAACGCACGCGTCTGTATATCGCTCGTTGATCATTGCGTATCGCCACGGATCGCCGGTTCGCCTGGAAGATGTCGGAAAAGTTTACGACAGCGTGCAGAACAATCGCGTCTCGAATTATTGGAACGATACGGAATCGGTGGTCCTGGCAATCGAACGCCAACCCGGCACGAACACGGTGGAAGTGGTGAACGCGGTCAAGCAGCTCCTGCCTCAGTTTATTGCGATCATTCCGCCTTCGATTCGCATGCAGACTTTGTACGACGCGTCGGAATCGATTCGCAATTCCGTTGCGGATGTAAAGTTCACGCTCTTTTTGGCCATCGCGCTGGTCATCATGGTGATTTTCCTGTTTTTGCGGAATATTTCGGCGACGTTGATTCCCAGTTTCGCGCTGCCGATGTCGATCATCGGCACCTTTGCCGTGATGTACGTTCTCGGTTACACCATCGACAATCTTTCTTTGATGGCGTTGACGCTTTCCGTGGGGTTTGTAGTCGATGACGCCATCGTAATGTTGGAAAACATCGTCCGCCACATGGAAATGGGCGAAGGGGTGATGGAAGCGGCGCTCACAGGATCGCGCGAAATCGGATTCACAATTCTTTCGATGACTGTTTCGCTGGCGGCTGTGTTCCTGCCCGTGTTTCTGATGGGCGGAATTATGGGCCGATTGCTGCATGAATTCGCTGTGGTGATTATTACCGCGATCCTGGTCTCGGGGTTCGTATCACTGACGCTTACGCCGATGTTGTGCAGCCGATTTTTGCGGCCCGTGGCCGAACAGAAACACGGGCGCGTGTATATGGCGCTGGAACGATTCTTCGACCGGCTGCTGCGTTATTACGACGTGTCGTTGCAGTGGGCTTTGCGGCATCGCAAATTCGTGATAGCCGTTTCCGCGATAATTCTGGTCGTTACCGTGTGGCAATTCATAGTGATTCCAAAGGGTTTTCTGCCGCCGGAAGACCGCTCTCAGATATTTATTACGACTGAAGCACAGCAAGGAATTTCGTTTGATTCGATGCGCGCTCACCAACTGGAACTAAACAAGATCGCGCTGGCCGATCCTAATATTCGCGACTTTTTTTCGAGCGTGGGCGATTTTAGCTCGAGCAATGCCGGAATTATATTTCTGCATCTAAAGGAACGGCCGCAACGCCCCGCGATTCCGAACGCGATGATGGTCGCGCTGACGGAAAAATATGGCAATGTGCCGGTGGTCGGGACGTCTCTGCGTAAGATCACGCCTTTATTCGCACATCATCCCACGATCGATGAAGTGATCGAGGAATTGGGCGCGAAGTTCGCCACCGTCACCGGCGTTAATGCGTATATGCAAAATCTCCCGCCCATCCAGGTGGGCGGCGAACTTACCAAGAGCCAATATCAACTCACATTGCAGAGCCCGGATACGCAGGAGCTGTACCGCGAATCCGTCTCGTTTCAGCAAAAGATGGCGAAGTTGCCGGGACTGGAAGATGTCACCAGCGACCTGCTGATTGTGAATCCGCAAGTTAACGTGAACATCGATCGCGATAAGGCTTCTGCGCTGGGCGTGAATGCCGAGCAAGTGGAAGATGCTCTGTATACCGCGTACGGACAGCGGCAAGTTTCCACCATTTATGCGCCCAACGATGAATACTGGGTGATTATGGAGTTGCAGGACAAATATCAGAAGGATCCCGCAGCGCTTTCGATGCTTTACATTCGCTCGAGCAGCGGCACCCTGGTTCCCCTGAATGCGGTCGCCAATCTGACCTCAAGCCTGGGTCCACTCACGGTGAATCATTTTGGGCAATTGCCCGCGGTGACGATCTCGTTCAATTTGGGGAAGGGCGCGGCCATCGGCGACGCCGTCGATTCGGTGAAAAAACTGGCGCGACAAGAATTGCCAACCTCGGTTACGGCACAGTTTCAAGGCACGGCGAAAGCGTTCGAGGCCTCTCTGACGGGCCTCGGTCTGCTGCTCTTCATGGCGGTGCTGGTAATCTATATCGTGCTGGGGATTCTGTACGAGAGCTTCATTCACCCCCTTACGATTCTTTCCGGCTTGCCGTCGGCGGGATTTGGCGCGCTGCTCACGCTGCAAATCTTCCACTTGAGTTTGGACCTTTACGGTTTCGTCGGCGTCATCATGCTGATCGGTATTGTGAAGAAAAATGCCATCATGATGGTGGGTTTCGCAGTAGAGCGGGAAAAAACGGGGCAAAAGACGGCTGCGGAAGCGATTTACGAAGGGTGTCTGGTTCGATTCCGACCCATTACCATGACGACCATGGCAGCACTTATGGGAACTGCTCCGATCGCGTTCGGCATTGGAGCGGGCGCGGATGCCCGCCGGCCATTAGGACTCGCGGTCGTGGGCGGATTGATTTTCTCGCAGATGGTTACTTTGTACCTTACGCCTGTTTTTTACACCTACATGGATGCATTCCAGGACTGGCTCGAGAATCGCTTCGAGAAAGTCACCGGGCGAGGCCGAGCTCTTGCGGACGGCCATGTCTCGGCAGATTGAGCGCCGTTAAGAAGAAGTATGTGTTGACGATTTCCGCATCAAGTAATGTGCTTAGCTCTTCGAGTCCTGTAAATGCGTACCAAACCTACCTGTCATTTCGTACCATTGACCCTAAATAAGCCAATCCCTAGCATGAAACAAGGACGGTAATGCGTCCCAAGATGGCGATGAGTGCTTCTCTAATCTACTTTGCATATGGGGGTTCACTCATTTGGCGAAAAACTGCCCAAAGTTCTATAAGCCCTTGCAATAAATAGGTCTTCGATTGAGTTCCAGCGTTCATACCGCGGAATGGCAAGCCGAGAAAACGCCTTTAATAGTTAAGTAAATTCTAATTCTGCCGATTAATTCATAGGGAGAATTCAAAATTGAAATTCGATACGTTCAAGGCCCATGCAGCGAAATCACCGACGACGCCGAAGCTGGCGCTTGTGAAGGCCGTAGATCAATCAGAGCGAGCCCGTACGACGAAGGCAATCGGAGCAGGAGCGAATCAAACAGTGGTAGGCGAGGAAAGACGTCGCAGCCAGCGAGTGCTGCTGCGGGTCCGCGCCTGTATCCACGTGGCATTACACGGACAGTTGACCACTATCGATACCACAACGTTGAGTGTGAATGATAACGGAGCGCTGATCATTTTAAAGCAGAGCCTGCCGCTTGAAACGCGATTAGTGCTGGAACATGCCGGGACCAAGGAACGCGTGGCGTGCAAGGTGAGTCGTCCGTCGCGAGAGATCGCCGAAGGATTTCAGGTTCCGATCGAATTCGACGGTCCGGCGCCGAATTTTTGGGGGATCGCATTTCCACCGCACGATTGGCGGGCTGAAGATTTGTAGACGATCGGGAGAGGCAAGCCGGATTCGCCTGGGCGGAGCGGATTAGCGCCGCAGCTCTATAGTCACACGGCTAAGTTGATGGTTGACCTTCGGATTTCTGATTCTGAAAAGGGAGGTTGCGAAGATCGAGATTCCCGCCGGAAAGAATGATTCCAATCTTTTTCCCCGACGCGCCAATTTTGCGGAAGAGCGCTGGCGCGGCGGCAACGGCTCCGGAAGGTTCCACTACCAGCTTGAGACGTTCCCACAGCAGTAGCATCGCCCCGACTATTTCTTCTTCCGACAGCAGCGAAATCTGATCCACTTTCTCGCGGAGAACCGAAAAGGTTAAAGGACACAATACCGCGCGCAGCCCGTCCGCTATGGTTTCAGCGGAAGCTGCGGCCTCAATCTTTCCAGACGCGAGCGAGCGGTGCGCATCATCCCCGTTCAGTGGCTCGCCGCCAATGACGCAGATCCCGGCCCGCAACCCCTTGGCGACGATTGCGGTCCCGCTCAGAAGCCCGCCGCCGCTTACGGGAGCGATCACGATATCCAGATCGGGGATTTCCTCCAGAAGCTCCAGCGCCGCTGTACCTTGCCCGGCTATCACTCGCGCGTCATTGTATGGATGGACGAGATATGCGCTGGTGCGATTCATCACTTCGGCAGTGACCGCTTCGCGCGACGGGATATTCGGCTCACATTCAGTGATTTTTCCGCCGTAGGATTGGACCGCGCGCTTCTTGGCGGGCGATGAATTCGAAGGCATCACGATATATGCGGGAATTCCCCTCCAGTGCGCCGCCTGCGCCATTGCCGCCGCATGATTGCCAGATGACGGCGCGACCACGCCGTGGCTTGCTTCTTCGTCTGTTAATGAGAACACAGCGTTCGTGGCGCCACGGATTTTGAATGAACCGGTTTTTTGCATGTTCTCGCACTTAAAAAAAAGTTGCGCACCGGAAATCTCATCAAGCGAGGCGGAAGTCAAAACTGGCGTGCGGTGGATCCGAGAAACAATTCGGCGGTGGGCGGCACGAATGGATTCAAGATCGGGCGCAACGGCCGGCGCGTGTTTCGAATTGGAACTCGTCAGCATGACATCAGATCAGTGTTCATTATGGCACATGGCATTTCTTCTTTCCTGGAGGCAAGTTTTCCACAAATATTTTCGCGCTTCCGGCAAAACAGGCATTAATTGTGTTGACTCGCTGCCTCCTGGATGCGACTCTAAGCGCCCCCTTTCAGAAGTTCCGCACAAAAATTCAGATTCTATTTGCCTGGAGGATTTTATGTCCAACGAGCGCCGTATTGTCCCCCGAAAGCCTTATACTTTGCCCGTAAAATTCAACATTGTTCCGGAAGAATTTGCAGCCGTTAGCGTGCGTGAAGCGCATGCTGAATCCCGCAGTTCGGTTCGATCGGTGGAGACATTGCCGTTGCCACAGGCAGGGGAAAGCGTCAATTTGTCAGAGCGCGGAATTTTCTTTAAGACCCGCCACGCGGTGAGAATTGGAGACAAAGTCGAAATGTTTTTTTCGCTTCCGACGGAGCTGACAGGGCGGGCCATTGAAGAAGTGAAATGCAGTGCGCGAGTGGTGCACGTCGACGAGAGCCCCGACTCCACAGGGCAGATCGGAATTGGCGCATCTATTGAGTGTTTCGAGCGGACTTCTGTAGCGCGCAATTGGGCGAATTAGCGCGTGCTTGCTTGATTACTTCGTCCGGGACGGCCCGAGGGTGAAAGTGACCTTGGCCGCAGTTGTGTTATCGAAGCGGTCGGAGATTTGCACTGCGACGGTGTGCTCTCCGGGCGCCAGCCCCGGAATTTCAACCTGGTAACTTTCTTTCGGCGCGTCCGACAAACCGCCAACCGGGAACATCACCAGCCAGTCGCCGGCGTCGACGCTGTATTGCGCCCCGGCAATGATCAGCGCTGAACTGGCGCCGTCAAAGGTTATTTTTGCCACCGGGCCATTCGTATCCGCTCGCAGATTTTCAATGCGCGGCGGAGTATTTTCGATTTCGAACCGATCACTCGTCCGTTCATCGGTGAGGGCTAGGGCCTTGGGGTTTGAAGGCGAATCTGTCGCTACAATCTTCAGATAATAAGCTCCATCCGGCATTGTTGTTGTGTCCCACGAATAAAAATGTTGGATGAGTTTGTCTTTCAACATTCGCCAGTTCCGCTCACCTTCGCCGCGATAATAGACCGAGAAGATCAAGTCATCGTCGTTGTCGTCATGCGCGCTCCACAAGACGCTTTCGTATCCCTTTTCTTGAAAACCTTGCGAAGGAGCTTCGACTTTCTGAGCTCTGGACGCGCTTTCCGTTATTGCGCCAATTGAGGGAGGCTGGTTCGAGCCCGAACGCTGTGGCATTTTGAGTTGCACGGAAGGAGGCGTTCCCGGAGTTTGCGGAGGATTGAATCCTTGCAAGCGCACCCCGGGTTCCTGAACGACTACGTCGTCCACGACCGGTGCGACATTTTCCGGTTGATACGCAACACTCACCCAGGAAACGTTGGGCGCATTTCCCTTGTCCGATTCAAGAAAGACGGCTTTCCATTGAATGAAACGAGCCGGAGGGCAAGTTACCGATTCGCCCGAGGCGTTCTTGTAAGGCCCGGCCCATGGGCTCCAGTTTTTCTCCGGGCTCGAGGTGTTACCCGAGCGCGCGTAGAAAGCCACTTTGCCTTGAGTGGCGCCGTTTTCACCCCACCATGTCATGCGGCCCCAGTGTGAGAAAATCTTGGCGTCAAATGGATCAGATTCAAAGCTGCCCTCGGCTTCGAAGTCAGGACCGAGCGTGAAGATTTTCCCTGGATTAGCGGTACCTACCAGAATTTTTCCATCCGATCCCGCGATCAAACTGGTTACTTGCGCAGAGGCGGTTTTTGCGATGCTTGAGTAAACGTTGTTGCCTTCGAGTTCAATGATTGCGCCCTTGTTGCCGGTTCCCAGTAGAACTTTGCCGTTTCCTGCAAACCCCATGGAAAACACCAGCTCATCGCGCGAGGTCCAAAGCGTTTTCGGGGTGCCTTCCGGGGATATTTCGACAACCTGCGAGCCTCCCGTAGTGGAAGGAAAGAACGAAAACGGAGCGGAAGGCTGCGCACCCGTTGCCTGAAACGAGAGCGCTGCTGCGCCGGGCTGCACGCTCAGAGGTGGAGTAAGCTGCGGTGTGATGATTGCATTGACTTGAGGAATAGTGATTGCGCGCTGTTTTTCGCCGATCGCAGCGGCGTAGAGCCTGCCGCCGGGATCGACAAGCAGCGAAGTCACCTCTTTCTTTTCCGTTTCGTAAATGACGAATGATGTCCCGGCAGTCGGCGGTGCTTGCGACTCCTTGCGAGTGATCTCAATTCGCAGGATCAAACCATCCGGATCGGTGCCGACCAGCAGGTTACCCTTGGAATCGAATGCGAGCGAGCGCGCGTGGCGCTCATCACTTTGGTAAAAAAGCTGACCGTTGCCATCCGGCGTGACCGCGAAAATTTTTCCGCCGTCGCCCGTCCCTGCGAAAAGCGTTCCTTGCCTATCCACTGCGAGCGCCCAGATATATTTTGATTTAGGATCGAAGAAAACCGTCTTCTGTCCTTCGGGCGTGACTTTATATATTTTGCCGTCAGGTGAGGTGCCCACATACAGGTTGTCATGAGAGTCGAATGCGATGGCCTGGGCCGCTAGCTCGGAAGACTCGAACACGGTAGCGGGTTTTGCGGGATCGTCAAATCGCAATACCTTCGCGTCCGAGCCACCGGCGCCGTAGATTCTGCCGCGGGAATCCGTGTGCAAAGCCCACAGATAGGCCAGATTTGGATCGGAATAAGGGGCGAATTTCGGCGCGGGCATCAACCTGCCGTCGCTGCGAACAGCCACGCCCTTAGCTGTGCCTTTTTCAAAATCGGAGTAATCGGTTTGACGCCAGAAGCGCGTGTGTTCGGCGTAGACCAGCGCGGGCACTGCAACGATCGTCAAAAGCAGAGCCGCGAGAATGGTTCGCCGTATCATCGATCGAAATCTCCTTAATTGTGGTGCGTCACTTGACCGTAACGGTGAGTGTTCGTTCGCCTGCCACCACTTGATGCATGTCCACAGACCACTCTCCCGTTATCGACTGGTAGAGCAGGCGCGCGCCACCCGGACTTTGACGCTGATCCAGGACATTGATTGCAGATGCCGGAGCGTTTGGCATTATTTTATCTTCGACCATCAACGTGGGGGTTGGTTGTAAAAGCGTGGCGTAGAGGCGGTCGTTTTGATGCTCGCGATTGATAAGCTTGATCAGCTCTTCAAGGCCTGGAAGTTGTCCTTGCGAACTCGCTGCCAGTGATTCCACCGTTCGGTTTGCTGTTGCAGCGTCGCTGATTACCAACTGCAGAATTCCGCGCGCGGTCTGCGCTGGAACGGTGATCGGAATCTCCTGCACGAACGCCGCACCACGATAAGGCCGCAATTGGACTTTCACTGCTACCGTTTCTCCCGGGCTGACTTCACTTTTTTCTACCCAGGCGTTGTCGATCGTGGCCCAGCGGCGTTCGGCTAGCGCGGTAACCTTCAAATGTATCCCACTCAGATGCGGCACTTCGTAGGGATTCAAGTAAATCCGCGAGAAAACGTTTTGGACGCTGGTTGCAACAAAAAAGCCGCCAGGTACCGGCAGATCCGTTGGCGCGTACAGATCTCGCAGTTCAACGGGCGTGTGGTCCTTGATATCGATCTCGCCATCCAATTGCAGCGTCGAACCTTCGCCATAAGCTGCATTTCCCACGATGCCGTTGTAGGTCGCCAAAGCCACTAGAATGGGCGTCAGTTGAGGATTTTCGATCAGTTCGAAGTGAAACTGCTTCTCTGTGACCGCAGTTACCAAAGTCACGTCCAGCGGAATCATGGGCGGTTCCGCGCCCAAATGCCCAGCAATCGCCGTGACGCGATCTTGGGTCAAGGTGCCGATTGTTCCGCCGGTGGTGATTATTTTTGTCGATGCCATTGCGGAGGCAAGCGTGGTGAGAACGTGTGCTCGGGCCATCGGCATTGAAACATTGCCAAACGAAAATATCGGATGTCCACAGGCGAGGATCTGGTCTTTGGTTACGGTGGTCACTGTGCAGCCAGGTGTGATTGATAAATCGCCGCGAATCAGTTCGACTCCGACCATATCGCCGGGCTTGATTTTTGAATCGTCGGGGGAGGGCGCGGTTGTGCCGCCTGCCATCATGGACATGCCCCAACTGGAAAGTTCTTTGCTGAATCGCGCAATAGTTTCCGGGTAGAGGCCAGCCGAAATTAACGGCGTTTCGATGGGAATCAGGAATTGACCTTGGCCCGCGCCCACGCTCGTTTGCCGCACCATGTCTGGCGGCAGTGAAATCTGCGGAGGGAATGCGACGCTCGCTGAGTTCGTGGCGGGCGCCGACGGGACGCGTGGCGTAACATCCGAAGATTTCTCCACGTCCAGCATGTTTTCAATAGGAGTGACGCCACCAATCGCTTCTTTGGTGAACGTTCCCAACTTCAGTGAAAGCGCTCCTGCCAGTTTTCCATCGAAGTACACGGGGCTGCCGCTCATGCCTGCTACCACACCGCTGTGCTCCGCTTTATCGCCGAGGAGTTGGACCAGAATCACATCCTGCTTCGGCCCCAGCGCGTTGTGTAGGACGCCGATGACCACCAGATCGACCTTCTCGATTTCGTCGCCCGAGTAAATTGTGTAGACCACGCCCTTCACGCCGGGTGTCACTTGGCTTAACGGAAAGAGGGCAGGGGCGTCATCAGCGTTCGTTGCTGGCCCAAAAATCAGCATCAGCACGGCAAGAAATAATGGAGTCAACTTCCGGAGGGCCGCGAGCATGAGACTTTTATGATACCCGCCGCATAACGGGGAAGCAAATCGCCTCGTGCTAGAATTCCGCGGTGGCCAACAAGACAATTTCGCCCGGCGGGCACATTACGGGTGTCGTCGAACTCCCTGGAGACAAATCCATTTCGCATCGCTATGCGATTCTGGCCGCGCTGGCTGAGGGCTCGAGCGAGATTCGCAATTATTCACCGGCAGCGGATTGCGGAAGCACGCTCGAATGTTTCCGTAAGCTGGGCATCGAGATCGATGCTACCCGCGAACGCGTGCGCATTGCCGGGCAGGGCCTCGATGGGTTGAAGGCTTCGCGGCGCACGATTGACGCCGAAAATTCCGGCTCGACCATTCGCATGGTTTCGGGTGTTCTCGCAGGCCAGGCTTTCGTTTCGAAAATTACCGGCGACAGTTCGCTGCGCCGGCGTCCGATGCGGCGGGTAGTCGACCCCTTGCGCCAAATGGGTGCCGAGATTCGCAGCAGCGACGGTGACCGTGCGCCTCTTGAGATTCGCGGCGGCAAACTGCATGCCATCGATTACACGCTGCCCGTGCCGAGCGCGCAGGTGAAATCGGCGATTCTGTTCGCGGGTTTGTATGCTGATGGTGTGACCACGGTACGCGAATCGATTCGCACTCGGGATCATTCAGAACTTGCCTTGCGCGAGTTTGGCGCCTCGGTTCCGGCGGCCGCGGGTGAGATTCGCATTCATCCCCGGCCGAAATTGCAGCCGCGACAACTAGTCGTTCCCGGCGACCTTTCTTCCGCTGTCTTTCTGATCGGCGCTGCGCTGGTTCTTCCAGATTCAGCACTGATGTTGCACAACGTCGGTTTGAATCCCACGCGCACGCGTGTGTTGGATTTTCTGATATCGATCGGAGCTACGATCAATTTAGCTTCTGTACAGTTACGTGACGGCGAACTCATTGGCGATGTTGCTGTTCGACATTCTCATCTCGTGGGAGGCGCTATTTCCGGGGCGCAGGTGGCGGAGATGATAGATGAATTGCCGATGCTCGCAGCGCTTGGTCCGTACACAGAGCAGGGAATCGAAATCCACGATGCTCAAGAATTACGGGTGAAGGAAAGCGACCGGATTGCCGCGCTCGCTGGCGGATTGCGCGAGATGAAAGCGACCGTGGAAGAATTCCCGGACGGAATGCTCGTACGAGGCCGGAGGGGCGGGAAATTGCGCGGTGCGAGGGTGAGTCCGCAAGGAGATCATCGCATCGCCATGGCTTTGACCGTGGCGGCTTTGGGCGCTGAAGGCGATACCGTGATTCGCGATTCCGATTGTGTTGCGGTTTCTTTTCCTGGATTTTTCTCCGTGCTTGAAAAGCTTCGTGGCGCCACGAGCTTGTAAATTTCGGCAAGTCGCGGTTTGCAAAGATTTCCCAGTGGTCTTAAGGAGTCTATTCCGGCTTTGATTTCGCGGTGGGCCGTGCGCAAGAGCCGGCGGGAGGTTCTTCGTTCCTCAGGGCAGGCCGGCGCTAGGCACTTTGCTTGAGCCGCCTCGCTGGTGACACAAAGCAAGCTGGTAGCATCTCTCATAGCGCCAGTTTTTGGCTCTCCTTTTTCGCCGTGCGCGTATCGCATTTCCCTTTTCGAAGAGGTACTATCTGCCTCCGAGCTCGCGGCAACGCGCGACTGAACGTGAAATCGCCCTGAGATCAGGAGAATCGCAATGAAGAACTATCGTCAGCCGGCCTGGGTGGTTCTATTTATTTGTTTCGCGATGCTGGCGGCGCCTGCGACCGCGCATATGGGCTCTCTTTCTTGCGCGAGTAACGATGGGCGCTACCGTTATTGCCGAGCCGACACTCAAAACCGGGTGCGCCTCGTTAGACAATATTCCAATTCGCGATGCGATTTCCGCTACAAGCTGGGGCTACGACTATCGCGGAATCTGGGTCGATCGCGGTTGCCGCGCGCAGTTTGAATATGGCAGGGGAGGAGGCGGAGGCAATGGCGGAGGCGGTGGCTCGGGCGCGGCCGTTGCCGCGAGAATTCTTGGCGGGATCATCGTAGGATCGGCCATCGCGGGGTCAAAATCGTATAAAGATGACGACGATGCCGCGAAGCGCAGGGACTACTATTCCGATGGCTACCGCAGCGGCCAGCGGGATTGGGATGATGACCGGCGGCCCGATTACCAGCGCTACCGCGATCGTTTCAATTCCACATACGAAAACGACTTCTCCGCGGGATACAACGACGGCTACAACAACAAACCAAACAGATATCGCTAGCCAATTTCGAGGAGAGAAATATCGCCATGCGAAAACAAAACCTTCTCGCGTCTGTGAAGCCGCTTATTGCCGCTGCGGCCCTGCTGTTTTGGGGTGCAGGCGCTCGCGCCCAACAAAACGAACCGCCAAAATCACAATCTGAGGCAGCGAAAAACGCGGCGACGCCAAATCCGGCGGGTGTACCGCGCGGATCCGAACTGCTGGCAGAAATCAAGCGCTCGGGCAAGCTGCGCGTGGGCGTTTCCGAAATTGTGCCGTGGGCGACTCACGATAAGGATGGAAATCTGGTCGGCTTCGAAATTGACGTAGCGAAAAAGTTGGCGCGCGATTTGGGGGTTCAACCCGAATTCTATCCCGAAGACTTTCGCTATTTAGTTTCCGACTTGATCGGCGGAAGGTTCGACATCATCATTTCAGGACTCTCGATAACCGCCAGCCGTGCGCTGCGGGTAGATTTCAGCGCTCCCTATCACACGACGGATGTGACGCTGGCGGCCAACATCAAAACCGCCGGGTCCAACCCCAAATTGCACGACTTCGACAAGGAATCTGTAACCGTTGGCGTGCTGGAAGGAAGCACGGCGGAAGATTTAGCCGGCGATGCGCTTCCCAACGCACACCTAAAAACATACGTGGACGACGGCGAAATGTTTAACGATTTGGCTGAAGGCAAGCTGGACGCTGCAATCGCGGACAGCCCCAGGCCCTAGATTGTGGCCAAACTTTTTCCAGCGAAAGTCACTTGCGTGTGTGATGAGCCGCTCGCAACGTACCCTGCCGCGTTCGCAATTCGTCGTGGTAACTTGGAGTTCGTGAATTTTCTCAACGCTTGGATTGAATCTCATACAGCCGACAAATGGTTGGAGAGCCGGCGGGATTATTGGTTCAAGACAACGGATTGGGCTAACGACCTTTAATCAAAGGGGAGTGATATCAGGAAGACTTGTGCAGGTAAATGGTTCCGTAGGTTGTGGCGATTTGAATTTTCGGACCTCCCGTTCCGACTTTACCGGTGAGACGCCCGGTGTTGGTGTCATTATTTAAACTCAACGAGGGATCCTCGAAATCGCTCTGCACGTCACCCGAGCTGCACACCGCCGAGATTTCGAATTGTGATCGCGATGGCAGCGTGAGGTCCACGTCTCCGGACTCGTTTGCGATGCTGATCTGCTCGCGGGGCGGTTGCGTGTAAGCTACTTTGACGCTGCCATGCGTGTCGGTAATGTCGAGCCGGCCGGCCACGTTTTCCACGTCCACGTCCTTGTCGTGGGTCCGCAGCTTCGCCAGCCCTCCGACGTCGGAAATATTTATATCTCCCGAGTCGAGTTCAAGTCTCCCAGTCAGGCGCACCAGCGTCAGGTCGGCCTTTTGAGAAGCGTAGTGCGTGGTTTTTGTGACGTTGCGCACGCGGATCGGCCCGAAGAATTCTCCTTCGAGCGCGGCGTCTCCCGTCACGTCGTTGACTTCGATCTCGTTGCCGCGTCCCGTCACCCGCACGCTTCCGCCAATCTGGTCGATCCGCGCGTCGCCGCTATCGAGCTGCGCTGTTACATCCGAACCCGAATTGTGAATTTCGACGCTTCCATTTTGTGCGGCCGCAATCACTGTGCCAGTCACACCCGATATATTGATGTCGCCGCGGCTTGAGTTAGCGTTGAGAGAAGTTTTCTTCGGCAGGATCACGTCAAGGTCCACTGTCACGTGGCCGCCGGAATCTTCCAGGTTCAGAGGGTGAACGGTGTAGCCGCTCGAAGTTTGCTCGATCACCACTTTCAGTGTTTTTAGCCGGTCCCGCGCGGCGGTATCGGTAGCACCGTCGGCGGTTTCGTTGACGCTGACCCGCAAATCAGGGCCTTCATCGGTATGGACCGTGATCGAGCCACGGACTGTTGTCACCGTCACACGAGAACCCGCGGGGATCACCTTGGCGGAAAGTTCCTGGCTCTGTGTCGCCTGGTGGTTGAAAAAGCCGATGTCTATGTTGAGATCCGGATGTCTTTCGCGCACCTTCGCGTAAATCCCCATCCCTATGAAAACGAAAATCGCCAGAACCAGCAACGCTGCTTCTCCGCCGGTAATGATGGGAGGCCGCACCTGCCCCGATTGGTGAGCCATCATGTTATCGATGAGTTTTGCGATGCCCCAGAGGATGATGAGCACGGGCCAGTAGCGCCAGAACAAATGCCAGATAGCGAAATCAGGGTGGAAGCGAGCCAGAAGTAACAGGGTGCCGAGCAGAATTAAAAGCAAGCCGCTGAAAATCGATCTTCGCTGACTTCCGTCGTTGCTCACACTGGCCTCATGAGCCGACGTGGCCGTTTTTGGAAGCGAGGGTCTGTGCTGCGAGGATAATGCCCGCGACGATCAGCAATACGGGCCACAGATCGCCGAAACTGTAGCGGCTATATTGGCCAATCAAAAATAGGATTCCCACGGTGATGATCATCAGCGGTCCCGTCAAACTTCGAATCCTGCAGTATGCGCAATTGCATGTCACTGTGCCCGAGCCTGCCATTGCCAGATTCTCCTAAGAAACTCTTTTCATGCGATCCCACAGAAGCCATCCACCGATGAGAATCAACGCTACGGGCCAAGTCTTTTCGAACCAGTCGCGCTGCAGCAGACCGAAATTTCCCAGCAGTAATAATGCCCCCAGGCCTATCAGCACGAACGCTCCAATCGGCTTGCGACCCTGGCCCTGCATTAAATTCGCAGGTTCGGGTTCGCCCAGGCGCCGGGCGTTTGCAGTTCGATAGGCTTCAATGGGCATATAGAAATAAAAACAACCCAAAGCGATTCCAAAAAATGCGTCGTAGCTGGAAGGGATGTCGCTGCTCAGAAGCGCAATCAGGCCGCCGAAAATCAGCACGTGAATAAGTGCCTTCACGTATTGGCCGTTGTATACGGCGCCCAAACCCGGAATAAAACCAAGGGTGGCGGCCAAGCCGGGGTTCACCTGTGTTTTCGCGGCGTCCTCCGCGGGCGGAGCCGCTAGCAATCCTGCAAGGCAGTCCTCGCAGTACAGCGCGCCGCGGACTTCGCGCGTACATTCTGGGCATAATGCCTTGCCGCAGTTGCGGCAATAACCAGTAGCCGGAACGTCCGTGTGTACGGCGCAATTCATCGAGTGCTCCTGGATGAGCTGTTGAGCGTTGCAATTGTGGGCACTGCGGTTGCCAGAGTTTTTAGCCAGTTTCCGTTTGTAAGAACCGCGAGCATCACGCCGTTGCGCGCTTGCGAATGGCCCGGGTGGGGCGCGGTCTGCGATTTTTCCTGTGGATTCTTCGAGGACGGTTCCGGGTTTTGCTGTGGAGCAGGAGCCGGCGTGGCGTTTGGTTGGGGCTCTTGTTCCGGCTGAAGGCGCGACTGAATTTCATACACCACGCGCAAATCGTTCACGAATTTCGCGCTGCGTGCATACGTCATGTGCACCTGGCGATTGGCAGAGCGCAGAACGTTTCCCGGGCTGAGGTCGGCTTTCTTCAACTTCGCGGGTGAAAGACCTGTGGTGTAAAGAACAATCAAAAGAGTGGCCGCCACCGTGGCGACTCCCATGACGAAGCGAGGCTGCCAAAACGGAGAAAGCCAGGTGAACCAGCGATTCCATTTCTGCTTTTCGGTGCCTGGGCCTAGCGTCGCATCCAGAATTTTCGAAACCAAATCCGTCGGCGCTTCAAGAGGCTCAAGCTGCTGCATGCGACTGACGGTGCCGCTCACTTGTGCTATGAGCTTCGCGCACTGCTCGCAGCTAACCGCGTGCGCCGAGAAGGCCGCAACTTCGACGGGTGACAGCGAACCGTCGAGATGATCGCTGAGCCGCTCTTCCGTAAGTATGCAATTCCAGTCCATGACTCCCTTATTGGCTAATACTGCGACCGAACCCCCATATCCCCCAGGATGCGAGCCAGTTCAATACGTCCGCGATTAATTCTCGATTTTACCGTGCCTTCCGGCACTGACAGCACAGTCTGTATTTCGCTGTAATCTAATCCTTGCAAATCCCGCAATATGACCGCCTCGCGCAATTCCGGCGAAAGCTTCCCAAGGCCTTGCTGTACTTGCGCGCTTAATTCCGATGTCAGCGCCAGCTTGTCTGGCGTGCGCGCGGCCGAATGTTTTTCTTCCAGCTTGGGCATTGCGTCTTCGATCGAATCCGTCAGCCGATCGCGGCGAGTACGCCGGTAGTGGTCCACCAGCAAATTGCGCGCGACGCTTGTCAGCCACGTTGGAAACGCGCCATAAGCAGGCTTGTAGCTGGCCAAGGTGCGGTAGATGCGCAGGAAGACTTCCTGGCTCAGATCCTCGGCTTCGGTGGCATTGCCTGTGAATCGGTAGCATAAATTGAATACGCGGCGGGTGTGCCGCCGCACAAGTTCCTCCCAGGCCGCCCCTTCGCCCCGAAGGCATCCCTGCACCAATTGCGCGTCGGGCTCCAATCTCTACCAGCCTCGCGATTTGCATTCCCTTTCAGCCTCACAAGATGTAACGCAATCTCGGGCCAAAAAGTTCCGTTTCCGGACAAATGGGATTGCCGCGCTGGCTGAATGTATAACGGGGACAGACATCGTGCGGCATCTTATCTACGTTAGCGGCGGGAACACAAGCGCTGAGATCAATTTGCTCCTCCACACGCGAAACAAATGCGAAGGCCCGCCTTGACGCTTCCGAAGCTTGCTGGTACGGTGCGAAATCAATGCTGCGCAATTCACGAAGGCTTTTTTTTCTCCTGCTCGCTGCAGCCGCTCTAGGATATTTGTTTTACAGATTCCGCAATTCCATTGCGTTGGAAGGTTTTCGCTGGTCGACCGTAGGGCAATCGCTGCGGGACGCACGCCTTTCGCTGCTGGCGCTTTCTGTCATTGCGATTTACGGCTGCTTCGCGATTCGGGCCCTGCGCTGGATGCGTTTTTCGCGCGCTTTGGGCCAGTCAACCTTCTCGAAGGTTTATAGCGCGACGCTGATGGGATTTTCTTGCATGTTTTTGCTTGGACGCGCCGGCGAACCGATTCGGCCCGTGCTGATCGCAAAAAAGAATGCACTATCGGTTCCGCACATGTTCGGCGTGTATGTGCTGGAACGGGTTTTCGACATGGCTGCAACAGCTGTACTGGCCGGCGTCGCTTTGGTTCTTTTCGAAGGGCGAGGAGCCACCGCGCCGCAAGCGCAACTGGAGGAAAAAGCGCAATCGACGGGCATCGCGCTGCTGATTGTCCTGGTAATCGTCATCGCGTTCCTGGTTTATTTTCGATATCACGGCGCGGAATGGCTGAGGAACAGGCTTCAGCATCCGTCGTGGCGCACGGGGTGGCGCGAAAAGATCGTTGTTCTGCTCGAAGGTTTCAGCGAAGGCTTGCAGGGTATTCGCACCTGGAACGATCTCGGTATGCTGATCCTTCTGAGCTCCGCGCACTGGATTCTCGTGGTGTGGTGTTATGTGTGGGTGGCTCACGCGTTCGGCGGGCAGCTCGGTGAGTTAACCTTCGCTGACGGTACCCTGGTAGTGGCGTTCGCCCTGGTAGGTTCCGCTGTGCAATTGCCCGGGGTTGGCGGTGGTGCGCAGCTTGCCACCTTTCTTGTTCTGACCCTGATTTTTGGAGTAGAAAAGGTGCCGGCCGCGACAATGTCGATTGTAGTGTGGCTGATCACTTTTGCGTCTTGCTGCTTGGTTGGGTTGCCGCTGCTGTTGCGCGAGGGATGGTCCATGGGTGAACTGCGACAAATGGCGGTAGCCGCGGAGCATGAGGCCGAAATAATTGCAGAAGAAGAAGCATTCAGCGGCGGCGGAGCCAAACGCGGGGGCAAATCGCGGTGAAATGCCCGTTCTGCTCGAATCTGGACGATAGAGTTGTGGACTCGCGCGAGGCGCGCACCGGAGATTTAATTCGCCGCCGCCGCGAGTGTGTGAAATGCGAACGCCGCTTCACTACCTACGAACGCATCGACGAAATCCCCTATATGGTCATCAAGAAGGATGGCCGCCGCGAAAAATTCGAACGTCAAAAACTGTTGCAGGGTTTGCTCAAAGCGTGCGAGAAGCGGCCGGTGCCGGTAGGGAAGCTGGAGATGATCGTAGACGAGGCGGAACAGTTCGTCAGCGAAGCCCCGGAGCGCGAGCGCACCACCAAAGACATCGGCGAGCACATCATGCAGAAACTGAAGAAACTGGACAAAGTGGCATACGTGCGATTCGCTTCCGTCTATCTCGACTTCAAGGACGTGAAAGAATTCATGGACGAGTTAAAAGGCCTGCTGAAGGACCGCGCTAAGAAATAATTTCTACGGCTGCCACACTCCCGCCGCGAATTTCTTGATGGTGCGAAATCCCAGGTGTTCGTAAAGTTCCACGGCAGTTGCGTTCAAGCTCGTAACCGTCAGTGAAATCGATTCGTACCGTCTCCGCCGCAAAGCCTGGATTGAAGTTTCCATTAGCACGCGGCCTATCCCATGTCCCTGGTATCCCGGCATCACACAGATTTGCGTCGTGTGCCCCACTCGCTCGGCGACCGTGGATGTAAGCACCATGGCGATGGGGCGGTCGCCTGTGGCGGGCCGCACCAGGAACGAGGCTTCTGGTAAAAACTGGCCGCATCCGGGCAGCAGAACAATATTTCGCAGAAATTTCATGCCGCCCGCTTCGCTGCGGTACTGGTCATTAATTTCTCCGTCCACGTGATCCGCATACGAAAGGTGAATCAACCTCGCCGCTGAATCAAAAGCTCGATCGCTCCACGGCTCCAGCCGAAGCCCGCTCGACAGCGCTTGGCCACTGAACTTGGCTTCGTCAATTTTTAGCAGCATGAATTGGCGTGTATACAGCTTGAAATACTGCGACAGGAATTCCGGGTCAAGTTCCGTACCGAAAGGCATCAACTGGGCCTCGATACGCTCTAGCCGCGGCGTTCCGTGCAAAGCAGACACCATTTCGGTGATCAGTGTCTTGGTGATTGGTTCCTGTGGGAAATTGGGAGAAACGAACAGGCCGCCGATGAGTCCCTTATGATTTTCCAGGACGTAGAAGCCGTATCCGGCGGGGGTTCCGTCCTCGCTTGCTGCGTAACCCCCCAGCGAGCGCGCATCAATAAATTTGCGTATTAATTCGACCGAGGGCCGGTAGTCCCAGTGCAATTCCTCGCGCCAGTGCCGAGATTCTTCCTGGAACAATGCATCCAGGGAACGCGATTGAATTTGCCGGAGATCGACAATCTGCATGAGTGCCCGAGACATAGCCCTGGTCATTATAGCCGCGGGTGGCGGAAGAACCCAACTGCCGCGAATTGCTGTAAATGTAACGCATCGGGCGGCAGCGGGGTTGGCGCTGGCTAAGACTGTGCTACCATCCATTTCGCCGAGGCGAGATTTGTCGCGCCCGCGCTTACCGGATGGCTTTCCTTTCAGAGCTACGCTATCCCACAACGCGTCTCGCCAAGCTTCTTTCGGGAATCTTCGCGGTCGTCCTATTTTTATTTGTGGCGATTGCCGCTGTTTCGGGATTTCTTCTGTACCAGGTACTTCATCCCTCGCGGGCGCCTGCGACCTTCGAGCTGGGCATCATGATGGGACACCCGGTGTCGTTTTCTTTCCCAGTCGAAAATGGCGCTTCGCGCGAGGGCTGGTTCTATCCCGGCTTGCGAGGAGCGCCCACTGTCGTTGTTTGCCATGGCTATCTCTCGCAGCGAGCCGATGTGCTGACGCTGGTGACCGCATTGCAAGACCAGCAGTTCAATGTGTTTCTTTTTGATTTCGCCGGTCATGGTACAAGTACTGGAATTTCATCGCTTGGATATCACGAGACGGCGGAGGTCCGCTCGGCCATTCAGGCACTGGCGACGCGCGATGATGTGGACCCAAAACGCTTTGGCGTTTGGGGCACGGATATGGGTGGATACACCGCGATCGAGGCTGCAACCGCCGACCATCGCGTGGCGGCCTTCATTGTCGACGATGCCTATATCGACCCGCGGGACATGTTGCAGATTGAGCTCAAACGCTCGGGCTTGACCGTGTTGCCGGGCGTCGGCAAGTTCAGCGATTTCGCGTTTCGTATTATAAATTATCGGTTTCGGGACCTGCCGCCGGTGACAGCGGTCTTGGGCAAAACGAAAGGAATTCCGAAATTGTTTTTTGTGTCTGATGACCGTCCGGAATTAGCGGCCGAAACGACCAATCTTTTCACGCAGTCACCCGATCCTAAGCAGTTGGTTCGCGACCGCCTGAGTTACGCGCAAATGTCTGATGATGATCGTAAGAACTACGAGAGCCAGGTCGTGAGTTTTTTCCTGTTGAATCTTCCGCCGATCTCGCGGGCAAACCGTTAGCGCGGCGCTGGTTCGATGGGAACGTAGAGAAGCCCGCCTTGGGGTTCTTGCTCCAAGTTGCCGTGGAACCTTCCCTCCTGCACGATTTTCTGAAATCCCTCGCGCGTCGTGAGAACCAGGGCGGCTTCTCGATCTTCGGGAGACCATTCCGGAAGTTCCCGGCGGAAATAGAACGCCAGGCCGTAGTTCCAGGATCGCTTCACTCGAAATTCGAAGATTCGATCTGGATGGAGGTCGTTTTGCAGTAATTCCGCGTAAGGTCTGGCCGAAATTGCGGGATCCAGTTCTGGTAACAGCATGATATTGGCAGCTCCCAGCGTTGCAACTACGGCCAGGCAGCAGATTGCAATTGCCAGCGGCAAGCCACGGCGGTAACCGGCAACTATCAGGGCGGTCGCGATCACCGCTGCGGCCAGGAGTATCGCGGCAAATGAATATTCGCTGACATGGAGCGCACTATTTACCGGCGCACCGCGGACGGCGTGCAGCAGATATATGGCGAGTGCTGTCCAAACGAAAGCGGTACCCGCGGCGATTGCAATTGCAAGCTTGCCGCGTCTCTCGAATGCGCGAATGCCACCGACACTGGCGACCAGCGCCAAGGCCGGTATCGCAGGTAAGATGTAACTTGGTAATTTCGATTGAGAAAGACTGAAAAACATGACGGGGAAGACAGCCCAGCAGCAAAAGAAAAAACCAGGAGATGACAGCCATGTCTTTTCCCGCCAAAGCCGCACGCCTTCCCACAGGCTCCCCGCCAAAAATGCACTCCACGGAAGTAGCGCCAGAATCGTAATGGGTCCAAAAAACGAGAAGGGTTGTTTATGCTGAAATACAGGCGTGAGATAACGTTCGAAATTGTGCTGAAAAATGAAGACGTTTATGAACTCAGGATTTCGAAGCGCGCATATCAAGTACCAGGGCACGGCGATAAAGCAAAACGCTGCCACAGCTGCAGGATGGACCAGCCTGAGAGCCTGGTGCCATTTTTGAGTCAGTAGCGCCCACAGACCAACCGCCCCACCCGCAAGTATTACTCCTGCCGGTCCTTTGGCCAGAACTGAAAACCCCAGAAATACTCCGAACAATGATACCGTAACGAAATCTGGGTTCCGATCGGACGCCGATACGGTCTCTTGCGCGCGCAAAGCACTGGTTCTGCGCAGCACTTCGCTGGCGCTGGCCATGGCCAAGGTGATGGCCGCCGCAAAAAGCATGTCCGGGGTGGCGGCACGTGCGAAGGCAATTGCGGCGACGCTGGTGGAAAATATAATCGGTGCTAAGAGCGCCGGACTTCGCGTCAAGCCGTTGCGGGCTCCGTAGTGTTTCCATCCCAACCACGCGACAGCACTGGAAGCGGACAGTGCAGCGAGAGCCGAAGGCAGGCGCGCCGCCCATTCAGCCGAAAAATGCAGGCGAAATCCGATGGCCGCTGCCCAATAATACAAAATCGGTTTTTCGAACCACGGTGTTCCATAAAGACGTGGCGTAACCCAATCGCTGGTCGTCGCCATCGCGCGCGCAATCCAGACGAAGCGAGGCTCGTCCGGTCCAACCAATCCAATCGCGCCCAGATTGCTAAACAGGCAGACAATGCAAACCAGAGAGGCGACAACGGCCGCTGCAATATTGTTTGGGTTTTGCGATTCTGATTTTTCGTTCAAAGCGCGTCGAGTCTAACATTCTCGCTGGCGAACTGGTTCCGTGATCGCTGTCGCATAACGGTGCCGAACGAAACTGTTTTAGACAACTGCGACACCAATTGCTGGTGTCCTTTCTCCAGCCTCTTGCATAATGACCCGCTATGCGGGAATGGTTTGAATATGCCGCTGCATGGGTGGGACTGAAATCTTTGGGATTACTGCCCCGGCCGGCGGCGCGATTTGTCGGGGCGGCGTTCGCGTATTTCGCTTATATTTGCCGCCCGCCTTTGCGACGTGCCGCAATGTTCAATTTGCATCTGGCCTTTCCCGATTGGAGCCAGAAGCAGCGAAAACAGGTGATTCGCGGCATGATTCTGCAAATTGGTTCGATGGCTGGCGAGTTTTCCCAGTTTCCGAAGTACACGCGAGAAAATATTGAACAGGTTGTGGTCCTGGATGGTTTTGAAAATTTTGATGTGGGCCGTCGCTGCGGCAAAGGCGTGCTGTTCTTGACGGGACACATGAGCGCTTGGGAATTGTCTTCGTTCGCTCATGGGCTTTACGGCCACCCGTTGCATTTTCTGGTTCGACCGATTTCGAATCGCCGGGTGGACCAGCTCATCAACCGATATCGCTGTCTGTCCGGGAACCGTCCGATCGAAAAGAATAAATCGGCGCGCGCGATATTGAAAGTCCTTGGCGATGGAGGCACCGTGGGCATTCTGGCGGACCACAACACTTCGCTTGACGAAGGCGTTTTTGTCGATTTTTTTGGAGTCCCGGCCTCGACTACTTCTGGAATTGCACGCATCGCGCTGCGTACCGATGCAGCTGTGATCCCGGGGTTTCTTTCCTGGGACGCGGCTCGCAGGAAATACAAATTGCGTTTCGAGCCTGCTGTTGAACTTTCGCGAACGGGTGATGAGCAAGCGGATGTGCTAGAGAACACGCAACGCTTTACGCGCGTCATCGAGGAGTACGTGCGCGCGCATCCCGGTCAATGGCTATGGGCGCACAAGAGGTGGAAGACGCGCCCGCCGGGCGAAAAGTCGATCTATCCGTTCTGAATTTGACAAAAGATACTTGGAATCCTGCGTTGGATGGCAATTTTGAAAGGGGACGCCATGGCTCATACCGCTGGTGAACTTGCTCGATACCTTGGAGCTAAAATTTTGGGGGACGCGCAGGCGTCAATTACCGGAGTGGCGAGCCCGGAAAGCGCCTGCGCTCACGATTTGATCTACGTGGATTCTCCGCGGCACCTGGATCGTGCCACCGGCTCAGCGGCGCTCTGCGTAATTGTGCCGCCGGGAACCTCGGTGCCGCAGAAAACCTTACTCGAAACTTTAAATCCGAAGCTTGCGTTCGCGGAGGCGGCCGCGTTGTTGATGCTCCGGCCCTTGCTGAGACCAGAAATTCATCCAACCGCAATCGTCGCTGCGACGGCCCGGCTTGCTCCCAATATTCATGTGGGCCCTTACGTCGTAATCGAGGACGAGGTTGACATCAAAAGTGGAACGACTGTGGCTGCGTTTTGTTTTTTGGGCCACGGTGCTTACGTCGGCGAGAATTGCCGGTTGCATCCGCGCGTGACTTTATACCCCGGTGCTCGGCTCAACGACCGGGTTGAGGTGCATTCTGGCGCCGTGATTGGTAGTGACGGCTTTGGCTATGTTTTTGATGGCGTGCGTCACATCAAATTTCCTCAGATTGGGCGCGTCGAAATTGGCGATGACGTCGAGATTGGGTGCAATTCCACGATCGATCGCGGTTCACTGGGCAAAACCGAGATCGCGGCAGGTGTGAAAATCGATAACCTCGTCCAAGTCGGTCACAACGTTCAGATCGGCCAGAACTCGATACTTGCGGCGCAAGTGGGAGTCTCAGGAAGCGTCACTATCGGAACGGGAGTGTTGCTGGGTGGCCAGGCGGGCCTCGGGGAGCGTTGCAGGCTGGAAGACCGGTCAATCATAGGAGGGCAGAGCGGAGTATTGCCAGGAAAAGAGGTCAAGTCCGGCCAGACGGTTTGGGGCACTCCCGCGAGACCACTTGAAAAATTCAAAAAACAGTTCGTCTCGCTTTCGCGTTTGCCGGAATTGGCGGCGCGCGTAACTGCACTGGAGAAGGTTCAGCACAAGTAACAGGTGAGCGTGGCAGATCCTTTCGTCTTCCCTTCGCTTAACTCTGCGAACGCGCCCATTTTCGGCAGAAGGACGTTGTCATATTCGGAACATGAGTTTTCCACAGCCCTGTCGAAGCGCGGCCTTCCCGCGCCGCGCCGGGGCAGCCATCAGTCACGAGTTCACATGTGATGTTTGGAACGCGAACAGGCTTTTCAGTTGACCCCGGAGGCAAACCTGAAGATAATACAAACCTTAGCGAGAGGGTTCGCTGTGGCCAGTGATGCTCGGTCCGCAAATTGGTCGTTGCATTTCGGTTTTTGGATCGCTAGAGCATTCCGGCTTTGCTGCGCGTGACCTGGGGCGCGCTATAGGGGTGCGGTTTGAGTACTACTAGCGCTGCATCCTATCGATTGGGGAATCGTCAAATGGGTCTGAGGGGTTGATGACGCCTGAAGCACAATTACGTTTCGACATTGCGAACCAAGCCAGTTCCCAAGGTACCGCTACAGTTCGCAGCCGGAATGTGGAATTCCAGGTCGAGCAGGCTGTGGCTCGAAGCACCGAGTGGTTGCTGTCCGCGCAAACTCAGGACGGTTATTGGTGGGCTGAACTGGAAGCCGACACCACGCTCGAATCCGATTATATTCTTTACCTCCACATCTTGGATCAGTTGGACTCTCACAAAGTACCGAAGCTCGCGGCATACATCCGTCGCAAGCAGCTTCCTGATGGCGGCTGGAATATTTTTCAAGGCGGTCCTTCCGAACTCAACGCTACGGTGAAGGCTTACGTAGCCTTGCGACTTGCCGGCGAATCTGCAAGCGAGCCTGGTTTAATTCGCGCTCGCGAAAAGGTTGTCGAATTGGGCGGACTGGAAGCGACAAATTCCTACGTTCGCTTTTACCTCGCGATGGTGGGCGCGATTGATTGGAACATCGTCCCGTCGATCGTGCCGGAACTGATGCTGCTACCCGATTGGGTCCCGGTGAACATTTACGAAATGTCGTCGTGGACGCGTGGGATTGTGATTCCACTGTCATTGGTTTACGCCAGTAAGCCTGATTGGCGCTTACCGGAAGGCGTCAGCGTCACGGAATTATTCAAGAGTCCTGGAAGCAAACCGAAATCGTTCATCTGGGATAAGCGTATCGTGTCGTGGCGCAATGTATTTTTGGCGCTGGACCGCGCATTGAAATTGTATGAACGCTTGCCCTGGAAACCGTTCCGCAAGCGGGCTCTGTCGCTTGCCCGAGCCTGGATGGTGGAGCGGCTGGAGCGCAGCGAAGGTCTCGGCACAATTTATCCGGCAATGATGAATTCAATTTTCGCGCTGCTTGCCGAAGGCGCTGATCCCAAGGAACCCTTGGTCGCGCGCGAAATTGGTTTTCTGGCGCGTTACGAAATCGAAGAGAACGAAACGATTCGCGTTCAGCCTTGTATTTCTCCGGTGTGGGACACTGCAATCGCGATGGTCTCGTTGGAAGAAGCCGGGCTGGATCCTGCGCACCCGTCGCTGATCGCTGCGGAGCGCTGGGTCGTCGCCAATCAGATCTTGGGCCCCGGTGATTGGCAGGTGAAAAATCAGGACGCGCCCCCCGGCGGCTGGGCTTTTGAATTCAAAAATGACTATTATCCGGACGTCGATGACACCGCGTTCGTGCTGATGGCGCTTGGCCGCGTTGCCGATCCCGATGCCGAACGATTGCGGCGTTCCATGCTCCGCGGGCTGGATTGGCTGGTGAGCATGCAGAATGAAGACGGCGGATGGGGCGCATTCGATCACGAAAATAATCTGCAATTTCTGAATCACATTCCGTTCGCTGACCACAATGCAATGCTCGATCCGTCTACTGCGGATGTCACTGCGCGCGCGTTAGAGTGCCTTGGACAGATGGGTTGGGACGCGAATCATCCGGTTTTGCAAAGGGCCAGGGCTTTCATTCGCCACGAGCAAACATCCGATGGTTCATGGTTCGGACGTTGGGGGGTGAATTACATCTATGGCAGCAGCGGTGTTCTGCGCGCGCTCGAAACCCTTAATCTGTCGACGGGCGCCGACTGCCAGGCTGCTGCAAAATGGATGCGTTCGGTCCAAAATCCTGACGGTGGTTTTGGGGAGTCCGTTCTTTCCTATTACGATCCGGCTCTGAAAGGTCAGGGTAAGAGCACGGCATCGCAAACGGCTTGGGGAATTATTGGTTTACTTGCGGTATCGGGACCCGACGACCCGGCAGTGCAGCGAGCCGTAGCATGGCTGCTGGCGCATCAGAACGAGAATGGCACCTGGGACGAAGCCGAATTTACCGGCACAGGTTTTCCGTGCGTCTTCTATCTGAAGTATCACCTGTATCGCAATGCTTTTCCGCTCTACGCGCTCGCCCGCTATACGAATATGCGAAAGGGGCGTCGCAGATTCGCTGGCGTTCAGATTCCCCCCGGCGAATTGCAAAGCTGCTACGCACCGCGGACGTAACCGATGCAACCGCTAATTGTTTCGAATTGCCGACGCGCAGCCTGCGACGGAAACGCCTCCAATGTATCGCGGCAACCCGCTGTGTCTCCGCGCCGCGAAATAAGTGTCCTTCATCACCCATGCATACAGAAAGCATAAGCTCGCAGTCTTCGTGAATACGCTTGTCACCGGCGCGACGGGATTCGTGGGCAGCCACGTCGTCCGCCAACTTGTCGCTGCAGGACATTCCGTCCGCGTTCTAGTACGTCCCACCAGCAAGCTGAGCGTGTTGGAAGGACTAGCGGTCGAGCCCCTCGAAGGTGATCTGCGTAATGAAAGCTCTCTCTCTCGCGCAATACAGGGCGTCCAGCGTGTCTATCACGTTGCCGCGGATTACCGGCTATGGACCCCGATCCCCGCTGAAATCTACGAAAGCAATGTGGAAGGCACGCGTCACCTGATCGAAGTAGCGCATCGTGCGGGCGTCGAGCGCATCGTATATACCAGCACGGTTGCCACTATCGCGGTTCCTCGCCACGGTGCGCTGCCCAACGAAGAAACTCACGCGGGCCTGAAAGAAATGATCGGCCATTATAAGCGTTCCAAGTTTCTGGCTGAACAAGTGGCGCTGGATGCTGCGAAGTCGGGCGCGCCGGTCGTTATAGTCAATCCCACAGCGCCGGTCGGCCCGGGTGACTGGAAGCCCACGCCCACCGGGCGCATTATTTTGGATTTTCTCAAGGGCAAGATGCCGGCTTATGTGGACACCGGGTTGAATGTCGTGCCGGTTGAGGATGTCGCCACAGGGCATTTGCTTGCCGCCGAAAAAGGGCGCGTCGGCGAACGTTATATTCTGGGCGGTCGTAATATGACGCTGAAGCAGATTCTGGATACGCTCGCGGCAATTACGGGGCGAAAGGCGCCGCGTATCAAATTGCCGCACGCTATGGCGTTAATGGCTGGGTACGCGGACGAAATATTTTCGCGTTTTGCCGGGCGCGAGCCGCGGATTCCAGTTGACGGCGTAAAAATGTCGCGCCACAAGATGTTTGTCGAGAGCGATAAGGCTGAAAGGGAATTGGGCTACAAGCCGGCCAAGGTTGAAGCGGCGCTGGAACGCGCCGTTCGCTGGTATCAGCAACACGGCTATGTTTCGAGTGGCGCGGAACAAAAACGCGCTGCTCAAGCCGCTGCGGCATAGAGTGGGTTCATGAGGATATTGGTAACATTCGCTCTCAAAAATGAATTCGCGGCGTGGCGCGCGATACGAGATTTTCGTGCCGATGAATCAGGTCAAATCGTTACACACCTGGCTGAGGTTGCGGGTTCTGAGGTTATTGTGGTCTTGACCGGCGCTGGACCCAGGCAGGCTCGGGCGGTGGCCGCGAAAATTATGAGCGAGCAGGAAGAAATTAATTGTTGTATTTCCTCCGGCTTGGCGGGAGCTTTGGTAGCGAATCTGCGCGTGGGACAAGTGGTTGCTGCACGATCCGTGTTCAGCGAGCGCGACGGCGACGATGGCACCGATAATCTTCTGTCAGCTAGCGGGCCCCTCCTTGAGTTTGCGCAAGAGGCTGGCGCCACTGCTGTGGACCGGTTTTATAGTGCTGATCGTGTGATCACGCGGTCGGACGAAAAAAAGTATCTGGGTCTGCACGCGGATGCAGTAGAGATGGAAAGTTTTGAGGTGATGTTCGCGGCCGCCGAGAATGGCATTCCGGCGATAGCAGTTCGCTCTATTAGCGATGCCGCGGAGGAAGATTTGCCTTTGGACATGGATCGCATCTTTACGGACACCGGGCAGGTCAGCATTCCGAAGGTTCTCGGCGAAGTAGTTCTGCACCCGGGGTCGGTTCCAGGCTTGGTCCGTCTCGGGCAAAAAAGCAAACTCGCCGCTACGTCGTTGGCGCACTTTTTGGATGATTACATCAAATTGGTTTCAGATCGTTACAACAAACTGGAAGCAAATGCCGCGCAATCTGGTAGCGCGGCAAATGCGTAGTTAAGCAAGTAGAGATTAAGATGAGCCAAACCGTCGAACAAATCGCTTCGCCCCGTGCTTCTCACTCTGGCCATATGCGCGCCGGCGTGTATCGTGGCGAAGGGCGAGTTGTCCTCGAGTCTGTGCCCATCCCGGAAATTGGCGAAGGTGAGTTGTTGTTTCGGGTCGCGGCTTGCGGCATCTGCGGCACGGACATCAAAAAAATCCATCATGGATTTGTAGTGCCGCCGCAGATTCTGGGGCACGAGCTCGCTGGGACCGTCGTCAAAATTGGCCGGGGCGTCAGCAAGTTCAAAGTCGGCGATCGCGTTGTCAGTTTTCATCATGTTCCGTGCGGCAACTGCTTTTATTGCGAACGGAAACTTTTCTCGCAGTGCGCGGGTTATAAGAAGACGGGGCTGACCGCTGGGTTCGATCCCAATGGCGGTGGGTTTGCGGAATATGTTCGCGCGATGCCCTGGATTGTAGAACGCGGCATGATTGCGTTGCCTGCGGATGTAAGTTTTGAAGAAGCTACATTCGTCGAACCGGTCAATACTTGCCTGAAAGCTGTTCGGAAAGCGCGCGTGGCCCCTGGGGAGCAAATACTCGTGATCGGGCAAGGTCCGATCGGAATGTTGCTGATGGTACTGGCAAAGCACGAAGGTGCCGAGGTCTATACCAGCGATCCAATGGCTGGTCGCCGTGAGGCTAGCGTGCGATTTGGCGCTAAACAATCTTTCGATCCAGTCCATCAAAATCTGCGCGAAGAAATTCGCAGTTGCACGGCAGGAAGAGGCGCCGATGCCGTTCTGCTGGCCGTGCCCAACCCGGCATTGGTGCCAGAGGCCCTGGCGCTCGCTCGTCCCGGTGGACGCGTGTTATTGTTCGCCCACAACGACCCCGTGCTGCGTCTGGAGTTTCCCGCCGCGGCCGTGGGCGTCGAAGAAAAAGAAATTCTGGGCAGTTATAGTGCTGATGTTGACGTCCAAGCCGAATCCGCGGCGCTGGTCTTTGAGCGTCGCCTACCCCTACGCGAACTCATATCCCATAGGTTTCCGCTCGAACGAATCGCCGAAGCGCTGGAATTGGCGGCTCATCCGGCGGATAATACGTTGAAGGTTGTCATAAGGCACGAATGAGCATTGATAAGCAGAAGAATGGACACATGACGGCAGCCGTGCTCTACGGCGCGGAAGACCTGAAGATCGAAACCGTGGACATTCCGACCGTCGCAGATGATGAGGTCTTGGTGCGCGTCGAAGTCGCCCTGACCTGCGGCACCGACCTCAAGGTTTGGAAACGCGGATACCATGCGCGCATGATCCAGCCGCCTTCTCTTTTTGGACATGAGCTTGCCGGCGTAGTGGAAGAGAAGGGCAGCAGCGTCAATGGCGGTGTGCGCACTGGCATGCGCGTTCTGCCCGCCAATTCCGCCCCCTGTGGCGTTTGCTTTTTCTGCCGCAAGAGCCAGCCAAATTTGTGTGAGGACTTGTTGTTCAACAATGGCGCGTACGCCGAGTACATTCGTATTCCCGGCCGCATCGTACGCCAGAATATGCTGGAAATTCCGGATGGCGTCTCCTTCAAGGACGCCGCCATGGCTGAACCTCTCGCGTGCGTGTTGCGCGGGATTCATGAGACAGGCATCAACCCCGGGGATACGGTGGTGGTCATCGGCTGCGGTGCCATTGGAATGAAATTTATTCGCATTCTTTCGCAGCGCAAGGTACGTGTGATTGCGATCGGTAAGCGCGCAAGCCAGGTGAAAGCGGCGCAACGCTTGGGAGCAGTAGCGACTTTTGATGTGGATGAAATCGAAAACCCAGTCGAGATGGTAAAGGAATTGACGGAAGGCAAGCGCGGTGCCGACGCGGTGATTGAGGCCGTCGGACGCGCCATCACCTGGGAATGGGCGCTGCAGATGGTTCGTAAGGGCGGAACGGTGAATCTGTTTGGCGGATGTCCGTCGGGAACCGAGGTGAAGATCGATCCTGCCGCACTTCATTATTCGGAAATCACGATCAAATCCACATTCCACCACACGCCACGCTTCATGCGCGAAGCCATGGATACCATTGCGCGTGGCGAAATTCGCTCCAGCGATTTTATTACTGGGGAAGTACCGCTTGAAGGATTGCCTAAGGTTTTTGAAGACATGAAGAATCGCAATGGCGAATTGAAGACGGCGGTAATTCCGCAGCTCTCTTTTTAATGCTGGCCACTCCCGAATTGGAAATCGCGCGTAACCTGCCGGTGGAGAATTGCGCGCTTTCCGAGGCCCAACGCTACACGCGCTGGCTGGCTACTCATCACTACGAAAATTTCAACGTTGTATCTTGGCTGCTTCCGCGGCGGCTACATCAGCATTTTTACAATGTGTACGCGTACTGCCGGTGGTCGGACGATCTCGGCGACGAAGTAGCTGTTCCTCAGCGCGCTCTCAGGTTGCTCGATGCCTGGGAAGATGAGCTGCGACTTGTCTACAGTCCAGGTGCCGGTCCTTCGCACCCAGTGCTGATCGCGCTCCGCGAAACGATTCGAGCGAAGAACATTCCGCTCCAGCCATTCAGCGATTTGCTGCGTGCGTTTCGCCAGGACCAAACTGTTCACCGCTACCAGAGCTGGGATGAAGTGCTGGAGTATTGCGTGTACTCCGCCAATCCGGTGGGGCGCTTGGTATTGTATTTATCCGGCTACTCCGATGAGCCACGCCAGCTTCTTTCGGATCAGACCTGCACCGCTTTGCAATTGGCAAATTTTTGGCAGGACGTTTCACGCGATCTCGAGAAGGGCCGAATCTATATTCCGGTCGCGGAGTTGTCGGCGCACGGGTTAACTGAAGCGGACATCGTCAACAAGCGCTTCGATAACCGCTACATCGCGCTGATGACGTCCCTGATCGCCCGGACGCGGGAGATTTTCCGTGCCGGAATGCCTCTGGCCAAAACCGTCGAACCGTTTCTTCGCCTCGATCTCGAAATGTTCGCGCGTGGGGGAGAGGCTATTCTCGACGCGATTGAGGCTTCCGGTTACAACACGCTCGATCGTCGTCCCGCGCTGACTAAGTGGGCGCAGGTCAAGCTCCTTGCCCGAACGCTTATACCGATGCCTTTCTCGCGCCGTGCCGTCGCGCCGCTACCGCCTGCTTCGGCACTTGGTGCCGTCGGCTGCGCTGATGCCTCGAACCAAAAGTTACCGCGAGTAGCCTCCGTTCCGCTTGCCTATTCTGAAGCTGACCGTGCCTCTTACGCGGAATGCGACCGCATTGCGCGTGCGTCCCACAGCAGTTTTTATCTTGCATTTTTTGGCCTCCGAAAAGAGAAAAGAAATGCGTTCTGCGCGCTCTATGCGTTCATGCGTCTGGTAGACAACCTGTCCGATGAACCCGGCTCTCTGGAATCAAAACGCGCTGGCCTGGCCCGCTGGCGTTCGATGCTGGACGAAGCTGTCGCTGGCCGAACGGATAGACACGCGATTCTGCCGGCGCTCGCAGACACCATTGCACGATTCAAAATTCCCACTCGTTACTTCCATGACTTAATTCTCGGCGCGGAAATGGATTTGACGGTCGCAACCTACGCCACGTTCGACCGTTTGTCGGAATATTGTTATCGAGTGGCGGGAACCGTTGGCCTTACATGTTTACATGTTTTCGGATTCGACGATCCAAAGGCGCCTGATCTTGCCGAAAGCCTGGGACTGGCTTTCCAGCTCACGAATATCATTCGTGATGTAGGCACGGACTACGCAATGGGCCGGATTTATTTACCTCAGGAAGATCTGGACCGATTCGGCGTGAGCGCCGAAAATCTGAAAGGTCCGGTCAGCTCGAAGCTGCAGCAATTACTCGAGTTTGAAGCGGATCGCGCGTGGCAGATGTATCGTGAAGGCGCGCCGCTGTTGTCCCGAGTAGACTCGGACAGCCGCGCCACGCTATGGGCGTTAATTCGCACCTATAGCAGTTTGCTGTCGCGTTTGGAAGAACGTGGCTTCGATGTCTTTGGGTCGCGCGTTTCGCTGTCCAGTGCTGAAAAAATCCAATATCTCCTGACGGCGGCGCTTGCGGCGCGCAGAGCCGGCTGGTGGAAGGTTGATGCCCTCGCAAAGCGTCCTAGTGATCGGCGGCGGTCTGGCGGGACTTTCCTGCGCCGTCGCGCTGGCTGAAGCCGGCCTTCGCGTACATCTCGTTGAAAAGCGCCCACACCTGGGCGGTCGTGCGACTTCCTATACCTTGCCCGACGGCAGCGAAGTGGATAATTGCCAGCATGTGACCCTCGGCTGTTGCACCAATCTCGCCGATTTCTATTCGCGTGTCGGCGCTGGCGATAAGATCCGTTTTTACGACCGTCTGTATTTCGCGGATGCGCAGGGACGCCGCTCGACCATTGAGGCTGCGCCACTGCCTCCGCCCCTGCACATGGCGCCATCCTTCTTGTTTTTCGCCGCGCTGAATTTTACTGACAAGCGCTCCATAGCCGGTGCGATGCTGGCGATTGCCAGATCGGGCGGCCATCCACCGGGCATCGAAGGAATTTCGATGCAGGATTGGCTGCATCGGATGAATCAGACCACCGGCGCAATAGAGCGATTTTGGCGCGTCGTGCTGGTGAGTGCCCTTGATGAGGAACTTTCGCGCACAGATGCCCGCTACGGAATCAAAGTTTTTTGGAAAGCCTTTCTCGGAAATAAGACTGGCTATCGCGTCGGAATTCCAATCGTGCCGCTCGCCGATCTTTATGAAGGCTGCCGCGACGGCATTCTTCGCCGCGGCGGGGAAGTTCAGTTGCGCGTTGGGATTCGCGAAATCCGCTTACGCGACAATCGTTTCGAAGCCGCTGTGCTGGATGATGGCTCCGAGATATCGGCTGACGCTTGCATTTGTGCTGTTCCGCATGACGTGCTTTTGAAATTGCTCCCGCCAGAATTCGGCGAATTAAACGGGCCTTTCGAAGGTTTGCGTCATATCAAGACGTCACCGATTACCGGCGTTCATTTTTGGTACGACCGGGAAGTAATGACCGAGCCGTTCCTGACGCTCTTGGACCATACGACTCAGTGGGTTTTCAACAAAACTTTTTTGTCCAAGCCTAACAAAACGCCAAATCTGAACGAACGTCCAACGCAGCAGGCGGATGCGAAACAGGACGCTGGGCAATACCTGCAGCTTGTCGTCAGCGCCTCGTACGACTTGGTTCAGCGCTCCCGTCAGGAAATCATCGAGCTTTGTCGCCGAGAACTTGCGGACGTTTTGCCCGCAACACGAGAAGCCCAACTGCGAAAGGCCACGGTGATCAAGGAAGTAAATGCGACGTTTTCGCCGGAGCCTGGTGTGGATCGTTGGAGGCCCTCGCAGAAAACGCCAATTGCGAACCTATTTCTCGCGGGCGATTGGACGCAGACCGGCTGGCCCGCCACCATGGAAGGCGCCGTACGTAGCGGATACCTCGCCGCGGAAGCATTGCTCGCGCAATGGGGTCAGCGACGTCAGGTTTTGCAACCGGATTTAGCGTTTGAAGGGCTTTCGAAGTTTTGGTCTGGACTCAACAGTAAGACGCATCGGCAAAAGGTGTAAGGTAGCGCCGCGGACTTTAGCGCGGCACCCTCCCGCAAATGCAAATGTTCAAAACGTAGGCCTATCTCGCCCGAAACGTTCCGTGGCGTGCTGTTCGCCGCGGGCGCAACGAAATGTCCTAACCGGCATGATTACAGCAAAAAGCATGTTGCATTTTGCGCTACAAGGGTATTCTATATAGGAGGCAGCCAGTCCTGGCGGCCTTTGCAACCGCGGCGTTCGCGCTGATTTTTTTCGCCAAGAAGTATCCCGACTCTGGAAATGCGTGCACGGGTTCTTCTGCGGGTGGTCTCACCTCGTGTCGGTTTTTGTGTGAAGCGCATCCAGGAACTAGCGAATAGCGTGAGTGAACCGCGACGGTCAGTTTCCGATCTTCGCGTCGATCCTGAATCGCAACGGATAGATTCGAATTACGATGCGTTTGACGATTGAACAAGCGCCACCGCCGTTTTTCCGCGCGCTTGTTGGAATTTTCCCGCGCAAGAATCGAAGCAGCCAACTGCACGGAGTTATCCAAAAAACGGAGTTACGCAAAAAGTGACGGCTTCACCCCTTAGGAGGTCCGATGGACCGGAAGTATAAACAAAGGGGCTACGCGGATCGCGACTCTCAGGAAAAAAAGAGAGAGCGAACCGAACGGCCTCCCGGAGAGCCCCGGCCGAAGCAAGACGCCATGGGCCCGCGCACCCCGCGAATGGTTGGCACCGTAATGAGGGCCCGGTGCTCCAGTTGCGGCGCGGTGCTGATGCCCGGCTTCGATCCCAACGGAGAATGTCCTCGCTGCCACACTGCCTTACATTGCTGCAAGCAGTGCGTCCACTTCGATACCGCCAGGCAGTTCGAATGTACCCAACCGATCGCCGAACGCATACCCAAGAAAGACGCCAAGAACGACTGCACCTTCTTCGAATTCCGAATGACGGTGGAGAAGGATACTTCGCCCGTTACGTACGCCTCCTCTGCTCCGATTGCCGTGAGCCCCGGCCGTCCCAACGACGCGCGTAAAGCCTTCGAGGATCTCTTCAAGAAATAACTTTTTCACACCGCTAGCTCTACGCCTGTTACAAACCACGACGCAAGCCGATACGGAGCGAAAGGTTTAAAAGTTAATTGTAGCGCCGCGCTTCTTTTTATCCGGAAGCACGAAGGGCCGCGTTACTTCTACTTCCCCGCATCGCAGTCGGCCCCGGACATTTTTTTACTTCGGTGGCATGGGAAATAGCGTGGGCTCCTTGGCAGGTTCATCCGCGATGGATTCAAGCAATGGATAGTGGCTCCGAAGAGTATCCGGCACCTTCACTTTGTTGCCCGTCAACAGATTCATCAGCTGCAGCGCGTTCACAATCCCCTTCGCCTGAAAGTGATTGTTGGTGATAACGAACGTAGTCTGGGCGCTCTCCGCCACATGCTCTATGCGCTCAGCCCAGGGTGTCAATTCCTCTTCCGAATAGAGGTAATTATAACGTTCTGACGGGGGCGAGGCCGGATCGTCGCTGAACCAGGTGTCATAGCGCCGGCCATGAAGTCGAACATATCCCACGGCAGACGTCGCGCGTTCGCTCGGTTTGATCGAGCGCCCAATTACCGGCTGGTCGATGTTGCAGAATCCCACCCCTCGCTCCTGCAGCAGTCCGTAAAATCCTTTATCGGCCCAGGACGCGTGGCGCACCTCCACCACCAGCGGGTAGTCGCTGAATTCATCAAGCATCTTATTCAACCGCGCGAGGCTGTCTCGCGTGTAGTGGAAAGAAAAAGGGAATTGCAGCAAGATGGCGCCCAGCCGTTCAGCCGCATGCAGGATATCGAATCCTGCGCGCACTACCTGCACGTCGTCCGCGGTTGTGTTGCCTTCATGCGTAAATTTCTGCCACATCTTCGCGGTGAAAAGGAATCGTGGATTGAAGGCCACTCGATCCAGCCATTGCACCGCGAGATTCGGTTTTAGCGGATGGTAGAACGACGTATTGATTTCAATGGTGTCGAAAAAACTGGCGAGATATGTCGCTGGATGAAATCCCGGTTCACGGCTCGTCGGATATACCACGCCTTTCCAATCGGCGTAAGACCAGCCGGCGGGCCCTACCAAAATTCTTCCTGCCTTGGCTCCGTCCGCGTTGGAATCGGGAAACATCATTATTTTTGGAACTAAGAACCCACCGCCCAATCTTTCGGCAGCCCCCAAACGTTGGATTTTGCAGGGCGCGCCATCCGTCGTTTGGCTAAGATCCCAGCATCAAAGCAGTTACATTTGTCGCGCTAGTTCTATTGCAACTCACCCAACTGCGCGCTATGCTGAATTTGCCTCGATGCGAATTACCCTTCCATTCGTAAACCAAGCTGAACTAGGACGCCCGAATGAAAATAACATACAGTCATATAGAACCCGAATTTCGGGAAGCGATTGAACATGAAACGGGACGACACGCGGAAAAGTTAAATCGGCTTTTGAAACGCTACAACCCCGATTTGGTACACCTGCACGGTTCGCTGGAAAAGACGCCTCGTAAGGTTGAGTTTAACTTCGCAGTAAACCTGAGTTTGCCGACAGGCGCGCTTCATGCCACCGGCGTGGGTGGAGACGCGCTAGGCAGCGCAAAAGCCGCATTCGCGGAGCTCGAAACGCAGGTCAAGAAACACCAGCAGAAGTTACGCAAAGATTATGTGTGGAAGCGCAAGCGCCCGATCGGCGTGGCCGCGCCTACTGAGGCTCAATAGCCGTCAAGACCCGTTCCCGTTCCATTCACCCGGAAGCCCAGATGCCCTCCGTCTTAAATTCCCCGGGAGCGCTGCTTGCTGCACCCCGGTTAGCACTCTTCGTTAGGGGCACTACTACGAAACGTATTGCGATTCGTTTAGCACTTTCTCGCTCGGCCAAGTAGCCAGCAGCAGGATTTTCCCCGAATTGGGAGATATATGGACGTAATACACATATTCATCGCTCTCGATTTCGTGAAATCCCGGATGTCTCGGATCGGGATTCACCTGTGCGCCGCTCGTTAGGAGGTTGCGAAGCCGATTGACCAACTCTCTAGGATGATTCCGCAGGTCTTCAATCTGCATTTCCGGTTCCCAACGCATTACCATTTTCCCCTCCAAACCTTTGCTTCGTCCGTCCATTACTAGTACGGTTGGACGCGTCCGAATGTTGCAGGACTCATTGTTTTTTTGGGTTTATTGGCTCATGTTTTGTGACGGTATTCCGTCACATCGTGTCAAAAAAGGTATAGGAACGTTAACCGCTAACTTGTTACTTGCGCGGTGGCCTCAGAATTGCCATAGTCGCGTCACTGAGGGGACTACTCAACGTGAAAAAGAGCAACAGCAAACCCAAGAAGACTAGCCGAATGCGCCACGATAAACGGCGAAAGCACCATCACTGGCAAGTGACCGTTTATTACGCAGATGGCGAGAAATTCGCCCGGGTTTACATTGATCGTGAGCGTGCCCAGAAGTTCGCCGAGCGCCAGAAGAAGTCCCCAGTCGTAAAGTCGGCCCGCATTATGGAAGTAGACTGAGGCCGTTTCGGGCGATTCCATCTATCCTCCGAAGTGCTCATCGGTCATTTTCCGATGTGCATTAGGCGAATTCCTCACCGCACGGCATTCGAGCGGCGGGCGAACTTTAGGATGTCGCGGATTCGGTTAGCTAGCGCGGCAATTCACCGCGTGCCGGATCTTGTTCGTCCGTGAGTGCCATGCTATAAATAAATCTCTGTCGTGCATATCCTGTAGGCGGGATTCGTATAGTGGTAGTACGCGACCTTGCCAAGGTCGAGGCGAGGGTTCGATTCCCTTATCCCGCTCCACTTCGGTGCTGCTCTGAATTTTTTTCGCAACTCCTCATCTGGCGAGTTTTTTCTACTCGTGCTAAAGTCGCTTTCCCAACCCCATGCTCGCCTATCTCTGTGGTCCTATTGAATTCGCCGAAGACGGTGGCCGGTTGTGGCGCCGTAAACTTGCGCCTTTCCTCCGCGACCATCTGGGCCATCGCGTTTACGATCCAGCGGAAGACGAGCACAAGAACCTCACCCAGGAAGAAGCGGAACATTTTCGTGAATGGAAGACCACCGATCTCGAGCGGTTTCGCCGCGCGGTCCGGAAAATCATCGCATTTGATCTGGATCTCATCGAGAACAGGGCCGACTATCTAATTTGCTGTTGGGACGCCCTGGCCAGGAGCGGTGGTACGTCCGCGGAACTCACGATTGCCTATCGCAAGGGAATCCCGGTGTATCTTGTAAGTAGTCTTCCGGTCGAGGAAATTAGCGGCTGGATGCTGGGCTGCTCCGATCAGTTGTTTAACTCCGTCGAGGATCTGAAGAATTTCCTCGCTGCGCGCTTTTCGCGAGAAAAGCAGGATCAACTCTGGAAAAGTTGACAGAATTCGCGCCGCACGGAAAAATTGTCGTCGCCGTCGGCAGCACGCGTCGTCCGAAACTCAACGCCGTCCAGGAAGCCCTCACCGTCATCTCCAACGCGTTTCCAAATAGCCCGCCGTTCGAGCTTGTAGGGGTCGATGTTCCCAGTGGCGTTCGCCACACCCCGCTCACACGAGAAGACATGATGGCGGGAGCGCGGCAACGTGCGGAAGCACTTATAAAGATCGCGAGCGAAAAATCCGCGCCTTGGAAATATTTTGTTGGCTTGGAGGGCGGACTGGACGTGGTCGCTGGCCTCGACGCCATTCCGAATTTGGATGTATTCCCAGAGGTGGACATCGTTCGTGAAGCGCAAAAGCGCTGGGTTTTTCTGGAGAGTTGGGCGTATGTCGCGGATGTCTCAGGGCGCGGCGCGTTTGGTCAGTCCGGGGCTGTCCTGATGCCCGACGCGCTGCTGAATTCAGTGGTCGACGATGGTGTCGAGCTGGCCCAGGCCATTGACGCATTTGCCGGCAGACATGGCATCCGCGACGCTGAGGGCGCTTGGGGAATTCTTACCGGCAACCTGATCACGCGCCAGGAAGCATTTCGAATTGCCGTGATTAATGCCTTCGCGCCATTTTTTAATCGAGAACTTTATCTCCTAAAGAATCGCGCGGCAGAGGCCTGAACTTTTACGCCTGCACTGTGCTAGCCTGGAATCACGAGCGGAGGACGCGTGGACATTGTGAAAGGGAACATGGGCTGGATCGAAGTAGTCGTCGGTCCAATGTTTTCAGGCAAGAGTGAAGAACTGATTCGCCGTCTGCGCCGCGCGGAAATCGCCAAGCAGCGCGTGCAGATTTTCAAGCCCGTGATCGACCAGCGTTATGCGAAAAACGGCATCGTTTCGCATTCCGGGCTGGAGCTGGATTCGGAATTGGTGAGAGATGGGGCGGACATCCTTGCGAAAGTCGCGCCACGCACCGAGGTCGTCGGTATAGACGAAGCTCAATTTTTGGGTGAGTCAGTGGTCGAAAGCTGCGTGAAACTGGCGGACATGGGTAAACGCGTCATCGTAGCTGGCCTGGACACCGACTTCATGGGCCGTCCCTTTGAACCGATGCCAAGGCTCCTCGCCGTGGCCGAGGAAATCGTCAAGCTGCTTGCGATCTGCATGCGTTGCGGAAATCCCGCTGTGCATACGCAACGCCTGGTGGCCTCGGAAGAACTCATCGTCGTCGGGGCTGGCAACATGTACGAGGCGCGCTGCCGGCGTTGTTTTGAGCCCAATCTGGCGCACGAAAAGGTCGAAGAAGCCTTGGGCGCGACGCCTCCAAAAGCCCAAGCCGCCAGCAGGTAGACGGCGAACGGCGCCTTGCTCCCCGCTGCCGCAGTTTTCCTGCAACCATCCCTTCGTCCGGCGAATCCCATATTCACCTAAGGCGCAAAACTGACTAGAATAGGCCTGGATATAGCCATGTACTTCCGGACCACCATCGCGCTCGCTTCGGCGCTTACTCTCGGCGCCGGCGTGGCAGACGTCAATCGCTATAGAACCCCCGCGTTTGCGGGAGCGCCCGACCTTACCTCGCTCCCGAATACCAACGCCCTTCCAGAAGTGTATTTGACCGTAACGCAGCAGAACTCGAAAGACCAACCCCCTCTCCAGCCACAGTCGCGCATCGAAATCGTCCGCTATGTTGCCGGGGAGTTCGCCAAGGCGCGCATGCCCATTCCCTCGGGCAAAAAAGGTTTTAAAATTGAAGTAGGGAAGAAAATTGACGACAGCGAACTACGAAACGCCCTGCATTCGCATGCGCCGGCGGCCAGCCCCGGCGACACAGTTCAAATTACCGGCATCGAGTTTCGCAATCGCGAAATCGTCGTGCAAATCAATGGCGGCGGCAGAAGTCATTTCAATATTCGCGATCATCTTCAGATCGGCATGGGCGGGCCCGGGCAACCGCTGCCCGTGTCGGCGTCAGAGCAGAAACCCGCGGGTGGCACTCTCATTCTGGATTTTGGGCGTACCGTGCCAGACATGAGTGCCGACGACTTGATGACCGACCTTCAGGCTTTCCTCGATTTTTCCAAAGAACATTCCGGCGCTGTAAACTGGATCGATACATTGCCGCCGCAGTTTAAACAAGCCATCACCGATCACGAGGCGCTGGTCGGAATGAATCATGAAATGGTGCTTGCAGCTCTTGGACGCCCAGGGCACAAGGTACGCGAGCGCGATCCCGATGGCACCGAAACCGAAGACTGGATTTACGGCACTCCGCCTGCCCGCACCACGTTTGTCACATTCACCGGCGACAAGGTAATCCGCGTGAAAGAATTTGATTGAACCTACATTGACTTTTCGCGTGGCGCATCCTAGCATCACCCGTTTAATATAACGTCGCGGTTCGTTCCATTGAGTCTGCTCGTCCCAATCTGGAATTGGCATGAGTTGGACGGTCGTTTGAACGCACTGTAACCCGCAGCTCGAGCTTCGAAACTAAGACGCAGGGCTGCCGCAGTCTGAATTTATTGCATCCTGCTGGGAGGAATGATGGCGATTAAGGTTGGAATTAACGGATTTGGCCGCATTGGCCGCAATATTTTCCGCGCGGCGCTGGGCGACCCGGATATCGAAATTGTAGCCGTAAATGACATCACCGATTCAAAGACGCTGGCCTACCTGTTGAAATATGATTCGATCCTTGGCAATCTTCCCAATAAAGTCACACATACAGACGATTCCATTTCCGTAGACGGAAAAACCTTTAAGGTGTTTCGCGTCAAGGATCCCGCCGAGCTGGATTGGTCCTCGGTGGGAGCTACCATCGTCGTGGAGTCTACAGGCTTATTCACCAAGGGCCCGGACGCTCGTAAACACATCCGCGGCACGGTGAAGAAAGTGATCATCTCCGCGCCCGCCACTGATCCAGATTTCACGATCGTTCTGGGCGTGAACGAAAAAACGTACGATCCCGCCAAACATCACGTAATCTCAAACGCTTCTTGTACCACCAACTGTCTGGCGCCGGTGGCAAAAGTTCTCACCGACACGTTCGGAATAAACGTGGGCACCATGACTACGATCCATTCCTACACCAATGATCAGAAGCTGCTCGATCTTCCGCACCAGGATTTGCGTCGCGCGCGCGCCGCTGCCCTTTCGATGATCCCCACTTCAACCGGGGCGGCGAAGGCCTTGCAATTGGTCATTCCGGAGTTGAAGGGCAAGCTCGATGGCTACGCCATGCGAGTTCCAACTCCCAACGTAAGCGTCGTCGACTTGACGGTGTTCACGGAAAAGCCCGCCACGGTGCAGAGCGTCAACGCCGCACTGAAAGCCGCAGCCGATGGTCCGATGAAAGGCATTCTGCAATTCGAAGAAGAGGAATTAGTGTCGATTGATTTCCGCGGTAATCCCCATTCTTCGATTGTGGACGCTCGCTACACGCGCGTGGTCGGAACGAATTGCGTGCAGATACTCGCCTGGTACGACAATGAATGGGGCTATTCCTCGCGCTGCCGTGACTTGATCAAATTCTTGTCCAAGTGACCATGACTTCGCGGCCAGCGATCGAAATCGCAAGCCTCACGTCTGCCTGACCATGAACAAGCTTTCCATCCGCGACTTGGACCTGCGAGGCAAGCGCGTTTTTATTCGCGTCGATTTCAATGTGCCCATGACCGGCGGCAGAGTAGACGACGACACCCGCATCCGGGAGACCTTGCTTACTCTGCGCTTGGCAATTGATAGCGGAGCGCGTCTCGTCCTCGCTTCCCATCTCGGCCGCCCTAAAGGCAAAGTTGATCCGAAGTATTCCCTGGCCAAGGTGGCCACGCGCTTACAGGAGTTGCTGGGTAACAAAGCCGTGGCCTTCTCCCCGGATTGCGTGGGCCCGGAAGCGGTAGCCAAAAGCAAATCGTTGCGCGATGGCGACGTCTTGCTGCTGGAAAACGTCCGCTTCCATCCTGAGGAGGAAGCAAACAATCCCGAATTCGCGCGCCAGCTTTCGGCGCTCTGCGACGGCCTCTTCGTCTGCGACGCATTCGGCTCCGCGCATCGCGCCCACGCTTCCGTGGTTGGCATCACCAAGTTCGTACACCAAGCCGCCGCTGGTTTACTTATGGAAAAGGAGCTTTCCTACCTGGGGAAGGCGATTTCGCACCCGGATCGGCCCTTTGCCGCTATTCTCGGTGGCGCAAAGGTTTCCGACAAGATCGAAGTGGTGCAAAATCTCATGAAGTTGGCTGATGCGATGTTGATCGGCGGGGCCATGGCCTACACTTTCTTGAAGTCGCAAGGCCTGCCGGTCGGAAAATCTCTGGTGGAGAACGACAAGCTGGACCTCGCTCGCGAGCTTCTGAACGAAGCCAAGCGCAATAATTTCCGGCTCGTCTTGCCCGTGGATCACGTACTTTCCGAATCGCCCGATTCCTCGGAACTTCGCGTAACCGATATTGCGCACACCCCGGAAGGCTGGATTGGCTTGGACATCGGCCCAAAGACAATCGATTTGTTTCGCAAGGAAATCTTGACCGCGCGCACTATCGTGTGGAACGGACCGTTGGGCATGTTTGAAAAACCCGCCTTTGCTCCAGGAACTCTCGCCATCGCGCTTGCTGTGGCGGCGGCCTCGGCAGCGGGAGCCACATCGATCGTGGGCGGCGGCGATTCCGTTGCAGCGGTTGAGCAATCCGGATTAGCGTCGCAAATTTCGCATATTTCAACCGGCGGCGGAGCTTCGCTGGAATTTCTGGCTGGCGAGAAGCTTCCGGGCGTCGAGGCTCTGACCAACAATTCGTACAACTAGTCTATTTGTGCTTGGGGCATGCTCCACTTCGGAATGCGGCGGCAAGTTGCCGCTTGCTGTCGCAGCGAGACATGCTGCTCGCCTCTCGAGAACCGTAAGGCGAGGCAGTTAACTGAGCCATGAAGAAGAGAGGAATTTCTTGCGCCGTCCTGTGATTGCCGGCAACTGGAAGATGTACAAAACGCGCGAGCAAACGCGCCATTTTTTCGATGCGTTCAAACCTCTTGTCGCCGGATCGCATTCCTGTGACGTCATCGTCGCCCCGCCGTTCACTTCGCTCCACCACGCCGTGGAAGCAGCCCACGGCAGCAAAATCAAAATCGCCGCGCAGAATGCGCACTGGGAACGCGAGGGCGCATTCACCGGCGAAATCTCCATGCATATGATTACCGATTGCGGCTGCAACGCTGTAATCGTCGGACATTCGGAGCGCCGCCAATATTTCGGAGAGACCGACGAATCCGTAAACCGCAAAGTAAAAGCAGCCCTCGAAGCTCAGCTGACTCCTATCGTGTGCCTGGGCGAAAGCCTGGCCGAACGCGAAGGGAACCTGACCCACCCCGTGCTCAGGCGTCAGTTCGAAGGCGGTCTGGCCGCGTTGACCGCCACCGACTTCTCGCGTATTCTCTTAGCTTACGAGCCGGTTTGGGCAATCGGCACAGGCAAGACGGCCACCCCCGAAATTGCCGAAGACGTTCACCATTTTCTCCGGGAACTCGCAGCCAAACTTTTTTCGCCTGAGCGGGCGTCTGCGGTTCGAATTCTGTACGGGGGCAGCGTCAAGCCAGACAACATCAAGGATTTGATGGCGCAATCTGAGATAGACGGCGCGCTGGTGGGCGGCGCGAGCCTCGATCCGAAATCGTTTGCGGCCATTGTGAATTTTTAAAATCGGGGAGTTGAAATGCCATCTTGGGCAAAATGGGGTCTGTCGCTGCTGGTCGCGGTCGGTTTGATATCCATCGGCTGGCGGGTGTTGTTTGTGCTGGTGACGCTGCACATTGTGGTTTGTTTCGTGCTGATCATCGTCATCATGCTGCAGAGCGGCTCAGCCGCCGATTTGGCCGGAGCATTCGGTGGAGCTGGCAGCCAGACGGCTTTTGGTCCTCGTGGCGCCGCAACATTTCTATCCCGTGCCACCACATGGTGCGCGGTCGTTTTCATGATGACGTCCCTCACGCTATCGGTGAAGCGCAGCCCCACCGAAGCGCTCGGCACAGGTTCTGTCCTCGAGCAAACTCAGAAATCCGGCGCGGTTCCAGCGAAGCCCCAGGCGCCTCCAATTCAAATTCCAATTCAGCCTTCGCAGCAGCCTCCTGCTCCGGCGCAACAGCCCCCGCCAGCGCAGCAAACTCCTCCGGCGCAACAACCAGCGCACAACCCGGCTCCCAAGAAATAGCGGCTTCTGCTATACTGCGTTTCGTCCTCACTTGAGTAACGCGGTCGTGGCGGAACTGGCAGACGCACCAGCTTGAGGGGCTGGCGGTAGCAATACCGTGGTGGTTCGAATCCACTCGACCGCACCATTACTTTCGCGAACTTCCGTTTTTGATTCGTCCCCCGAGTTTCAGAAGTTGCCGATCTCCTTTGCATTCACTCCATCTCCAAGAAGGTTCAGCCGCCTGCCGTCGACATTCCGTCAGCAGTAACAAGTCTTGAATAGCGATTCTTTCTGACCTCTCGCTACAGCGTAACCCGTATTGTATCGGAATACGACATGTTGCTAATCTGGTTCTCATGGTTCCACGTTACAGTGACTAAAGATCGATTTCCGGTCCTTTAACACTTTCAACAGGAAGCGGCGCAGTTCGCTCGTCTTCCCAAAAGAGGAGAAAAAATGGCAGAACCTAAATTAGCGAAATATGCGGGTATTGTTCCAGCGAAGAAAGTAATCGGCACCAACGTGGTCAATGCGAATTACGAAAATCTCGGGAAAATTGAAGACCTCGTGCTGGACACCGGCGCGGGTCGCATCGCGTACGCCGTGTTATCGTTTGGCGGCTTTCTCGGAATGGGCGACAAATACTTTGCCATTCCCTGGACCGCGTTTCACTTCAATTTGACTGAAAATCGCATGGTGCTGAACGTCGACAAAAAACTGCTTGAGAAAGCTCCCGGCTTCGACAAAGACAACTGGCCAAACATGGCGGATACAAACTGGGGCAGCAGCATTTACAAACACTACGGACTCACACCCTACTGGGAAACAGTTTCGGTGGACCGTCGCTGATTGCTGTGAAGGGTCGCTGATTGCTGTGAAGGAATGGGCCGCCGCACGCGAGCGGCCCACTCTTTATTCAAATTTGTGCTCTTCAGAGATCAGCGGAAGTTCGTGCTCTCATCGAAAGTGTCGGCTTCGAGCCCTCGGACGTAGGCCCACTCAAGAACGCGCGTTACCTGGAACCTCGCAGTAATTCAAAAACAAGGTCCCAACCACGCGTTGAAGCTGCTTCGGCGCTAATGTAGTGGTTTGAATTACTGGCACCACCTGCCAGGTAACGTCTCGTCGCAAAATTTGTGCGCTTCCACCGGGTTTCACTTCCGATTTTCACCCCATAATCCTCCTTGATATTCGTTCACCGTTGTATATGATGTGCTGTTTTGAAATCGGCCACGCGGTCCTATCGAACGCTTTGTGCAGTTGTTGAGGAGCAAAAGCGATGCGGGTCAGGAAGCGCAACAGCGGCTCGGCTGCCACTCCGGCTGTGCTGTCCCTTCTGCTGGTAATTCTCGTTGTCGTTACCGTCTATGTTTTCGCTGCGGGAAATTATGCCGCACCCAAGCCCATCACGGCCGTTGGCGTAGCCATCGACCATCAATACGATCGAACCCTCGTCGTCACCGGCACTGTTTTCATCCTGTCGCAGTTGGGTCTTGCCTTTGCCATCTTCCGCTTTCGCGATCGCGGCCAGAAAGCGCGGTTCACGCGAGGCAACAACACGATGGAAGTCGTCTGGACCTCGGCGACGATCGTCTTGTTTCTGGGGCTCGGATTGTTGGGCCGCAAGGCTTGGGCCGACGTCCGCTTCACCGCGGCTGAGCCGGACGCGATTCAAGTTGAAGTTACGGAAAATCAATTTGTCTTCAATTTCCGCTATCCCGGTTCGGATGGAAAATTCGGCAGGCTGGATCCGAAGCAGATAAGCGCTTCGACCAGTAATCCCCTGGGTATCGATCAGAATGACCCGGCCGGGAAAGACGACATCGTCGTGCCTACCCTCACCGTACCGGTCAACCACCAAGTTCAACTGCTGATCCGCTCGCAGGATGTGATCCACAATTTCTACGTTCGCGAATTGCGCCTGCAGCAGGACGCAACCCCAGGCATGGTGATTCCTCTCCATTTCACGGCCAATGCAATCGGACAATATGAAGTTGTTTGCACTCAACTGTGCGGTTTGGGCCACTCGCGCATGCACAGTTATCTGAACGTTGTGTCTGATGCGGATTATCAAACTTTTCTGAAGACGGCGGGCCAGTGATCCTGGTTGAGCGAGCGACGATTCCGATGCATCAGACCCATTCCTCAGGAGGCTACGCATGAGTTCGCACGCGCATCCCGCCGGACACACTGTGCATGCGCCGATGGCAGAGCCCTCAGGTTTTATCCGAAAATATATTTTCAGCGTCGATCACAAGGTGATCGGCATTCAGTATTTCCTGCTGGCGCTGACCGCCGTGCTGATCGGCATGGTGCTGTCGCTGCTCATGCGGTTTCATCTGGTATGGCCCAATGCAACGCTGCCATTCGTAAGCGGCGGGCAGATGTCGCAAGAACAATATCTGGCGCTGGTCACCATGCACGGCACCATCATGGTTTTCTTCGTACTGACTACCGCGCCGCAAGGCGGCTTCGGCAATTATTTTCTGCCCATTCAGATCGGCGCCCCGGACATGGCTTTTCCCCGGCTCAACATGCTCTCCTTTTGGGTTACCTTTCTCGCCTTCATCTGCATTCTCGCTGCCTTCGTTGTGCCGGGCGGCGCTCCCATCAGTGGCTGGACCGGTTACACGCCGCTCAGCGGTCTCGGTGAAATCACCGGCCCGGGCGAGGGCTGGGGCCAGACCATGTGGATCGTCAGCATTTCACTTTTCTGCTTGGCGTCACTGCTGGGCGCGCTGAACTTTATTGCCACCACCATCGATCTGCGTGCGCCCGGCATGGGCATCATGCGCTTGCCCCTTACGGTTTGGGCTTGGCTCGTTACTGCGGTGCTGGGCTTGCTGGCCTTCGGAGTGCTGCTTGCCGCCGGAATTTTGCTGTTGCTGGACCGCTCCGCGGGCACCAGTTTCTTTCTGCCCGCCGGCCTGGTGGTCAACGATCAGCTTCAACCTCACAGTGGCGGCTCGCCTCTGCTTTGGCAACATCTCTTCTGGTTCTTCGGGCACCCGGAAGTGTACATCGCCATTCTCCCCGGCATGGGTGTAGCCTCGCACGTGCTTTCCACATTTTCGCGCAAGCCAGTCTTCGGTTACCGCGCCATGGCCTTCGCGATCTGCACCATCGGCTTTCTGGGATTCATGGTTTGGGGACATCACATGTTCCTCAGTGGAATGAGTCCCTATTCCGGATTTACTTTTTCCGTTCTGACCATGGCCATCGGCGTTCCTTCCGCCATCAAAACTTTCAACTGGCTGGGCACGCTGTGGGGTGGAAAGATACAGTTCAAGAGCCCCATGCTGTTTGCGCTTGGCTTCGTATCGCTGTTCGTCTCCGGCGGCCTTTCCGGCCTTTTCCTTGCACAACCCGCGGTGGACAACATGCTCCACGCCACCTACTACGTCGTCGCGCACTTTCACCTGGTAATGGGCGTGGCGGCTATCTTCGCAATCTTCGCGGCCACATATTTCTGGTTCCCGAAAATGTTCGGCCGGATGATGAGCGAGCCTCTCGCCAAGATCCATTTTTGGTTCACCTTCGTCGGCGCCTATTGCATTTTCATGCCCATGCATTTTGTGGGCATCGCAGGAGGCATCCGGCGATACGCGGATGCTTCCGCAGTCGCTTTCCTGGCGCGATTGCAGCCCGTCCACATGTTTATGACCATCGCCGCGTTCATCACCGGCGCTGCCCAGCTCGTTTTCCTTTTCAATTTCTTCTACAGCCTGAAATTCGGACCGAAGGCTCCCAAGAATCCGTGGAACGCCACCACTCTGGAATGGATTACAGATTCGCCGCCGCCCCTTGACAATTTCGGCGGCCAGTATCCCAGTGTGTATCGTGGCCCTTACGACTTTAGCGTCCCAGGAGCCCAGGAGGATTTCATCCTGCAAGGCCTTGAGCCTTCTCAGGTGGCTCGTGCAAAATAGCTAGAGCGCGTCGAGGTGTGCCTTGTGACGCTCACCCGCGAAAAGCTCTAGGAGAAAAATGCCGCCAACAACCACCACAGAAGAAATAATCATCGAGCTGATTGATGAGGGCAATGGCCCGGGAGGCGGAGCTTCGTCTGGCGATGGCGGCCCTGGAGGCGGTGGGGGAGGCGAGGAGCGCAGCTCCGGCGGCGCTGCAACCCCGCAACGCGCTTACGTCACCGGAATGGTCGTCGCGCTAGCTGCGATACTGATGTTCTTCATGGCCTTCGTTAGCGCCTACGTCGTGCGCAAGGACATGCCTAACAGCGCCTGGATCCCGCTCGACCTCCCGCGCATTCTATGGCTGAACACGCTGATCCTGATTGCCAGCAGTTTCACTCTCGCCCGCGCGCAGAATCGCTTCAAAGCCGCGGATCGGGCCAGTTTCCGTCACTGGTGGGCCACCACCACGGTTCTCGGTGTTCTTTTCGTCGCCGGGCAAGTCATCGCCTGGCGCCAGTTGGTCTCCGCCGGCACGTTTCTCGCCACCAATCCGAGCAGCAGTTTCTTCTACGTTTTCACCGGTGCTCACGGCCTGCATTTACTGGGCGGCTTGCTGGCGCTGCTTTTCATTCAATTTCGCACGCCACGAAAATTGTCGATGCCCACGGCCGTGGATATCGCCTCGATGTACTGGCATTTCATGGACGGGCTATGGATCTTCTTGTTTCTACTCCTCTACCTGGGAAGGTGATGCGTGAGTGAAACGGAATACGAGGGCATAATTGAGTCACCGTGGTCCGGTGGCTCATCCCCTTTTGCCATCAATTCGAAAAAACTGGGGATGTGGTTGTTCATCATCTCCGACTCGCTGACCTTCTCGGCCCTGCTCATCAGTTACGCCTACGTGCGCCTCGAAACGCCCGACTGGCCGCGTCCGTTTGAAATTTGGCCGGCTATCGCTAAGTCCTCTTTCATGACTTTCGTTTTGCTGTCCAGCAGCTTAACCATGGTTCTGGGTGTGAATGCCGCTTTCAAGGGCGACCGCAAGAAAACGGTTCGCTACCTGATCGCCACCATCGTTTGCGGCATCGCTTTCGTTGCGATTCACGCCACCGAATGGGTCACCCTCTTCAGCGAAGGTGTTACTCCCTGGACCAATCCCTGGCATCCCTTCGTTCCGCTGTTCGGCGGCACATTTTTCGGCCTTACGGGTCTGCACATGTTGCACGTTACCATCGGCGTGGTTTATCTCGCCGTTATCGCCTGGGGATTCGGCAAGGGCAAGTACACCGCCGAGCACGTCGAAGTCAGCGGCCTTTACTGGCACTTCGTCGACCTGGTTTGGATGTTCATTTTCCCCATGGTTTATTTGTTGAGCGTGAATCCGAAGTAGGCATGCGAACTAGGCAAGCGAAGTAGGAAGTGACAAGGAGCGAGCGAAACGATGAGCGCGCATGGGCACACTGCCGAACTCACGCACGAGCACTCCGTAGGAACCACCAAGCTCTTTGCCACTGTGTGGGTTTGGCTCCTGCTGCTCACCGCCATCGAAGTATTTTTGGCCTACGAGCGGCTGGAAGTTCATCTGATGATCACCATCCTGGTAGGGTTATCGCTGGTCAAGGCGGCGCTGATCATGTCCTACTTCATGCACCTGCGCTTCGAGCGGCTCGGGCTGTTCCTGCTTCTCGTGCCGGCTATGGTGTTTTGCATTTGCATGATGCTGCTGATGTTTTTTCCCGATAGCATTCGTCTGATGCAACTGCGGCCGCATTAAGGACGAGCACAGCACTGGCATTTCGTTATACTCGATTGAGATTGCGGATGACGCGCCTCACGCGGTACTTAGAGGGGTAATTGAAGATACGAACGCTAATTCGCGTTGCATTACTAACCGCGTGCTTTATGGCTCTGGTGACGCTGCCGATGCCGCGCGTCCTGGCCCAGGGCTGCGCGATGTGCTACCAAAGCGCCGCAGCCGCCGGCGCCAAAGGCGGCGCGGCCCTTCGCCATGGCATCATGATTCTGTTGTTCCCCACAATCAGCCTGTTCGTCGGAATCTTGGGGCTCATTTACCGTCGCCGCAACGTTTCGCGCTGACCACCTTCCCGCGGGATTTCCCTCCACAGCTCCTCACTGCCCATGCGGTTTGTGCAGCCCCGTGCAAATCGAAACAGCGCTGTTGGGGTTCACCGCGCTGTCACCCTGCTCCACGTGTTGTATTTTCCCTGACTTATCAACCACGATCGTGGTTCGTTGCGCCCACTCGTATTTATCGCCCTGCTGATCGTAAGCCTTCAAAATTCCGTACTGCGTCAGCACTTTGCGGTTCATATCGCTCAGTAAAGGGAAAGTAACTCCAATCTGCTTGGCGAAGGCGGCATTCGCCGCCGGGCTGTCAACGCTGATTCCCAGCACCACGGTGTCGCTGGCTGTGAGCTTGGCCATATCAGCCTGATAGGCCTGAAGTTCTTGCGTTCAACCACTGGTGAAGGCGAGAACGTAAAAAGCCAAAATCACGTTTTTCTTCCCTTGAAAATCGCTGAGCTTCACCGGCTTCCAGTTATCCCCAAGCAGCGTGAAATCGGGTGCCACATCGCCCACTTTCAACGTCGTCTTGGCAATGCTGTCCTCCTGAGCGACGGCAGTAATCTGCGCGGTCAGCAGCAAAGCCATCACCGCGGCGATAACCGTCACAATCCTCTTCATGGCTCCTCCGATCGGTACGTCCCAAATGCGGCTCGATTATAAGTACGCGCGGACCCGCAACCTAGCGCTTTGACGTGCGCCCCGCGCTTTTAGCTGTTCGATTTCCGCCGTTTCCATATAATTCCTGAGTTGCACCGAGGACGTCCTGCGCATGTTTGCCGCCCGCACCAATTGGAATCTGGAAACGAACGCCCTCAGCAAGGAGTTGGCGCGTCATCGCGCGGCGGGAAAGCCACTCATCGATCTTACGGCATCGAATCCCACCGCATGCGGCTTCCACTATCGCCACGACGCGATCCTCCAGGCTCTGGCGAATCCCTCAGCGCTGCACTACACGCCCGATGCCAAAGGCTTGGAAACAGCTCGTGAAGCCGTAGCCGCATATTACTCCGCTCGAAAAATCCGGGTACCGATCGAAAATATCATTCTGACCACCAGCACCAGCGAAGCTTACTCCTTCGTTTTTCGCACGCTGTGCAATCCCGGCGACGAAATCCTGATTCCGGAACCCAGTTACCCGCTGTTTACTTTCCTGGCGGAAATTCAGGATGTCGCGCTCACACGCTACCCGCTCCTCTACGATTACGGATGGCAGGTTGATTTCGATGCCCTTGAAAAGGCCGCAACATCGCTCACGCGCGCCATCGTCGTAGTCCATCCCAACAATCCCACCGGCCACTTCACCAAGCCCGGCGAAATCGAAAAACTCAATCAATTCTGCGCCCAGCGCAATCTCGCAGTCATTGCGGACGAAGTGTTTCTGGATTTCGCATGCGATAACAAATCGCGCGCCAGCTTCGCCTCAAATCCTCCAGTACTCACGTTCACCACCAGTGGCCTGTCCAAGATCGCCGGCCTGCCGCAAATGAAGGCCGCATGGCTTGTCGCCAGCGGTCCGCCGAACCAAATATCCGCCGTTCTCCCACGGCTCGAGCTCATCGCAGACACCTATCTATCGATGAGCGCACCCGTGCAGCTGGCCCTGCCAACATTGCTCGCCCTGGCCCCTTCGTTTCACAAACAAGTGATGAACCGGGTTCACACCAACCTGGCGGAACTCGATCGCCAGCTTAACCCGCAAAAAAGCTGCAAACGTCTCGAATTCGAAGGCGGCTGGTATGCGGTCCTGCGAGTTCCAGCCACGAAATCGGACGAAGAACTCGCAATTGAGTTGCTGAACAGCAGGGGTGTCTACGTGCATCCAGGCCACTTCTACGATTTTCCATCCGATGGATTCTTGATCCTGAGCCTGATTACAATGCAGGAAGACTTTGCGGCGGGCGTAAAACTCGTTCTATCGATTTTTCAGAACAGCTAAAAACGAAAGATACGTATCTTCAAACGCTACAACTCAAGAGTGTGCAACTCAGCGCAGCCGGCCCGGCGGATCCGCGGTTTCGGGAACCTCCAATTTCAAATCCGGTCCCGTGCTGTCCGCCATCCTGGAAGGCGCCAACTGAGGAATCCCAATCCCGCGATTCAATTCCAGGTGCTCTTTCGCGCACTTCGGGCAGTATCCCTTACCGGTTTCGTCATCTCGCTGACTCGCCAGTTCATAGCAATCGCAGACGCAGTCGCAATATCCGGTGGTGGATGCAGTCTTGATGGGCACTAAAGCCATCGCAATCTCCGTGTCAACTTCATTCCGTGCATCATACTCACACGCCGCAACACGCGCAAGACGCCTGAACGGATCGATACACCTGGCAAGTATGAATGGAAAGGCACGTCGTGGTTGGTTGCGCGGCCGCTACACAGTTTCAAGTTGCGCAAGCTTGAAGGGATCGCCCACTTTTTCGTGAAGCTCGGCCCAGATTTTCTCCGGATGCGCCATAAACACTTCCACCACCTGCGGATCGAATTGCGTCCCCGCATCTCCCTGGATTTTGGCGCGCGCCGATGAACTGGTCTCCGCCTTCCGATACGGACGGTCCGAAATCATAGCGTCCAGCGTATCGGCGATAGCGAAAATTCTGGCCCCAAGAGGAATTTCCTCGCCCTTCAGTCCCCGGGGGTATCCCGACCCATCGTAAAATTCTTGGTGTGCCAAAACAATCTCGGCGGCATCCTTCAAAAACGGAATGCGCTCCAGCACCGCAAAACCAATCTCGCAATGCTTACGCATGATCTGGCGTTCATCGGCGGTTAAAGGCCCAGGCTTGCGAAGAATACTGTCCGGCACGCCCATTTTGCCGATGTCGTGCAGGAATGCTCCGCGCGCAATATGCCGCAACAAGCCTTTATCGACGCCCATCGATCTCGCAATCGTGATGGTAAAAGCAGTCACGCGCTGGCAGTGACCTTCCGTCTCTGCGTCTTTCGCGTCCAATGCCCCGCCCAGCGCTTCCAACGTGTAATCGTAGGACTGCTCAAGATCCCGCAGCGCGATTGACAATTGCTGCGTGCGCTCCGCCACTAGATGCTCCAGGTCGCTCTGGTACGTGCGATTCTCAATCACCAGGCGCCGGTGTTCGAGCGCCCGCCGCACACTCAGATGCAGCTGATCCTTCTCAAAGGGCTTCAGAATATAGTCGTAGGCCCCCGCGCGAATAGCTTCCAGGGCAATCGAGATGTCA
>Ga0182015_10000212_pt1 | contig 84087 bp, 60 predicted proteins | sample 712P3MmetaG_FD_120478 | JGI IMG/M metagenome (GOLD analysis project Ga0182015, IMG submission 120478) | Permafrost microbial communities from Stordalen Mire, Sweden - 712P3M metaG | ecosystem: Environmental > Terrestrial > Soil > Wetlands > Permafrost | place: Sweden: Stordalen | collected...
CGCGGCCTTGGTCGGCGGGGAGAATTTCGTCGACCTCGACGGATTTGTGTTCGAGAGTTTTGTAGTCCTGGAAGAAGCGGCGGACCAGGCGCGAGAGGTGCACGGGCAACTGGGCGGCTTCCTGATAGGAATTGAATTGCGGGTCGCCGGTGGCCACGGCGATGATTTTGCTGTCCTGCACGCCGGCATCGATCATGTTCATCAGGCCGATGACGCGGGCTTCGATGAGCGAAAGGGGAACGACGGCTTCCTGGCAGAAGACGAGGACGTCCAAGGGATCGCCATCTTCGGCGAGGGTGCGCGGGATGAAGCCGTAGTTCGCGGGATAGTAGACGGCGGAATAGAGAATGCGGTCGACTTTAAGAAGGCCGGTCGACTTATCGAGCTCGTACTTCACGTTGGAGCCGAGCGGAATTTCGATGACTGCGGTGAATTCGCGCGGGAGGTGATCGCCGGGCGGAACGTCGTGCCATGAGTTGGACATTTTGCCGGCCTCAATGATACCGCGGCGCACGGCGCGAAGCCCAGCGGCCCGCGAGGCTAAATGAAATTGAGACGGTCGGCGGGTGATTCGGGTTCGATGAACTGAATCAAATCGTTGTCCTGGCGCTTCGAGGCGAGCCAGGCTGCGAGGGCGGGGCGACCGGCGGCCTAAAATTCCAGCAGCGGCCTTTGCCAGATTAACTTCGTGGATTCAAGAACGCGCAGGCCGCCGGGCTATTCAATGACGTGAAAGGTGTACATCTTTCCGCCGCTGGCCATGTTCGAGGAACTGGTGGCGCCGGGCGGCAAGAAGCCATATTCGTCGGTCTTAACGTCGGGGCCCAGCAAAATTTCGTATGTATGCGGCGCGATCTTGGTGCCCGTGAAATCGACCGTGTCGCGCTGAGCGCCGCCGGAGGAATGGACCACGCCGCCGGTAACGGAGCGGAACTCGCGGCCGTCGGACGTGACGTGCAAACGCAGCAATTGGTACTCCGTGATGTCCACGCCGTCCTGCATGTAAATCAAGAAATCGAGCGGAGTATTGAGAGTGATTTTGGCGGTCTTGCCTGGGATGTGTCCGTTGACGTCGCCCTTGACGATGCCGTCGCTGCCCAGCGACTTGAGGAATCCGCCGGTCTTGAAATTGACTATTTCCGGCAACATCTGGACCCACTTACCGTCTTTGTCCTTGTAATAGACTCCGACTTCGTCGACGGGCGCAGCCGGCGGTGCGGCGGGCGCGGCGGCCGGAGCAGCGGAGGGAGCGGGCGGCGCCAGGGTGCCCGACTGCTTGGCGATCATCGTGTTGATGACTCGCTCGGATACGTGTGCATTCTTGAGATCGATCAACGCGTCGGGGGTCACCGTGTAATTGCCGGGCTGGCTGGAGATCATCGAAACGATCGTATCGTCACTGAGGCCGGCCTTGACCATTTTGACGATGTCCTGATTGACGAGCGGCGCCGTCTGCGCCAGCGCAATCCCAGCCACCAAGACGAGAGCGATCACAATCCAGCACTTGTGCTTCAGCATTGGCACGATCCTTGCCGCCCGCCGCGGCGGGCTCCCCATTCCGGGGACTTTTGTTCGTGTAAGTCCGATAGATTCTGGGTCGGGACTTCCCGTTTAGACATCCGGCACCGGCATCGTACGCTTCTCCCGCATTCGACACAATGAATTTGGCACGCTCAGGGTGCGGGTTCGGCGGAGAGGACGGCGGCGAGGCGGACGATTTCGTTTTCGCCGGGGGCGAGCGGCAGCGTGATTTTTCGGCGCTCGATGGCGGAGCGGCAGATGGCCATCAGAATCTCGAAACCTTTGAAGGCGGATTCGCCGTTGCAGGGATGGACGCGGGCGGGATCGTCAAGCCACAGAGCCATATCGCGGATGTAAGGCGGCTGATCGTGCTGCGCGTCCCATTTGCCGGGGCCGGAGATTGGCCCGCCAGAATCGCCGGTGACGGCGCGCCAACCGCCGCCGATCAGGGCTTCGGCGAAACCTTCGGTGCCTTGCGCGCCGATGCGCACTTTGTGCCAGAAATATTCGACCTCGGGAACATCCTGGGCGAGCGAGCCGATTTCAAGGATGCCGCGCACGCCGTTGGCGAATTGCACTTCGCCGAGAACGAAATCGGGCGAGGGATGCGAATCGGCGAATTTTTCCGTGCCGGTGGCCTGGCCGAAGGCCCATTCGGCTTCGGCTTCGCCATTGAAGTAGCGGCAATAATCCATCACGTGCGTGCCCATCTGCAGAAGCCAGCCGAGCGTGGTGCCATAAACGGTGTGCACGCGGCCGATCGCGCCGCTGCGGATAATTTCGCGCACTTTCTGGAAATGCTCGCCGTATTTGAGCTGATGGCTGACGACGGTTTTCACCCCGGCGGCGCGGCAGAGCTCGGTGATTTCGAGCGCTTCGTTGAACGACGTGGCCATGGGCTTTTCGTAGGCGATCAATTTCACACCGCCATCGATGCCGGCGCGAATCATGCCGAGGCGCACAGAGGGCGGCGTGCAGAAACAAAAAATGTCGGGCTTGGTGGCGCGCAACATTTCGGCGGGATCGGAAAATGTGGGTGGCTTGCCGGCGAGTTCGGGGGCCGCGGCGAGGCGCGCGGGATCGCGTCCTGAAATGCCGACGACCTGGAAACGCTCATCGCGATGGAACGCTTCGGCGTGGACGCGGCCGCGTTTGCCGGTGCCACAAATCGCGACCGAATATTTTCGCGGGGCTGGTGGCATGGGATTTTTCCTAGCGCGAGGGAACGGCGCGCGCGCCGGCGCACCAGGCGAGCGTCTCGCGGCAGACGGCGTCAATTTCTTCGCGCTTCAATTCGGGATACATCGGCAGGGAAAGCACGCTGGCGGCGGATTTTTCGGTGACGGTTTGCGAATGCACGGTGACGGGGCGGCCCCAGGGAAATCCTTCCTGCTGGTGAATGGCAATCGGATAGTGCGTGAGCGCGGTGATGCCGCGCGCGGCTAGATGCGCCTGCAGGCCGTCGCGATCCGCGGATTCCACAACATACAGGTGGAAGACGTGATCGTAACCCGGCGGGGTGAACGGCAGGCGCAGCGGCGTATCAGCGAATGCGGCGTCATAGATGCGCGCGATGGCGCGGCGTTTGGCGCTCCATTCATCGACCTTGCGCAGCTTCACGCGCAGCACGGCGGCGTGCAAATCGTCGAGGCGGCTGTTGTAGCCGATGCTGTGGTGCGAGCGCTTGATCGAGCCGTGATTGCGCAGCTTGCGAATTTGCGCGGCGAGCGCGGCGTTGGCGGTGGCCACGGCGCCGCCATCGCCGAAGCAGCCGAGATTTTTCTGGATGATGAAGCTGAGGCAGACAGCGTCGCTGTGTTCACCGACGGCGAAATTATCGCCGCGCGCGCCGATGCCTTGCGCGCAATCCTCGATCACGGAAAGGCCGTGAGCCTTGGCGATTTGGGCGATCGCGGGCATGTCCGCCGGAAGACCGTAAAGATGCACGGGCACGATGGCGCGCGTTTTCGGCGTGATGGCGGCGGCGATTTTCGCGACGTCGATGTTGTGCGTTTTGGGTTCGGAATCGACGAGCACGGGTGTGGCGCCGGCCAGCCAGATGGCTTCGGCGGTGGCGAAAAACGTGTTTGAGGTGGTGATGATCTCGTCGCCGGGGCCGAGACCCAGGGCGAGAAACACGAGGAGCAACGCATCGGTGCCGGAATTAAGGCCGACGGCTTCCGGAAGATTCATGAAGCGCGCAAGTTCGCGCTCGAATTCGGCGAGCTGCGGACCCATGACGTAGCTGCCGCTTTCGAGCACGTCATGAATCGCGCGATCGATGTCGTCCTGCAGATCGTGATACTGCCGGACGTGGCCGTAGAAACCGACCTTCACTTCCGCCATGCTGTGTCCTCCACGGACGCTCTACTGAAACGGTGCCGCGGTTACGGATTCGTTGCGGGCGGCGTCGCCGGTGCGGGCATCGGCGCCGAGACGGGCTTGGCAAACTTGCTCTCGTCCACCGGCACGTTGAACTGGATCTGGCTGAAATTCATGGTGAGCGACGTTCCGGCGGTTGCCGAGCGCACGGTGTACGGCAATTTCAGGCCATTGCCGGCGTCGCGGTAATCGCTGAAATCGGCTTCGATCGGATTGTTGCCGAGCGGGCTGGGCGCTGTGTACATGTAACGCAGCAGCAGTCCGGTGTCGGCGTCGAACAGCAAGCGCTCGCGCGGTCCTCCGCCCATGGGGACGGCGAGCACGACGTAAACTTTTTTGTCGCCGACCTGATCCATGCCCACGGCGCGCAACTGCGAAAAGTTTTTGCGGATATCGAGGATGCGCGTGAAATCCACGGCGTGCTGCATGTGCGCGAGGTCCGTGCCTTCGAGATCGTGGACCTGGCCCTTTGCGTCCTGCGACCAGAAATCGGTGCCGTCGGTGCCTTGTGCGGATGCGCCATTGGGTCCCGTCGTCAACATCCAGCGCTTGTTCGGGAGTTCCTGCTGCAGCGCGATCGTTACGCTTTGCGGCGGCACGCCTTCGCTTTCCATCGTGCCCGTGCCTTCGGCTTTGCGGGTGGTCAACTTCGAGATCGCGTCGGTGCCGCCGATGGCCTGCGTATATTTGTCGATGATTTGATCCACTGTGGGCGCGGCGGGCTGACTGCCGGGAGCGCCCGGCGCCATTCCCGGCGCGCCGCTGGGCGCCATGCCGCCCGGTCCCATGCCTTGTGGGCCGCGATCCATCGTGGGCATCGGCGTCATCATCGCCAATTGGCCCGCTTCCGGAACCGCGGGCATGCCGACCGGATGCGCGGCGCCGCGATGGCACGTCTCGCAAGTGACCTCGACGCGTCCGCCGAAGGTGGCTTTATTGATGTCGAGCTCCATCTGAATCATTTTGCGCGCGGTGGCTTTGGGCTGCTTGCTATCGTCTTCAAAATGAGGGACCACGTGGCAGAACGTACAGTGCACGCCGAGCGACGTCGCGATGAACTGCATCGACGGTATCAATTGATCGGCGGGGATATCCTTAAGCACGGTGACGTTCATGTAGGCGTCGCCGGCCGTCTTTGACATGGGAGCGGTGGGCGCGGCGGCGGCGGCTTCCGCGGCGGGCGAGCCGGAGGATTGCGGCGAGCCGGCGACCGGTGGTCCGCCGGGCGGCGGCGCGGGAGCTTGCGCGCGCGAAACCCAGGGCGTGGCAATCGCCACGGCCAGAGCGGCGGCCAGCGCCATTCCCGCGCAACTGAAAATCACCGACGTGCGATTTCGTTGAGATGCCTTCACCGCGTCACCCCCGTCAGACAAATCGTTATGCTCTCCGCGCACCGCGCGCCAGCTTGCGGCGCCCGGCTTGGACTCCGACAGGGTACTACAACCGCGGTACTGGCGAAATCGCGCTGATGGTCTATTCCGGCGCGCGCGGGCGATCGGCATTATCGGCGTAGCGGGTTGGGCTCAGTATCGCGGGGACGACGCGCCCGATTTATCGGGAACGTAGGCGAACAGCCCAACTCGCGTCAAATAAATCCTCGACGCTCCCGTTTTCAAATCTTGTTTCACCTCTTCCCTCAGCGCGCCGCGTGCCGCGGTGCTAGAATCCCGCTTCGGAGATGGCCGTGAATCCAAACCGTTTTTGCCGTGACGTTTTTGGCCTTGCGCTCCCGCTGATTGTTTTTCTCATTTTCATTCCCCACATCGCCGCCGCGCAAAGCGCGCCGCAGACCGCCGCCGTCTCGGCGCCGCCGACGCTTTACATCGTCGGCGACTCAACCGCGAACGTCACCGGCAATCCCGCCGATGGCGCGAAGCAGCGCGTGGGATGGGGCGATCCTTTCGCCGCATATTTCGACTCGGCGAAAATTCGCGTGGTGAACGCGGCCAGCGCGGGCCGCAGCAGCCGCACATACATGCAGGAAGGAAAGTGGCAAGCTGTCGCCGATCAATTGAAGCCGGGCGATTTCGTGCTTATCCAGTTCGGCCACAATGATGGCGGCTCGCCCACGGATCCGCCGGCGCGAGGCTCGCTGCCGGGCATCGGCGAGGACACGCTGGACGTGACGCACGCCGACGGCACGAAGGAAACCGTGCACAGCTTCGGCTGGTACATGCGCAAATACATCGCCGACGCGCGCGCCAAAGGCGCGACGCCGATCGTGCTTTCCGTAACGGTGCGCAACATCTGGACCGACGGGAAGGTGGAGCCCGGCCTCGGCCAATTCCGTGAATGGGCCGCGCAGGTGGCGGCGCAGGAGCGCGCGGACTACGTGGACCTCACCGGAATTATTGTGCGCGAATACCAGGCGCTCGGCCCCGAAAAAGTCGCCGCGTTTTTTCCGCTCGATCACACGCATACCGACGCCGACGGCGCGGCGCTGAACGCCCGCAGCGTGGTCGCCGGACTGAAGTCGCTGCCGGACACGCCGCTTACCGCGTATCTTTCGCCGGCCGGCGCGGCCGTCGTCTCCACCGACGAAGCCGGCCTGGCGCTGCCCGCGAATCCGAAGCTGCGCACGCTGTGGATCATCGGCGATTCCACTGTGCGCAATGGACAGGGCGACGGCGCAAACGGTCAATGGGGCTGGGGCGACGAAATCGCGCCGTACTTCAACACCGCGAGGATCAACGTGGTGAATCGCGCGCTCGGCGGACGCAGCAGCCGCACGTTTTATAATTTTCTGTGGCCCACGGTGCTGGCGATGATCAAGCCGGGCGACGTGGTGATCATGCAATTCGGCCACAACGATTCAAGTCCGCTTGACGACACAGCCCGCGCGCGCGGCACGCTGGCCGGCAACGGAGAGGAAACGCGCGAGATCGATAATCCCATCACGCGCAAACACGAAGTGGTCCACACCTTCGGCTGGTATGAGCGCCAGATCATCGAGCAGGCGCGCGCCAAAGGCGAGCAGACGATCGTCTGCTCGCTGATTCCGCGCAAAACCTGGAAGGATGGGAAAATTGTTCGCGCGGACTACGCCGAATGGTCGCGCCAGGCCGCGCTCGAAGAACACGCTCCCTTCGTCGACCTCAACGCGATCATCGCCGAACAGTACGACAAACTCGGCCCCGCGCAGGTGGAAGGATTCTTCGCCGATCCCAACACGCACACGACTCTGATTGGCGCGAAGATGAACGCGGAAAGCGTCATCGAGGGCTTGCAGGGATTGCCGCACGATCCACTGAAAAAATATATGTCGCCCGCGGGCAAAGCCGTGAAGCCGTGGCGTGAAACGTCCGCTCCGGCTTCGTAGTCTCTGGTGTTAGCATCGGACCGCCAATTTTGCGCGCGCGCAACACCGCGCAGGAGAGAACTCGAATGAAATTTCGCAGCACGTTGAAACCGATATTTCTCAGCGCCGGCGCATTTCTATTTTTCGCCGCTGCCGCCGCGGCGCAAACGCCGGCGACCTCGCTGCTGGTCGTGGAAAAAGCCGGCACGCAACTCGCGATCGTCGATCCCGTCAGCTTGAAAATTCTGGCGCAGGCGCCCGCGGGCCCCGATCCGCACGAAGTGGTTGCGTCGCCCGACGGCAAGCTGGCTTACATCTCGAATTACGGCGGCCCGCAAAGCGCGCTGCACACCATCTCAGTGGTCGATCTGGTCGCGCAGCAGGCGCTGCCGCCGATCGATATGGGCGTGCTGCACGGCGCGCACGGATTGTTCTTCGCCGCGGACGGCAAACTTTATTTCACGGCCGAGGTCAACAAAGTGATCGGCCGCTACGATCCCGCCTCGCAGCAAATCGATTGGGTGCTGGGAATCGGCCAGGACCGCACGCACATGGTTTGGGTCAGTCCGGCGATGGACACGATCGTCACCTCCAACGTGACTTCGTCCACGATCAGTTTTATCGACCATCCCGCGCCGCCCGCGCCCCCGGGCATGGGATCGGCTCCGCCGCCCGGTGCAAATGGAGCCGCTGGAGCTCCGCCGCGTCCTGCCGGCGGTCCGCCGAACGGCCCGCGCAATCGGCTTTGGGAAGTCACCAACATTCCGGTGGGCAAAGGTTCGGAGGGTTTCGATCTTTCGCCCGACGGCAAAGAGCTCTGGACCGGCGCCGCGTACGACAACAACGTAAGCATCATCGATTACGCGGCGAAAAAAGTGATCGCCACGGTGCCAATCTCGGTGAGAGGCGCGAATCGCTTGAAGTTCACGCCGGATGGAAAATTCGTTCTGATCACCGGCTCGTCAGCGCCCCAACCCGGCACGACAACGCCGACGCCCGACCTGATTGTCCTGGACACCACGACGCGTGCGGAAGTGAAGCAGTTCAATCTCGGCGGCGCCGCCGGCGGAATTCTGATGGACCCCAGTGGCACGCGCGCGTTCGTCTCGGTGACCGGGGCAAACAAAGTGGTGGTCATCGATTTGAAGACGCTCGCCGCGTCCGCCGAGATCGCGCCGCTCGGCCAGCCCGACGGCCTGGACTGGGCTGTGCGAAAATAGATCGCGCCGTGCGCGCCAACAATCTTCCTCCCAAAGGCCCCAAGGTTCCGTGGCCCTTCGGCGTTTCGCCGATGAATCGCAGCAACCCACTCGGCTTGCTTGAAGGCTGGGCGCGGGAATATGGAGACATTTTCCGCTGGCGCACGCTGCATTTTTTCGTCGTCTTCGTGAACCATCCCGATCTGGTGGAAAAAGTTTTGGTCAGCGAAAGCCGCAATTACATGAAGGGCCGCGGCCTGCAAGCCAACCGCGAACTTTTCGGCAACGGCCTGCTGACCAGCGAAGGCGATTCCTGGTTGCGCCAGCGCCGCCTGATGCAGCCCGCGTTTCACCGCGAACGCATCGCCGCCTATGCCGACACGATGATCGAGCAGGGCCGCCGCTTGGCCGAATCCTGGCGCGGCGGCGAAACGCGCGACGTGCATGCCGACCTGATGCGCGCCACGCTCGAAATCGCCGCAACCACGCTCTTCGGCACGAGCGTCTCCGATTCCGACGCCGCGCAAATTTCCGGCGCACTCAACACGCTTATGAGCCTGAACTCATCGCCGCGCCGCCTGTTTCCTCTGTTGCGCGCGCTGCCTACCCGCGCCAATCGCAGCTACACGCGCGCCGTGCGCCAACTCGATAAAGTGGTTTACGCGCTGATCGCCCGCCGCCGCGCCGAGCTCGGCGAAAACGACACCGATCTACTCTCCATGCTCCTCACCGCGCGCGATGAAGACGGCTCGCGCATGACCGATCTTCAGCTTCGCGACGAATCCGTCACGCTGCTCCTGGCCGGCCATGAAACCACCGCCCTCGCTCTCTCCTGGACGCTGTATCTCCTGGCGCAAAATCCCGATGTCGCCGATCAACTTGCGGCGGAGATGGATGCCGTCCTCGCCGGCCGCGCACCGACGCTCGATGACGTTCCGCGCCTCGTCTTCACCGCGAAAATCCTGAAAGAATCCATGCGCCTCTATCCTCCCGCGTGGGGCGTGGTGCGCATGTGTCCCGCCGCGTGCTCGCTCGGCGGCTACCGCATTCCGAAACGCGCCAGCGTGATCCTCAGCCAATGGGTCATGCACCGCGACCCGCGCTATTTCCCCGAGCCCACGCGCTTCCACCCCGCGCGCTGGACCGACTCCTTCGAGCGCGACCTCCCCCGCTTCGCCTATTTCCCCTTCGGCGGCGGCCCCAGACTCTGCATCGGCGCCGCCTTCGCCACAATGGAAGCCACGCTGGTCCTCGCCATCCTGGCCCAGCGCTTCCGCTTCCATCTCGATCCCACCTGCGAAGTCGTCCCTCAGCCCTCGATCACATTGCGCCCGAAAAATGGACTCCGCCTGCGCCTGGAATCGCGCGGCGGCTGAAGATGAGCCTTCAAATCGAACACACCGTCGCGCCTGTATTTTCCCTTTTCATGGCAGCGTCCACGCCTTGCTGTGCCGGGAGCCATTTGCTAGCTTAGGAGATTCGCCGCTCGACGAAGCCACTTCATGACCACAGAGACGATCCAAATCACGCTGCCCGACGGCGCCGTCCGCCAGGTTCCGCGAGGAACTTCGTCCGCGGAAGTCGCGCGGCAAATTTCTCCGCGGCTGGCGAAGGAAGCGCTGGTCGCGCGCGCCGATGGCACGCTCATCGACCTTGCGCGGCCGCTGGACGCAGACGCGCGCCTTGAAATCCTCACGCCGAAGGACGCCGACGCGATTCAGGTGCTGCGCCATTCGGCGGCGCATTTGATGGCCGCGGCGGTGCTGGAACTATTTCCGGACGTGAAGCTGGGCATCGGGCCGCCGATCGACAATGGATTCTTCTACGAATTTTTGCGCGAGCAACCGTTCGCGCCCGAAGACCTCGAACGCATCGAAAAGAAAATGCACGAGCTCGCGGCGCAGGACATTCCGAACGAGCGAAAATTTCTGCCCAAGCCGGAAGCGATCGAGCTCTATCGCAAGTGGAACCAGAGCTTCAAATGCGAACTCGTCGAGGAAAAAGCCATCGAACCGATGGTTTCGTTTTACACCACCGGGAAATTCATCGACTTCTGCCGCGGTCCGCACATCCCCTCCACCGGGCGAATCAAGGCGTTCAAATTGACCAGCGTTTCGGGCGCCTACTGGAAGGGCCAGGAAGGCAATCCGCAACTGCAGCGCATTTACGCCGTCTGCTTCTATTCGCAGGCCGAGCTCGACGAGTATTTGAATCGCTTGGAAGAAGCCAAGCGCCGCGATCATCGCCGCCTGGGCGCGGAACTCGATCTTTTCAGCATTCAGGAGGAAGCCGGCCCCGGCCTGATCTTCTGGCATCCCAAGGGCGGCCTGGTGCGCAAGATCATGGAAGATTGGCTGCGCAACGAATTGCTGCGCCGCGGCTACAACCTGGTCTACACGCCGCACATCATGCGTCTCGAGCTCTGGAAGACCAGCGGCCACGCGAATTTTTATCGCGAAAACATGTTCGGCCCGATCGAAGTGGAAAAAGACGATTACCAGTTGAAGCCCATGAATTGCCCGGGGCACATCCTGATCTACAAATCGCATCTGCGCAGCTATCGCGATTTGCCGTTGCGCTTCGCCGAGCTCGGCACCGTCTATCGCTACGAGCGCTCCGGCGTGTTGCACGGCCTGCTGCGCGTGCGCGGCTTCACGCAGGACGATGCGCACATCTTTTGCAGGAATGACCAGGTTGAATCCGAAATCGAAGCCTGCATCGATTTCGCCTGGGCCACGATGAAAGTTTTCGGCTTCGATAAATACGTCGTCGAGCTTTCCGATTGGGACGCCGCGCATCCGGAAAATTACGCCGGCACGGCCGAGCAATGGCAGCGCTCGACAGCCGCGCTTGAAACCACGCTCACGCGCATGAACGTGCCCTACAAACGCATGGAGGGCGAAGCGGCGTTCTACGGCCCCAAGATCGACGTGAAGTTGATCGACGCCATCGGCCGCCCCTGGCAATTGACCACCGTGCAGTTCGATTTCAATTTGCCGGGGCGATTCGGATTGGAATATGTCGGCGAGGACGGCGCACGGCATCAGCCGCTGATGGTGCATCGCGCGCTGTGGGGATCGGTCGAGCGCTTCTTCGGCATCCTGATCGAGCACTACGCCGGAGCGTTTCCGTTGTGGCTCGCGCCCGTGCAAGTGGAAGTGTTGCCGGTCAGCGGAAAATTTTCAGAGTACGCGAAGAGCGTCGCCGACGCTCTCGCGGCCGCCGGCATTCGCGTTCATCTCGACGACCGCAACGAAAAATTGCAAGCCAAGATTCGCGACGCCGAAATGCAGAAGATTCCCTACATGACCATCATCGGCGGAAAAGAAGCGGAAGCCAAAACCGTTTCCGTGCGCCATCACGGCTCGGGCGATTTGGGTCCGCGGCCGCTGGCGCAATTTCTGCTCGATCTGCAGGCCGAAGCGTCGCCGCGTTAGAAGGATTGCCTCAGTAAATTTTCAATCGGCGGGAACCGGCTGCGCCGGCACAAGAATTTCCGCGGAACTTTCGCGGTGTTTCCAACTGCGCCACAGCATCCAGCCCGAGAGCGCAGCGCCGGCGAGTTCCACCAGGCCGATCGCCCACAGCGTTGAGGGCGAAACGCCCGCCTTCGCCAGCAGCAGCCACCAGCGATCGAAGCCGCGCCCGATCGGCGCCGCCGCGGGCGACATCGCGTAGTGCGCAAGCAGCCGCGCCTGCACCCACACCGGCGAGAATGCCATGCGGTAGTTGTAACTCGCGTCGTAGTAATTGCCGACCGCCGCTTCGAGGAAGCTTGTTGCAATGCCGATCGCTTGCACCAGCAGGCCCGCGGCGAACAGCGCGATCGCGGTGGGACGCACCCAGCGCCCCGTGCGCTCAAGCGCCGGTCCCAGCGCCAGTCCGCCGAGTGCCAGCGCCGGAACCAGATAGCGCGGCCCGTAACTGTAGCCGCCTTCCCACTGCGTGTACGTGGCGAAGAAGAGCATGTAGATCACCGGCGTGAGCCACGCGACCGTCGCCAGTCCGCGGCTATGGCGCCACAACCAGCGCCGCCCCGCGATCGCCAGGAGTAGGGGCGGTGCAAATACGAATATCGATTTTCCCGGCGAGAAAAGATATCCGAAGAGGCCGGTGGAAAATGGAGTGTGAAACGTGTTGAGCGCCTTGCCGCCTTCGGCAGCGGGCGGATATCCGAAATCGAATGGGCTGCCGAACAGATAGATGTTGCGCCACAAATAGGCGATGCCGGCGAAACACACGATGGCGCTGAGCACGACGGCTGGAGCGAAAGCGCGCTTGCGGTCGCGCACGAACAGCGCGACGAGAAACGCGAGCGCGGCCAGCGCGTGCGTGGGGCGCACCCAAATCGCCGCTCCCAGCAAAGCGCCGCCCGCGGCGGCTTGGCCCGCGGAAACGGGAATGTCTTCGGGACCGGCGAAGAGCGCTACGGCGGCGGCAAGCAGCAGCGCCGCGCCGAGTGGCTCGGAAAAAAACCACGCGGAGTAAGAAGCCAGTGGCGTGGCCAAAGCGAGCATGCCGGCGGCGGCCAGCGACTTGCCGGCTGAAATATTGAGGCGCAAGAAAATTAAGAGCGCCAGCGTTGCCGCGAGCGCCGAGTACGCGGCGCTGCTGCCTGTGAGAAAAAAGTCGCTCACCAGATCGCGCGCGGTGGAGGGCACGCCGGGAAGATGCTGCGCGGCGAATTGGCCCAGCAGGAACCAGGGAATTGACGCAACGGCCTGGCCCGGCGGATAGGGGCTTTGCGGATGGCCGAAGCGATCGAGTTCGCCGTAGAACCAATTCGAGGCGATTGCCTGCGGCTCGGCGGTAGTGCCGTGGCGAACCAGGCTTTCGGCCTGATAGTCGGCGGAGACTTCGTCGATGGTGTGCACGCGGCCGGTGGATACGATCAGGAAAAGAAAATTCAGGAAGAGAAAAAAGGAAATTACCAGCGGCCACGGGATTTTACCGGGCGGCGCGAAGCGAACGGGGGATTGGGAGGTTGCGCTCATTTTGCTTTTAACGGATCTTGGCCGCGAATTTGCGCGCAATCGATTAGAACATATCGGGCCTGTGCGCGCGCCGGGGGAAGCGGCGCGCGCTGCCCAAAAAGACATCGCTTCGCGGCGGCCGCTCCAAAGGCCATGCTATACTTGCCGTCCGCTCCCCGGGCTCCGCGCGCCGGGGGATTCATCCGCGGCAAGATTCCAATTCTGAACCGCGCCGGGCATGAGCCTGGGCGGGAGGTGGGTTTATCGCTGAACGGAGTTTTCGACCGAACGATCGCATACGCGTGAATGAGCGCATCTGGGGCCGCGAGATTCGCGTGGTGGACGACGATGGCGGCCAGATGGGCGTGATGCAGCCGCAGGATGCGCTGAAGCTGGCGCGCGAGCGCGGCCTGGACCTTGTGGAGATTTCGCCCACAGCCGATCCGCCCGTTTGCAAAATCACGGACTACGGCAAGTACCTTTATCAGACGAACAAAAAGGCGCACGAGCAACGGCGCCATCAGAAGGGCACGCAACTGAAGGAAGTGAAGTTCCGGCCGGCGACGGCCGAACACGATTATCAGGTGCGGAAGAATCAGATCATCCGGTTTCTGGGGGAAGGCCATCGAGTGAAAGCGATGATCTTCCATCGCGGGCGGGAGATGGCGCACCAGGAAGTCGGGCGGGCCAAGATGAATCGCCTGCTGACGGAGATTGCGGATCACGCGCTGGTGGAAATCGGTCCGCGCATGGAAGCCAACATTTTGATGGCGCTGCTGGCGCCGAAGAAGGGCGTGGCGGGCGGCAAGCCGGCGGCGAATTAGCGCAAAGCGCGGCGCACGCCGCAAGGCGAATCACAACGACGAGGAATCCGAATTCATGTCCAAGCAAAGAAAAGTGAAGAAGATAAAATTGAAGACGCACCGCGGCGCGGCCAAGCGGTTCAAGGTGACGTCGACGGGCAAAATCATGCGCGGGCATTCCGGCAAGCGGCATTTGATGGGCACGAAATCGCCGAACCGCATGCGCCATTTGAAAAAATTGGCGCAGGTGAATGCGGCGGACGCCGCCAAGGTTCATCGCATGCTGCCGTACTGCTGAGGGCGCAAGCGCAGCAGCGTAGTTCCGTAAGCAAAAGCTTTTTGCCGCGCCAGGCAGCGCGCATCCCGCCACGACGGGCCTGCCGGCCGGCCGCTTCGATCGACGCGAATTTATACGCGCGCGATTCGGAGCGATTCGCAGCCTGGAAATTTCAGGCTGCATTCTCAACACGCCGTGGAGACGCCGCTGGGCGGAGGAATCCGTTCGACGTGTGCTCTCCTCGCAGGAGACGACGCAATGGCCAGAGTGAAACGCGGTACCAAGCGGCGCGCGCGCCGCAAGAAATACCTGAAGCGCACCAAGGGATTTTTCCTCACAAAATCGAAGTTGTTTCAATCCGCGCAGGAGGCCGCCAATCGCGCCGATCGCTTCGCGTATCGCGATCGCCGCAATAAGAAGCGGCAATTCCGGCGGCTGTGGATTCAGCGCATCGGCGCGGGCGCCCGCTTGAACGGAATGTCCTACAGCCAGTTGATGCACGGATTGAAAGCGGCCAAGATCGCGGTGGATCGCAAGATGCTGGCGGATTTAGCGGTGAAGGACGCGGCGGCGTTCGGCGAATTGGCCGCGCTGGCGAAGCAGCACGCGCCTGCGCCGGCCAAGGCCAAGAAGATAGCCTGAAGCGCGCGGGTTTCCCGATGGCGCACGAAGACCCGACAACCAAGACGCTTGCCGAATTGGGCGTGACCGACGCCGCGGGCGTGGCGCGTTTGTTCGCGGACGTGAAGCAAGAGTTCGCGAACCAAACGTCGAAGACGCCCGACGCCGCGAATTGGGATCGGCTGCACCTTGCGTGGGCCGGACGGAAATCCGGCGTTCTCACACTCATTACCGACAATTGGCTGAAGCCCGCATCGCCGGAATTGAAGCGAGCGGTTGGCCAGGAGTTGAACGCGCTTAAGGCGCACGTCGAGCAGACGCTCAAGGCAGTGCGCGCGCAGATCGACGCGGCATCATCGCAATCGGCCGCGGCGCGGGATCGCTTGGACCTTTCGCTTCCGGGCGTGCTGCGGCCGGTGGGCTCGAGGCACCCGTTGCAGCAGACGATCGAGGAGATCGAGCGGATTTTTCTTTCGATCGGGTACACGGTGGTGGAAGGGCCGGAGATCGAGACGCCGTATTACAACTTCGAGGCGCTGAATATTCCAGAGCATCATCCGGCGCGCGACGCGATGGATACGTTCTATCTGGCGTCGCCGCCGGGCGCGGGCGAGTACGTGCTGCGCACGCACACTTCGCCGGTGCAGATTCGCACGATGGAAAAACAGCCGCCGCCGGTGCGCATCATCGTGCCGGGCAAGGTCTATCGCCGCGACAATCCGGACGCGACGCACGGCTACATGTTTCATCAGATCGAAGGTTTGGCCGTCGATCTGGACATCACGTTCTGCGATTTCAAGGGCACGGTGGAATATTTCGTCGGCCAGTTTCTGGGGCCGTCGGTGAAAACGCGGCTGCGGCCAAGCTATTTCCCGTTCACCGAACCGTCGGTGGAAGTGGATGCGAGCTGCCATTTGTGCGGCGGGGCGGGCTGCCGGGTGTGCAAATTTTCGGGATGGATCGAATTGTTCGGCGCAGGGATGGTGGACCCAGCGGTTTATGGATTTGTGGGCTACGACGCGAAGGGATTGTCGGGATTCGCGTTTGGGTTGGGCGTCGAACGCCTGGCGATGCTGAAGTATGGATTGGACGACATGCAACTGTTTTTCCAGAATGACGCGCGCTTCTTAAGTCAGTTCCCATGAAACTTGTTTACGACTGGATGAAGGAGTTCGCGCAGCCGACGGCTTCGCCGGAGGATTTGCGCGCACGTTTTTCGCTTTCAGGCACGGCGGTGGATTCGATCGAGCCGAGCGCGGCGGGTCCTGTGCTGGACGTGGAGCTGACAGCCAATCGCGGCGATTGCATGAGCCACCACGGACTGGCGCGCGAAGCGGCGGCGCTTTACAACGTGCCGCTGCGGACGCCGGCGCCGGAATTGCGCGAGGCGAGCGATGACGCCGCGGCGGCGGTGCGCGTGGAGATCGAATGCCCGGAGCTTTGCGGGCGCTACACGGCGCGCGTGCTGCGCGGCGTGAAGATCGGTCCTTCGCCGGAGTGGGTGCGGCAGCGCCTGGAAGCGATCGGGCAATCTTCGATCAACAATGTTGTGGACGCGACGAACTACGTGATGTTTGAGCTGGGCCATCCGCTGCACGCGTTCGATCTGGACACAGTGGCGGAAAAACGAATTGTGGTTCGGCGGGCGCGCGCCGGCGAGACCATGCGCACGCTCGATGGCCTCGAGCGCAAGTTGTCCGCTGAAATGTGCGTGATCGCGGACGCGCGGCGCGCGGTGGCGATTGGCGGCGTGATTGGCGGCGCGGATACGGAAATTTCGGCGGGGACGCGCAACATTCTTCTGGAATGCGCGTGGTTCGAGCCGATCTCGCTGCGGCGCACATCGAAGCGGCTCGGTCTGCGCACGGAGGCTTCGCAGCGATTCGAGCGCGGGGCCGATCCGGAGATGGCGGAGCTGGCTTCGCGGCGCTGCGCGGAATTGATTCTGCAAATCGCGGGCGGCGAAGTTCTGGCGGGCGTTGTGGATGTTTATCCGCTGAAGCCGCGAGTGCTGCAGCTGGACCTGACGCGGCGCGAATTGCTGCGCATTCTGGGCGCGGATGTGCCGGACAAAGATATCGAACAGATTTTGAAAGCGCTGGGGTTTGAACCGGTGCGGGTGGATACGTCGCGCGGCGTGGCGGGTTCGCTGATGGCGGCGTGGGAGTGCCGGCGGCCGGCGTGGCGCAGCGACGTGACGCGGGAAATCGATTTGATCGAAGAAGTGGCGCGGCACTACGGTCTCGACAAATTTCCGGCGCGGCTGCCCGCGGCCAAACAGCCGGCCGCGCGGCAGGCGCACGCGGAAGATGAGGATCGGCTGCGGGAATTGCTGGTGGGACTCGGCTACCGCGAGATCATTACGATCACGCACGTGGATGCGGAACGCGACGCGATTTTTCGCGCGGCGGACACGGCGCCGGTGCGCATCGCCAATCCGATCGCGGAAGATGCGGCGCTGTTGCGCTCAAGCGGAGCGGTGACCATGAGCGCGGCGATTGAATGGAACTTGAACCATGGGCAGCGCGATGTGCGCTTGTTTGAAATCGGCCGGCACTATGCGTGGAACGGCACCGCGCCGTTGGAGAAGCGGATTTTGACGCTCGGCGCAACGGGCGTCTCGAGAGAGAAGAGCATCGTCGAAGGCGCGCGCGAATTTCGGATTGAGGATTTGAAGGGCGATCTCGATCGTCTAGGCGAATTGGCGGGCGGGTTCGGCTGGACGGCGGGCGGGCCGGCGTACCTGGAATCGCGGAGCGTGGCGGCGATATCGGTGCGCCGGGACGCGGCGGTGCTCGGTTATGCGGGGCAATTGGCGCGGCAGGTGGCGGAGCGACTGAAGATTCGTCAGGATGTATTTCTGGCAGAGTTGGCGCTCGATCCGATTTACGCGGGGTACGCCGCGGAGCGCGAGCGGCGGCGGTACCGGCCGATTTCGAGATTCCCCGCGGTGGAACGCGATTTTTCGCTGCTGCTGCCCGACGGCACGGCGTTCGGCACATTGGCGGATGCGATTCGGGCGCTGGGGATTGCGGAGATTGCGCGGATCGAGGCGGTGGATTTGTTTCGCGGGAAGGGCGTGGCGGAGGGTCAATATTCTCTGCTGATCCGCGTGACGTTTCAGAGTTACGACGCGACGCTGACGGACGCGAAAATGGCGGAGGCGAGTGCGCGGATTGTGCGGGCGCTGGAATCGGCGGGCGCGAAGTTGCGTGTGGCGTGAGCGCGGCTGGTATTACGGTGAATGAATGAGCGAAAAGATAACGCAGAGACCTGCCTGCCGGCAGGCAGGCGCTGAGGGGCGCTGAGATTCGCTGAGAATGACGGCTTGATTCAGATGGCGAGGGCGCTTGAAGGATTTGCTTGTTTCGCGGAGCGCGCGGTTAGAGAATGGCGGCGCCCTGCTGGGGAGTGACGGCCGTGCCGCATCGCGTGAAGGTGGAAATTTTCGATCAGGCGTACACCATCGCCGGGGAACTGGAAACGGCGTACGTGGAGAAACTAGCGCGCATGGTGGATGCGAAGATGCGCGACGTAGCGCGCGCCACGGGCACGGTGGATTCGGTGCGCGCGGCGGTGTTGGCGGCGCTGGCGATTGCGGATGAACTCGAAGCGCTGCGCGCGGGCCGCGAAGGCCAGGATGACGCGGTCCGGCAGCGCGCGGAACGCTGCCTGGAGCTTGTGGAGCGGGCGCTGCGGCAATCGGCTTAGGGCGCTAGTGCCGCGCCGGGCACCAAGCAAACGCGCAACCCGGCGGCGCGCGCCTACATCTAGTGTAGAATCAGCGTTTACCGCTTCGGTGATGAGCGGGTCGCACTCCGACGAATTCGATGACGTCTCGCGACAATCCGATGAAACAGTTCGCTCCGCGCAGGGCGAATGATTCGATGCGCCAGCGCGTGCTGCTCGCCGCGGCGTTCGCGGCGCTGATCTGCTTCCTGGCCGCGGGCGGATTGTGGCACCACGACGATCCGAACGCCGCGTCGGCCTGCCCGATCTGCCAGGTGGCGCACATGCCGGTGACCGGGCCTGTGGCGCAACCCGCGCCCGTGGTGATGCGCTCCGCAGTGGCGCCGGCTCCGGAAGCGGAAGCGATTCTGTACGCCGCGCCGGGACTTTTCCCCAGCTCTTCTCGCGCACCACCGACCGCGTAGTCCTCTCCGTCGAAAGCTTTCCCGGCACGCGGCTCCCGATTCTTTTTTATGGGGGCGCGCGGCGCACCGGCTCCCAGACATTTTGAGATGAAACAAAGGAACGTGACTATGAACGCCAAGCGCGTGTGGTTGTCGGGTATTGCGATCGCTGCGGCGGTGTGCTTTGCCGGAACCGTTTCTCCGGGACGGCTTGAAGCGCAGACACAGGGGCCAGTGCGGATCACGCTGGACGAAGCGATTCAGATGGCGCTGGCGCACAACCATTCTTTGCTGGCGGCGCGCTCGACGATCGACCAGAGCCAGGCCGAGGAGATCACGGCCAACCTGCGGCCCGATCCGGTGCTGCTGGGCGACGCGCAATTCATTCCGATCTTTCAGCCGAGCCAATTCAGTTCGACGTATCTGGACAACAGCGCGCAATTCGATCTGGGCATCAGCTATCTGTTTGAGCGCGGGCAAAAGCGGCAGCACCGGCTGGCGGCGGCAGAGGACCAGACGGCGGTGACGCGATCGACGGTGGCGGACAACGAACGGACGATCACGTTCAATGTGGCATCGGCGTACATCAACGTGCAGCTTGCGGAATCGACGCTGGCGCTGGCGCAGGACGATCTGAAAAGTTTTCAAAGCACGGTGGACATCAGCGCGGAGCGGTACAAGGCCGGTGATATCGGCGACGACGATTATTTGAAGATCAAGCTGCAGCTGCTGCAGTTTCAAACCGACGTGGCGCAGGCGGAGCTTGGAAGGGTGCAGGGGCTTTCGGATCTGCGGCAATTGCTGGGCTACGAATCGGTCTCGGCGGATTACGACGTGGCGGATGATTTCGATTATCAGCCGCTGAAAGCGAATCTGGAGGATTTGCAGGCCAAAGCGCTGCAGACGCGGCCGGACCTGCGCGAGGCGCAGCAGGGCGTGACGCTGGCGAACGGCGAATGGGCGCTGGCGAAGGCGAATGGAAAACGCGACATTACGGGGCAGATCAATTACACGCACGTGGCCGACGTGAGTTCGGCTTCGCTGTTCGGAAGCATGCAACTGCCGATTTTCGACCGCAATCAGGGCGAGATCGCGCGGACGCATTTCGCGATCACGCAAGCGCAGGAGCAGGAAGATCTGGCGAACGGGCAGGTGATGACCGACGTGCGCGATGCGTACGAAGGGTTGGAAACGAACGATTCGATCGTGACGATTTACCGCGGCGGATATCTGGACGACGCGAAACAGGACCGCGACATCAGCGCGTACGCCTACCAGCGGGGCGCGGCGAGTTTGCTGGACTTTCTGGATGCGGAGCGCAGCTATCGCGCGACGCAGTTGGCTTACCGGCAAGCGCTCGCCGCGTATCTGGTGGCGCTCGAGCAGCTTCGCGAAGCGGTGGGAACGAGGTCTTTGCCATGAAAACGATGCGGAACGATTTGGGCCGCGGATGCAAGCGGGGGGCGTGGGCTGCAATGGCGATGGCGCTCACGTGCGCGTTGCCATTCGCGATGGCGATGGGCGGATGCGGCTCGGGCGAAAGCGCAAGCAACATGACTTCGTTCACGGCCAACGCCACGAAATCGGAGACGCCGGAGCTGTTTACGATTCCGGCGGACCAGATGTCGCACGTGGAGGTGGTGACGATCAAACCGCAGAAGCTGGCGCGCTCGCTGCGGCTGACGGGAGCGGTGGCGTACAACGCGTTTCATACCACGCCGGTGATCTCGCAAGTGGGCGGTCCGGTGAGCCGCATCCTGGTGGTGCCAGGCGACCACGTGCGCGAAGGGCAGGCGCTGCTGACGGTCAGCAGCCCGGATTATTCGCTGCTGCGCGCGACATATCTGAAGGCGCGGGATACGTTTCGTGTGGCGGATACCAACTACGCGCGGGCGCAGGACCTTTACGCGCACAACGCGATCGCGCAGCGCGACCTGCTGCAAGCCGAATCGGATCGCAATCAGGCGCAGGCCGATCTGGACGCGGCCGAACAAGGATTGAAAATTCTGGGGATCACGAATCCGGCGGACCTGGAGAAGATGCAATCGACGCCGGAGATTCCTGTGCTGGCGCCGATCGCGGGCGAAGTGGTGGAGCGGGACGTGGCGCCCGGCGAATTGCTGACGGCCGGGACGACGCAGGCGTTTGTGATTTCGGACATGAGCACGGTGTGGATTCTGGCGAATGTGTATGAGGCGGACCTGGCGAACGTGAAGGTGGGCGATGAGGTTTCGGTGACGACCGATTCTTATCCGGACACGTTTCACGGGCGGATCGCATTCAATTCCACGGCGGTGGATCCGACGACGCGGACGCTGCAGGCGCGGATCGTGGTGGAGAACGCGGGCGAGAAGCTGAAGAACAACATGTACTGCGTGGCGACGGTCGCGGCCGGCTCGATCGACAACGCGATCGCGGTGCCGGACGCTTCGGTGCTGCGCGACGATGAGAATCATCCGTTCGTGTACGTGGAGAGCGGAGAGAACCAGTTCGGTCGGCGCGCGGTTGAGATCGGACAGAGCCAGGGCGGAGAGACGCAGATCATGAGCGGGCTTTCGGCCGGAGAGAACGTGGTGGGGGACGGCAGCTTGTTTTTGCAGTTCGCGAATTCGCTGCAACATTAAATTCGCTGCAACGCTGTTTTGCGGAAACACGATTTTGCCGTAACACGATTTTGCCGTAACACAGAGGCGGCGCGTTTTTATGATCCATCGGATCGTACAGTTTTCGCTGAAAAATCGATTTGTGATCATGATGTTCACCGTGTTCATCGCGGTGGCCGGGATCATTTCGTTTCAGCGCATGCCGGTGGACGCGTATCCGGACCTTTCACCGCCGATGGTGGAGATCATCACGCAGTGGCCGGGGCACGCGGCGGAAGAGGTGGAGCGTCTGGTGACGCTGCCGACCGAAGTGGAAATGAACGGCGTGCCGAAGATGGTGATCCAGCGCTCGATTTCGCTGTACGGGCTATCGGACATCATCCTGACGTTCGACGAAGACACCGACAATTATTTCGCGCGGCAGATCGTGTTCGAGAGGCTGAGCGAGGTGAATTATCCGAGCGGCGTGGCGCCGACGCTCGCGCCGCTTTCAAGCCCGTCGGGGCTGATCTACCGCTACGTGCTGATGAGTCCGGACCGCTCGGCGCAGGAATTGAAGACGTTTGAGGATTGGGTGATCGAGCGCGGCTTTAAACAAGTGCCGGGCGTGGCGGACGATTCCGGATTCGGCGGCACGGTGATGCAGTATCAAGTGCTGCTCGATCCGGCGAAGCTCTACAACTACCACATCACGGTGCCGCAGGTGATGAACCAGCTGGCCGTGAACAACTCGAACGCGGGCGGCGGATTTTATTCGCAAGGAGGACAGTTTTATTACGTGCGCGGGCTCGGTCTGATCACCGACGAGGCCGATATCGGGAACGTGATCGTGGGCAACGCGAACGGCGTGCCGGTGAAGATCAGCGACGTGGGCGACGTGACGATCGGGCACGCGCCGCGCCTCGGGGAATTCGGATTCAACAAGACCGACGACGCCGTCGAAGGCGTGATCCTGATGCTGACCGGCGAGCAGGCGCAAAACGTGCTGCTGGGCGTGGAGGCGGAAACCAAGGAGCTGAACGAGCACGTACTGCCGCCGGACGTGAGGGTGGTGCCGTACTACGACCGCAGCGATCTGGTGCGGCTGACGACAGACACGGTCGAGGGGAATTTGCTGCGCGGGATGGCGCTGGTGCTGATTGTGTTGATCTTTTTTCTGGTGAGCTGGCGCGCGGCGGTGATTGTGGCGCTGACGATTCCGCTGGCGCTGCTGTTTTCTTTTATTTTTCTGCATGCGAGCGGTGTGGCGGCGAATTTGCTTTCGATCGGGGCGATCGATTTCGGGATCATCATCGACGGCACGCTGGTGATGGTCGAAAACATTTATCGCGAGCTGGGGCTGCGCGAGGGGACCACATACAACCTCTACGATGTGATTCTGCAGGCGGCCAAGGACGTGGACCGGCCGATTTTTTATTCCGTGGCCGTGATCATCGCGGGCTACATTCCGATTTATGCGTTGAGCGGACCGTCGGGAAAATTGTTTCATCCGATGGCGGACACGATGTCGATCGCGCTGGTCGGGTCATTGATTCTGACGCTGACGTTCGTGCCGGTGATGTGTTCCGCGTGGTTCCGCAAGGGCGTGCACGAGTACCGCAACAAACCGTACGAGTGGATCAAGAAGACATATGAGGGGCAGCTGACGTGGTGCCTGGACCGGCCGAAGACGACGCTGATTGTGGCCTCGCTGATTTTTTGCGCGACGCTGCTGCTGATTCCGTTTATCGGCGGCGAGTTCATGCCGCACCTGGACGAAGGCGCGATCTGGGTGCGCGCCACAATGCCCTACACGATTTCCTACGAAGAGGCCGCGAAGTTCAGTCCGCAGATACGCGACATCCTGATGGAGTATCCGATGGTGACCGACGTCGGCTCGGAATTGGGGCGTCCGGACGACGGCACGGATTCGACCGGCTTCTTCAACGACGAGTTTTATGTGGGCCTGAAACCGTACGGCGATTCTTCGTGGAGCGTCAGCTCGATTCACAACAAGGCGGAGCTGACGGCGGATCTGCAAAAGAAATTCGATGCGTTCCCCGGAGTGATTTTCAATTTCACGCAACCGGCGGAAGACGCGGTGGACGAGGCGCTGACGGGATTGAAGAGCGCGCTGGCTGTGAAAGTCTATGGGCCGGACCTGAATGTGCTGCAGCAGACGGCGATTGAGATCAAGCGGCGCCTGGCGAATGTGCCGGGATTCACGGAGCTGACCGTGGTGCGCGAGCTGGGGCAACCGAGTCTATTGGTGGACATCGACCGGGAGAAGATCGCGCGGTATGGCATCAACGTCGCGGACGTCGAAACGGTGGTGCAGACCGCGGTGGGAGGCCAGGCGGCGACGCAGGTGATTCAGGGCGAAAAACTGTTCGACCTTGTGGTGCGCATGAAGCCGGAGTTTCGCGAAGGGCCGCAAGCGATCGGCGACTTGCTGGTGGGCACGCCGTCGGGCCAGCAGATTCCGCTGAGCGAACTCGCGAACATCCACGAAGCCAGCGGCGCTTCATTTATCTACCGCGAGAGCAATTCGCGCTACATCGGCGTGCAGTACAGCATCGAGGGGCGCGATCTTCAGAGCGCGGTGCAGGACGGCCAGCGCGCCATCGCGGACGTGGCCAGCTCATTGCCGCCCGGATACACGCTGGCGTGGGGCGGCGAATACAGCGAATTCCTGGAAGCCGAACATCAGATGGCAATCATCGGGCCGCTGGCGCTGCTGCTGATTTTCATGATTCTTTTCGCGCTGTACGGAAATTTCAAATTTCCCGTCTCGATCGCGCTGGGCGTGCTGATGACGGAGCCGGTGGGCGCGCTGATCGCGTTGAAATTGACGCACACGCCGTTCAGTGTTTCCTCGGTGCTGGGGCTGCTGGCGCTGCTGGGCGTGTCTGTGGAGACGGCCGTGATTCTGGTGTCGTTCATCAACAAGCTGCGGCTTGAAGGGCGGGACATCCGCACGGCCACGCGAGAGGCTTCGCTGCTGCGGTTGCGTCCGATCATGATGACGGCGCTGGTAGCGTGTTTGGGATTGCTGCCGGCGGCGCTTTCGACGGGGATCGGTTCCGATACACAGAAACCGTTTGCGATCGTGATCGTGGCGGGACTGCTTTCGCGGCTGCTACTGGGATTCTTCGTGAATCCGGTGCTGTACGAGATGGTCGCGCGGGAAGGCGACGTGCTGCAGGTTTAGATTTATGACGGGACACCGCAACTCGATTCTCGAAATACGCCAGCGAGTGCTGCTGGCAGCGGCGTTCGCGGCGGTCATCTGTTTCCTGGCCGCGGGCGGGCTGTGGCACCACGACGATCCAAACGCCGCGGCGGCTTGCCCGATCTGCCAGGTCGCGCACATGCCGGTGACGGGGCCGGTGGCGCAGGTCTCTTTAATCATCGTGCGTACGGTTGTAGCGCTCACGCCGCAAGCTGCAGCGAATCTCTACGCGGCACCGGGCCTCTTTCCTAGTTCTTCTCGCGCGCCTCCCATCGCGTAACTCCACAGCTAACAGCGCTTGTTCGCGCCGACGATCCTTGTTTTTTCGCGAGGATCGCGCGGTCTCCGTTCATGGCCTCGTCGCGAGGCCCAGCGCGGGCCTATATGGTCCAACAAGGAGCTACGATGAATCGGGGGCGTGTTTCCTATAGATTGGTGTTGCTGTGCATTTTCGTTTTGAGTTTCGGCGTGTCTCTCCGCGCGCAGTCCGGCAATTTCGGATCGCTCGAGGGCGTGGTGACCGATCCTTCCGGGGCAGCGGTGGCGGGTGCGACGGTTGAGATTCGCGATCCGGTGAGTGGCTTCGATCACACCGACAATACGGGTGCGGACGGGCATTTCTCGTTTTCCAACGTGCCGTTCAATCCGTATCACATGACGGTGATCGCCGCTGGATTTCAATCGCACGTGCAGGACGTGGACATCCGTTCCGGCGTGCCGGTGATGGCGAACGTGGCGCTGAAGGTCGCCGGCACCTCGACGAATGTGACCGTGCAGGCCGACGCGGGCGACCTTGTGGAGAACGATCCGGTGACGCACACGGACGTGGACCGCGACTTGATCGAGAAGCTGCCGCTGGAAAGCCAGTCGTCGTCGGTGAGTTCGCTTGTGACGCTTTCCACGCCGGGGGTTGCGGCCGATTCGAACGGCTTGTTTCACGGGTTGGGAGATCACGCGTCGAACTCGTTCTCGATTGATGGTCAACCCATCAGCGATCAGCAGAGCAAAGTTTTCTCAAATCAAATTCCGGAAGACTCGATTCAATCGCTCGAAGTGATCGAGGGCGCGCCGCCGGCCGAATACGGCGACAAAACCAGTTTGGTGATTGAGGTGACTACGCGCTCGGGTCTGGGCGTGACACAGCCGCATGGGAGCGTTACGACGTCGTATGGAAGTTTTGGCTCGGCGAGCACGGATTTCAATCTTTCCTACGGGGGAAATTCGTGGGGCAATTTTATTTCCGCGAGCGGGTTGAATACCAGCCGCTTTCTCGACGGACCGGAACTCGTGGTGATGCACGATCACGGCAATGAGGAAAACGTGTTCGATCGCGTGGACTTCAAGCTTTCGCCGGAGGATACGATCAGCGTGAATCTTGGCTATTCGCGTTCGTGGTTCCAGACGCCGAATTCATACGACGCGGAAGACGCGACGGCGTGGAATGGGCTAGTGGTGCCCGAGACATGCCCCGCGGGACAGCTCGGCAACTGCGGAGGTCTGGGGCCAAACGGCTTGGCGGTGGGCATTGAGGATCAGCGATCGAAGATTGGAACATTCAACATCGCGCCGTCGTGGACGGAAGTGATGAACGCGAACACAATTTTTACGGTGGGCGCCTACGTGCGGCGGGATCAATACAACTATTATCCGAGCGGCGATCCCTTCGCCGACCTCACGCCCGATCTGCAGCTGCAGACCATCGGACAGCAACGCAGCCTGACAAATGCCGGGGGGCGCGCCAGTCTTTCGTATGTGAAGGGCGCCAACAACATCAAGGCCGGACTCGATTATTCGCAGACGTTTCTGGATGAAGCGGACACGCTGGGAATCGTCGATCCGGCGGCCAACGCCGTGTGCTTGTACCGCGCGAACGGCACCGCGGACACGAATCCCGCGCTGACCAACCCATCGGCTTGCACGGGGACGCTGGAAGCGAACACGGGGCAGGGCGTCGGCCTCGACGGCGCGGCGCTGCCGGCGTTTAACCCGCTGCTGGCGTGTTACGACTTGACGCGGACGGCGGCGCTGCCGGGCTCGGACGACTGCCCGAACTCGACCAGCGGCGAGTACACGTTTTTCGGCCGCGCGGATATCCGGGAGCTGGCCCTGTATGTGGAGGACTCGTTAACGAAGAAGAATTGGACGTTCAACCTTGGGCTGCGCGGCGATCTGTATCGCGGAATCTCAAGCGGTAGCCAACTGGAGCCGCGGCTGGGAATTGCTTACAACATCAAGCGAACCAGCAGCGTGCTGCAGATTTCCTACGCGCGCACACTGGAAACGCCGTTCAACGAAAACCTGGTGCTGGCGAGCCTTGGGTGCAACAACCCGGTGATCAGCGCGATCGAGGCGTCGACCATCAGTCCTTGCGTGGCGACAACGCCACTCAGCCCGGGCTGGAGGAATGAGTTTCACGCCGGGCTGCAACAGGCGTTTGGACGTTATTTTGTGCTGAACGGCGAGTACATCTGGAAGTACACGCACAAGGCGTACGACTTCAGCATACTGGGCAACACGCCGATCACGTTCCCGATCGAATGGGACCGCTCGAAAATTCCGGGATTCGCGGTGCGCGGCACGGTGCCGAATGTGCACGGCTTTACGGCGTACATCGTGATGTCGCACGTGGCGGCTCGCTTCTTTGAGCCGCAAGTAAGCGGCATCGGCGCGGCGCCGGCGGGCAGCGAAGTGTTTCGCATCGACCACGACGAGAATTTCAACCAGACGACTCATATCCAATACCAACCGTGGAAGCGCGGGCCGTGGATCGGCTTCAACTGGCGCTACGACAGCGGACTTGTCGCCGGGCCCGTACCGTGTGCGGGAGGCGAGGACTGCGCGAATGGTCCGAATGGCACGGATTCGATCGTGGATGTTTCCGGGCTGTCGCCGGATCAGCAGTTTCAGGCGGGCCTTTTCTGCGGCAGCGTTCATGCGACACCCACGACTCCAATAGGTTCGAGCCTCGGAGCCAACCTGTGCCCAGCGGCACAGTACGGCTCGCCGCTGCTCTCGATTCCCGCGGCGGGAACCGAGGATGACGACCACGATCCACCGCGCATCGCGCCGCGGAATCTGTTTGACGCGTCGATCGGCGACGACAACTTGTTTCATAAGGATCGTTTCCTGTGGAGCCTGCGCTTCACGGTGATCAATCTGACGAACAAGGTGGCGCTGTATAATTTTCTTTCCACGTTCAGCGGGACGCATTACGTCTCGCCGCGGACGGAGACGGCGGAATTGGGATTCCACTTCTGAGCGATTTGGGCGCGGGGGCTGAAGCCCCCGCCTCCTAGCAACGAATGGCCGCTGCTCTGGAGGGATATCCGCGCCACGTGAAACAGGAATAGGAAACAATCGGATAACGGCGCGTTTTACGCGCTGGGCGGGACGGGCTACAATACCGACGGGGTGGGCCTGCGACGCAGGTGACGGCGCGACGATCTTTTGAACCAACACTGAATCTCTGGGTGTCCGAGTCAGACGGCCGTTGCGCATGGCCCGCGGCGGGCTAAAACCCGCCATCGGGCAAGCCTTAAGGCCGGCGCAGGACGCCCACCTTAAACGGGAGGTTCAGGATCGAGCTCCGCACGGCGAAGTGGACCCCTCTACTTTTAAGGCGGCGTGCGGACGACCCGCACGGGCAGGCATCGCTTGACCTTGAGCCAGCATCATGTCTATCGCGGGAGACTCCCCTAGTCAGGGATTTTCGCTTCGCAGGACGGTCGCTTCCCGTAGTCTTCCTGGCGGCGTTATCCGCTGGGTTCAACATCTATGAAAATTTTATTCATTGGGGACATCGTCGGTTCGCCGGGGCGGCAGCTCGTGGCCGACCACTTGTCCGACATCGTGGCGCAGGGCGGCGCGGACCTGGTGGTGGCCAACGGCGAAAACGCCGCGGCAGGCTTCGGCATCACGCCGCGCCTCGCCGAAGAATTGTTGGCGCAAGGCATTGATGTGCTGACGGGCGGCAACCACATCTGGGATCGCAAGGAGTTGCTCGAGTACATTCCGGGTGAGCCGCGCTTGCTGCGGCCGGCGAATTTTCCGGAAGGGACGCCTGGTTGGGGCGTGTATGTGGGAGCGGCGCGCAATGGCGTGCGCTACGCGGTGATCAATCTGCAAGGACGTGTGTTCATGGGCTCGCTTGACGATCCGTTTCGCGCGGCCGATCGTGTGCTGGGCGCGCTGAGCGGGGACGTGAAGGTGATTCTGGTGGATTTTCACGCGGAAACAACGAGTGAGAAGCAGGCGATGGGATGGTATCTGGACGGGCGCGTCTCGGCCGTGCTTGGAACGCATACGCACGTGGCCACGGCGGATGAACGGATTCTGCCCGGCGGCACGGCGTATCAGACCGATGTGGGCATGACGGGGCCGCACAACGGCGTGATCGGAATGGATCGCGCGGCGGTTCTGCGCCGATTCCTGGACGGAATGCCGGCGCGATTTGAAGTGGCTTCCGGAGACGCGCAGATGAATTGCGTTTGGATTGAAGTGGATTCGTCGACAGGCCGCGCGATTTCGATCGAGCGCCGCCGCTACAAGGGCGATTCCTGACGCGATGAATTTCTCGCGCACATTTCGCACTCGCTGTTTGCGCCAGCGCGCCTTTGGCCGCGTGCCGGCGCAGATGATTGTTTTGTTGCTGGCCGCGCTTGCGGCTGGGATTGGCGTCGCGCGCGCGCAAGACGAAGTTCCGATTCAGACGGAAATGCTGGCTTTGCGGCGCTTGATGCCGGACGTGGGACCCGGGCTGCACGGAGTGGGTCGCGGGCCGGACGGCAGGTACTATGTGCTGACGGCTCCCGGCGCGGCAGTTTTGGTTTACGACGCGTCCGGAAAGCGCGTGGGGCAAGTGCCGGCGAATCCGGTGGGCGCGGCGGCCATCGTTTACGGAGAGAGTCTGGCGGTGGACGCCGAGGGGCGGGTCGCCGTGGCGGACCGCGGCGCGGGCGGCGTGAAAATTTACGCGCCCGATGGATCGCTGGCCGCGTTTGTGCGCGTGGACTCACCGGAATCCGTGGCATTTTTCGACAGCAGCGAAGGCAGTGAACTCGCCGTGGCGAGCGTCTCGTCGAAACGTCTGGTGTCCGTGTACGACGTTACCGGAAAACTCGTGCGCGATTTCGGCGACCCGAGCGACGTGACCGAGGACGATCAGCAACCGCCGCAGCCACCGGTGCCGGCCCAGCAAGCGGGCATGGGCCTGGTGGGAAGCGACGCGGCATCCAACGTCTACTTTATCTTCGATTATCTGCCGAATGTGACAGTGCTCAAATACGATCACCTGGGTTACGCGGTGTTCAACATATCCGCCGAAATCCCGGAACTCGGGCCCCCGCCCCCCGCGTCGGGCCAGGCCGCCCGGGAAGAGGCCGAACGGGACGCGATCGCACGAGTAAAGGCCGGCGGCGCGCTCGCGCCGCATCGCGTGGTCACTGGGATGGGCGTCGACCCGCAAAATCAGGAGCTGTGGGTATCCGTGGGCACGCTGCTGCTGCATTTCGATAAGGATGGGAAGCGGCTGGCTAGTTACCGTACGTATACTCCCAGCGGAGGACGCCTGGAGGCCACGACGATTTTGATAGAAGCCGACCGCTTGTTGCTCGGCGCCGATCCATTTGGATTGTATGAATTCGAGCGGCCGGACAAGGTCGCGCACTGAAAAGTTTTCGCACGCCGCGGCGTGCATCTATGCGGGAAACAACATTCCGGCGTAAATCCTCCCTGTGTTTTTGAATAAAACATGTCCTTTCATTGGTTTATGGGTGTGTGGAAAACCTGTGAAAGAACTGTGTGTCGCTGGCGGGTCTTCGTCGAATTTTCGCTTGTGGCATTTCGCGCCATCGGAGAGAATCCCGGCTCACTGGTTGCACGGCGGAGCGAGCAAAGCGGATTCCTCGGCTCTCGGAATTTTTGGGCGAGCGCCGGTTTGCTGAGTGATTACCCCGGGTGCTTCGCGTGCAGAGGCAACAGGAATTTAGACTGGCTTGGCGCGGAAGCCGCAGTGCTTATTTCCACAGGATTTCCACATCTGTGGAAATGGCCGCCCGCCTCGCTTGCCTATCTTTTGGTCTGACGGACCTAAGCAAGGCCCGGGTCCGTGGGAGAAATTCACCGGCATGACGGCTTGGGAAAAAATATTGGAGCGCATGGAGAGGCGGGTGAACCCGCATAGCTTCTCCACGTGGTTTCGTCCGACGCGGCAAGAGGGCGCTGAGAACGGCAAGATCGTGGTGCGGGTTCCGTCGAAGCTTTTTAAGAAAAGATTGACGGAGACGTACGGGCAATACCTGCAAGCCGTGCTCGCCGAGCTGGATATGGCCGACACGCAAATCGACTTTCTGTGCCCCGCGACTGAAGCTGCTCCCGCGGCCGCGAATCCGGCGGGCACGCCGCCGCGGCAAGCGCGCCTGGATTTTGATTCCGTCGAGCACCAACTGAATCCTCGTTATTTGTTTGAGACGTTTATCGTGGGCGCGTCAAACCAGTTCGCGCACGCCGCTGCGCTGGCCGTCGCGGAGGACCCCTCGCGCGCATACAACCCGCTGTTTCTCTACGGCGGAGTGGGGATGGGCAAGACGCACTTGATGCAGGCGGTGGGCCACCTGATCAAGAAGCGCAATCCGGCCGTGCGGCTGACGTACATCAGCGCGGAGAAATTCACGAACGAAGTGATCAACTCGCTGCGCTTTGACCGCATGCTGAGTTTCCGCGAGAAATTCCGCTCGGTGGACGTGCTGCTGGTGGACGACATTCAATTCATTGCCGGCAAGGAACGCACGCAGGAGGAGTTCTTCCACACGTTCAACGCGCTGTACGAGCTGCAGCGCCAGATCGTGGTTTCCTCCGATTGCCTGCCGAAAGAGATTTCGGCGATCGAAGAGCGGCTGCGCTCGCGATTTGAGTGGGGGTTGATCGCGGACATCCAGCCGCCGGACCTCGAAACAAAGATCGCCATTCTGCAGAAGAGGGCGGACGCGGAGCATTTCGTGCTGGCGGACGAAGTCGCGGAATACATCGCGCGCTCGATCAAATCGAACGTGCGAGAGCTCGAAGGCGCGCTGACGCGGCTGATGGCCTATACGGCGCTGACGGGCACGGCCGTCAGCCTGACCATGGCGCAGCAGGTGCTGAGCAACATCATCACCACGCAGGAAAAGAAGGTCACGATCGAGTTGATTCAGAAGAAGGTTGGGGAGCAATTTGGATTGCGCGAGCACGAGCTGAAGATTCGCTCGAACGCCAAAGCCATCGCGTTTCCGCGGCAAGTGGCCATGTACATGGTGAAACAACTCACCTCGGCATCGCTGCCGGAGATTGGGCGCCACTTCGGCGGGAAGCATCACACCACGGTGCTGCACTCGATACACAAGATCGATTCGTTGCGGCGCAACGACAAAGATTTGAACCGTACGATCAACCGGCTGATGGATTCGTTCGCGTAACCGCCGCTCCCGCCGTTTGGCTCACACACAATTTCTTCCGGCGTGTACATTGCGGTGGGATGCCGTGTCTGGCGGCGCGCGGGGCCTGTTGAAATTGTGCGCGAATCCTGTGGCCGCTGGGTGCGCGCCTGTGCATGCTTTGGGGATCGTGTGTGGCGGCGGGTGAGCTTGGGCGCTTTCTTCCACTGTGTGCACAGTCGCCGCGGCGCGGGTGTTTCGCGGAAGTCGTGTGCTTGGCGTCGCTCCCGGGGATTTCCTCGTTTCCACAGGCACGGCTACTACTACGGTCTTTATCCCTAAGATGAAACAGGATAGAGTAGCCGTCTTACGGTTTGTGCCCGCGGAACGTCCCCGGCGGAGGAAATCCGGATGGAATTCAGCATCAAGAAGTTTGACTTGCTCGGCGAACTGAACCTGACGCAAGGGGTGGTCGAACGGAAGACGACGATCCCCATCCTCTCGAATCTACTTTTTGAAGCGAAGGGCAACCGCCTGACGTTGACGGCGACCGACCTGGAGCTTTCGATCCGCTCGAGCTGTGAAGCCAAGATCAAGAGCGAGGGTGCGGGAACCATTCCAGCGAAGAAGCTGCTTGAACTTGTGCGCTTGTTGCCGGAGGGTGAGCTGCGTTTCAAGCTGCTTGAAAATCACTGGGTGCAGATTGTCGCCGACCGCAAAACCTACAAGATGATCGGCATGGAGAAGGGCAACTTTCCGGCGATCCCGGCTTTTCCGCATCCGCTGGCGAAATTGCCGGCGGCAATATTGGCGTCGCTGATCGCCAAGACACACTTCGCCATCTCGGCCGAAGAGTCGCGCTACACACTGAATGGCGCGCTCTTGATTCTGAAACCCGATTCGATCGGCATGGTGGCGACCGACGGTCATCGCCTGGCGCAGGCGGAAATCAAGCATTCGATCGCGGGACTTTCGAGCGAGGTGCGCACGCTGGTGCCGAAAAAAGCGCTGGTGGAAATCCAGCGGCTGGCGGCGGAGGCCGGAGAGAAGGAAGAGATCGAATTCGCGCGCGACGACAGCCATCTGTTTTTCAAAGCAGGCGAACGCTTGCTGATCAGCCGCATGCTCACCGGGCAATTTCCGAATTACGAGGCCGTGCTGCCGCGCGAGAACAACAAAAAAATCGTGCTCGAGCGCGGCGAATTGAACGACGCCGTGCGGCGCGTTTCGCAATTGGCGGATCAGCGTTCGCGTGCCGTGAAATTTTCGATCACCAAAGACGGCGTGGAGATTTCGGCGTCGAGCCCGGAATATGGCGAAGCGCGCGAGACGATCGAAAAGGAATACAAGGGCGAGCCGCTTTCGATCGGGTTCAACGCGCAGTATATGCTCGATTTTTTGGCTGCCGCGCCGGATGGGCCAATCAGCGTTGAGCTGAAGGACGAGCAGTCGGCCGGCCAGTTGCGGCCGCTGGCGGATGAGTCCTACGAGTACCGCTACGTGATTATGCCGATGCGAATTTGACGCGTCGCGGCGACGAAGAATCGTTCGCTAAACATTCGCACACAGCCTCTTGGGCGAACGCAATCCGGGATGCCGCAAACCGTTCCAAATCAAAGATTTGTGGTGTTTTATGGGCATCGATTCGCCTTGAGACGCGGCTCATTCCGAGCTACAATATTGCTGTGTTTGGTGTAGTTTTGGCTTTCTCTAGAACGGCACGTTGGCCAGCGCCGCGGAACACCGGATCAAGTCGCTTGTTCGCGCCAGAGCAAGCGGGAGCTGCGGAGCCTGGAAGAACGTAGTCTTCGCCGCGTCCACTTCCGCGCAAGCGGAATACAGGACGGGATGGAGCGGAACAGCCCTTCGAGTCCGAGCGAGCGAGTGCGCCGGGCCACAGGGTAAACAAGTGTCGGCCACCCGAAATCACGGCCTAACTTTCCGCGCAAACGCTTTCGTCAGTGCATCAGTGCAAATGTTCTTGTCCAGGAGCTCGGATAACCATGGCTGAAAAAGAGCCGGAGACCGGCAAGGCTGCCGGGCACCGCTACGACGCGACTTCGATCAAGGTGTTGGGCGGCCTCGAAGCTGTGCGGCTGCGCCCGGCGATGTACATCGGCTCGACGGGCGAGATGGGGCTGCACCATCTGGCCTGGGAAGTTGTGGACAACGCGGTGGACGAGGCGCTGGCGGGCCACTGCGACGAGATCAGCGTCACGGTGCACGACGACAACAGCGTCACCGTGAGCGACAACGGACGCGGCATTCCCGTGGACATGCACGCGACGGAGAAAAAGCCCGCTGCCGAAGTCGTGATGACCGTGCTGCACGCCGGCGGAAAATTCGATTCGGAGACCTACAAAGTTTCAGGCGGCCTACACGGCGTCGGCGTCTCGGTGGTGAACGCGCTGGCCGACTGGCTGGAACTGGAAATCGCGCGCGACGGGGCGACCTGGGAACAGAAGTACGAGCGCGGCAAGCCGGTGAACAAGCTGAAGCAAACCGGAAAGACGCGCAAGACCGGCACGAAAGTTACCTTCCATCCGGATCCCGAAATTTTCACGCAAACCGTTTTCAGCTACGACATTCTGGCGCAGCGGCTGCGCGAGCTGGCGTTCCTGAACAAGGGACTGAAGATCACGCTGACCGACGAGCGAAACGATAAGACGACCGAGTTCCGTTTCTCGGGCGGCATCGCCGAATTCGTGAAGCACCTGAACAAAGGCAAAACGGTGCTGCACGATTCTCCGATCTACATGGAAGGCAAGCGCGAACAGGTGGAGATGGAGATCGCGCTGCAGTACAACGACGGCTACGCCGAAAATATTTTCGCGTTCGCCAACACCATCAACACCGTGGACGGCGGCACGCATCTTTCGGGGTTTCGCTCGGCGCTGACGCGCACGATCAATTACTACGCCAATCAAACCGGAATGCTGAAAGAGCAGAAGGACGAAGTCACGATCACGGGCGACGATGTGCGCGAGGGATTGGTCGCCGTCGTGTCCGTGAAGCTGCCGCAGCCGCAATTTGAAGGGCAGACAAAGGGCAAGCTCAATAGCGACATCAAGGGGCAGGTGGAGCAGCTCGTCAACGAGCGTCTGGGCGAATACTTCGACAAGCACATGACCGTGGCGCGCCGCATCATCGGCAAGTGCATTGACGCCGCGCGCGGACGCGAAGCGGCGCGCAAAGCGCGCGAACTGACGCGGCGCAAATCGGCGCTCGATTCAAGCGGTCTGCCGGGCAAGCTGGCCGATTGCCAGGAACGCGATCCGGCGCGCTGCGAGCTCTTCATCGTGGAGGGCGAATCGGCCGGCGGATCGGCAAAGCAAGGCCGCGACCGCAAGAATCAGGCGATCCTGCCGCTCAAAGGAAAAATCCTGAACGTTGAGAAAGCGCGCTACGACAAAATGCTGGGCCACGAGGAAATCCGCACGATCATCACGGCGCTGGGCACCGGCATCGGCAAAGACGATTTCGATCCGGCGAAGCTGCGCTACCACAAAATTATTCTGATGACCGATGCCGATGTGGACGGCAGCCACATCCGCACGCTGCTGCTCACATTTTTCTTCCGGCACATGCGCGAGCTGATCGAACGCGGGCACATCTACATCGCGCAACCGCCGCTTTACAGGTTGCGCCGCGGCAAGATGGACCGCTACATCCGCGACGACCGCGACTTCATGGGCGAGATGATGCGCCGCGCCACCGAAGAACATCGCGTGAAACCGAAAGAAGGCCCGGCACTGGAAGGCGCCGCGCTCACCACGTTTCTCCTGAACATCCAGGAATACGAACAGGTGCTGAAGCGGCTTTCCCGCCGCGTGCGCATTGCCGGCGTGGCGGAACTTCTGGCGGAAAGCGAACTCGAAAAGAAGGCGGATTTTGAGGACAAGAAGAAACTCGAAAAACTCGAACGCGCCGTCGAAAAAGCCAAAATCGAGATTCAAACTAAAATCGCCTATGACGAGGAACACAGCTTGTACGAATTGAATCTGACCGGCGGAACGAAAGAGCGTCCCGTGACGGGCAAGATCAGTTGGGCGCTTGCATCCACGCCGGAATATAAGCGCGTGCGGGCGCTCTATCGGCTGGTGGAACCGGTGGATCGCCCGCCGTTTCAGATCTCGCGCAACGGCGACAAGATCACCAAAGAGACGGCGTCCGCCGTACTGGGTTACGTCCTGGCGGATGCGCAGAAGGAATTTACAATCACGCGTTTCAAGGGCTTGGGCGAAATGAATCCCGAGCAACTGTGGGCCACGACAATGAACGGCGAAAGCCGCACATTGCTCCAAGTGAAAATGGAAGACGTGGTGGAAGCGGAAAACATTTTCACCACACTGATGGGAGAGAGCGTGGCGGAGCGCCGGAAATTTATCGAGGACAACGCGCTGGACGTCGTGAATCTGGACATCTGAAATTGAAATGCGTCGGGGGCACGCGAATGATCGGCGGGCTAAAGATCATCATGGCGAAGCCGGGACATGAGCAGGAGTTTGAGCGACTTTTCGGCGAGCTGCGAATGAAAATACGGGATCACGAGCCGGGTTGCCTGTTGTACTCGTTGCTGAAGTCCCGCACGGATTCGCGGGCCTACATTGTCCAAGAGCAATATCGGGACCAGGCGGCGTGGGAAGCGCACCAGTCATCGGAGTATGGAACAATTTACTTTCCCAAGATCCGCGCGATTTTGGAGAGCATCACCGTCGAATATTTCGACGCGGTCGTCGCCTAGGAAATCCAAGGCGGGTTCGCACTGACCAGAGCGTGTACTACCAGGTGAGCTGGACAACATTGCCGGGGCTTCGAGGACTGAGTTGCAGCGAATTTCGCGCGACGCCGACCACGTCTCCCGATAGCGAGCGCGGCGTGGCGATTCGGTTTGCAAGCGACGCCGAGCGGGAAACGTTTCTGGCGAGCCTCGAGCAGAACTTCGCCGCGCGCCGTTTCACGAGCGCTTCGGATGCCTTCGACACGGTGAAGGCGTACATCCAGGAACGCGCCGCGCGGCGCGGGATCGAGCAGGGGAGAAAAGATGGCTGACGAGATTCTTCAGTCGCAGATCGTACCGATCGACATCGAAGCCGAGATGAAGCGATCGTACCTCGATTACGCCATGAGCGTGATCGTGGCGCGCGCCATCCCCGACGTGCGCGACGGCCTGAAGCCCGTGCAGCGCCGAATTCTGATCGCCATGAACGATCTGGGCCTCGCCTCCAACCGAGGCTTCCGCAAGTGCGCGAAAATTTGCGGAGACACTTCGGGCAACTACCATCCTCACGGGGAAGCAATCATCTATCCCACTCTTGTGCGTTTGGCGCAGGGCTTCAACATGCGCTACATGCTGGTGGATGGTCAGGGAAACTTCGGCTCCGTGGACGGGGATCCGCCGGCCGCCATGCGGTATACGGAAGCGCGTCTGACGCGAGTCTCCGAAGAGCTTCTGGCCGATCTCGAAAAAGAGACGGTGGATTTCGTTCCCAATTTCGATCAGACGCGCGAAGAACCCTCCGTCCTCCCGTCGAAAACACCAAACCTTCTGGTGAACGGAGCTTCGGGAATCGCCGTGGGCATGGCCACGAACATCCCTCCGCACAACATGCGCGAGGTGGTGGAAGCCACGGTGATGCTGATCGAAAACCCGAACGTCACACTGAAAGAAATCATGAAGGTGATGCCGGGCCCGGATTTCCCCACCGGCGGTTACATCGCGGGCAAAGACGGCATCCTGGACGCGTACAAGACCGGGCGCGGCACATTCACCATGCGCGCGAAGGCGGCGATTGAGCAGGGCGCGAAAGATCGCGAAAGCATCGTGATCACGGAGATTCCGTTTCAAGTGAACAAAGCGCGGCTGATCGAACGCATCGCCGAGCTGGTGCAAACCAAAAAGATCGAGGGCATTTCCGATGTGCGCGATGAATCCGACCGTCAGGGCATGCGCGTGGTGGTGGAAATCAAACGCGGCGAGGAAAGCCAGATCATCCTGAATCACCTTTTCAAACTGACGCAGATGCAGGAATCGTTCGGCGTGATCCTGCTGAGCATCGTGAAGGGCCAGCCGCGCGAGTTGCCGATGATGGATATGCTGCGCCTGTTCATCGAGCACCGCGTGGAAGTGGTGCGGCGGCGCACGCAGTTCGAGTTGCGCAAGGCCGAGGAGCGCGAGCACATCCTGCTGGGATTCAAGAAAGCGCTCGATCATCTGGACGACATCATCAAGCTCATCCGCAAATCGAAATCGCCGGCCGAAGCGAAAGCGGGCTTGATTGAGCGCTGGGAATTTTCCGAGCGCCAGGCACAGGCCATTCTCGATCTGCAATTGCATCGCCTGACGCAGATGGAGCGGGAGAAGATTCTCCAGGAACTGAAGGAAATTCAGGCGCTGATCGCCGAGCTGCGCTCGATTCTGGCGAGCGAAAAGAAACTAAAGGGCGTGATCGTCACAGAGCTGCGCGAAGTGCAGAAACTTTTTGGCGACGAGCGCCGCACCCAGATTGTTGACAAGGTCGAGGAGATCGAACTCGAAGACCTGATCGCAGACACCGACATGGCCATCACTGTAAGCCATGCGGGCTACGTGAAGCGCACGCCTGTGGAGCTCTATCGCCACCAATCGCGCGGCGGCAAGGGACGCATCGGAGCGCGCACGAAGGAAGAGGATTTCGTCGAACATTTATTCATCGCCTCGGCGCACAGCTACATTTTGTTGTTCACGTCAAAAGGGCGCGTCTATTGGCTGAAGGTGTATGAAATCCCGGAGGCCGCGGCGGCCACGCGGGGCAAGGCCATCACCAGCCTTGTGAAATTCCAGGAAGACGAGCACATGACCGCGGTGGTTGCGGCGCACAATTTGGAAGAAGAGGGCCGCTTCGTCTTTTTTGCGACGCGCAGCGGCACGGTGAAAAAGACGGCGCTCTCCGAATTTTCAAACCCGCGATCGAGCGGGATCATCGCGATCAATCTGGACGGCAAGGACGAACTGATCGGCGTGAAACTGACCGACGGCAAGCAGATGATTTTCCTGGCGAGCCGCGAGGGGCAAGCCATCGTGTTCCGCGAAACCGAAGTGCGCTCCATGGGCCGCGCCGCCGGCGGCGTGAACGGAATGGACCTGGGCAAGGGCGATTACCTGGTGAGCATGGAAGCGGTGACGCCGGACCCGGAAATTCTGAAAAAGGAAGCCAAGAAAACCGCCGACAATCTGGACGAACTTGAGGCGGACCAAATCCGCGATTCGCTCACTTCACTGATGCTGACGGTTGCGGAAAAAGGCTTCGGCAAACGGACGCCGCTGGCGGAATACCGCATCACGTCGCGCGGCGGCAAAGGCGTGATCAGCCTGAAGACGACGGATCGCAACGGCTTGGTGGTCGCGGCGCTGCAAGTGACCGAAGAATCCGACGTGATGATCATCACTTCGGTGGGCAAGGTGATTCGCGTGCACGCAAATGAAATCCGCGAGGCTGGCCGCTCAACGCAAGGTGTGCGGCTGTTGCGTCTGGACGAAGGCGACAAGATCGCCGCGGCCGCGGTGCTGCTCGAAGAAGATTCCGCGGAAAAAGAAAACGGCAAAGCCTGAGTGAATCCTGAAGTTTTTCGTGCCCTAATCCCCACAAGGCTCGTGGCGCAAGGCGCGCGCGAGCCGTTCACAAGCGATCAGCCGCCAGGCGCGGTGAGGTAGTAGCCCGGCCGGGCGCGCACCGTCAGATTCGGGCGGGTCACTCGAACTTCAATTTGGTGATAGCCGTATTGCGCCGAGCTGGACGGCCGGTACGAGAGGATATATTGCCCGTGCAATTCGGCGCCGATCTCGTCGATGGCATCCTCGACCGAATGATCGCGGAAAGTGGATTGATAGAGCCCGCCGGTTGCGGCGGTAGCGACCTCGAGCGGCCGCTCCTTCACGGTAGCCACGGCATGTGTGACGGCCCAGGTGACGACGTTCATCAGGTTGGCGTCGCCGCCGCCGACGTTTCCGCCGGCCACTTGCATCTCCGGGGTGGCGGCCTCGCCCGGCACGGTCGGTCCGCCGATAATGCCCGTCGGCGTGGCCGATGGCGGTGCGCCGGATTTGGCTCCGGCGCGCGAGGTAGCGGCGGTGGAAGAAAGGCCCACGGTGAAAATCGTAATGTTGGCGGCCTGGGCATTGCGCAGGATCACGCCGAGTTTGCTTTCGCTTCCCGTGTCAAGGGCCTCGCCGAGCACGATGATCACGCGGCGGCGCGTGTCCGGCCGCGCGAGAAGCATGTGCAAGGCCTCGCCCAACGCGTCGTAAAGTTTCACGCCGGAAGTTCCGGGCGCGAGATTCTTAACCGTCTTCTCAATCTGATCGCGATCGCTTGTGAAGCCCAGGAGATGATCCACGGTGTCGTTGTAGCCGAGGACGGCTGCGTCGCCCGTGGGTCCGAGCACGTCTTGCGTGAAAAGGATGCCGGATTTCTGAATGGCGGGAAGCAGGGCCGCGATGCGCGTGCTCGTCTCAAAGACCAACACAGCCGAAATAGGATCGCCGCCTTGATCGACCGAATCGATGGTTTGCTCGACGTTGTTGTCGTAGACCTTGAAATTCCGGTCCGTCAGATCCAGTACAAGCTGGCCCCTTGAATCCTTCACGGTGACGGGCGTGGTCACCTCTTGCGTTTGAAGTACGATCGTGCCGGGAGCTTGTTTCGCAGCCGCAGGAGGCGTGGGCGCAGCCTGGGCCGGCGCCTCCGGGGCGGGAGCAGCAGGCGCGGAACCGGATTGGGCGAACACCGGGGTGGCCGCGAGCGACAGACCGGCCAGCGCGAGGGCGATTTTCGCGACGTTTGTCATGCTCACCAGTTTACCGGATTTGATGCGTTCTGGCTCTCGAACGTTGACCGGAAACGTCGACACGAGTCGTTGGTCTGCCGCAAGCGCGCGCGTAGAATAGCTGATTGCGCGGCGGATTGTGCGACCGCCAAAACGGAGGAGCTCCTTGCCGACCAAACGCCACGGCGCAGTGCCGCAGGCCCCGTTTCGCGACCAGGCATTCATGGACAGTGTTCCGGCGCGGCCGGTGCGCATCGTTTCGGAATATCTCGATCCGCTGGCGCGGCTGCGGCGCGAAGGCGTGGGCGATACGATCGTGATTTTTGGATCCGCGCGCATTCTGCCGCACGAGACAGCGCAGCGCGATCTGCGGCGGCTGCAGAAAGGCCACGCAGGCAGCCGCTCGGCCGAGAAGCGCGCGGCGGTGAGCCAGGCGCGCGCGGCGCTGGAAATGTCGCGCTACTACGAAGAGGCGCGCGAGCTGGCGCATCGCCTGACGACGTGGTCGATGACGCTGGGCGAGCGCCCGCGGCGCTTCGTGATTTGCTCGGGCGGAGGACCCGGAATCATGGAGGCCGCCAACCGCGGCGCGGCCGAAGCCGGCGGTAAATCCATCGGCCTGAGCATCGAATTGCCGCATGAACAGTGGCCCAACGGGTACATCAATCCGGAGCTCAGCTTCATGTTCCACTATTTTTTCATGCGCAAATTGTGGTTTGCACAACTGGCGAAGGCACTGATCGTTTTTCCCGGCGGATTCGGCACGATGGACGAGCTTTGGGAGATGCTCACGCTGATGCAAACCGGAAAATTGCAGCGGCGCAACCTGATCCTGATTTACGGGCGGGATTACTGGGACAAGGTCCTCAACTGGAAGCACATGCTGCGCAGCGGCACGATCAACGAGAAGGAATTTCATCTGCTCGAATTCGCGGACACCGTCGATCAGGCCTTCGACCGAATCCGGCAGGGACTCGAAATGTATCACATGACGCCGGACACGCTGCTGAGCGAATAGCGATCGGCCGGCCGCGGCCGGCGCGCGGAAATTAATCGCGAGAAACAACCAGGCACAACGCTTTGGATATTCAGGATTGAGGCGCTTTTCGCAAGAGACTACCAGCCTGTTCGCCGTCCACCGGTTTGGAATAAAAGTAGCCTTGGCCGAAGTCGCACTCCAACGCCTTCAAGTGCTCGATTTCGCCGGCCGTCTCTGCCCCTTCGGCGACGACGTCAATCCCCAGGTTCCGGGCCAGGCTTATGATTGTGCGCACGATTTCAAGATTTTCCGGATTGCCGGGCAAGTTTTGCACAAACGACCTGTCGATCTTCAGCGTGTCCATGGGAAACCGCCGCAGATAACTCAACGAAGAATATCCCGTCCCGAAATCGTCGATGCTCAGCCGAATGCCCAGTTTCTTGAGTCCTTTGACGACTCGAATCGTTCTTTCCGCATTGTCCATCGTGACGGTCTCCGTGATTTCGAGCTTGATCGTGGCGGGGTCCACCTGCGTTTCGCGCAATATTTTTTCCACCTGCTCCACGATGTCGGGCTGCTTGAATTGGCGCCCCGAAACATTCACGCTCATCGTCAGCAGACGCTGCTCCGGATCCGCAAGGTGCCAGCGGCGCACCTGCTCGCACGCCTGGCGAAGCACCCAGCTTCCGATGAACACGATCAGCCCCATGTCTTCCGCCACACCGATGAATTCAGCAGGGGCGACGATCCCCACGCCGGGCCGGTCCCAGCGCACCAGAGCCTCAAACCCGGCGATTTTGCCGCTGGCCAGGGAAACAATCGGCTGGTAATAGACGCGGAATTCTTCCCGCTCGAGCGCGTGCCGCAGATCGGTTTCAAGCTTGAGGCGCCCGACGGCGTGATCGTGCATGGCCTGATCGAAGACTTCGGTCCGCGCCTTGCCCTGCGATTTCGCGCGATACATGGCGATGTCCGCATCCCGCAGCACTTCCGCCGCGGACGCGTATGAATCCGAGCTGGCGGCGATGCCGATGCTCGCCGTGGTGAAAACCTCCTGGCCGGCGATCAAAAAAGGCTCGGCGAAGGATTGTTGGATTCGCGACGCCACGCGGATGCTGTCGGTCGGACTGTGAAGGTCGTCCAACAACACAGTGAATTCGTCGCCACCCAGGCGAGCCAGCGTGTCGTCCTTGGTGGTCCATTCGTTCACGAAGCTGTACGGCGTCGCCGGCGCCGAAATCACGTCCTCCAGCCGCAACGAGTGCAAAATGCGTTTTGAAAACTGGATGATGAGTTCGTCTCCGGCGTGATGGCCCAGGCTGTCGTTCACGATCTTGAAGCGGTCGATGTCGATGAAAAGCACGGCAAATTTGTAATCTTTGTGGCGCTTCGCGCGCGCAACGGTTCGCTCCAACCGGTCAAGGAACAGCGCCCGATTGGGCAGGCTGGTGAGGGAATCGTGAAAGGCGTCGTGCACCAGTTTCTCTTGCGCGCGCTTGAGTTCCGTAATGTCTTTGAGAATCGCGAGCATGCAGGCCTGGCCGCCGACATCGATGATTTCGGCCGACTCAAGGCCGGTGCGCTTTTCGCCGGACTTCGTGCTGAATGCAATCTCCAAATCCCGAACGCGTCCTTTTTCAGACAGTGATTCCATCAGGCGGGTTTGTTCTTCAGGGCATGCCCAAAAATTGAGTTCTGCGGCAGTCCGGCCAACGACCTCTTCACGCTGAAAACCCGTGACGAGCAGGAAACTCTCATTCACGTCGAGGTAGCGCTCTTCAGGGATGGTTGCGATTGCAATCGGTTCAGGATTGGCGTTGAACGCTTTATAGAAATGATCCTCGGCCCTTCTCCGCTCCGTCACATCTTGCGCGCTTTCCACTTCCAAGCGCACCATTTCGATCTCCGCACCCACGAATGCGCCCATGGTTGATATGGAAGCGATTTCGCGCGCGGTATATTCATGCGGCTTGCGGTTCTGCAAGTTGATCACGCCAACGGCGCGCCCGCGGGTCAGCAAGGGCACGGACAAGAAGGACTCAAACTGATCCTCCGGCAAATCGCTAAACACTTTGAAGCGCGGGTCCTTCCAGGCGTTCAGTCCAACCGCTACGGTTCGCTGGTGCTCGGCAACCCAGCCGGTGATGCCTTCTCCAACCTTCAGCCGCAAACGATCGAGGAATTCCCGGTGAGGGTTCTTGGAGGCCCTTAATACCAGCTCTTCCCCTTCGCGCACATACACAAAGCACGAATCGCTTTCCACCAAACTTGTGGCGAACACAACCAATTTTTCGAGCACTTCGTGTAGCGGGGATAATTGCGCGCGAGTCGCTAATTCATCCAGGAAACTGAGTGTCGGATCACTGTCAGCCCAGTCCTCTGATTTGGGCGGAGTCATGCGGCTAACCCCTTACTCAGCCGGCATCGTGTAGCGGTGGAGAAAAATGGCCGCAGCGCAGCAGGAGGCGGTATTCGATTAAGTGCTGGCCTTTGTGGTGGCATGTCCAGAACCGAAGTCCAAGGCTGTTTCCTGAGGCGGCCTCCGAAGCGTACCAGTGCTCGCTACTGTAGGTGCGCCGCGGTCAAACTTAAAACCCAATGAATTGATCGGTGTCATCGGGCAAATTGATACGGCAGTTCCCAGGCGGCTTTTCACACGGCTGGCGCCGGGCCAGTATTAAGCGGGATCGAACCAGAGTTGTGGGGCAACCGGAATCGCGCCCAGACCATCTTTTCTATTGGCGAAGCCCCACCCAGCATTGCAGGATTCCCGGGCCGCTGCTGTGCGGAGGTGCTACATGATCGTGAACAACTTCATTCGCAAGACTGCGATTCTTGGCGCGCTACTCGCGGGCCTGGTGGCCTTCGGCGGCGCGATGACGCCCGCCCGCGCGGACGATTGCTACCACAGAATTCAGACGCGGGAGTGGAAGCTGCGCCAGGCGATCGAACGCCATGGTCCCTATAGCTGGGAAGCCAGGCACGAGCGCAACGAATTGGCCAAGGCACAGATCACCTGCAACGTTCGCTGATTGCCGCGCCGATATCGAGGACGGAGACAGAAACGGGCCGACCCGATGGGGCCGGCCCGCTTTATTTTGCGCGCGATGCTAATGAAAAATCTCAGCTGGCGACGGCTGCCAGAGCGTCGGCGAAAACGCCCTCAAATCGGCGCTTCTCGTCCTGATCGTGCACCATCACAATGGGCGTGACGTGCAGCGCTTGCTTACACTCCCGGCAGGTGGTCAGTTCTCCCTGCACGTCCTGCAAGAATCCGTCGGTGAAGCGATACTGAGCCCGCGCACGCCGAGCGGATTTCTCACCCTGATGACCGCAGTGGGGGCACACGAATTCGACCACGTCCTCTTGCGGATCTCGGTTGAGCGCCGCCCAGCCGGTGTAACGAACCCCTACAACTTCTAAATGATTGCGATTCATGGATTTATGCCCCCCTCGCCCCCGATATCAGGGAGCTTTTACACAACTTAAGATGCGGCGAGGGGGCTTTCGGATACCAGACTTTGGGCGAAATCCGCGATACGCTAAAGAAGAGGCTCGCCGGCTTCGCGCGCGATCCATTCGCGGGCGGTGTCGCGCAGGCGCACGATTTCCTGCCAGGACGCGGCCGCGTCCGCGGGGCGCGGCTCGATCGGCGGGCCTACGCGAATTTCAAGGCGCGTGGGGCGCGGCAGATACGTGTCGTCGCGGAGAAAGCGGCGCGTGCCGCACAGCGCGATCGGCACGACGGGCCGCGCCGCGCGCGCGGCGGCCTGAAAAGCGCCCAATTGAAATGGACGGACGCCAACCTGTGGCGTGAACGTGCCTTCGGGAAAGACGTACACGGATTCGCCGTCGCGCAAGGTTTGTTCGATCTGCTCGGCTTGGCGCAGGCGCGCTTGCGGATCGCCGCGATCGAACCAGAAGTGGCCGAGTTTGTGCAGAAACGTTCCGATGACGGGCATCTTGCGGACTTCGCTTTTGGAAACGATGTGGAAATCCGTGCCGAGCCCCGCCATGAGTATCAGCACGTCCATATAGCTCGCGTGATTGCTTACCAGGATGCAGGCGCCATGAGCCGTCAAATGCTCGCGCCCGGAAACGCGAATCGGATTTCCCATCAGCAGAAAGCAAAATCGCAGGCCGCCGACGGCGATGCCCGCCACAATCTTGCGGTTGCGTATGGGAAGCGCGATCGCCCAGGCCGGCACCATGACCGCGGCGAGCACCAGATCGGCGTACACGCCATAAATTTTCTGGGGAACAATTCGCGCGATGCGGCCCACCGACCGCGCGAAGCCCGTGAGCGCGAGACGCGTCACCTGCAGCCACGGCGGCGCGGTCCGCGCGGCGGACGCCCCGGCTTGATAGAGCTGCTTGGTGCGATCGCGGCGCAATTTCCCGCTGGAAGTTTTCGGTATGCTGTGCGGCGGAACGGCGAGAACCGCATCGGGCGGCACGCCCACGGCGCGGGCGACCTGCTCGGTGATGGCGGCGGCGATTTTCTCGCGCGCCCCGGGCGAACGCTCGCGCGTTTCCGCGACGATCACCAGACGTTCGGTGCCGCTCGACGCATCGGCCGTGCCGAAGGCCACCACGCATCCTCGGCGTACGCCGGCGACGCGCGCGACGGCGTCTTCAATTTCGTGCGGATACAAGTTGCGGCCCGCTTTGACGATGATGTCCTTCGTGCGGCCGGTGATGTAGTACTCGCCATCGGCGCGATAGGCGCGATCTCCGGTATTGATCCAGCCCGCGGCTGCGCCCAGAGGAAACAGCCGCGCCGTTGCTTCGGGATTGCGGTAGTAACCGCGCGTGGCCGAAGCGCCGCGGAACCAAAGCTGGCCTTCGCAGCGCTCTTCGGCTTCGCGGCCCGGTTCGCCCGCATCGTTGCCGCCGCGATCGGCAACGATGCGCACTTCGCAATTCGCGATGGCGCTGCCGACGGATACGAATGAAACGCTCGCGGGATCATCCGCTCCCGCGCCGCCTTCAGCGGCACGCGACACAGTAGGAATGGCGCGGCCTTTTTCCGCCAGGCTCGCGCGATCGACATGATCCACCCGCGGCCCGCGGCCGAGCGGCGGAAACGTGACGCCCAGCGACGCTTCCGCCAGGCCATAAACCGGCATCAGCGCTTCGCGGTGGAAACCGTAGCGCGCGAATCGCTCCGCGAAACGATCGAGGGTTTCTGGCAGCACGGGCTCGGCGCCATTCAGAGCCGCGCGCCATGAGCTAAGGTCCAGGCCTTCGAGATCGCGTTCGTGCGTTTTGCGCACGCAGAGTTCGAAGGCGAAATTCGGAGCGGCGCTCAGCGTGGCGCGATGGCGATGAATGGCCCAGAGCCAGCGCTCGGGCCGCGTGAGGAATTCAAGCGGCGACATCACAACCACCGGAATCCCAAAGCACAGCGGCGCAAGCCATGCGCCGATCAATCCCATGTCGTGATAGAGCGGTAGCCAGCTCGCACCGACGTCGGTCGGGCGGACGTCCATCGCTCCGCCGAGAGCGCGAATATTCGCCAGAAGATTGCCGTGGGTCAGCGTAACGCCCTTGGGATCGCCGGTCGAGCCCGATGTGTATTGCAGCAACGCGATATCGCCGCCATGACCGAGACCCGGCAATGGCAAATCTTCGTGGCGTTCCGCCAGCAAATGCTCCGCCGTAACGACGCCGTCGAGCGACGGCACGCGCGGGCGGAGCAGGCGAGCGACTCCGGCGGCTTCGCGGAAAGTGACCAGCAGCTTGGCTTGCGCGTTTGAGAGAATCGCCGCTTGCCGCCCGGCGTATTCCTCAATGCGATCCGCGCGGATCGGAGGATAAATCGGCGCAGGGACGGCTCCGGCGAGAAGCGTGCCGGCAAATGCAAAGAAAAATTCGGGCGATGTCGGAAGCATCAGCGACACAACGTCGCCCGGAGAAATCCCGCGGTGCGCGAGCTCTACGGCGAAGCGGTGCGCGCCTTCGTACAGCGCGCCGAAAGTGAGCGTGGTGCCGGTCGCGCCCGGAGATTCGCCAGAGGCGTCGGCCCAAAACACAAGATGCGCTCGCGTCGCGTCGGCGCGGCCGCGATGCGCGAGCACTTGTTGCAATGTTTCAAATCCAGAAGCGTCCGAGGCGATTGCCGCGCTGGCATGCGATTCAGGTGCCGCGGAAACCGGCGCCGCACGGTGCGTGCCGAGCGCAACCGCGAAGTCGGAGGAAACGATCGCGGAGGCCACGTCAGAAAGTGTATCGGCTTGCGCCATAACGCGATCGGGAAGGCGCACGGCCATGGCGCGCTCGAGGCGCAGCAAAAGTTCAACTCGTTCGAGGCTGCCGAGGCCGAGGTCGCGTTCGAGGTGCGATCCGATGTGCACCGTTTGCTCCGCGCGCGCATTGCCGAGTTCGGCGAGCAAGCCGCGGACGATGTCGAGCAGTTGCTCCTGAACGGCGAGGGGATCGAGTTTTGTGGTCGACGTGGCCACGGGGATGCCGACACCCGGAAATTACAGAGGGGATAAGATCAGGCGCAGAGGCTAACACGGCGCCCGAGGAGGTTCAACAGCCGCGGCGGCCCTGTCGCTTTTGCAGCGCGGCGCGTGCTATCGCGGGCGGCGCGCCGGCCGGTACATACCGAGCGACCTGGGGCGCATCCGAAAGCGCGGCCCGAGAGGCGGCGGCACGTTGTGCAGCGGCGAGCCGCAGTTGCTGCACGCGTCGGGGCCGGAGGAATTTACGCGCAGCCAATGGCCGCGAGCCAGACAATCAGGATTGATGCACTGCACGGTCCAACCCGGAAGGTATTGCATCGCACCTCCAGGCGGTCCACCCGCGCATCCCAGCACGGCCCGGTGCGGGCGAGAACGCCGGTGGGATTGTGGGACGAGTGACTTGTGGTGTCAAGAAAAAACCCACTAGGAATAGGGGATTGGTTGCAGGCCGGGGCACGACGGCCGGAACCTGCCAGCGCCGTGCGCTCCCGAAGCGCGTGCACATTTGCAGACGCGATGGGTTTGCCGGAGAATACCGGTCACGATCCGGCCGGAAGCCCGATCGCGGGACCCGAACAAAGATGGACTTACCTGTCGAGCGCAAGATTTTCCTGAGCTACGTCGAAGAGGACGGAGATGTCGCGCAGGAATTGGCGCGCGGTCTTGAAGCCGCGGGCTATAGCACGTGGTATTACCAGCGCGATTGTCCGCCCGGCCCTTCCTACCTCGTTGAGGTCAGAAACGCCGTCGAGCGCTGCGCCGCTTTCCTGCTGTTGATTTCGCCGCACTCCTGCGATTCGCCTGACGAAATCACGGGCGAAGCGTATCGCGCCCACAAGGCGCGCAAGAAAAAAATCCCAGTGCTTTATCAGATGACCCACGCCGAATTCGAGGCGCGGCAGCGCACCTCCGATCAAATCCGCGAGTGGGGACAGATCATGGCCGCCTCTGGCGGCGTGGCCATTGGAGCCGAGGGTGCAGCGGCCGTGGTGCCGCGAATCGTAGCCGGCCTGCGAGCGGCTGGCCTCACGCCGGACCTGGAGGGTTCGCCCGCGCCGATCCGAGGCCCGGAAGCGCGCGGGATCACAGGCGCTGCCGCGCCCCACGCGGGCTCTGGCGGCGCGGCAACCGGCACCGGCGGTCTTCAGCTGGCTATTTTGTACAAGCGAAACGCCCAGCCGGACGAAGCCGTGACGCAGTGGCTCGAAGATCAATTGAACGCACAGGGCCATCAGGTGTTCGTCGATCGGCACATGCAGAAGGGCACCGAATGGATGCTTGAGATCGAAAAGCGGATCCGCGCTTCCGACGCCGTGATCCCGTTGATTTCGGCGGCGTCGGCCTCCAGCGAAATGATGGAATGGGAAGTGGAAACAGCGCACGGCGCAGCCGACGAGCAAAAAGGGAAGCCGCGCTTGCTGCCGGTGCGTTTGGCATACGAAGGCGCGCTCAGCGAACCAATGGGCGGCATTCTGCATTCCGCGCCGCAATTGGAATGGAAAGAGCCGCAGGACAACGCGCGCCTTGTGAGCCAACTGGCAGCCTCGCTGCGGAACCCGGCTCCGATGCTGAAGGAGCCTGAGCCGGCCGGCGGAGCCGTGCCGCTCGATTCCGAGTACTACATCGAGCGGCCCACGGACGCGGAATTCCGCAAGGCCATCGACCGGCAAACCTGCGTGGTGCTGGTGAAGGGCGCGCGGCAAATGGGAAAAACATCGCTGCTGGCGCGCGGTCTGCAGCAGGCGCGCGCGGCCGGCGCCACCGTGGTGACCACGGATTTTCAGACGCTCAACACAGACGACCTGTCGAGCATCGAAAAGTTCTATCGCGCGTTGATGAAGCAGATGGTCAAGCGGCTGGGACTGAAAATCTCGCTCGACGAGGCATGGCGCGCGGGAGATTCCGCCAACGACAATTTCGCGGCGTTCCTCGAAACCGTGCTCGAAGGCGTTCCGCAGGCATTGGTGTGGGGCATGGACGAAGTGGACCGGTTGTTCACGAGCGAATTCGCCAGCGAAGTGTTCGGCCTTTTCCGTTCGTGGCACAACGATCGCATGCTCAATCCCGAAGGGCCGTGGACGCGCCTGAGCATGGTGATCGTCTACGCCACCGAAGCCTATCTGTTTATCAAAGACATCAATCAATCGCCGTTCAACGTCGGCACGAAAATTGAGTTGCGCGATTTTGGAATCGAGGAAGTGGCGGAACTCAATCGGCGGTACGGAATGCCGCTCAAGTCGCCGGCGGACATCCAGCGCTTTTTCGCGCTCGTCGGCGGAAGCCCTTATCTGGTGCGGCGCGGGCTGCAGGAACTGAGGACGCTTGAGGCCGGTCCGGCGGCGGCCGGACCGCTCGCGGAGTTTGAGAGCATCGCGGATCAGGATGAAGGGCCGTTTGGCGATCACTTGCGGCGAATCCTGGTCACGCTGGCGAAAAATCCGGTGCTGACGGTGGCGGTCCGGCAGGTGCTGGGCGCGGCCGGGGGCAAAGGTTCCATTTCGATGGACGACTTCGTGCGGCTGCGGAGCGCCGGCGTGATGACGGGCGCGTCGTCAAACGAAGTGACGCTGCGCTGCGAGCTGTACCGGAAATTCCTGGCCCGCCATTTGTCGTAGGGCGGCGCGCGGAATCCTGCGCGGCACGAAGATTCCTTGGGAATCCGGTCGAAGGGAGGTCCCATGGCCGAGATTACGGGAAGCGAATTTTTTGTTGTCGGAGGCACGCTCGGGCGCGACGCCGCGAGCTACGTGCGGCGGCAGGCCGACGAGGAGTTGCTGACGGCGCTGCGCGCGGGGCAGTTCTGCTACGTTCTAACTTCGCGCCAGATGGGAAAATCGTCGCTGATGGTGCGCGCGGCGGTGGCGCTGCGCGCGCAAGGCGATACGCGCGTGGCCGTGCTCGATCTAACCGCGCTCGGCCAGAATCTGACGCCCGAACAGTGGTATCGAGGATTGGCCACGCGGGCCGCGCAGCAATTTGGATTGAGAAAGGAAGTCGAGGATTTCTGGGCGGCGCACGCGGAGGCGTCGCCTCTGGAACGCTGGGCGCACGCGCTGCGTGAAGTGGTGCTCGAGCGGCTGACGGAGCGCATCGTTATTTTCGTGGACGAGATTGACGCCACGCGCAGCGTGCCGTTCGTCACCGACGAATTTTTCGCCTCGATTCGCGAGCTTTACAATCGCCGGGCCGAAGATCCGGAGCTCCAGCGCCTGACCTTCTGCCTGATCGGCGTGGCCACTCCTTCGGATTTGATTCAGGACGCGCGCACCACGCCGTTCAACGTCGGCACGCGCATCGACCTGGCGGACTTCACCGAGGCCGAGGCGGAAACGCTGCTGCCGGGTCTTGGCCGATCCGACGATAAGACCGGGCGCATGCTTCTGCTGCGGATTCTCTACTGGACCGGCGGCCACCCCTACATGACGCAGCGGCTGTGCCTGGCGGTGGCCGACGATCCGCGGGTGGACAGTGTGGCCGGCGTGGACCGCGTCTGCGAGGATCTTTTCCTTTCCGCGCGCGCGAGAGAGCGCGACGACAACCTGCTTTTTGTGCGCGACCGCATCCTGCGCAGCGAGACCGATCACGCCGCGCTGCTGATGCTCTACGATCGCATTCGCAAGCACGAACGCTTGCGCGACGATCCCGCGCATCCGCTGATCTCCGTCTTGCGTTTGTCCGGAATCATTCGCGTTCGCGAAGGATTCTTGTACGTAAGGAACCGCATTTACTTCCGCGTGTTCGACCGCGAGTGGGTGCGCGCAAACCTCCCGCTCGATGAAATCGCACGGCAGAAGGCCGCCTATCGCAGCGGCGTGATCCGCGTGGCCCGCGTCGCCGTGCCGGTATGCCTGGCGCTGGTGGGGCTGACGATTTACGCGTTCCACGAAAAGTACCATTCCAGGAGCGTGGCCAATTCGGCCGTGCAGCGAATTCTCAACGCCGATATCGATCTCTATCAGGAAACCAGCAGCGATTCGGCGATGACCGAGAAGCTCGGTCCGTTCTGGAGCGCGCACGAGGCCTTCTATCAGCAAATGGGCGGCGAGGTGGGGAACGCCGAGCAGGTCAACGTGGCGCAAGCGCTCAGCCTATTGATGAGCGGCTTCGGCGCGTCCATGCAAGCCAAGGGCGCGGCGGCGGGGGAGGCAAACGCGCTCGCCGACTACACCAACGGCGTGAATGCCGCGCAGGCGGCGAAAGCGCAGGACCCAACCAACAACCGAATCAACGTACTCCTGTGGATACTGAATGACGAGCTTGGCGAGCTTTACGAAGGCCAAAAGGATTACAACCACGCGGCCGCCGCCTTCCTCGAAACGAAAACCGTCGCGCAGGGCTTGATCCAGCTGCACGACAACGCCGCATCGGAAGACGATCTCGCGACCGCGGAACAGAACATGGGCATCGTCGCGCAGGATCAGAAGCAGTGGCCGCAAGCCCTGCAATTCTTTAACGACGAGCTGGGCAGCGCTCAGAAAGCAGCGGCGGACGACGCGCAATACAGCGACGATCCCTGGACCGCTGACTATCAGATCGCCCGGTTGTACGAGGCGGAAGGCGACAACCAGAATGCATCCGCGGCGCTTGTGAAATGCTATGACGAGATAGAAAAACTGATCCAGACCCACGACAACCCCACAGCCGAAAACCATCTGGCGAGCGTGGAGCAGCGGATGGGTAATATCGCGGAAAACAAGAACGATCCGAAGCAGGCCCTGCAGGACTTCGGCGCCGAACTTACGGCCGCACAGAATGCGGGTGACGATCCGCAGTGGGACTTCAATGTCTGGGTGGCGACCAACGATATCGGTCAGTTGTACCTCGATCAAAAAAACTACGCCAAAGCGGCCGACACGTTTACGCAGGCGCAGACGGAAGCGCAGGACTTGGTGCGGGCCCACGGCGATTCCGTTTCCGAGGATCGCCTTGCGATCACGGACACCAGCCTGGGCAAGATCGCCGACGCCGAGAATCAGCCGAAGAAAGCTGTGCAGTTCTTTCAGGCGGGACTCGCGGCCGCGCTGAAGGCGGCGGACGATCCGGAGTATGACGACGACCTATGGGACGCGTATGAAGATTTGGCCAACGAGCAGGACGGCAGCGCCAAAGATTACGCGGGCGCCCGCCAAACCTATAGCGATGAGCTGGCGGTTCTTGCGACGGAGCTCGGGAAAGGCCCCGACGCAACAACGACGGCTGCTTTAAAGGCGGACCAAGCTGAGGCATACGGGAATCTGGCTTGGTCGGAGCTTTTGACCGAGCAGTATGCCCAGGCGCTCAAGGACGCGGAGAGCTCGCTTAATATGAATCCGAAACAGGACTGGATGAAAGTGAATCTGGCGCACGCGTACTTGTTCAACAATCAGTTGCCAACCGCGGAGCAATACTATTTCGCCGATCCCAATTCGGTGATCAGCGAAACCGGCATGACGTTCGGTGAAACCGTGTTGGAAGATTTCAAACAGTTCCGCAGCTTGAAGATGTCGGCGCCCGGCATGGACACGGTCCAGCAGACGATCCTGAAGATGATGAGCGCCGCCAAAACGCCGGCGAAGACCGCCGCTCCCGCAATCCCTGCGAAGACGGCGGCGCCTGCCGCTCCGGCGAAGTAACGCGCGCGCGCGCCCGACGATGGGCACACCCGTCCCCGTGAAGATTAACTCCGGATGATTCACAGGGGCGAGCGGGCTTAGCTGCGCGCGGCGACCGCGGCAACTGCGCGGCGAGAGCGGCGCTTGGGCCGCACGGGTTTAGTGGGCGCGTCGCCGACCAGCTCAGCGGTCATCAGCGTGGTGACGAACTTCTTGGTGCCGTGGGCGTCGAAATCGATCGTGGTGCGTTCGGAATCGGCGTCAGTGATTACGCCGAGACCGTAAATCTCGTGCTTGATGCACTGTCCTGTGAGTAGAACCTGCACAGCAACCTCCTTGATGGCGGCGCGCGCCTTGACGGCGCCGGGAAAGCAGCAAGGCTGATCTTGGGAGAAGCGCGCCCGGCAGTCGGCCGGAATCGCTCCCAACTAGTTAGAGGCTCGCACTGTTGCCGGCCCGTAAGCCCTGGTCAGGCTTGCTGATATCCAACTCAAACCTTGGGACTTGCAGCCCGGCGAACGAGGCAAAATGAATTCGAGCGAAATATACGACAACGCATTATAGCAGGACTGACATCAAAAGTCCATGGCCCGGCGGAGGCGTCTTGTCCGTGCCCTCGACCGTCACACCAGGCCACAAGCAACTGATAATAAAGGCGATACACTCCCATCCACATCGCCCGCATCAGATTCTTCACATTTGGCGCCTACCGTCGGGATCGAGCTCGCGCCACGATTTGTTTTCTATGTGGCTTCTGTGTAAACGTAGGAGGCGGCCGCACCGAGACGATGCCTCGCCAATCACTCGCGGAGTTTGTGGGCGGATTCGCCGCCCGCGGAAACGAAATCGCCTACGTCCAGCGAGACGGTTACCGGCGCGTCCGCTGGACCTACGCGCAGCTCGGAGAGACCGCGGCGCGATTCGCACGCGAGCTTGAAGAGCGCGGCATCGGCGCGGGAGACCGTGTTTTTTTGTGGGGCCCAAACTCAGCGGAATGGGTCGCGGCGTTTTGCGGGTGCTTGCTTCGCGGCGCGGTGGCCGTGCCGATGGATTTTTCGGCCACTGCGGATTTTGCCGAGCGTGTCGCGAGCCAGGTGCAGGCGCGCTGCGCCGTGATTTCCGGCGAGCGCGCGTTGCCGCCGGGCGCCGCGATCACCGTGCTCCAAATGGAAGGTTTGGCGGCACACCTCCAGCGGCATTCGGGCGAGGCGTATCCATCGCCGCCGCTCGATCGCGCGGCCATCGCCGAAATTTTATTCACCTCCGGCACGACGTCCGAGCCGAAGGGAGTGGCGATTTCCCACGGCAACATTCTGGCGAACCTCGAGCCGCTCGAACTCCAGATCCTGAAATACAAGAAGTACGAGCGGTATTTCCACCCGCTGCGATTTCTGAACGTGGTGCCGCTGAGCCATGTATTCGGCCAGTTCATGGGCGTGTTCGTTCCTTCATCGATCAGCGCGACGGTGGTTTTCGGCGACTCTTTGAATCCCGCGGAAGTCCTGCGGACGATTCACGACGAGCGCGTCAGCCTGCTCATCGCCGTGCCGCGCGTGATTGAAAGCCTGGCGGCCAAGATCGAGCGCGACATCGAGGCCGCGGGGGAGATCGAAAAGTTCCGCCGGGAGTACGCCGAAGGAGCGAAGGAACGCTTCGTATGGCACATGTGGCGCTTCCGAAAAATTCACCGGCGATTCGGCTGGAAATTCTGGGCGTTTCTTTCCGGAGGCGCCGCGCTGCCGCCGGAGACCGAGGAGTTCTGGAATCGTCTGGGCTTTGCCGTGATCCAAGGTTACGGACTGACGGAGACGACTTCGCTTGTGAGCGTCAATCACCCGTTCAAAATCGGCCGCGGCTCGATCGGTAAAATTCTGGACGGTCGCGAAGTGAAACTGGACGCGAACGGGGAAATCATGGTGCGCGGAAAAAGCGTCGCCGCTGGCTACTGGGACGCGTCCGGCCTGCATCCGCTGGCGGAAGGCGATGAAGGCTGGTACCGCACCGGCGATCTGGGGACGATGGACGCCGAAGGCAGCTTGTATTTTCGCGGGCGCAGCAAAGATGTAATTGTCACGCCCGCCGGCATGAACGTCTATCCCGCGGATTTGGAGACGGCGCTGCGGCGCGATCCGCTGGTGGCCGATTGCCTGGTGTTCGGTCTTGATGAAGGCAAAAACGCGGAGCCCTTCGCCGTGCTCCTTCTGCGCGATGCCTCGGCCGATGCGGCTGCGATCGTCGAGCGTGCCAATCAAACTCTGGCCCAATTTCAGCGCATGCGCCGGTGGTGGGTTTGGCCCGAGAACGATTTTCCGCGCACGGGAACCGGGAAGCCTCAGGCCGCAACCATCCGCCGCGCGGCCGAAGCTGCGCTGGCAGGCACGGTCCAGGCGACGAGCGGGCAGGAGACGCAGGCGATTCTGAACAAGATTGTGGGCCAGGCGCGCGGCGGCGGCGCCGCCGCTGCGCCGGGCGAAGCCGCGACGGACACGCTGAGCCTTGATTCGCTCGAACGCGTCGAATTGATCGGCGCGCTCGAAGATCGCTACCAAGTGGAGCTTGACCAGACGAAATTCGCCGAGGCGCGCACCGTCGCGGATTTGCAAAGATTGGTCGGCGAGGCGAAACCCGGAGAGAAGCCCAAATTTGTTTTCTCGCGCTGGCCACAGCGCTGGCCGATCACCTGGATCCGCGCGGCGGTCTATTACACGCTGACCTGGCCGGCTACGCACCTGATGGCGCACCCGCGCGTCTACGGCCGCGCAAATCTGCGCGGCGTACGCGGACCGCTGCTGATCGTCGCGAATCATCAGATGGATTACGACGTGGGCTTTGTGCTGGCGGCGCTGACGCCGCGGCTGCGCTACCGCATGGCCGTGGCGATGTGGGGCGAGCGTCTGGTGAAGCAGCGGCATCCGCCGAAGGAATGGTTTTTCTTCCGGCGCTGGCTCTGGCAGACCGGCTACTACCTGATGTACGCGCTCTTCAACGTTTTTCCACTGCCGAAATCGGCGCTGTTCCGGGACAGCTTTCGATTCGCCGCCAGCCTGGCTGAGCGCGGCTACAGCATTCTGATTTTTCCAGAGGGCGATGAAACCCCCGATGGCACGATGAAGGAGTTTCGTCCCGGCATCGGCCTGCTCGTGAACGATTTGCGTTTGCCCGTGCTGCCGATGCGCGTCGAAGGGTTGTACGCGATCCGCCTGGCTGGAACTCGATGGAACCGGCCGGGTCGGGTGCAGGTGTACGTCGGCAAGCCGATCGAGTTTCCGGAAATCGAAGAGCCGCGCGAGATCGCGAAGAAAATTGAAGATGCCGTGGCCGCGCTCGGCCCGGGCGACAACAGAGGCGGTGGCACGGCCAAGTGAGCGCGTTCGAGCGGTTTGACACGCGCGGAAGCGCGCCGGTATGCTGTTGCGTCCGGGAAATTCCCACAGTTCACAGGAGCCCTTAGCCATGCGTTCCCCGCGGCCTCTAAGCGTCGCGCTCTATGCCGTCGCCTGGGTCTTTTTGGCCGGCGCGGTTGCGGGCCTAACTGTCCGCTCGGCCGGCACGATGAGCCGCGGATTCGATCTCTCCGATCTCGACACCACCTGCAAGCCTTGCGCCGATTTCTATCAGTACGCCACCGGCGGCTGGCGCGCGCGAAATCCCGTGCCGCCGGCCTACTCCTCCTGGGGACAGACCGATGTGCTGGGCGACCGGAACGAGGAGATTCTGCACCAGATTCTAGAAGCCGCCGCGCATGACTCGCATGCCGCGCCCGGCTCGGTCGAACAGAAAATCGGCGATTTTTACGGCACCTGCATGGACGAAGCGCGCATCGAGGCCGCCGGGGCCGCGCCGCTTCAACCCGAACTCGACCGCATCGCCAAGATTTCGAGCGCGGCGGACCTGGAAGCCGAGGCCACGCATCTGCAAAGCGTCGGCGTGGACGCGTTGTTCGAGTTCGGCTCCGAGCCGGATTTTAAGGACAGCACGCAAGTGATCGGCGTGGCCTGGCAAGGCGGCCTGGGACTGCCGAGTTCCGACTATTACCTGCGCACGGATGATGCGTCGAAGAAACTGCGCGATCAGTACGTCGCACACGTCACGCGCATGTTCATCCTCTTGGGCGACGCTCCGGACGCGGCCGCGGCCGAAGCCAAGACCGTGATGACGGTGGAAACGCAGCTCGCGCAGGCTTCGTCCACGCCCGTTGAGCTGCGCGATCCCGCGGCCAACTACCACCGCATGACTCCGGCGGATCTGCAGGCGCTCACCACACATTTCATGTGGGCGGATTATCTGCGCGAGACCGGCTTCCCCGATATCGCGGCGATCAATCTGGGCCAGCCGAAATTCTTCCAGCAACTCGATCAGATGCTGCAGAGCGTGCCGCTTGCGGATTGGAAGACGTATCTGCGCTGGCACCTGGTTCACGAATCGGCGTCGCTGCTTTCCTCGAAATTCGTGAACGAGAATTTCGACTTTTACGGCCGGACGCTGCAGGGCACCACGGAGCTTCGCCCGCGCTGGAAGCGCTGCGTCACCGCAACCGATCACGATTTGGGCGAAGCGCTCGGCCAGAAGTACGTCGAAAAAGCGTTTCCGCCGCAGGCCAAAGCCGCCGCGCTGCAAATGGTGCACAACTTGATGGCCGCGTTGCGCGCGGACATGGACACGCTGACGTGGATGGGCCCGGAGACGCGCAAACAAGCCGAGGCCAAGCTGGACGCGATGGCGCTGAAGATCGGCTATCCCGACAAGTGGCGCGACTATTCAAGCTATGTGGTCACGCGCGATTCCTATCTCGACAACGCCTTTCGCGGCGAGCTGTTTGAATTCCGCCGAAATCTCGCCGAGATCGGCAAGCCTTTGGACCGCACCGAGTGGGGCATGACGCCGCCGACCGTCAACGCGTACTACAATCCGCTGATGAACGAGATCGTGTTTCCCGCCGGAATTCTGCAACCGCCTCTGTTCGATCCGCACGCGGACGACGCGCTCAATTACGGCGGCATGGGTTCGATCATCGGACACGAGATGACGCACGGCTTCGACGATGAAGGCAGCCAGTTCGATGCGCAGGGCAATTTGCGCGACTGGTGGACGCCCGAGGATCATAAGAATTTCGAGGCTCGCGCCGATTGCATCGCCCGGCAATTTGACGCATTCGTCGTCGAAGGCGATCTGCACGAAAATGGCAAGCTGGTCGAAGGCGAAAGCATCGCCGATTTGGGCGGCCTGACGATTTCGCACATGGCATTTGAGACGGCCGACGCCGGAAAAAGCGCAGCTCCCGTCGACGGCTTTACGCCCGATCAGCGTTTCTATCTCGGCTACGCGCGCGGGTGGGCGGAGAATATTCGTCCGGAGCTCGAGCGGCTTTTGACCAACACGGATCCGCACCCCATGACTCGTTTTCGCGTCAATGGACCGATGTCAAACCTGCCGGAATTCGCCGCGGCCTTCGGGTGCCAGGCGGGCGACGCGATGGTGCGTCCCGCGGCGGACCGGTGCCGGATTTGGTAGCGCCGCGCCGCGGCGGCCATCGGAATATTTTTATCCCTTGAATCAAATCGCGCGGATGACCGATCTAATTGATTTATCCAATGTACGGGTGGGCCGTAGAAGAAATCTGGCGCCGGAGAAATCGTGAGAATGAAAAGCGGAGTACGAATCGGAATTCTATTCGCCGCCGGGCTGGCCGCCGCGGGCTGCGGCAATCAGCAGGGATCGGGCGGAGCGCCGCAATTGCCGCCGACGCTGGTCACCGTGACCATCGCCAAATCCGCGACGGTGCCGCAGTATCTCGATGAAATCGGCAGAAGCGGCGCGTTTGAATCCGTCACCGTGATGCCGCAGGTGGCCGGGAAGATCACAGAGAGAGATTTCACGGACGGCGCCGATCTGAAAAAAGGCCAGCTTTTGTTCGTGATCGATCCACGGCCGTTCCAGGCACAACTGGATGCCGCGGTGGCGCAACTTGCGGAGAGCAAGGCCGCGCTCGATCTGGCGCAATCGCAATTAAAAATGTACGAATCGCTGAACGATCCGCGCGCCGTATCGCAACTCGATTTCGAGACGAAAAAGAACGCCGTCGAAGTCGGCCAGGCCCAGGTGCAAGCGGCTGAGGCCGCCGTCGAAAACGCCAAGCTCAGCCTCGATTACTGCTCCATTCGCTCGCCGATCGATGGCCGCGCGGGCGCGCGTCTGGTTGACGTCGGCAACATCGTGCAGGCCAACACAACGGCGCTGCTTTCGATCGAGCGCACTGACCCGATCTACGCCGATTTCACGATCAACGAGGCGGACCTGGCCGGCGTGCGCAAACAGATGTCCCGCGGCGCGCTGAAGACGACGGTGCGTCTCCCGTCGGACACCGACGCAACCGCGCGCACCGGCTCACTCACCTTCGTCGATAACGCCGTGCAAAACGCCACGGGCACGATCAATCTGCGCGCCACCGTCGCGAATGCGGATCATCACTTCTGGCCCGGCCAGTTTGTAAATGTCCGGCTGATTCTGGCGACCCAGACGAACGCCGTGCTGATCCCGAACGAAGCCACCGAGATCAGCCAGAAGGGCCCGTTCGTTTACGTGATCCACGACGACAACACTGCCGAACTGCGGCCCGTGACGCTCGGCCAGCGCCAGGGCGATGACGTCGTTGCGACCAGCGGCGTCGCGGCCGGCGAACGCGTCGTGCTCAGCGGACAATTGACAATCATCCCCGGCGGCAAAGTGATCGTCGCGCCGCCCGCCGCAGCGGCCGCTCCCGGCGCTGCGGAAGGCCAGTAGTTGTGAATTTCTCCGAACCATTTATTCGCCGCCCTGTGATGACGGTCGTCCTGACCGCATCGATCATTCTGTTTGGCGTGCTGGGATATCTCAGTCTGCCGGTGAACGATCTTCCGTCGGTCGATTACCCCGTGATTCAAGTCAGCGTGGGCTATCCGGGCGCCACGCCGGAAACCATGGCCAACAACGTGGCCACGCCGCTGGAACGCGAGTTCATGCAGATCCCCGGCCTTGAACTGGTTACCTCCAGCAGCGGCCAGGGTTCCACCAGTTTCGTCCTGCAATTCGCGCTCTCGAAGAGCATCGACGCGGCGGCCACGGACGTGCAAGCCGCCATCTCGCGCGCGGAAGCCGAATTGCCCGTCGACCTGCCCGCTCCCCCGACATTCACCAAGACGAACCCGAACGACCAGCCGCTGATCTACATCGGACTCGGCAGCGACAGCGTCACCGAAGGGCAACTTTGGGATTATGCCAGCACGCAAGTCGGCGAGCGCATCAGCATTCTGCCGGGCGTGAGCCAGATCGGCGTCTACGGCGCGCAATCCGCCGTGCGCATCAAAGCCGATCCATCGGCGATGGCCGCGCGCAATCTGACGCTTGACGATTTGGTCGGCGCCGTTCGCGGCGGCACCAGCTACACCGGAGCCGGGCAATTCGACGGCGCGCACCGCACGTTTCTTCTGGAGACGCAGGGCCAGCTGACCGACGCCAGCCAATACAACCAACTGATCGTCGGCCAGGTGAACGGCGCGCCGATCTACCTGAAAGATGTGGCCACCGCTCAGGACAGCGTGGTGGACGAGCGCATCAACATGCATTTTTGGGCGCGCGGGCAGCGCGTGCCTTCGGCCACCGTGGTCCTCGCGGTGTACCGCCGGGCGGGCTCCAATGCAGTGGAAGTCTCGAAAGCGATCCGCGCGCTTCTGCCCGGTGTTCAGGCGCAGTTGCCCAGCTCGGTCGAGATCGTGCCGATCTACGACCGTTCGCTGACGATTGTCCATAGCGTTCAGGACGTCGAGACCACGCTGACTCTCGCTTTCGTTCTGGTCGTGCTTGTGATCTTCGCGTTCCTGGGACGCGTTCGAGACACGCTGATTCCGGCCGTCGCGCTGCCGCTCTCGATTCTGCTGACGTTTGTCGTCATGGAGATTCTCGGTTACAGCCTCGACAATCTTTCGTTGATGGCGCTGACGCTGGCCATCGGTTTCCTGGTGGACGACGCGATCGTGTTTCTCGAGAACACCGTCCGGCTTATGGAAACCGGCCTGAGCGCGGTTGACGCCACGCTCGCATCCGCCAAAGAAATCAGCTTCACGATCGTGGCCATGACGATTTCGCTCGCCGCCGTGTTTCTTCCACTGGCGTTCATGTCCGGCTTGGTGGGCCGCATCTTCCGCGAATTCTCCATCACCATCATCGTTTCGATTTTCGCCAGCGGTCTGGTTTCGCTCACGCTCACGCCGCTGATGTGCTCGCGCCTGCTGGCGGCGCGCGGCGAAGGAGCGAAAAGAACGTGGATGGAGCGCACCAGCCTGCGCATCGAGCATCGCGTGCTGGAATCTTACGGGCGCACGCTCTGGTTTTTCCTCCGCAACCGCTGGATATCGCTGGTGATCTGGATCATCTGTCTGGCAGGAACGGCGTACCTGTTCGACGTCATTCCCAAATCGTTTCTTCCCGTCGGAGACAGCTCGTTTGTCCGCGGCGTGATGATCGCGCAGGAAGGCTCCTCGCCCGACCAGATGCACGCCTATCAGGCGCAAGTCGACAACGCGCTCGAATCGAATCCCGCCGTGATGATGAGCGTCTCGGTGAGCGGCGCCACCGGATTTCTGGCCTCGAACCAGGGTTTCGTTTTCGCCTTGCTGAAAGACCCCGGCAAGCGGCCGCCGATCGACGCCGTCGCCGGGCAGCTGATGGGGCAAGCCGCGATGACGGTGCCGGGCGTGGTCACCTTTCTGCAGCCAAATCCCGTGCTCGAAATCTCCACGGGCGCAACCGCCAACACGCAGGGCCAATTCGCCTACGCGCTTTCGGGGTTCGATTCCGACCAGCTGTATGCCGTGGCCGGCCAGTTCGAGCAGAAGATGATGCAATATCCGGGATTTCTTTTCGTCAATTCCGATCTGTTCAATCACACGCCGAGTTTGCAGGTGGATATCCTGCGCGATCAGGCCAAGCTTTACGGCGTTTCCGAAACGCGCATCCTCAATCTGATTCACGAAGCGTACTCGCAGAACTACGTCTACCTGATCAAGAAGCCCACCAATCAATATCAGGTGATCGTCGAAGTCGCAGACAACGATCGCTCCGACCCGGAGAATTTGAGCCTTCTCTACATCAAGAGCGACGATGGACAGCGCTTGATTCCTCTGAGCGCCGTCACCTCCTGGCACACGTCGATCGGCCCGCAAGCCGTGAATCACATCGACCAGTTTCCCGCGGTCACGCTCTTTTTCAATTTGAAGCCCGGCTACACCATCGGCCAGGCCACGCAGTACGTCCAGGACACGGCCAAGCAGATGCTGCCGCCGGGCGTGCGCGGCTCGCTGCAGGGCGAAGCGCTGACGTTTCAAGACACCGTGCGTGACCTCATCATCCTGATGTTCCTCGCCGTCTTTGTGATGTACGTGATCCTGGCGATTCTTTACGAAAATTATCTGCATCCGGTCACGGTGTTGTCGTCGCTCCCGGTGGCGCTGGTCGGCGGCCTTCTGACGCTGTGGATTTTCAACGCCGAAGCGTCGCTCTACGCTTTCATTGGAATGTTCATGCTCATGGGCATCGTAAAGAAAAACGGAATTCTGATCGTGGACTTCGCGCAGCAGCGCGTGGCGCAGGGCATTCCCGACGACCAGGCCATTCACGACGCGAGCATGGAGCGATTCCGCCCCATCATGATGACCACGCTCGCCGCGCTGATGGGCGTCGCGCCCATCGCATTGGGTTTCGGCGCCGATGGCTCCTCGCGCCGCCCGCTCGGTCTGGTGGTCGCCGGCGGACTGATCGTCTCGCAATTCATCACGCTCTACGTGACGCCGGCGATTTATCTTTACCTCGAAGAGTTTCAAGAGAAGGTGCTGGATCGCACGAGCTTCTTCCGCTCGAACCGCGTTCGCCCCTCTCAGCCCGCGGAAGCGCCCGGCCTTGCCGGCGGACACGGCTCCAATGTTTAGCGACGCGGCCAGCACGGAGAGAACGAGCTGGCGATCATCCGCGCGCGCCGCCGCGATCGCCTGCGCATTCACGCTCTTGTCCGGCTGCACCGTCGGCCCGAAATACCACAGGGCGCCCGTCGAAACACCTCCGGCCTACAAAGAAGCGGGAGATTGGAAAATCGCGCAACCTCAGGACGCAGCGTCGCGCGGCAAATGGTGGGAAGCATTCAATGATGCGCAGTTGAACGGGCTCGAAGACCAAGTCAACGTCTCGAACCAGAACATCGCCGCGGCCGCCGCGAATTTCCTTTCCGCGCGCGCGTTGGTGAAGCAGGCGCGCGCGCAACTGTTTCCGAGCGCCGCGACCCAGCCTTCGATCACGTACACACATCAACCATTCGCCCTCGCCACGGGTTCGTCTGGCTCTTCTGGCTCGGGGGGAAGCGGCAGCTCGAGCGGTCTTATCGAGAGCGGAACCTTCGCCGAATATGTTCTGCCCTTCGATGCGTCCTGGCAGCTTGACCTGTGGGGCCGCATCCGCAATGGCGTGAAGGCCAGCGTCTTCGCGGCACAGGCCTCCGCCGCCGATCTTGAAAGCGTGCGCCTGACAGCGCAAGCCGAAGTGGCCGTCGATTATTTCTCCATCCGGGCGCAGGACGCCCAGCAGCAACTGCTGAACGACACCGTGAAGGCCTATCAGGATTCCTACGACATCGAGAAAGAACGATTCGATGCCGGCCTCAGCTCGAACGAAGACGTGAAGCAAGCGGAGACGCTGCTGGAGACCGTCGAAGCGCAGTCCGCCGACATCGGCATCTTGCGCGCCCAGTACGAACACGCCATAGCCCTGCTCGTCGGCAAACCGCCCGCGGAATTTTCGCTGCCCGCGCTTGCGCTCGCTACCAACCCGCCGGCCATTCCCGCCGCGATACCTTCCGAACTTCTTCAGCGCCGCCCGGACATCGCCGCCGCCGAACGCAGCATGGCCCAGGCCAACGCCGAAATCGGCGTCGCCAAGGCCGCCTACTATCCGACCGTAACTTTGAGCGCGTCGGGCGGTTTTGAAAGCGTGTCCGCGGCGAGCTGGTTCACGTGGCCCAGCCGTTTCTGGTCGGTCGGCCCGGGCGTGGCCGAAACGCTGTTCGACGCCGGCGCGCGAAGAGGAGCGCTGCAACAAGCGCAAGCCTCCTACGATCAGACCGTCGCCGTCTATCGCCAAACTGTTCTGACCGGTTTCGTGCAGGTGGAAGACAATCTCGCCGCGCTGCGCATCCTTAGTGGGGAAATCCAGAAGCAAGACGCCGCCGTCCAATCGTCGCGCGAGAATCTGTCGCTCGCGACCGATCGCTATAAAGCCGGCTTCGATCCCTACCTCAACGTGATCACCGCGCAGCAGACGCTGCTCGGCAACGAGCGCACCGCGCTCGATCTCCGGATGGAGCAAATGACCGACAGCGTCCAACTCATCGAAGCCCTCGGCGGCGGCTGGGACGCCACGCAGTTGCCCTCCGAGCAGGATGTCCGCGCCGGAAGGCCCGCATCGCAAGTGGCAGCCCCGGCGACCGCACCCCCCGCCGCGCCCGCAAACCCATAGCCCCTAGCTGGGCTAGCTCACTGTCACTTAGAGCAGCTTTTCGTTTTACGGGAGATGCCTTATCCAAGACGCAAGAGCTACACAACCAACCTGTGGACTCACCGACGGGAGCGCAATCACTTCCAGAACTTAAACCACGGGCGTGGCTTGGAGGGCGACGGCGGCGCTAACGGCACGGCCGATGGGGATACGGGGGATGTCGATGCGGGTTGACTGGCGCTCAGGTACATACACGCTTCCAGCCCTTCCCGCAATGTCACTCTCTCGCCAGATGGCCCAATTAGCGTCCAATCCGGGTGACGCAACAATCTCATAATAAGTGGTGCAGCCTCGTTCCATCTCTTCAATGCGATATAACACTCGGCGAGCATACGAACCCACTCATCGCGGCCATCGTCTATCGACAACGCCTTCTTAAGCGGCTCGATAGTTCCTTCGAAATCGCCCTCGCCGAGATAGCAGGTCGCGAGGTGAAACCAGCTTACCGCGTTGTGGGGATCCTTCTGCACCTCAGAGAGCGCAAGCTCCTTCGTACTCATTCGTCCTCCGTAGTCACTCAGAATAGCGACTTGCGGACCTTTATGGTTGCCGAACTGTCGTGAAGTTTCGGAAAATCCCAATTTAGACGCATGCCTCGCGCATCCTATTACCCCTAGTTCCCCGACGCAAGAATTATGCGACTGGAGCAGCCGTGCGCGGGACTGGGAAGTTTCCGCGAGCGCGTCCCGAGAAATCGGCGTTATGAACACCGACCACCACCAAAACAAAAGTTTCAACTGTGCGGAGAGCGTTACGAAAATTCCGGTGTGCGGGCCAAAGAAAGACGCTAACCCATCGAAAAAACAGGAATACTACGATGGTAGGCCCGTGGGGACTCGAACCCCAGACCTCTACCGTGTCAAGGTAGCGCTCTAACCAACTGAGCTACGGGCCTGACGGTGAAGAATCTAATCGTTGGTGCGCTCAAATAGTATCGTAGTTTTCGCTCGGCGCACAATTTGACGCGCGCGTGGCGGCCTTTTTTCCCGGGTTGCGAAGCCGCGTTCCGTGTCACGTCGCCGGTTGCGCGAATATTTGCCGCAGTGTATCCCCGGCCGCGGAGAGGTTCGCCAGCCACATCTCGACGTACTCGCGCGACAGCACGACGCCATCGGCGCCCGCGCCGAACGCGGCGCGAAGAGCCTGGCTGACATCCTGCGGCGTGGTGCGCTTGTCCGCCGGATTGGCGGCGCCGAGTGTAGGCACGTCGATATCGATTCCGGGATAGATTTTGGTCTCGCCAGCGACGCCGGCGAGGGCGCGTTTGGTCTCTTTTGCGACGTAATCGGCGGATAGGCCGGTGCTGGCCAATTGGTCGTACGGCGCCTCCTGATAATTCATCATGTCGTAGTAGAGCGGAAGAAAATCCTTGGGCGCGGCGTCGCGAAATATCGTGCGGCTCAGGCGGTCGAGATAGGCGGCCAAGCGCGGGCCGCCGGCATTGTTGTACGTCGCGAGCTTCAGGAAATCCGCGTAGTTCTTGATCTGCGTGTAGTCGTCCTCGGCTCGGCAGAACGGACTGAACGTCATGGTTTGCAGAATGTGGAAGCCGAAAGGTTTTTCCGGCGCGATACTTTTTGCTAGGCCAAACAGATCGGCCTGCGCCTCTTGCAGGCTGTCCGTCCACAGCGATTCCCAACTGAGAATTTCGGGATACTTCAGCAGCAGCCTCCAGAAGGCGACGAAGTAGCCGTCCATCGGGCGCTGATCCGGCGCCGCGGCGTGAAAAAGCTGCCCGAGCTGGCGGTAGCCCGTCTGCGCGCGCTCGATCGATATGCCGCGGTCGCGGGCCTTCGCCTGGCAGAACTGGCAGAAGCAGGTGGCGTTGGGCGCGCCGCCGATCATGTTTTCAAGCGGCCCGGTGCGCTCGGAGCCCCACGCGATGCCATCCACCTCGCTCGGATAGCCGGATAGCAAACTTTCGATCTTGCCGCTCAGGAACGCGCGGTAGTCGGGATGATTGAAGCAGGCGTTCGCGGTTCGCCGTCCATCGAGGTCGATCTCGCCAACCTCCGCGTAATTCGGGATCAGGCGATCCGGCGTCTCTCCGGGATTGTTCAGGTCCCAGGCGAAGAAATCCATGCCGCGCGCCTTGGCTTTCGGCGCGACTTCCTCAATCACGTTGAACTTGCCGTAAGCGGACGAGCGGAATTCCTTGATGATCGTGTTCTGAAAATATTTCGGATCGTAATCGTAGAACGCGCCGGCGGTTACATCGGAGGTCCCGGAAATTCCGTGATCGGGCAGAGAGCCGCCCTTCTTTAAGCGCTGCTCTCCGTAGCCGAACGTGTAAGCCCAGACCGTGTTCACATCTCCTTTTTGCTGAATGTTGTCGAGCACCTGATCGACGCCTTCGTCGACCCAGGCAAACCCCCGCACTTGTATGGCGACGAGATTTTTCCGATTCTTCACGGCAACGCGATTTGCGCGCGGAGGTGGCGCCGCCTGTGGATGCGCCGCCTGCGTCAAAAGCGCCGCGCACGCCGAACTCAGCCCGATAAAAGCCCTGCGATCCAATATCGAGTTCACGGGTGAAGCCCCCTAAGGAAAAATTTTGGCCCGGGATTTCCATTCCCTCGCGCGGGCCGCGGGCCAGTGTACTCCCAGGCGCGTCCAAAAAGGCGAAATCCAGCCTCGAATAAATGGTTAGAGATGGCGGAGCTGGTCGGCCAGATCTGGAGTTCGAGTCCGCGCGGGCCTGCCATTTTTCCGTCGTCGGCAAATTCGTTGTGCCGCATCAGGCAGAAGCGTACGATGCGCATTCCGGAGGACCTTCCCGTGCCGTACGACGTATTCATCAGCTACGCCTCACCAGACAAAACCGTTGCCGACGCGGCGTGCGCGCGGTTGGAGTCCGCCGGAATTCGCTGTTGGATCGCGCCGCGAGACGTCGTGGCGGGCAGGCCATACGGCGAAGCCATCATCGATGCGATCCACGAGGCGAAGGTGATGGTGCTGGTCTTTTCCTCGAATGCAAACTTGTCCGATCACATTCCGAAAGAAGTGGAGCGGGCGGTAAGCAACGGCGTGGCGATCCTTCCGTTTCGGATCCAAGACGTCGCGCCGGGAAAGTCGCTCGACTATTTCATCGGCTCCGTGCATTGGCTCGACGCGATGACACCGCCGATGGAAAAGCATCTCGACAATCTGGCGGCGACGGTTCAAAAGCTGCTTCCCACGACCATCGGCGCACGGCGAGCGTCCCCGGCACAGCCGACCGTAATGTGGCAGCGCGGCGAGCCGGGCGCTGCGTCGACGGACGCGCGGCAAACAGCGTCTGCCGCGAGCAGTTCCGCCGCGGTGGGATCCGCTGCAGTGGCCGGGGAGCGGGGCGCGAATCCGCATCGCGCCGATATGATTCGGAAAAGAATTTATGTTGGGATCGGCGCGGCTGTACTGATCGCGCTGGTGCTTGTTGGATTCTTTGAATGGGTGAAGCCGACGCCGCCAAACGTGTCGCAGACGGGGTCGAGCAGCGGTACTTACGATATCCCATCGTTACAGGCCAGCGTGGCCGGGCCGCTGCTATTTTTTCTGACCGATCCGAACCGTCCCGTGCCGCCGCTCGGGCAAAGAACGTACGCAAATAATTTTCGTTCGGCCCTCACGTCCGGAAAGCAAATCTTTTGGCAACTTAGCCTGAATTTCCAGGGGCAATTTCCGCCGCCGGATTACCAGATCGAAAGCGTGTGGTATCGCGACTCGAAAGAGGTATTTCGCGGCACTGGCAACTATAAAGGCTCGGACGTTTCCACGCGCGCGTTCCACAACCGCTTCGGTTGGGTCCCGCCGGGTGGACACCTTGACGCGGGACAGTACCAAGTCGATTTGTTTGTTGCCGGCCAACAAATTACATCAGGCACTTTCGCTGTGCAGTAAACCAACATGGCGAAGCCGTAAGCCAAACTAATGCAGCGATAGACCGAAGAAGCGAGAGTAATCTTCAATTCGTCGAAGAAGCCTTTTCGACAAGACGGTAAAGATCATCTTTAAGTTGTTCGAGGACAGCGGAGCTAAGCCTGGTCAATCTTAAGGACTTCGCCGCCAAATTGGATGAATGACTTGGCGGCGATCTTATCTGCGGCCGCCCGGGGAACGTCCCGTCTGTCCCTCGCTTTCGTCCCTCGCTTTCATAAAAAATCAGAAAAATCAGGGACGGACGGGAAGCCCCCCGATATGTCAAAGATTGACAGCTACAATTGTTGCGGATAATCTTCGGAATGGGCACGTTTGGGAGCGGAGAGTCCATTCATGAGCCAAATGAACGTCTCGATTACGGATCAGCTTGCCGGCTACGTTCGCAAGAAAGTGAAAAGCGGGCGCTACAACAATGCCAGCGAAGTCGTCCGCGAAGCGTTGCGGCGGATGGAGCAGGAGGATGGCCGCGCGCTGCGTCTCGCGAAGCCCACCGTGGAAGACGTTCTCACCGATCTAACCGCAGAGCAGCTTGGCGGCATCAGGCGGCGCGTTCGGGAAGGCATCGAAAGCATCGCCGCCGGTAATTTCCTCGAATATGATGGGCGCGAAGGACTGAAAACACTTGCCGAGAATGTGAAGTCGAGAGGGCGCAAGCTCCTTGCCCGGCCCGCCGCCAAGTAATGCGCTTCCGCGTTTCAAAGCAAGCCGAGCGGGATCTCGATGAAATCTTTTTGTACTGGGCAACCCGAGTGAGTTTGGAGATTGCGGATCACATCATCGATCGGATCACGGAGCGTTTTTGGCTGCTTGGCCAGCATCCGAATGCCGGGAAGCCGGCGGGCAACATCTCTCCCGGCGTCAAATGCTTTCCAGCAGGGAAATATTTGATCTATTACAGCCATTCACGTCGCGTCACGAATATCCTGCACATATTTCACGGCGCCCGGAATCAAAAAAGTTCCTTTGGAACCGCAAAGAAGCGCCGGTGATCCTTGCATTCCGTGAAGGTTTCCAACCTGCCGAGGCTGTTCCCGAACTGCCGGCGCCTATCGGCCGCGCGGGCCGATAGGCGTCTCAGCGGTTTGCTTCTGCGATTCAAACCTTCGGCGCGGATTCCGCCGCCGGCGTCGGCGATCCAAACGAGCCGCAGCGGCCGCGCATGCCTTGGCGAAACTTATCGCGCTCTTCGGGAGTCATCTGCTCCCAGCGCTCGGCCATGCGGCGCTTCCAGTACATGTGCCGTCCGGGCCCGCCGCGGAATCCGCCGAAAAGGATCTTGCTCAAGATCAGCACGCCCAGCGCTTGCCAGAACGTGATCAGGTGCCAGCCAAAAAGCGCCGGCGTCAGCCAGTTCCACAGGCGCATGACCACAAAACTGAGCACGGTCGCGGCCAGTACCGCGAATACCAAAAATTTCAATCCCCTCAAAATCCATCGGCCTTTCATTGTTTCCTCCTCAACCTTTCGTAAATTCGTCGTAAACGGCCTGCAGGCGCTCGCGCAGTTGCAGCACCGCGTAGTGCTTTCTTAAATGCAGCGTGTTCACACTGAGGCCGGTTTCGGCGGCCAGCTCCTTAAAGCTGCGCCCTTCGACTTCGTGAGCGATGAACACTTCGCGCTGATCCGCGGGCAGCTCATCCACGGCGGCCTCGAACTCTTCGAGCAAAATGTTTCGCGCGTAAAGCGCTTCGGGTCCCGCGTCCGGCGAGGGCAGCAAATCCTCGAACGAAAACGATTCGCCGTCCTCCGCGAATGCCATCGGTTCGCCCGCAAGCGACTGCGGCTTTTTCTTGCGGAAAAGGTCCGTGATCCGATTCCGCGCCACCCGGAACAGCCACGCGCTCACTTGCTCGAGCGGTTGCATCAACCGGTAAGCCTCCACAAGTTCGTAGAAGACTTCCTGAAGAATGTCGTCGGCGTCGGCGGCGTCAGCCACGCGCTTGCGAATAAAATTGCGCAGCCGCGCCCGCTCGCGCTCCACCGTCTCGGTGATCCGCTGATCTTGTTCCGCGGTCAACGCCACGCTCACTGCCGCCTGCTCCATATACCCCTGTAGACGAATGAGGGCCCCGAATATTTCAGGGCCCGTTAAGTTCACGCCTGTCAGTTAGATGAATGGGGCAGCGAAACGCTACAAGGGGATCCGGCGCGCGGGGTTACCGCGCCGGCGTTACCAGCGAAGATCGGTTTCAACCGGCGCGTCGTAGTCCACGCCTTCCACTTCAAATCCGAACAAGCGCCGAAATCCGCGCTGAAAGCCGGCGAAATCCGTGAGAGCGCGCAGATTTTCCGTGGTGATCTGCGGCCAGAGCGACATGATTTCTCCCTGCACCTCGGGCCGCAGCTCGCGATCGTCCAGCCGAATGCGCCCCGCGTCATCGAGCGGCGCGGGCGCCTCCGCGGCGATGAAATCGGCGAATAGGCGCTCGATCTGCTCGAGCGGTCCCTCGTCGAAGTCGCGCCGCGCCAGCGCCGGCGGCAACAAACTGAGATACAGCGGCACGACGGGAATCGCCGCGGAGGCCTGCGTGACCACGGCCTTGTTCACCGAGAGTTGCGCTTGGCCGCCGCAGCGCGCGCGCAGCAGCGAATCGAGCGAATGCGCCGTGTTTTCCAAATCTTTTTTCGCGAGGCCAATTGTGCCGTCGCGATAGATCGGCCACGTCAATTCCGGGCCGATGTAGGAGTACGCGATCGTGCGCGCGCCATCGGCCAGCAATTTCTCTTCGAGCAGCATTTCAATCCAGCGCCGCCAATCGTCTCCGCCCATCACGGCGACCGTATCCGCGATTTCGCTCTCGCTCGCGGGAGCCAGCGTCACCGGCACAACCTTCTCGGAATCAAGTTCGACAGTTTTGTTGGTGAAGGCTTCTCCGACCGGCTTCAACGCCGAAGAGTGCGTCGCGCCGGTATCCGGATGCGTGCGCTTCGGCGAAGCCAGGCTGTAAATCACCAGATCGAGCGGTTCCATTTGCTTGCGCACGATCTCCGCCGCCGCGCGTTTCATTTCTGCGCCAAACGCGTCGCCATTCAGGCTGGCGGCGAAAATATTCGCCGCGCCGGCGATGGCGTGGAAAGCCACGGTGTTGTAATGTCCCGCGGTTGCGGTTTTATCGCCGTCGGGCGCGCGCTCAAAGAAAACGCCCAGCGTCTTCGCTTCGTAGCCGAACGCCGCCACGATGCGCGACGCCAGCCCGTATCCGGTCGATGCGCCGATCACCAGCACATTGCGCGGCGGATGCGCCGCCGGCTTCGTGCGCTCGCGCACCGCCGCGGCCCAGCGCTCAACATTGCGCCGGCACCCCTCCGGGTGAGCGTTCACGCAAATGAAGCCGCGCGAGCGGCGCTTGACGACTTGTTCGGGCATCAGGAGCCGGAAATTTTATTGATGGTGTGCGCCAGATCGATGTCGTTCGGCGTGATCCCACCGGCGCTGTGGGTCACAAGTTCAATCTTCACGCGGTTCCAGGCGTTCGACCAATCGGGGTGATGATTCATGGATTCCGCCGCCAGAGCGACGCGCGTCATGAATGCAAACGCCTCCGAAAAATCCTTGAACTCAAATGCGCGGCGCAGCTTGCCGTCCACGACGGTCCAGCCCGGCAATCCCTTGAGCGCCGTTGCCAAACCTTTTTCGCTAAGTTTCTTTGGTTCCATCCGAAAGTCCTCCCTGCGCGGCGCCGTTTCGCGGAACAATCATTATTCCACTTCCTGCGCTAAGCGAGCAACCGGGCGCACGAGTGGTGTGCGGCGATGGGACACCGCCGCGGCTGAATCAGCGCTTGTCCCAGAAGCGCGCGACGGCGGCGTAGTCCGGATCGTCGCTCGACGCGCGGCGGACGGCGCCGTAAGTGTCCCGCGCGGCGGCGCCCGCCGGCAGATTGATTTTCAATTCGCCGGCGAGATCGAGCGCCAGCGCGACATCCTTGTACATCAAGCGCAATGGGAAGCTGGCTTTGTAGTCGCCGGACAACATCACCGGCGCCTTGATGTCGAGTACCGGCGCGCGGCCCATGCTCGATTGCATCACCTCGACCAGGCGCTGGCCCTCAAGCCCCGCGGCCCGCACGATGGCCAGCGCTTCGGCGAACGCCTCCACTTCGAGCGCCAGGATCAAGTTCATCGCCAGCTTTATCGTCTGACCCGCGCCGTTCGGCCCGAGCAAAAACCAGCGCTTGCCCATCGCGCCCAGCAGCGGCTCAACGCGCGCGAGCGTCGCCGCCGCGCCGCCCACCATAAAAACCAGTTCACCTTTTTCCGCGCCCCACGTTCCGCCGGTCACCGGCGCATCGAGATATTCCACGCCACGCTCCGCGCAAGCCGCCGCGCTGCGCCGCGCGAGATCGGGAGACACGGTGCTTGAATCCACCAGCACCGCGCCTTTGCGCAAGCCGGCCAGCGCCCCGTCTGCGCCCCACAAAACGGATTCAACCGCCGGCGGATCGCTGACGATCATGAAAAGTACATCGGCGCCGGCAGCGGTTTCGCGCGGCGTCGCGGCCACGGTTGCGCCGTCCGCGGCGAGCGCGTCGGCGCGGGAGCGCGTGCGATTCCACAGCGTCACCGCGTAGCCGGCTTTCAAAAGATTGAGCGCCATCGGGCGCCCCATCAAGCCCAAGCCGATAAATCCCACCGTTGGTTTCACGGATCGCACCTCGGAACAGACGAGTTCGATTCTAGCCGAGGGCCGATCGGAATCTGAAAAGGAATTGTGGAACGTACGGCGAGGTCAGGCTCGGTTGGGACTGCGCTTGAGCAGAGTTGCGTGGGAGACGGCTTGCTTGGATTCTTCATTTTCGGCGGCGGCTTCGCGCTCGAATGCGGTGGTCACCGGCGCGGGCGCGAAGGAACGATCCACGGAGAGAATGCAGGGATAGGGAATTTCCCAGCGGAATGTTTTTACCTGCCCCTTCAGTTCCGAGTGATCTTCGAGGAAAATTGATTTGCCGGAGTCGGCGGCCAGCTTGCCGGTCGCGGCCAACAGGACGTCGCCAGCCCGGTATTCGACTTCAACACGCTGGCCGAGCAATTTTGAATACTGCGCCATGCCGACAGTGTGGACGGAAGAATGGAACCGCTCAATAGTACGATCGGGCCAATTTCGGTGCCCGATCGAGGCGGCCTAAACCACTCTTTTTCAGGCACTTTCGAGCAGCTTGCGGCGGGACACCGGGCGCCAGGATTACCGCCGCAAAATGACGGAAATTAGTGGTGTCCGCCGCCGTGGCCTGCCGCCGCGGCCGGTCCGCCGAGGGCGATTGGCTCCGGTTCCGGCGGAGCCATCTGCAGATCGGCGGCCAGCGCAAGGATCAGCGGCGACACAACGCCGAAGGCAACGAACGCATACACGACCGGCAGCGCCCATCCGAGCAGGCCACCCGAACCGCGCGTGACGCGATAGACCAGCGCGGCCGCGAGCAGCCCGGCCAACGCACCGAGGTAACGGCCGCCATCGACGACGGTGAGACGCGAGTGGCAATGCGGGCATTCCATTCCGTAGGAACGCGACAGGATGAGCCCTGCGGGAACTTTCGACATGCAGTGCGGACACTTGCTGGCCATGGCGTCTCCTTTTTCTTGCGGCGTCATTCGATCTGCGAAAATTCCACGCGCCGCGACAATGGATCGATGCGTTCGGCGCGCACGCGAATCAGATCGCCCAGGCGCCAGACGCGCGCTCCGCGTCCGCCGGGCCGGCCGCAGGTGATCGTGCGATCGGACTCGCGAAAAAGGCAGCGCTCTCCGGTGAGCGCTTCCAGACGATTGATGGGCACAAGTCCTTCCACGAACAGCTCGACCAATTCGACGAAGAAGCCGAATTTTTGGATTGAGACGATCAGCGCGTCGAACTCTTCACCCAAATGCTGCTCCATGAATTGCGCCGTCTTCCAGCTCTTCAACTCGCGCTCGGCGGCTTCGGCGCGGCGCTCGAGCTCGGAGGTTTCCCTCGCGATGGCGTCGAGCTCGCCCGGCGAATACGGGCCGGCGATATTGCGCGCGCCCGACACATGATGCAGCGCCCATTTCAGAATGCGATGAACGATCAGATCGGGATAGCGGCGGATGGGCGAGGTGAAATGCGTGTACTGATCGAAAGCCAGCGCGAAATGGCCCAAAGATTCCGGCGAGTAGCGCGCTTGCTTGAGAGAACGCAGCATCAGGTAGGAAAGAATGCGCTCTTCGGGTTTGCCCGCGATGCGCGCCGTCAGGCGCTGATAATGCTGCGGGCGAATGTCGATGTTCTGCGAGCCGGGGAGCGTGACCGTCATCGGTCTATCGGGTCGGCTGAGCCGGTCGCGGCCACTGTCGCCGGAACGGCCGTGGCGCCTTTTGCCTCGATCGCCGCGATGCGCGGGATTGGCGCCGTGACGCACCGTGATCTGTTTTTCCGTGAGCCCTTCGACGCCCAGCGAATAGCCGAAGGCGTGAGCCAAATCCTCGAATTCGAGCACGCGCTTTGGGTCGGGCTTTTCGTGCACGCGATGCAGCGAAGCCACGCCCAAATTTTCAAGGTAGCGCGCCACGGCTTGGTTGGCCGCGAGCATGAATTCTTCGATGATGCGATGAGCGATATTGCGTTCGCTGCGGGCGATGCCGATCATCTGCCCGGCGTCGTCAAATTCGATCACGGCTTCGGGCAGATCGAAATCGATCGAGCCCATGCGCACGCGCCGCGCGTTCAAGATCATCGCCAGATCGCGCATGTTGCGGAAATGCGGCGCCATGTGCGCGTAGCGCGCGGACGCATCCGGGTCATTTTCGAGCACGGCGTGCACCAGCGTGTACGTCATGCGCTCGGCGGAGCGGATTAGGCCGGGCGCGATGCGCGTCGCGCGGATTTCGCCTTCCGCGCCGATCTCCATGACCACGCTCATGACCAGGCGCTCTTCGTGCGGCCGCAGCGAGCAGATATTGTTTGACAATTCTTCTGGCAGCATGGGCACGGCGCGATCGGGAAAATAGACGGAAGTGCCGCGCAGGCGCGCTTCGGCGTCGAGCAGCGAATCGCGGCGGACGTAGTGCGCGACGTCGGCGATGTGCACCTGCAATTCCCAATGTCCATTTTCGAGCGGGCGGACATAAACAGCGTCGTCGAAATCGCGCGCCGTCTCGCCATCGATCGTGACGATGGGCAGATCGCGAAAATCTTCGCGGCCCGCGCGCTCGGCCTCTCCCACGGGCTGCGCCACGGCGCGCGCTTCCTCCAGAACTTCGTCGGGAAAGCGATGCGGCAAGTGATGCTTCCTGATCATGATCTCGGTATCCACGCCCATGTCGCCGGGGCGGCCGAGAATTTCGATCACGCGGCCCGCTGCGGCCACACCGCCTTGCGGGAAACGCGAGAGCTCAACATTCACGACAGCGCCATCGAGTTCGGGCAAGCGCACGCCGCGGCGAGGCGGCTGCGGGCCGAGTTTCGCGCGCAATTCCGGCGTCAATTCCTCGCCGGGCGGGATGATAATTTCCTGCTGCAATCGCGATTCGTAGGGCGCGACGCTGTTGCCGCCAGTGCCGTAGCGGAAAATCCCCACGATGGTGGCGTGCGCGCGATCCACGACGCGCACAATCGACCCTTCCTGCCGCGCCCCGCCCGCGCGATTGCGTCCGCGATCGATGCGCGCCAGCACGCGATCGCCGTGCATCGCATCGCCCATGCGCCCCGCGCCGATGAAGAGATCGCCTTCCATTCCGGGTATGGGTTTTGAGGGAACTACGAAGCCGTATCCATCGCGATGGGCCACGAGCCGGCCTTCAACAACATTGGAGAGATTGGTTTGGTCGGGACTTCTGCGAGCTGCCGGGGCCGGCGATTCGCCGCGCCGCGCCCGATCCGCGGAGCCCGACCGCTCGGGCCGCTCCGATTTTTCTTTTTTGTCCGGCTGCGAGCCGCGATTTTCCGCCAGTTTGTAGCGCCCGTTGCGTATCTCCACGATTTCGCCGCGCCGCGCAAGCCGCAGAATTATTTTCGCGAGCGCCCGCCGGCCGGCATGGCGAATGCCCATGGCCGCGGCAATTTCGCGCAGGCTGAGCGCCTTGTGCGCTTGCGCGAGAAAGGCCAAAACCTGTTGATCGTTTACGGCCGGTGAATCTGGCATGGTCGTATGCATTCTACGCGGTTTTACGGCGTGCCGCGGTTCTCAAGATTTTCACCGTCGATCCCACCGGCGAATCCTGCCGGCGTGCGTCGATGCAACTTTTCCGGCGTGTTTGGGTTTGAGTGAGTAAGCCACACTGGCTCCCAGGCCCACTCCGACGGGCTGGGACGTGTTCCAACGCGAACACACTGGAGAGGCGGCTCTCACCCCGGGGCCGCCTCTTTTTTTGGACTCCTTTCCGGACGTAAGGGGATACACCCCCGGTACCCAGTTCGTAAAACAATAAAAACAAATGACTTCCAGGAAAAGGGTGACATAGCAGTTCGCAATTGATTGAAAACAACGGAGTTGCCAGTATCTCCTAACCCTGTGTTTTCAATGAGTTGCACACTGCTTTGGGCAGTCGGGGAAAATATTGAAAACAAATGGTTTGGAGTGGCGATCTCGACCGTTTAAGCGCGGAATCTCGTGATTTACACGCGACGGGCGTGAGCGAGCGATTCTTTGAGCGAGGAACCATGTCGTGTCGGCCGTCTTCGGGGAGCGGCCGTTGAGCTGAGGCGCGTGAATTTCTCTGAAAAAAGCGACATCCATATGCGCTACAAATAACTGTTGGTACCAAACGGTACTAGATAAACTTATTCGAACAAAGTACTTGACAAAACCGCACAGACGTGAAACAATGATAGAGTACTGAGCATCATATTCGGTACCAGAAAGGTGGTTCTCGAAAATGGCTTCTGCGACTGTGACAAATAGTGATTTCATCATCGTGCAGGGCAGGCAAATTCCGTATGTCCGAACGATGATCGGTGTCGATCAGCTTGAACTAGACCCAAAGAATCCGCGCATTCAATTCTTGGTTGGACAAAAAGCCGGGATGGTCAGCGAGACAGAACTCGACGAGTTGCTCTGGGCGAAGGACTCTGTCAAAGCTCTTGCGCAGTCGATCTACCAGAACGGCGGTGTTTATGAACCTCTAATCGTCCAGCGGAACGCTCATAAAATGCGTGTTCGCGAGGGCAACTCGCGAACCGTGGCGAGTCGACATCTGGCCGCGCAGTATCCGAATGACTCACGGTTCATGACCGTGCCGGCCATGATGTTCGACGTAAATCTGACGGAAGAGGATCTTGCAGTGCTGCTGGCCGACATGCACGTAGCGGGAAAGATCCGTTGGGACGCCTATGAGCAGGCGAAGCACGTGCACGACCTGTTCCACATATATGGCAAGACGTACGATTGGCTCAGCAACCATTTGCGCCTAAGCAAGGGCAAGATCAAGGAGCTTCTGGGGGCCTACCAAGCCACGTCGGAATTCCTGCATCTATTCCCGGCCCAGATCAATATCCGCAAGTATTCATTTTTCGCGGAGCTGATGAAAAAGAAGGAATTGCGCGATCGATTTGACATCGACCCGCAGTTTAAACAGAAGTTTCATAAGTGGCTCGTTGACGACAAACTGACGGATTCCAAGCAGATTCGGTCCCTTGAGGCCGTCTTGGCCAACAAGGAAGCTGAAGAGGAACTGGAGCGGAACGGCTACGACGCTGCGGCCAAAGTGCTGATGCGTGATGATCCGTCGCTCGAAAGTGACCTCTTTTGGGCGATCAAGAACGCAACTCAAAAGCTGAATAGCGCGCCAGCTAGCGACATCCAGGATCTTAAGGCGGGCAACGCTCAGAAAATTATTCTCCTCCGGAACTTGTATCGCGCCATCGAAGATCTGGCGACCCTTGCGGTGGTGAAACTCTGATGGCCAGTGTTCGATTGTTCAGGCCGAGGCGGCTGACGCTCAAGCTTCGGCCCTCTCCTCGTCCGCCGCGGCTGAGGAAGGACGATGCAAATTGCTCAGCGCCGATCGCGGCAGACACCAGACGGTTCGTCTGGGCTCGGGACGGCGGACAATGCCGAAGATGCGGCTCGACCGTTGATCTACAGTTCGATCACATGATACCGCGCAGTTGGGGCGGATCGGGGACGGCGGAGAATGTCGAGCTCCTGTGCAAGAGGTGCAACAGGCGAAAAGGCGCACAGCTTTTCTAGAAAGGCAACAAGGGAGGGGGTGAGAATATGCGACGTTTTAGTCGACCCAGGGCGTCCGGTGGAAGTGGGTTCGCACGTTACGACTATCAGTGGTCGAAGGTCGGACTCAGGATCAGCACGAAGCAGATAGCGGTTGGGGCGTTAAAGGCGCTGTACGGTTCTCGAGCGGCGTCTTCCGCAATCCGGTTGGCGCAGAAGCTGTCTGGCAAAAGGCGATAAGGCGCGCTGCTCCACCGGCGGGTGGGGTTGCTTGCGGTCCAAGGGGAATCGGGCGAGGCGGTCTCCACTCGCCCCCTACCCACTGGGACGGAGCCGGATCACGCGAGAAGCCGCGGCGGGTTGCTGCTGCGTCATGCAATGGATTGTGCCGAGGCCGAGGACGAGATCGCGGCAGGGGATGGGGATGATTTGGCGATCGGGAAATAGCTTCGCCAACGTTGCGAGCGCAACGCGATCGTTTGGGTCGCTGAAGGTGGGAACGAGAACGATGCGATTCGCGATGTAGAAATTGGCGTAGCTGGCGGGCAGGCGCTGCCCCGCGAAAAAAACCGGTTCCGGCATGGGCAAGGTTTCAATGCGCAACGGCTGGCCGGATTCATTTTTCATTTGCTTGAGCAGCGCGACGTTTTCCGCGAGCGGGGCGTAATTGGCTTCGGCGCGATCGTGCTCGACTACGGTGACAACCGTGGAGGAATCGACGAAGCGAGCGAGATCGTCGATGTGGCCGTGCGTATCGTCGCCAGCGATTCCATTGCGCAGCCAGAGGACGTGCGTGGCGCCCAGATAATCGCACAGGACGGTTTCGATTTGTTCGCGGGTCATACCGGGATTGCGGGCTTGCACCGGGCTGAGCAGGCATTCTTCGGTGGTTAAGAGAGTGCCGCGGCCATTGACGTCAATGCTGCCGCCTTCGAGAACAACGCGCTTCCCGGCGGAATCCGGTTGCCATAGCCGCAATTTCAGCCGACGGTTCGCGTGCGTAACAAACGCGGCGTCCTTCTGATAATCGTCGTACTTCGCCCAGGCGTTGAATTTCCAGTGGGTGATCGCGATATCGCCGGAGGCATTCATAACAAATATCGGGCCGGAATCGCGCGTCCATCCGCGATTGGTGGGGATGCGGAAAAATTCCACGGCGGCGAGATCGGCGCCGGATTTTTTGAGCACGCGCCGCGCGGCGGATTCGGCTTCTTTTCCTTCGACCAGAATACGTACGCGCTCGACGCGCGCGAGATGACGCACGATTTCCGCGTAGACCCACGGAATCGGCGCGAATTTGCCGGGCCAATCGGTGCGCTCGTGCGGCCAGCCGAGCCAGGTGGCTTCGTGCGGTTCCCATTCGGCGGGCATGCGATAGCCGAGCGAGTGCGGCGTGGCGCGGGGATTTCGGGAGGGAAGCATTTTCGTCACGGGAAGATCACGGAGTTGGCGGGTGCGGCGCGGGCCAGCACAGAAACCGCGCCGGTAGAAACGAAGCGGGCGAACACAAAACCCGCACCCTTAGAATCGAAGGGTGCGGCACCCAGCGCGGGCGCCGGCGGCGAATCGATCGCACTACGGCAGACTTTCGCCGAGCCAGCGTTCTAGGATCGGCTGGTAGGCATCGATGCGGCGATCGCGGAAGAAGGGCCAATTGCGGCGCGTTTCTTCGCTGAGCGCGGGATCGCATTCGACGATCAGGATGGCTTCTTCGTCCGCGGGCGCTTCGGCGAGAATTTTTCCGAAGGGATCGGCGACGAAAGAGTGGCCCCAGAATTCGAGGCCGGCGTCGGGCGGGCCCTCGAAGCCTGTGCGATTTACGACGGCGACGTACACGCCGTTGGCGATGGCGTGGGCGCGCTGGATGGTGCGCCAGGCATCGAGCTGCGCCGCGCCGAATTCGGCTTTTTCCGAGGGGTGCCAGCCGATGCTGGTGGGATAAAAAAGAATTTGCGCGCCGGAAAGGCTCATCAGGCGCGCTCCTTCGGGATACCACTGGTCCCAGCAAATCTGCACGCCGATGCGGCCGTAGCGCGTGGGGAAACTAGGAAATCCCAAATCGCCGGGCGTGAAATAAAATTTTTCAAAATAGAGCGGATCCTCGGGAATGTGCATCTTTCGGTAGCGGCCGGCAAGTGAGCCATCGGCATCGATGATCGCGGCGGAATTGTGGTAGACGCCGGCTCCGCGGCGCTCAAACACAGAAACAATCAGCACGACGTTGCACTCGCGCGCCACGGCGGCGAGGGCGTCGGTTGTGGGGCCGGGAACGGGCTCGGCCAGGGCGAAGAGGTCGGCGTTTTCTTCGCGGCAGAAATACTCCGACCGAAAGAGTTCGGGCAGGCAGACGATCTGAGCGCCACGCGAGGCGGCTTCGCGAATCTTCGCGGCGGCGCGCGCGAGATTTTCCGCCGGGTCCGGGCCGGAGCGCATCTGAACGAGGCCGACGGTGAATTTTTCAGACATCAAATTTATTCGGCGTCAATTTATTCAACCGCGAATTTATCGAACATCGGGGCTCATCTTATCATTTATCGCGGTTGGTTTTTTCGCGCAGAATGCGGGAGAACAGTTCGCGGAATTGGCGGCCGTTTTCGTCCCAGGTGTAGCGCGAGGCGGTTTGCGCGGCGCGCTCGCCGAGGCGCGCGCGGAGTTCGGGATCTTCATAGAGCGAGCGCATTTGCGATGCCAGCGTTCGCGCATCGTTCGGGTCCTCCAGGATCAAGCCATCGACGCCGTCAGTCATGATCTCCGCCGTGCCGTTGGTGGAGGTGGTGATCACGGGCAGTCCGCAGGACATGGCTTCCATCGGCGGCTGCGCGAACGTGTCTTCGAGCGACGGGCCAACGTAGGCGTCGGCCGCGGCGTAGTAAAAAGCCACATCGCCGCGCGAGGGAAGAAAGCGCACGCACGCGGCGAGATTCAAGCGTTCGATCGGAGCGTCGTAAGGGCGCGTTTCGTCGCTGCCGGCGACGCACAGCGCGACGGGCAAGTCGGCCAGCAAAGACATCGCTTCGAGGAGAGTGAACAAACCTTTTTTTCGCCAGTCGTTTCCGACGAGCAGAAACACGAATTGGCCGGCGGGGATGGCGAGTTCTCTGCGGGCTGCATCGCGGCGTGCGAGGCGCGATTCCGGATTGAAGACGGCGTGATCGAGGCCCATGTACACGACCGGCAAATCGGCGTGCGGGCCGTAGAAGCGGTCCAAATCGGCGGCGGTTTTTCGCGCGATCAGAATCAATTGCGCGCGCGGGCGCGTGTACAAGTGGCGCTCGAGCGCGATGACCAGGCGGTAGTAGATCCGCCGGTGAGCGATGCGCGGCCAGGAGCGAACCGGATTCCGCGCGAAGGCCAGTTCGGGCCGCAACTGGCGGACGAATTCGGCGAAGACGATGTGAATCGAAATGGCGTCGGCATCGAAGCAATTCGTGCCGGCGGTGAAGACGAGATCGTGGCGGATGCCGCGAAACGCGCGGTCCCACCATCGCCAGATGTGATTGGCCGCGAGCCACCAGATGAAATTTCCGAGATGCGGGCCGGGGAGTTTCGGAATGCGGTGCCAGGTGAGCGCGGTGAGATCGAGATCTTCGACGCGCTGGCTGTAGACGTGAACGTCATAGTCGGCGGTGAGCCGCGAAGTCCATTCGGCGACGCGGCGTTCGGTGCCGTGGCGCTTATCGATGAAGGGAGAAACGACGGCGAGAATCGGCTTGCGCGGGGGAGCGGCCATTTAGCCCGTGACCTTCATCGTTTCGCACCAGCGCTGGAGCACGAAGAGCGACCAGACGCGCGACCATCCCACGCGGGCGGGATGCGCGAGGAAACGGCGCCAGACGCTCCCGACGGCGGCGGGATTGAGCACGCCGTCGGCGCGCAGCCGGCCGGGCGCGAAGGCGGCTTCCACCGTGGAGCGCAATTCCACGGTGAGCCAGCGTTGATAGGGGAATGAAAAGGTACGCTTGGGGCGCGTGGCGATTTCTTCGTAGGACGCTGGAGGCATCAGACGGCGCATGGCGTCGAGCAGGAGTTTTTTTTTGCGCATGCGCAGCGAAGCGGGAAGCGAGAAGGCGTACTCCATCAATTCGTGATCGAGAAAAACGGGGCGGAGCTCGAGGCTGTGGGCCATGCTCATGGCGTCGCCATCGCGCAAGAGGCGTGGTTCAAGATGCGCGTGGACATCGAGGTAGGCGATTTTTTCC
>Ga0182015_10000214_pt1 | contig 83718 bp, 73 predicted proteins | sample 712P3MmetaG_FD_120478 | JGI IMG/M metagenome (GOLD analysis project Ga0182015, IMG submission 120478) | Permafrost microbial communities from Stordalen Mire, Sweden - 712P3M metaG | ecosystem: Environmental > Terrestrial > Soil > Wetlands > Permafrost | place: Sweden: Stordalen | collected...
ATGCACACTTGCGCACCGGGATGCGGCGCGCATCATCCAAATCCCACCGCTCAGCCGTACTTCTTAACGAGAGCGGAGAAAGATCGGCCGAGTGTTCCTGGCGGTCATGCAAGGTCTGGCGGGATCGGGCGATTCCGCCGATGGAGAGCTGATGGAGCGCTGCACCGCGCGCGATCCTACGGCGCTGGAGTCCCTTTACGATCGCTATAGCCGCATGGTGTATTCGCTGGCGCTGCGCATCGCGGGGCAACCGGCCGTGGCCGAAGAGATCGTGCAGGACGTCTTCCTGAAGCTGTGGCGCAGCGCGGATCAGTATCGCGCCGAGCGCGGGCCGCTCGGACCCTGGCTTTGCACGCTGGCACGAAATCGCGCGCTCGATCATCTGCGGCTGAAGCGCGAGAAGCAGCGCCGGCGCGAGGATTCGCTCGACGACGATTTCACCATACGCACGTCGGCGCCGAATCCGGAGACGCTGGCGCAGCAGAGCCAGGCAGCGGTGCGTGTGCGCGCATCGCTCAGCGAATTGCCTGCGGCGCAGCAGCGCGCCATCGAACTCGCGTACTTCGAGGGCATGTCGCACAGCGAAATCGCCGCCGCGCTGGCCGAACCATTGGGCACGGTGAAGAGCTGGATTCGCAGCGGGCTGATGCGCATGCGTGAAACTCTGGTGAAGCAGGAATGAACTTGGACGATTGCCGCCAACTTAGCGAGTTCTACGAGGCCTACGCGCTTGGTGTGCTCGAAGGCGCGGAGCGCGAGGAGATCGAGCGGCACCTCGCGCGCGGGTGCGCCGCGTGCGCGGCCGGCGTGGAGCAGGCGCGGTGGCTCGTGGCGCAGTTCGCGTACCTGGCGCCGGAGGCGGAACCCCCGGCTGCGCTGCGCGGGCGGATCATCGCGGCCGCAACCGCGCCGGCTGCGGCGCGCGAAGTAGGTGTGACGCCGATTGCGGCGCGTCCGCGGCGGGAACGGGAGCGGAGTGCGATTCCGGGATGGGCGTGGGCGATCGCGGCGGCGCTGCTGCTGGCGACGGTGTACTCGGTGCGGCAGACGCGGCAGATGGATCGCGAGCTCGTGTCGGAGCAGCGCGACCTGCGCGAGGGGCAAGCGCAGCGCGCGGCGATCGAGTCCGAGCGCGAGCACTATCAGATGGCGATGGATATCCTGTCCGCGCAGGACACAAAGTCACTGGAGCTGATGCCCAAGAAGGCGGCGATGCCGCCGGTGCAAGCATACTGGAGTCCGAAGATGGGACTGCTGGTGATGTCGGCGAACATGCCCCAGATGGCCAGCAACATGACGCTGCAATTGTGGATGGTGCCGAAGAAGGGCGAGCCGATGAGCGTCGGGATTTTCCGGCCGGATGGCGAAGGGCATGTGATGCTCGTTGCGGCGCCGGGAGAACCGATTACGGAAATTGCAGCTTTGGCGATCAGCGAAGAACCGGCCGGCGGAAGCCCGCAGCCGACGTCGGCGCCGGTGTGGGTCGGGCCGCTGACGTAATCCAAGTTACCTAAATTAAAAGAACCCGCCCTCGCAAAAACGGCGAGTACGGGTCGCCCGGTACAAAAAAAATCGCTACGATTCCGATTTGCGCTGAGCCATGCGCAAAGAGCGGCGCTTGAGCGCGCCTTTGGAGCGGCGGCGATCGTCGGCCGTCTCCAAAATGAGCGGCGGGGCGACGCGAGGGCGGCCTTCGGAATCTACGGCGACGAATGTTAAATATGCGCTGGTGGTGTGTTTGCGTTCGCCGGTGAGCGCGCTTTCGGAAAACACTTTCACGCCGACTTCCATCGAAGTGTGGAAGACGCGATTGACGCTGGACTGCAAGACGATCAGTTCGCCGACGCGAATCGGATTGCGGAAATCGACGTGATCGAGCGACGCGGTGACGACGTGGCTGCGGGCATGTCGGTGCGCGGCAATGGCCCCGGCGATGTCGACAAGGTGCATCACGCGGCCGCCGAGCATGTTGCCGAGAACGTTGGCGTCCTGCGGCAAAACTACCTCGACCATTTCGGTGCGCGAGAGGCTGACCGGGCGGCCCGTGAGGCCGGAACCGTTCGTGCCGTTCTTCACGCCGTTCTGGGCGCCGTGCTTCACGCCGTTGGTGACGCCGGCGTGCGCGCCGTTGGCTGCGGCTTTGGCCGCCGACTTTTCCGCCTTCTTCGCGGCCAATTGGCGCGCGCGGAAGGATGAAGATACCTTCGCGATTCGATATGCCGAAGCCATCGATGAATTCCCCGTGGCAGCCGCCACCGCTGCCGAATGAAACGCCTGCTTGTGTGAACCTTCGTTTCGGAGCGTGCTTGCTCTGCGAGCTTCCGCGCGGACCCGCTGAACGGCTATAATACCCCGATTCAGGCCATGACCCAAGCCCAGAAAAAGACCCGCCGCGCAATGCTCGAGGAGTTCGTCGCCGCCCACCCCCAGGACGCCTTTGGGCGCTATGGGCTGGCCGTGGAATGCGCCAATTCCGGGGATTCGGACACGGCAGCGGCCCATTTTGACCATCTGATCCAGGCCCACCCCGACTACGTCGCCGGGTACTTCCAATATGGCCAGTTGCTTGGGCGCCTGGGGAATACGGATAAGGCCAAAGCCACACTTTTGGCCGGGATCGACGCCGCACGGCGCTCGGGAGATGAACACGCCCGGAGCGAGATGGAATCGGCGCTCGCCGGGCTCGCGTGACGTTTCCGCTGCACGCACCATCCAACTCATAGACGCCGTAATAATCGAGGTAGAGGAAATCGAGCCGCCCGACGAGGCGCGAAACGCGGGCGCGCACGATTTCGTCCGGCGGGTATAATGGTTTGACGACGACCGCGACGGCGGCCTATTACCGGGGAAACCATGGAATCGAAACCAAGCACGCTGGGAGAATTGCAGAAGCAGGCGCGTTACGCGCCGGGCGCGGCCGTGCGCACGGTGAAAGACGAAATGCGCGAAAACGTTTTGCGATTGATCGCCAGCGGAGAGCCGCTGTTCCCCGGCGTGCACGGCTACGAAGAGACCGTTTTGCCGCAGATCGTGAACGCGATTCTGGCGCGGCACAATTTTATTTTGCTGGGATTGCGCGGTCAGGCGAAGAGCCGGATTCTGCGCGGATTGATCGAGTTCCTGGACGCGGACACGCCGGTGATCGCGGGCTGCGAAATTCACGACAATCCGCTGCGGCCATTGTGCCGGGCGTGCCGCGATTTGATCGCCGAACGGGGCGCGGCGACTCCCATCGCGTGGCGCGCGCGGGCGGATCGATTTGTTGAAAAGCTGGCGACGCCGGACGTGACGATCGCCGATATTCTGGGAGACGTGGATCCGATCAAGGCGGCGCGCAGCGGGCGGGCGCTGGGCGACGAGATGACGATTCATTACGGTTTGCTGCCGCGCGCCAATCGCGGGATTTTCGCGATCAACGAATTGCCGGACCTGGCGGGGAAAATTCAGGTGGGTCTTTTCAACATCATGCAAGAGGGCGACGTGCAGATTAAGGGCTATCCGGTGCGACTGCCGCTGGACGTGCTGCTGGTATTCACGGCGAATCCGGAGGATTACACGGCGCGGGGAAAAATCATCACGCCGCTGAAGGATCGCATGGGCGCGGAGATTCGCACGCACTATCCCGCGACGGTGGCGGAAGCGATGGCCATCACGGCGCAGGAGGCGTGGACGAAGCGCAATGGCGGCGTGACTGTGGACATTCCCGACTACCTGCGCGAGACGGTGGAGGAGATCGCGTTTCTGGGGCGCGAGGATAAGCGCATCGACAAGCGCTCGGGCGTAAGCCAGCGATTGCCGATCGCGGCGCTGGAGAGCGTGACGAGCAACGCCGAGCAGCGCGCGGCGCGCAATCGCGAAACGCAAGCGACGGCGCGCGTCTCCGATCTGTACGCGGCTTTGCCGGCGATCACGGGAAAACTCGAACTGGAGTATGAGGGCGAATTGAAGGGCGCGGAAAATATCGCGCGGGAACTGGTGCGATCGGCGGTTGGGCGCGTGTTTCAGAAGCGCCTGCCGGGCGCGAATTTCCAGGGCATCGTGCAGTGGTTTGAAGGTGGCGGCGAATTGAAAATTCCGGAGGGCGCGCCGGCGGCCGAAGCTTTGAAACAGATGAACAAGATTCCGGGGCTCGCCGACCACGCGCACGCGCTGAGCGGCGATGGCGCTTCTCCGGCGCCCGCATCCGCGGCGGCTTCGGAATTCGTGCTGGAAGGATTGTGGTCGCACAAACGCATCAGCCGCAGCGAAGAGCGCGGCTTCTTCGCCGAGCGGCCGAAAACGGCCGAGCAGCGCGAACCGATTCAGCGGCCGCCGCGCCGGCAATATAACTGACGGCCCGGCACTCGGCAGCGCGGGCGAGAACCAAACATGAAATATATCCGCTACAAAAAATACGACGGAGAGCCGGCGGACGAGGTCGACCTGGAGACGTTGATCCAGCGGCTTTCGGATTTTTTCCTGCAAAGCGGATTCGAGTCGCAATTCTACGACATCAGCGAGTTCGATCCCGATCGTTCGATGGAGGCTTTGCGGGAGGCGATCGAGCGGGCGCTGGCGGAAGGCGACTTGATTCCGGAGGATTTGCTGAGGGAATTGCTGGAGCAGGACGGCGACAATCCCAATCCGGACATGAAGGAATTGATCGACCGGCTGATCGAGCGGCTGACGCAGGAAGGCTACATCGACGGGCGGATGCCGCACGTGACGCCGCCGCCGGGCAAAACGCCGCGCGGAGGAATTGGCCAGCCACAGGACCGGCAGGCCAACGCTCGATTTGAAATCACCGACAAGACCATAGACTTCCTGGGATTTAAAACTTTGCGCGATCTGCTGGGTTCGCTCGGGAAAAGCAGCTTCGGTCGGCATGACACGCGCGATCTGGCGACGGGCGTGGAGTCGGGCGGAAGTTCGCGGGCGTATGAATTCGGCGACACGCTGAATCTGGATATCGCGGAGACGCTCGGGAACGCGGTGCGGCGCGAAGGAGCGAAGGTGCCGATCGAACTCGATTATCCCGACCTGATGGTTCATCAGTGCGAATATCAGAGTTCGTGCGCGACTGTGCTGATGCTGGATTGCAGCCACAGCATGATTCTGTACGGCGAGGACCGGTTCACGCCGGCGAAGAAAGTGGCGATGGCGCTTTCGCATCTGATCCGCACGCAGTATCCCGGCGATTCGCTGCACCTGGTGCTGTTCCACGATTCGGCGGAGGAGATGCCGCTGGGAGAATTGGCTCGCGTGCAGGTGGGACCGTACTACACGAATACGCGGGAAGGATTGCGATTGGCGCAGCGGATCCTGAACCGGCAGAAGAAAGATATGCGGCAGATCGTGATGATCACGGACGGAAAACCTTCGGCGCTGACGCTGGAGGATGGGCGGATTTACAAGAATGCGTTTGGTTTGGATCCGCTGGTGGTGAGCCAGACGCTGGAAGAGGTGTCGAAGTGCCGGCGGGCGGGGATTTTGATCAACACGTTTATGCTGGCGAGCGATTACAGCCTGGTGCATTTCGTGCAGAAGGTGACTGAATTGTGCCGCGGCAAAGCGTACTTCACCACGCCTCGGAATCTGGGGCAGTATCTGCTGATGGATTACCTCGGGAAGAAAACGCGGCACATTCACTAGGACTCCCTCCCGCCTCCCCTGTTTTTTGGAAGCGTTGATTCCGCGACCGAAGCTCGGTCGGGCGGGGCGCCTTGGTTAGCTGTACGGAAAATTCGGGAAAAAGATAACGCTGAGGCGCGGAGATGCCAGAGGATCGCGGAGGTACGGACACGAAACTTCCCGCTGCGCCGGTTTTCGATTACGCCATGGAATCAAACTGCTCGTCGTAGGGAACGCCTTTTTCTTTCAGCCAGTCTCGAATAGCCCAGGTATCGTCGAAATTCGCGGCAAGCGCATCGAGCAGTGATTGATCGCCTGTGATCGAGACGCCACCGTGCGCTTCGAGCAGCGCGATCAAGCGCGGCCTCTCCGTCGCCGCAATGCGATACACCCACGCCACGTCGCCGCCTAGGTGATTTTCGGCTTCGGGGCTGTGATCGTAAAATTCCAGTTCGATTCTTCCATCCTCGAGAATCCGCGCCCACGACGCGGTGTGCGGAAGAATCCCTTTGAGTTTCACCGTTAAGCGCGCCTTGGATTCGGAATCGGGCATCGATGGTCGCTATTTGATTACGCGAGCGGATGGCCGGCCAGGGATTCGAGGACGCGGATGGGCGCATGTTCGGGAGCCACGAGCGACGCCGGAGGAATGATGAAGGTCTGTTCGATGGCGTGCTGGCCCGCGAGGACGGCGTGAGGGACGCCGTCGGTGTAAGCGAGCCAGGCGGAGCCGGGAGGAAATTCGAGACGCGTTTTTTCACCGCTCGACTGATAGGCGGAATTTTCCTTGAGGTAATCGTGGAAGTGGAGCATGAAACGGTCGTAGGCGGAATAGCGGGCGCGGCCTACGGCGAGCCAGCGCCAGAGGGAGGCGCCTTTGCTGGCGGCGATTTTTTCGAGGCCGGCATCGGCGGCGTATTGCTTCGCCAAGATATCAAAGGGCTGGCCGACGTTCCAGACGCGCATTTTTTCGGGATGGAGATTCACGAAGAAGCGCAGGATGCGTCCGCCGCGCGTGGGGCGGCTGGGAAAGGCATCAACGTGCAGGAGATCGTTGCGTTTGTGCAGGGGGAGCTGGCGGCCTTGTTCTTCGAGAGGGCGGAAGCTGGTGTAGTCCATTTGGAGTCCTGCGGCATAGGCGGGGAGAAAGGCGCAGACGAACGCGCGGGCGCGGGCGGAGAAAGCGCCGAGCACATCGCAGAGTCGTTCGCGGGTTTCGCGCGGGCCGGACCAGCCGCGGAGGACGTTGGTGGCGGGCCGATAGGAAACGTTTTTGTGGACGGCGGAATCGCCGCGGCGTTGGGCGACGAGGAAATCGCGATCGGCATCGGGGAGTTCGATGGGTGGCGCGGGGAAATACAGGACTTGCCCCGATTCGAGGGCGCGGGCGTAATGGTCGTCGGGCGGCGCAGAGTGGGGCGACGCCGCGCGGGGCGTGTAGTCGATTTCGAGCAACGGCGGCATGGTGAGGGTCTCCGCGGCGATTTCGGACCAGGGTAAGTATATCGCGATATAGCGCGGTGCGATTCGGTAGGATGACCTTCGGAATCTGATCGTCGATGCGATTGCGGAGTAGGGTTTTGTGGCGCAGCCACTCTTGGCTGTGCGGTTTTGATTCTTAATTCTAAAAGGCAAAGGCGCACAGGCAGGAGTGCCTGTGCCACGAAAAGCTTTTGCTGCTGCGGGGCTAATTAGAATTGGTCGCTGAGCCAGGAATCCGAGTGCTTTGGTTTTTTGCGGCGCTTGTCGGCGATCACGCGCTCGGCGGGAGGCTGGCCGGCGACTTCGCGGGCGCGGCGGCGGGCTTCGGCGGCGGCCGTGAATTTGGGCTTCGCGCGCGCCGCCTTTCGGGCTGTGACCTTTTTTCGCGACATGGTCGGGCTCGACGCGGAGTTGAGCTGTCCGATGGATGCCGGGCCGCCGCGAGGCAGCCCGGCGATCCGCGAGAGGCGCTGGCTACTCTGTGCGCGAAAATAACGGGACGTAAATCGAAGCGGTTTTTTGGAGATCGGCCAGGGCGGCCAGGACTTGCTGGCTGTGGCCGGTGGGGCTGACGGCGAGAAATTCTTTTACGATCACGCCGCTCGGATTGATGATGAACGTGTTGCGCGCGGCGTGAACGAACGTGCCACTGGTGACGAGCGAGCCGTACTTGGCGGAAACTTCGTGCTCGGTGTCGGCCAGAAGTTTGAAATCGAGACCTTCCTTGGCGCAGAACTCTTTGTGCGAGTCCGTTGTATCCACGCTGACACCGACGACGACCGCGTTGATTTTCTGATATTGCGCGATGTCGGTTTCAAAGCTGTGGGCTTCGATCGTGCAGCCGCCGGTGAAATCCTTGGGATAGAAATAGAGCACGACCCATTTGCCGCGAAAATCTTTGAGCGAAGTGGGCGTGCCGTCCTGCGAATTCAATGTGAATTCGGGCGCCTTGGTGCCCTCGGCGGGAGGCTGCATCGGCTGGTCATCGGCGCGAACGACGGCGAAAGCGAAAAACACGAGGGCCGCGCACAGCGTGAACAGCGTGGCGGCCCGTCGTGCGCGATTACTCGGCGAAAAGGTCATGAGAGTTCTCCTCGTCGCCGATAGTAGCGCTTCACCAGAGCAGTTTCAAACCGAACTGAATCTGGCGTGAGGTTGTGGTGGTTGAGGTGATCACGCCGGCCGTCGTGAGCGGGCCGGACGTGGCGGAGCTGAACGTGATCAGGTTGGGTGTATTGAAATTGGCGTGGTTGAGAATATTGAAAAATTCGGCGCGGAATTGCAGGCCGAGGCGCTCCGTGAGTGCGAACTTGCGCGCGACGGAGAAATCGACCGTGGCGAGGCCGGGGCCTGTGTACGCGTCGCGCGAGGCGTTGCCGTAGGTGCCGGCAACAGGCGCGATGAAGGCCGCGGGATTGAAATATTCGGTTGGTCCGCCGAGGACGACCGGGCCCGTGAACGCAGGATTGAGCGAAGGCCGGACGGGATTGCGCGAATCTCCGTCGTTCGACGGGTTGTAGCTGAGTTGCGGCGTGAACGGGAAGCCACTTTGAATCGTGACGATGCCGCTGAGCGCCCAATCGGCGATCACGCGATCGGCGAATTCACGGCCGGCCCCCGAGCCTGCCGCGCCATGGCCGAACGGCAGCGCCCAAGTGGCATTGATGACGGCGGAATGTGTGGCGTCAAATGTGGACCGGCTCCAGTCCTGCGCCGGAAAAAGCGGATTCGAGCTGAACGCCGGCGAGCTCGTGGAGATGCTTGTGTTCACGGTGTCGCCGTCGTCGAGACTCTTCGAGAACGTATAGACGGCGCGGAATTGCAGGCCGCGGCTGAAATTGCGGCGCAGATCGACCTGAAGCGCGTTGTAGGAGCTATCGCCTTCGGAGAACCACGACGTCGAGTTGGTGACGGCGGGATTGGCGTCGGGCGAGCCGGCGGCGATGTATTCCGTGCCGGCGGGAAGCGTGGAGCAAGCGGCGACGGCGGCGTTAGGGCAAAAAACGGGGACGGGTGTGTTGGCGTCGATCGAAAGCAATTCGTGATAGCCGTGCGAGCCGACGTAGCCGATGCTGAGCGAAGTGCTACGTGAAAGTTCCTGCTCGATTTTGAGCGAATAGGATTCGACCGCGGGAGTGTACAAATCGGGCTGCGCGCCAGACGGCGAGATAAGCGCGCCCGCGGGAAGCGCCGCTCCGGGAATAATGTTGATGCTAGAAAGCGGTTTATTTTTGATCGTGAAGACGGTGTTGTAGGGGCCGTTCTGATCGGCGCGATAGCTTAGGTTATCGAGCAGCGCGTAGTACATGCCGAATCCGGCACTGATGACGGTCTTGCGCGAGGCAAAGGGCGCCCAGGCGATTCCGACGCGAGGCTCGGGAAGGAACTTGGCGCGGTTCACCGCGAAAAACGAATTGCCAACCGTGGGCGTGGAATTGATGATGCCGTTTGTGAATTGATAGTTCGAGGCGCGGCCGGCTTCTTCGTTCCAGCCGTCGGTGGATTCGGCGCGAAACGCGAGGCGCACTTCAAGATTCGGGCGCACCTTAATCACATCCTGCGCGTAGTAGGCGGCTTCCAGAGAGCGCCAGCCCAGCGGCGTCGGCGACGGTGCGACCACGAAACTCGAGACCGTGCCGGCGAGAAACGTGGAGAGACTCGAGAACGTGGCTTGGCCGTATTGATCCTGCGCCAATTCGTCGTTGGCTTGCAGACGCTCGAGCCAGACGCCGATCTCGATCAGGTGATCGCCGTGAGTGATGGTCACTTGATCTTCCGTGGTGAAAAGATTGCGCACCGCGTGCAGATTGCTGCCGGCATTCGTCCCTCCGGTGGCGATGGACGATTGGGAATTGGGAGCCGTGCTGCCGCCAATGACGACGGCTCCGATCGGCTGTCCCTGCACAAAGCCGGGGAGATTTACGAGCGACACCCCGTTGAAGAAGAACGCGGCGCGGGAAAAGCCGAACGTCGCTTTATTGAGCACGACCGGCGAGAACAGATGCGTCTCGGAAATGCTGGCCACCTGCTCGCGCAGGGATTCAACGTCGTAGCTCAGGGGATCTACGGTCGGCGTATTGTCAAAGCTGTCGTCGATGGTGTAGACGGCGTCGGCGGTGTCTTTGGACGAAAACGTGCGATCGACGCGCGCGGTGCCGAAATCCTCGCGGATGGATTGCAACGGATGGCTGAAGGCTTCGGCGATGCCGCCGCCGAGTTCGGGACCGTTGGCAATGGGCCACAGCGCGAGAAACGGCTGCACGCTGGCGACAGCTTTTGCTCGCGAGGTGTTGTCAGGGACGAGAGTGACGTCGCTAACACCAAGGCCTTGACGGAAGCCCTCGTAGTTGACGAAGAAAAATGTTTTGTTTTTTTGAATCGGGCCGCCGAGCGCGCCGCCGAAAACGTTGCGCTCGAAATGCGGGATCGAACCCTGGTCGAAAAAGTTGCGCGCGTCGAGCGCGCTATTGCGAAGGAATTCGTAAACGCTGCCGTGAAGTTCGTTTGCGCCGGATGCGGTGACTATGTTCACTTGCGCGCCCGGGCGCTTGCCGTATTCCGCGCCATACGTATCTGTGACGACGGCGAATTCGCGGACGGCGTCCACGCCGAGCAATTGGCCGCTGGCGCCGCCGGGCGTGTTGTCGATTTCCGATGCGCCGGTGTATTCGACGCCGTTCAGCAGGAACAGATTTTCCTGCGGGCGGCGTCCCGAGACGGCGAACATATTACCGACAACGGAATTCGACGTGCCGATGCTGCCGGAGCGCTCGGCGGAATAGTTAACGATGCCGGGATTGAGAGTGATCAATTGATCGTAGCTGCGGCCGTTGAGCGGGAGATCTTTCACCTGGCGCTCGCCGACGAGGCCCACGGGCTCGACGGTGGACACGCTGACGGCGGGATTGGTGTCTTGAACTCTTACGACTTCCTGGACCGCGCCGACCGTGAGTGCGACCGTGACTTCACGGCGCTGCCCGACGACGAGGGCAATTCCGGTGCGGTCTTCGGGTCGAAATCCCTGCTTCTGAATATTGATCTCGTAAGTGCCAACGGCCAACGCCGGCGCGTCGTACTTACCGGACGCGTCGGTGACGAGCTTGCGCGTTGCGCCATTCTCCGTGTCCGTCAGCGTGACATTTGCGCCGGCGACCGCGGCACCGGTGGAATCGGTGACGGAGCCCCAGATCGAGGCCTCGCCCACTTGGGCGTGAGCGCGTGTGGCCCATCCGAAAAGCAGAACCAACAGTGCGAGCAGCGCGGCGATGAGTTGCAGGCGATCGAATTCGGTGCGATTGCGGCGACTTCCGTTGAATCTTGTGGTTGTGGTTCTCGAATCCATGATCCCAGTCTCCTTTGCGGGTCCTCGGCGCACACATTCGAGTGTGCGGAACTTACAGCTTGGCTTTGGGTTTGCGGCAGGCCCCTGGGGTCTGCCAATTTCGGGCGAACTACTTAACTAGAGGAGACAACAACAACAGCAACAACAACAGGCCGAGGTAGCCTGCCGGAGGGAAGAGACGCGAATGTTATAGGTTCGATTCATCACAGTAATCTACGCGCTTATTTTACGAAGAGGCACAAGTGATGTCAACAAGAAATTCGCGCGCGCCTTTTCGTGAGCGAGGGCACAGCGAAAATTGAAACCGCCGCTGCAAATTACGGATTATTTGTAGGCGGGCGCTGGAACGGGAGAATGAGCAATCGCGCGGCGTTGAGGTCGCTGCCGTTCGCAATCTCGACAAGGCCGCAGCGCGAGGGGTCCGCTGAGAGGGATGGGCCGGCGTTATAAGTTCGGAAGAGGCGATCCCAGACGGAAAAGATCGTGGCGAAATTCGTGTTTTGCTCCTGCACGCATTCCGAGTGGTGCACACGGTGCATCGGCGCGGTCACGATCAGCAGACGAAGCCAGCGATCTGCGCGCTCCGGAAATCGAACGTTGGCGTGCGTGAAGAAATCCTGCGCCAGAATCGCGAATCCCGCGACCACCACTGCGGCGGGCGGAATTCCCAACACGGCGATGACGAGAAGAGAAAAACCGCGTACCACAAGAGCCTCCGCGGGGTGAAAGCGCAGGCCCGTGGTCAAATCCAAATCCGTCTCGGAATGATGGACACGATGGATTCGCCATAACGGAGATACAGCGTGAAAGGCGCGATGGGAAACATAGGCGGAAAGGTCAAACGCGGCGAAGCCGGCCGCGAAACGCAATGCGTACGAAATAGGCAGGCGGTTCAGCACGCCGAAGGAGCTGGCCTTCGTCGCGAATGCTAAGGCGATGCCGGTGAACTCATAGGCGCAGACTCCGACCAAGCTCGAAACTATAAGGAGGATCGAGTTGCTGATCCACCGTCGCGTTAACGAGCTGCGGAGAACACGAGCGGGCAGAAGCGATTCGGCCAGACCGGTGGCAACGAACGCCAAGGCGAACACATACCACCACATGCGGTCAGCGCGCATTCGCCCGCGTCCAATCCGGGGGATACGCCGAGCTGCTTACTGATTTTTGCCGCGCCGCTTGCGAACCACGGCTATAGCGCCGATCCCGGTCGCCAGCAACAACATACTTGCGGGCTCAGGGACTGTGGACATATACGTCGTCATACCGGCGAATGCGGGGAGCGACAAAGCCAAAGTCACCGCCGAGAGTACCAAAGCGAACTTGAGGGTCTTGTTCACGGCGCAACTCCTATTCGGATTTGGCGGCGGGGAGTCGCCTGGGTGAGGTTTGTATCAATCACAGGAACGATTGTCAAGCGTTGCCGTTGACACACGAACTTTTGGCGCAGGCGGTCGCTTCGTCTGGCGCATCCTGGGACGCTTCGGAGCTTTCTTTGCAGGCTGGGGGCGAAGGGCGGCCGTTACTGATCTCGCGGGCTTTAACACTCGGATTTTCCGCTCGGTCGCAACAACCAAGCAGCCAACCCAATCGCTGACGTGTTCCGTTTGAAACAATTCAAGGATTCTCCTCTCGAGGTCTCGCCGGCTTGGCGATCGCAGGCGCACGAGGAGAACTCCATGGTGCGATCCGGAAGCGAACTTACGCGAATCCGAGAAGTCCATGTCCTGTGTGATCAGGAATCTCGACCCTTTCTGCGCCGCGTCCCAAATCACTATATCCGCGCGGCCCGTAAGGCGCTCCTCATGCACGGTATCTACGTCGTGGCCGAGCGCCACCATTCCGGTTGCGAGCCGAAGAGGAAGATTTTCGTCCAACTTGATTTTCATCGAATGTGCGGGACTTCGGGAACGGGCAGGTCTTCTTCGGCCGAAGCGGCGGCGAACGCGATGGCGGCTTGAACGTCCTCAGCTTTCAGGCTGGGAAAATCGACGAGAATTTCGGCGGCGGAATCGCCGCTTGCCAGGCTCGCGAGGACAGTGCGCAGAGTGACTCGCGTGCCCTTGAACACGGGCTCCCCACTGCAAATTCCTGCATCGCGGACGATTCGCCCGGCGTGGGCTTGGGAGTTATCAATCTCGCCGCTCATTCATAGCCCCTCACACAGAATCGCCATAATATCACCGACAGGAAGCGTTTGGTCCGCATCGTAATTCATTTGCCGCTACGCATTGCATCTGGGCGTGCAGGACAGCAAGTGCCGTGGGATTAGGCGCGGCGGACGGCCATGCCGGTGTGGGCGTCGATGAGCTCGAAAACTTTGGCGTTGGCGCAGACTTCGTAGTAGGCGCGGGCTCCGGCGGGGCCGATGCGGCCGTCGGGAAGCAATTGGCGGACGTGGCCTTTGCGGATGACGATGGGTTCGAGGCCGTCGCCGATGGGGACTTCGCCCCAGAACAGCGTGATGCGCTCGCGTCCCCAGGGGAGGGCGCAATCGATTTCGGCGGGCGTCATGGCGATTTCTTCGCTGAGTTTCAGAAAGCCTTCTTCGTTCAGTTCGATGCCGTTCAGGTTGAAGCGAATCAGGAGTTCGTCGGCTTCTTCTTCGACGGCGCCCTCGAGAACGGTTTGGAACAGGAACAGATTGAATAGCGAGGCCTGGCGCGCGAGAAGACGACGCGCGAGTTTCGAGCAGCTTGACAGGCGATCGGAAAGATTGAGCGCGCGGGAGATCATGATGCGCGAATCGGAATCCACCCAATACGTGGGCGCGGAACCCTGATAGGCGATGCCGACGCCGAGTTCGAGACGCGGGAGTTCCTTTGCAACGGCTTTGTCGTTATAGGCCTGAAGCACGGCAAGGATTTGGCGGGCCAGGCCGCAGGCCTTGGCAACCGGGCGCTGGCTCGCGCGAGTGGCTTCGGTTTCAAAAATAGCGAGCACGAGCGCGTCGCCTTCGACGAACACTTTCGCGGCGCCGTAGCGATCGAGGATGCGCTTGACGGGCTCGTACAAATTGATGCTGAAGAGCGACGCGGGATTCAAGCCGCGCGCGATCAGCTCGGCGGTGATCTTGGTGGAACCGCGGACGTCGGCCTTGATGATGGTGTGCGACACGACTTTGTCTTCGACCGGGCCGACTTCCTGGGGCAAGAGGAACTCGAAGAGGCTGTTGTTCATGCGCGAGATTTCGCGCGTTTTTTCGCTGCGGACCAAGTTGATGCGTTCCATGGCGGCCTGGAGCTTGTCGTAATTCCTGAGGTCGCCGCGCAGGCGCATGAAATCTTCGGCGAAGCGCAGGGCGATGGCGCGGGCTTCGTCGCGCGAAGTTTTGCGGAGTTTTTTCGCAAGGTCTTCGATGCGCGTGACGGAAAACTGGCGCGCGGGAAATTGTTTCAGGATGTCGGCGACGCGCTTCATTTCCTCGCGCGAGACGAGCGCTTTCTTGAGCTGCTGCAAGTGAATCGGCGGGCAGTAATCGTGATAGAGATTCCGCAGCTGATAGCTCGCTAGGATATGAATCAGCAGATCGCGCTGTTCGAGGCGCGCGATCCATTGATCGAGAAGTTTGGCGCGCATTTCGCCGCCGCCGGCGCCGTCGCCGCCGTAAGCGACATCGAAGAGGCGGCGCGCGTTTTCGGATTGGTTCAGGAAATCGCCGAGGCGGTTCTGATACTGCTCGGCGAGGAAATCGCTGCGGCGCTTGGCGGCGTCGATCTGCGGCGCGAGGGCCTCGAGGCGTTCGCGCACGCCGCTGAGGCGCCGCTCGACATCCTGAAGCTCGGTGCGTGAGGCGTCGGGACCCGAGCGCAAGCCCACGCGCGAAAGCAGTCCATCGCCGCCGCCGATGCGGCGCGCGAGTGAAACGCGTTCCTGTTCGAGGCGGGCGACTTCGGCGCGTGTGGAGAGCGCGGCGTCCGTCAGCGCCTGATGCTGCTTGAGCGCCTCGCCCAATTCATCGCCCTGATCGCCGGCAAGAATCGATTCGCGCAGGAAATCGAGCAGCAGCGCGTCAAAAGTTTCCATGCGGTCCTGATCGCGAATGTAATTGCCGAGCAGGACGTAATGATCGAGGAACAAGGCGTCGTCGCGGCCGCCTTCAACGAAAGCGAGACGATTGTTCAGAATGTCGTAGGCGCCGGAATCTTCGCCGCCAAAAAGGGCGCGCCGCGATTTCGAGAGAAGATTTTCATCGATTTCGGTGAGTACCGAATACAGATGCTGGCCGGCCAGACGGAAGGTGTTGCGGCGGCCGGCCTGCAATTCGGCCAGGCGCGCCTTCATCACGTGGGCCTGCTCGCTGCGCTCGAAAAATTCACCGCGGCTGCGAATCCAATTCTTGCCTTCGAGGACGAGATTGGCGAACTGCGTGGCGATTTCCTGAGTGAGAAATTTCACGACGGCCACGCGCGCCAGAACGTCAATCTCGATATTCTTTTCGTATTTCGCGCGGGTGAGCGCAGCTTGCAAAAGTTCGCTGAGCTGCTTTTTCCAGGCGCCGGGTTCGAGCGGGCGGACGGCGCGGCGATCGGTCTGCGCGAGGAACGCGAGCTGCGTGCTTTGGCGGATGAATTCGAGCAGATAGGCGGAGGAAGATTCGATGAAGCGCGGGCTGAGAAAAACGTCGTGGTGAATATTGTCGACACCTACGGCGAGCGAACCGAGAGTGAGCTCGGCGGTGTAGGGTTGGAGGTTGATTCGGGCGGGATTGAGGCCCGCGGTGAGGGAGAAAATTTCGGGCATGAAAGCGCTCGGAAGACCTCAATCGAGGGTAGCAAGCTGAGGAAGGCGGGACAAGGCGGCGGCGCTAAGTCGTTAACAGCGGGGTCGTTAGGGATGGCGCGGCGGAGGGCCGACGGCAAGGCTATGGGGTGCGAACAGTGATGCGGCGGGCGTCGGAACCGAGGTGTTCGAGCGAGATTTCGACGCGCGGCCAGTCGCTGGGGAGACGAAATTTTTCGGACCATTCGACGATAAGGATGGCGGATTCGGTGAGGGCGTCTTCGAGGCCGAGGGATTCGAGATCGTGGAAATTTTCGATGCGGTAGAGATCGGCGTGATAGACCTTGGCGGGCTTGCGGGAAGTGTCCCTGGGCGCGCCGGCGGGCGCGGTGTGGGAAGCACCGTGAAATACGTGGACCAGGGTGAAGGTGGGGCTGGTGACGTCTTCCTCGCGGGCGGCGCCCAGGGCGCTGATGATGCCTTTGGCGAGCGTGGTTTTGCCGGCGCCAAGTTCGCCTGAGAGCAGCACCAGGAGCGGCGGGTTCATTGCGGCGGCCAATTCCCTGCCGCGGGCGATGGTCTCTTCGGCGGATTGAGTGACGTAAACGGATTCGTGCGGATCAGAGGGCACGATCGCGCTCCGCGAGAAGTTGGCGGAACGCGGCGGGCAGCGCATCGAGCAGATCGCTCGCTACGAGCGGAATTTCGCCGACGCGTGACGCCGCGATGTCTCCCGCCAGGCCGTGCAGATAAACGCCGAGTCCAACGACGCGCAACCAATCGTCGACGCCGAATTGCGCCGTGAGGCCCGCCAAAATTCCGGTGAGCGCGTCGCCGGTGCCGGCGGTGGCCATGCCGGGATTGCCGGTTGTATTCACGAAGGCGCGGCCATCGGGCGCGGCGACGATGGTGTGAAAACCTTTAAGGACGACGATGGCGTGCCAGCGGTTCGCGGCTTCGAGCGCGACATCGAGGCGGCGCGATTGAATTTCGGGAATCGTGCGGCCGAGCAGGCGCGCCATTTCGCCGGGATGCGGCGTGAGCGTGAGCGCGGCGGTCTTGCGATCGTTCAGGCGGTCGGCGCAACCGTCGTAGGCGTTAATGCCATCGGCATCGAGAATGATCGGGATGCCGGAGCGCTCGACGACGGTGTGCACGAAATCGCGCGTCTCGGGGTGCGTGGAGAGTCCGGGGCCGATGGCGATTACCGATTTTTTCGCGGCGATCTCGGCGAAGCGGCCGTAATCGAGAGCGTGCAGGCCGATCGAGCCGGCGTCGGTGGAGACGAGCGGCACGGTCATGATCTCAGGCATGCCGGCGGCGACGGTGGACAACGCTTCGGCGGCGGTGGCCACGGTGACCAAACCCGCGCCAGCGCGCAATGCACCCCGCGAAGATAAAATTGCCGCGCCGGATTTGCCGACGGAGCCGGCGACGATTAGTGCGTGGCCGTAGGTGCCCTTGTTTGAATCGCGCGGGCGAACCAACGACAGCGAGCGAAATTCGCCGGGTTCGAGCCAGTGCAATTTCAGATGCGCATCGGAATCGAGCAGTTCGCGCGGCGTGCCGATTTGGCGGACGATGAGGCGTCCGACGCGATCCGCGCGCGGGGAGACCAATTGGCCGATCTTTGGCGCGGTGAACGTGACTGTGCAATCGGCCGCGACGACGGGGCCGCCCAGATCGTCCGCGCCGGAGCCGAGGCCGGAGGGCATGTCGACGGCGAGGACGAGAGGCGCGGGGCCGGCGGCAGATTGTTTCGCGCGCGCGGCGTTTATATCGTCGATCACGCGCGCGAGCAGACCGGTGACGGGACCGCGCAGGCCGGTGCCGAACAGCGCGTCCACGATCACGTCCGCGCCATCGAGCGCGGCGCGCGCGGCGTCCCATTCGGATTCGCTCGAGGCGACTTGCAAATCTCCAAGAGCCTGGCGCCAGCGCTTCAGATTCGCGGCCGCGTCGCCCGAGACGGATTCCGGATCGGCGCAGAGCACGACGAGCGGCGCGAGGCCGCGTTCGCGCAGAACGCGCGCGGCGACGAATCCATCGCCGCCATTATTTCCTTTGCCGCAGAGGATCACGACCTTGCGCGAATCGAGATCGGAGCAGACCTCGCGCAAAGCATCGGCCACAGCGGCGCCGGCGCGATCCATCAGCGTGAGGCTGGGAATTCCGTAGCGCTCGGTGGTGAGCCGATCTGTTTCGCGCATTTGCTCGGCGGTGAGGAGTTTCATGGGATTGTGCGGCGCGGAAACGCCTGCGACCTAATCTCCGCTGGGAGGCAGATGCGGATTGCCCACGCGGCTGTGATGGCGGCCGTAGAAGAAATAGATGATCAGGCCGATTACCAGCCAAACGAACAGGCGCACCCAGTTCGCCGCGGGCAAGGAAAACATCAGCATCAGACAGCACAGGATGCCCAGCACCGGCACCACCGGTCCGAATGGCGCGCGAAACGGGCGATGCACTTCCGGATGCGTGCGGCGCATGATCAGCACGGCGGCGCAGACGATCACGAACGCGAGCAACGTGCCGATATTCACCAGCTCGGCGAGAACGCGCAGCGGAAGAAACGCCGCCATGATGGCGACGCATACGCCGGTCAGGATTGTGGACTTCCACGGCGTGCGGAACTTTTCGTGCACGGCGGCGAAAAACTTGGGCGGCAGCAGGCCGTCGCGGGCCATCGCCAGGAAGATTCGAGCCTGGCTCAGCATCATCACCAGTAACACCGAGGTGATGCCCGCGATGGCGCCCAGCGAAACCAGGAACTGCGCCCACGGCAGGCCGACCTGGCGGAAGGCGTCGGAAACGGGAGCGTCAATATTGATTTTATTGTAAGGAATCATTCCGGTGAGCACGGCGGCCATCGCGATGTACAACACGGTGCAAAGAATCAGGGAGGTCATGATGCCGATGGGCACGTCGCGCGAGGGATTTTTGGCTTCTTCGGCGTGTGTGGAAATCGAATCGAATCCGATGTAAGCGAAGAAAACGATGGCCGCGCCCGCCAGCATGCCCAGCGGCGAGCCGGTGGGGCCGGTTTGTCCGATCAGGGTGTGGCCGAAGAATGCGAAGCCCGCCATGCCGAACGGAGCGAAGGGTTTCCAATTGGCGGTGTTGACGTAACGCGCGCCGACGCCGATGACGAGAAAGACGATCGCGAGTTTCAGAATCACGATGCCGGCGTTGAACGACGCGCTTTCGCGGATGCCCTTGACCAAAATCATCGTGATCAGCAGGGCGATGACGACGGCCGGGAAGTCGAACCAGGCGCCGGTGAGCATGAGCTTTCCGCTGACCGGGTCGTAATCAAATGGCGCGCTCGCATAATGCTGCGGCACGTGCAATTTGAAAAAGGTAATGAAGTCCTGAAAATAATGCGACCAGCCGTGGGCAACGGTGGACGAGGCGACGGCGTATTCCAGAATCAGATCCCAGCCGATGATCCACGCGAATAATTCGCCGAGCGTGGCGTAGGCGTAGGTATACGCCGATCCGGCCACCGGCACCATCGAGGCGAATTCGGCGTAGCACAGCGCCGCGAAAACGCACGTAATCCCGGCGACGACAAACGAAAGCATCAGCGCGGGCCCGGTGCAATCGTGCGCGGCGACTCCCACGAGGACAAAAATTCCTGTGCCGATGATCGCGCCGACGCAGAGACTCGTGAGCTGGACGGGGCCGAGCACGCGCTTCAGGCGGCTGTGATCGCGCAGCTCTGCCATCAGCGTTTCGTGCGATTTCGTGGCGAAGAGTTGGTTTGCCATGTTCCCTTCCGCGCGCAATGCGCCGAGCGGCCCGCGAGCGGCGAGCGGCGATTTACTCCGGCATCGGCGCTGCCGATCGCCCGCGCCAAATCCAGTATACCGGCGCGCCGCACACAACGATCACAAGTCCGGGCCAGGCTGTCTGCGTGTTATACAACAGCAGCGCCATCAGGATGACGCACGCCGCACAGATATATAGCGCGGGAATCACGGGGTAGCCGAACGCGCGGTAGGGGCGCTCGGCATCGGGCTTGAGGCGGCGCAGTCGGAAAAGGCCGGCAATCGTGAGCACGTAGAAGATCAGCACGGCGAAGACCACGTAGTCGAGCAGATCGCTGTATAAATTTCCGTACGTGACCGCACCGGCTGCGTCTACGTGGCGCGTACGCAACAGTACGAGAATCGCGGCCCACAATCCTTGCAGGCGCAAACCCGTGGCGGGAACGTGCTTGCTATTCAGGCGTCCGATGCCGCGGAAGAAAAGGCCATCGCGCGCCATGGCGTAATAAACGCGCGAGCCGGCCAGAATCAAGCCATTGGCGCAGCCGAACGTTGAAATCATGATGCCGAGCGCCATGATGCCGGCTCCGGCGGAGCCGAATATCACGCCGAGGGTCGCTGTGGCCACGCGATCGTCGGGCGCGGTTTGAATCTGAGCGAGCGGCAGCGTCACGAGATACGCGAGATTGACCAGCAGATACAGCGAAATCACGATGATCGTGCCGAGCGCGAGCGACAGCGGAACATCGCGCCGCGGATTTTTCACTTCGCCGGCGGTGAAGGTGATGTTGTTCCAGGCGTCAGCGGAGAACAGCGAGCCAACTTGCGCGACGCCGAAGACGACCACCAGAGCGAGCAATCCGCCGGTTGCCGAGACGGACGGAATATAGCGCGCCAGAAACGACGCGCCGGGTGGAATTGTTTGCGGGTCGTGCAGCGCCCAGAGCGAAGAAAAGTTCGCGTGCACGGCGGCGGCGTTGCGGCCCCAGAGGATGCCGAGCAGAATCAGGCCGAGCACGGCGAGCGTCTTTGCGGATGTGAAAACGTTCTGGATGATTTTGCCGAGGCTGATGCCCCGCGTATTGACCCAGGTGAGCAGCACGATGAGCGCGACGCCGACGAACTGTTGCCGCGACAGGCTGATGGCATATTTCGCCGAGAGCTGGAGCGGCGGAACAATCCACGCCGCGGGAGAAATGGACGGCGCGAGCACGCCGAGATACCGCGCAAAGCCGACGGCGACCGCCGCGATCGTGCCCGTTTGAATCACCAGAAAAACCGTCCAGCCGTAGAGAAAACCCCACAGTGGCGAATAGCTTTCGCGCAGATAGACGTATTGGCCGCCGGCCTTGGGCATCATAGCCGCGAGTTCGCCATACGACAGCGCGGCGGCGATCGTAAGTGCGCCGGTGATGACCCAGGTGAGCAGCAGTCCGCCGACCGAGCCGGTCAGGCGCGAGATATCGGCCGAGACGATAAAGATTCCCGAGCCAATCATCGAGCCGACGACCAGCATCGTGGAATCGAACAGGCCGAGGCTGCGGACGAAGCCGGGCGAGGAATTCGTTTGGCTCATCGTGGCGCACCGATTGCTTCGGCCGCAATCGCCAAATATTCTGCCGCGCGAGCGCCGGGATTCGCGGCGCGAAGCAGGTCGCTCGCGATGGCGGCGGAATCCGCGCCCGCGCCATACACATCATGCGCGCGCGCGAGCGTGATGCCGCCGATCGCCACGAGCGGTTTGCGCGTCAGCGCGCGCGCGGCTCGCAGGCCATCGAGGCCCACGAGCGCATCGGGCTTCGATTTCGTCGTCGTGGGGAATATCGGGCCGAAGGCGACGTAATCGGCGGACGTCGCGTCCGCGGCGCGCACCTGATCGAGCGTGTGCGTCGAAACGCCGATCCACATCGGCGCGGCGCAGATCGCGCGCGCGTCATCGACGGCGAGATCCTGCTGGCCGACGTGCACGCCGCCGGCGCCGGCGAGAAGCGCGACGTCCGCGCGGTCGTTCACGATCAATCGCACGCGCGCTGAATCCAAGGAGCGCGAAAGCTCCGCCGAGATTTTGAGTTGCGCGCGTGAATCGGCTTGCTTTGCGCGGACTTGCATCAGCCGGCAGCCGGATTCCGCGAGCGCCGCGGCAATCGCAACCCAGCGCGCAAGATCATCGACCGGAACGATCGAGTCATCCAGAATGGCGTAGAGCGAGGGAAACACGGGCGCCCCTAGCGGTGCGCGGCGGAAACGGCCGCAAAGCGGTCCATGAAGTGGGTGTCGAGGCGGCCGGCTTCAAAATCCGGCTCGGCCAGGATGCGGCGGTGAAGCGGGATTGAAGTCTTGATTCCCTCGATCACAAACATTTCGAGCGCGCGGCGCATACGCGCGATGGCTTCGCCGCGATCGCGGCCGCGCACGATGAGTTTGGCGACCAGCGAATCGTAGTAGGGCGGAATCACGGCGTCGGCGTACACGGCAGTGTCCACACGAATGCCGGTGCCGCCGGGCTGCTGAAACACGGTGATGCGCCCGGGCGACGGCGCGAACGTGTCTGGATCCTCGGCGTTCACGCGGCATTCGATGCTGTGGCCGCGCGCTTCGAGTTTGCCGACAACATTTTCGAGGTGCTCGCCATTCGCCACGCGCACTTGCGATTTGATCAGATCGACGTTGGTGACCATTTCCGTGACCGGATGCTCGACCTGAATGCGCGCGTTCATTTCGATGAAGTAGAACGAGCCGTCTTCGTCCATCAGAAATTCCACAGTGCCCGCTCCGGCGTAACCGATGCGCTCAAGCGCGCGGACCACGCGGCCGCCCAGCTCTTCGCGCCGCGCGGCATCCATTGCCGGCGACGGCGATTCCTCGATCAGCTTCTGGTGGCGCCGCTGGATGCTGCATTCGCGCTCACCCAGATGCATCACGCGGCCGTGGCGATCTCCCATCACCTGAAATTCGATGTGCCGCGGGCGCTCGATGAATCTTTCGAGGTAAACGTCCGGCACGCCAAAAGCCTGCTGCGCTTCGGCGCGCGCCGTGGCGAAGTGCGCCGGCAATTCTTCCTTGGCGCGCACCACGCGCATGCCGCGTCCGCCGCCGCCGGCCGAAGCTTTGATGATTACGGGATAGCCGATGCGTTCGGCATCGGCCAGCGCCGCGGCCTCGTCGGCCAGAATTCCGTCCGAGCCCGGCACGATAGGCAAACCCGCCGCGGACATTTCGCGCCGCGCCTGCTCCTTTTCGCCCATCAGCCGCAGGATGTCCGGCGAGGGACCGATGAAAGCGATGTGCGAAGCCTCGCAGACTTCGGCGAAATTGGCGTTCTCGGAAAGAAAGCCGTAGCCGGGATGAATCGCGTCGACGTTGGTGATCTCCGCCGCGCTGATGACGTGCGGAATATTCAGATAACTCTCTGAAGAGCGCGGCGGCCCGATGCATACGGCCTCGTCGGCAAAGCGCACGTGCAGCGAATTGCGGTCCGCCTCGGAATACACCGCGACGGTCTTGATCCCCAGCTCTTTGCAGGCGCAGATCACCCGCAAAGCAATTTCACCCCGATTGGCGATAAGAATTTTGCGGAACATTCTTGGTGCGGGGGCTAAAGCCCCCTCTCTAAAAGAGCGCTTTACGCCGGGGCTAAAGCCCCGGCCTCCTAAAGAAAAACCGGGCGCCGACCAACGCCAGGTGGCTGTGCCGGGCGTTCATCGCTGCGCCGGGCATTCGCCTCTGCTTCGGGCCTTCGTTCGCGCTACGATCCCTGACCACTTCTTTACTTCTTTGCCGCGGAGCGCACGGAAAACAGCGGCTCCCCGTATTCCACCGGCTGACCGTTCTCGACGAACACGCGAACCACCTCGCCGCCCACGTCCGCCTCGATCTCGTTCATCAATTTCATGGCTTCGATGATGCATACAACTTGGCCGACGGCAACGCTCTCGCCGGCCTTCACGAAAGGGTCGGCGTCCGGGCTGGGCGATGCGTAATAGGTTCCGACGATCGGAGACTTGATGACGTGCAAATCCGGGTCTTCCACAGCAGCGGGAGGATCGGGCTGCCGCTGAGTTTCCCTGCGGCGATCCGCAGCGGACGGCTCAGCCCACGGCGCGGCTGAATTGGGCGACGGCTCGCGAGGCACCACGATCTCCGGCCGCGCGGGCAGCGCGCGCGGCGCCGCGGAGTTCGAATCCTGAAATCCTTTTTTCAGGCGAATGCGCAGATCGCCGTGCGCGTATTCAAATTCTTCGAGGCCGTTTTGCGACATGAAGGAAAGCAATTGCTCGAGTTGCCGGAGGTCCACGCCGGGCACGGCGAGCGACTCGCCGCCGGATAGATTCTTGCCCGCCTTCTCGCGCGGCGATGACTTCTTGGGGTTTTTCCGTTTCATCTGGCGTCAGATTTCAAGCAGGTCCCGGCCTAGAGTGGTGAGCAGCTCCGAGCCACTCGGCGTGACCCAGGCGTCGTCTTCAATGCGGATGCCGCCGACTCCTTCGACGTAAACACCCGGCTCGATGGTCACAACGGAACCAACCTCGATCCGGGTCCCCTGCCCTCGCCCCAGCCGCGGCGCCTCATGAATCTCAAGACCGAGTCCGTGACCGGTGCTGTGAACGAAATATCGCCCCAGCTTGTACCGCTCGAATACCCGCCGAGCCGCCCGGTCCACATCCTGGGCCGGAGCCCCGGGCCGCAGGGCGTCACATGCCGCAGCGTGGGCTTCCTGCACCGCGCGATACCACCGTTTCACGCGCGCGGGGGCGCGTCCCACAAAGACCGTCCGCGTCAAATCGCTGCAATAGCGGCGCAGTATAGCACCCAGGTCCAGCACGACCAACTCATTTTTGCCGATGCGCCGGTCGGTTGGCCGCGCGTGAGGCAGCGCCGAACGAGCGCCGGCGGCCACGATCGCGTCAAAGGATTCGCCCGTAGCTCCTTTGCGTCGAATACGATAGCCGATCTCCGCCGCCAGGTCCAATTCCCGCACGCCCGGACGAACTAGGCCGATCACTTCAGCCATCACGTCGCATGCGAGCTTTCCGGCGTTCCGGATGGCGGCAACCTCGGCGGTACTTTTGACCGCCCTTAGGGACTCGACAATGCCCTCTTCTGCCTTCCAGCGCACCTTCACGCCGGCCGCCCTACGCAGCGCTTGCCAGGTCGATAGCGTGAGTTGGGAGGGAGAATACGCCACGGCAGGTTTCGTTCGCGCCAAATGCGCTCCCACGGTCGCTGCGAGCGAGCCGCGCTGCAATACGAGCTTGGCTCCGGGAGCTTCTTCGCCGGCCTGCACGGTGAAGCGGCCGTCGGTGAACAGCGTAGTTCGCCGCTCTTCGACAAGCAGGTAGCCAGAGTCGCCTGTGAATCCGGAGAGGTAGAGAACGTTGGGAAGATGCGTGACCAATAGCGCTTCGGCGCGCTTCGCTCGCAGCGCCGCGCGCACCTGTTCGATTCTCTTCGCGTAGAAAGGGGCGTCCATAATCCAATCGGGTTTCAGGTAACGCCCGCGCACGGGACAATAAAAAAGGGGGAGACTCGCGCCTCCCCCGGTTCAGAATTCGCTGCCTGGTTTCCCGACTAGTCGGGCAAAATCCGGGGCGTGACGAAGAATAGCAGTTCTTGTGAAGTGACGCTGACCGAAGTTTCCTTGAACAGATGACCGATCAACGGAATGCTGCCGATCACCGGCACTTGGTTGACGTTGTTCTGCTGGCTCGAGACGATCACGCCGCCGACGACGACCGTGCCGCCGTCGCGGATCAGCACCTTGGTGGTGGCCGCCTGCGTATCGAGCGCGGGGATGCCCTGAATTCGCGGTATGCCGTTGACGACCTGCGTATTCTCGACGTCCACATCGAGGAACACTGTGCCGTCAGCCGTGATTTGCGGAGTGACTTCGAGTTTCAGCACCGCGTCCACGTATTGCACGGAAACCGTGTCGTTGATGGTGGTCTGAATCGGAATCTCTTCGCCCTGCTTCACGGTCAGCTTTTCGTTGTTCTGCGTGACGCCTTCAGGCTCGGAGAGCAGCTTGCCGACGCCCTTGTTCTCCATCGCGGTGATGATCTCGTCCAGCGCGTAGTTGGCGGCCGTGCGTGAGAAGACGAAGCCGGAGGTCGGAGCAACCGCCGGGAAATTTGAGAGCAGCGGCAACTGTTCCGTGGTTCCGACGGCGGTGATCGGAAGAGTCGAACCGGTCGGGTGAACGATGGGGCTGGCGGTGCCCGAGGCGCCGCCGAAGACATCCGATCCGTTCGGGCCGGCGAAGATGCCGAGGCCAATCTGGCTGCCGATGTCGCGTGCGAAGGCGCGCGAGGCTTCGACGACGCGGGCTTCAATTTCAACCTGCTGCGATTTGCGGTCCAGCTGGCGAATGAGGTCGTCAATGCCAGGCAACACACTCGGAACGTCGCGAATGATCAGGCTGTTCGAGCGATCGTCGGCGATGATGTCTCCGCGCGGCGAAAGGAATCGCTTCAGCGTGGTGACCATCAACGCTGCTTTGGCGTAGCTCAAAACGCGAGTTACGGTGATCAAATCCACCGCCGCGGACTGCGCGTTGATCAGCGAGCGCTTGGTTTCCGCTTCCTTGCGAATCGTATCCTGCGTGGCGATGCGCAGCACGTTGCCGTCGATTTGGCTCGCCAAATCGTTGTTTTGCAGCACGATGTCCAAAGCCTGATCCCACGGCACTTCGTCCAGCACCAACGTAACCGTGCCCTGCACGGCCGGGTCCACGACGATGTTCAGTCCGCTGATCTCGTGAATCAGGCGGAAGAAATCCTTCAGGTCGACATCCTTCAGGTTCACCGAAATCGGCTCGCCCGTGTATTTTTTCGTTCCCGAATCCGAGGACGCTGTTGCCGTCGCTTGTGCCGATGTTTCCACAACCGGTTGCGGCGTTGCTTCCACTACGGCAAAATTTCTGGCTTCCTGTGGCGTGGAAGATTGCGTTTGTGCCGATTGCGGGGCCGGTTGCTGCGCAGGAGCCGGAGGTGCATCGGTAGGCGCGGCAAGCGCCGAATTCTCAGTGGTAAGCCACGCCGGCAGCGACATTTGCGGAATGCCCGTCAAGGCAGCGGGAACAACCGCCGTGCCGGTTGTTGCGGCGGGAGCGGCTTCCGCGGAGAACGTGATCGTCACGCCGGACGCGTCCGACTGCACGCGATCCGCGGCGAAGTGCTCAAGATCGATCACCAGCCGAACATCGTCCGCATCGGACTGGCCCAGCCGAATACCACGCACCGGATCGAAAGTGCTCGCCACTGGATGGTTCGAGGTTTCAAGACGCGCGTTCGAAAAATCCAGCACGACCCTCGGAGGATTCGCGAGGCGCATCTGGTGGAATGTCAGCGTCGAGCCGGCCTCCACTCGCACGGTAGTCTCGTGGCCCGATTGCGCGATGCGAACGGCGGAGATGGCGGCCGAGGCCGCTGCGGGCACACTGACGCTGCTCGCTGGCGGCGCGCCCGTTCCGGCCCACACCGTCGCCAAGGCGGCGCTCGAAAGAATTGTCAGGCAGGCGAGCCGGGAACCCGGCCAGTGGATCTTCATTGCGAGTCTCCTGTACCGCTGGGATTCAGTCGTTTCGTGACTTCGCGATCGACGGGTTTACCGAATGCGTCGGCCCCGGTTTGGTGGAACGAGACGCCGTCGAGCACGATGTGCGTCACCGAGCCGTCATATAGCTTGTCGCCTTCGCGCAGGAAGTAAACGCGATCTTGCGGATTCTCCACGATGGCAATCATTCCGTTGGGGCCTTGCACGATTCCATTGACGCGCAGCGTATCCACCATCAATCCGGCCTTGCCGGGCGGCAAATTTTCCGGGCGGTTGGATGCGCCCTGGTCCGCCGTCAGCAGCGGCGTGAACGGATCGCGGCGGCCTGTCAATGCGACGGTGGTCGATGCGGCGGCGGTCGCCGACGCGGCGGCCGATGGCTTGGCGGATGGCTTGTGCGACATTTTTGGTTTGGCCGCGGCGTGCTGCCCCGCGGACGCCGATGAGCCGCCGGACGAGGACTGCGCCGCGTCCGTCGATGCGGATGGCGAAGACGTTTGCGCCTGATTCAACTGGTTGCGGACCTGCCCCGGCATCGCGGGAGATTCCTGCGCGCGAGCCTGCAGAGCGACCAAGCCGGCCAGCATCGCAATCGCGGCCAGCGAGCGGAAACGCCGAACTTGAATTGGCAATCGCATTGTCAAATCAATCGCCCTTTCCCTGCGGACCGGCCGATGGCGCGGCCGCCGAATCGTCGGGCTTGCTGAAGAATGTGGTTACGGTGCACGTGCCGCTTACGCTCGTGCCCGGACGCACCGGATAGCCGTTGCCGTTCTTCGCGTTCACCGCGCCGAACGTCAAATCTCCCACGTTGATGATGCGAGAGAGGCGGCTCAAGCGCGCGAAGAAGTCCTCGATGGCGTAGTACGGTCCGTCCACCTGAATCTCAAACGGCATCTCGAAATGATATTCGTGCGGGATGATCGCGTCGGCTGTCAGGCGGCGAATCTGCACGCCGGAAGCCGATGCCGCGCCCTGCAGGAGCCGGATGAAGTCATCGACCTGCTTGTCCTGCGGCACGATCGCCTGCAGCGTTTCCAGCTGCTTTTGCAGCGCGACCATTTCCTGGTTGAATTCGGTGTATTGCCGCTCGTAAACCTCGAGCCCCTGCACCTCTTGCTTCAACTGCGTGTCCTGATCGGTCAGCTGCGCCACTTGTGTTCGCGCCGTCGCCACCGGAGAAATCGGCAGATAGATTCCGGCCACGATCACGACCACGGCGAGCGCCACAAAAATCAGCGCCTGGATGTACCAAGGAAATTCGCGGAACGATATCGCCATCGCGTCCCCCTACCCCTTCCCCGCGGCGGGCCCGCCCGGGGCCGGCGCCGGAGTAGAAGCCGCTGCGGGAGCCGCGACAGTTCGTGCCTGCGGCAGAGCGAATTGAGCCGTCAGTTCAAAAATGAACGTCTGCACGGCCTTCTCGCCCGGATCCTGATGCGACTCCTTGATTTCGATCTGATCGAAATAGCCCGAGCGCTTCAGCTCGGTTATGAAATTGGCCACGGCGTTGATCGAGGCCGCTTCGCCCTCGATGCTCAGCGAATCGCCTTTGCGCGATACCGACGTCAGCCACAACGTGTCGGTGCGCACCACGGTGTTCGCCAGCGCGTCCATCAACTCCTGGCCGCCGGTGCGGTTGCGCTGCAACTGCTCGATCACGTCGATGCGCTGCTGCAGGACGTCTTTCTCGCGCTGGAACGCCTCCACCTGCGTCTTCAGGTTCTCAAGGCGCGCTTTTTCGCCCTGCTGCTTTTCGATGTCGGCCTGCAGCGTGTGCACCTGGCCGGTGAGCTGCGAGTAGTAATACCAGAGCACTCCGAACGAGATCAGCAGCGCTGCCGCCAGCAAGATCACTTGAAGTGTGGATTCAAGCGGCACCGTCTGGCGCGCCGCTTTGGGACGAACCCTGCCGAGTAAATTGATGCGGATCATGGTTGGTCGAAGCTCCTCAGCGCCAGACCCACGGCAATCGCCAGGCGGGGCGCCAGCTCGCGAATCTGATCCTCGTTGTGCCGCCCGGGATTGATGACGATCTTGCGGAACGGATAAAGCTCTTCCACCGGCATCGCAAACTCTTCGCGCAGCAATTCCACCAGGCCCGGCACGCGCGCCGTGCCGCCGGCCACGCAAATCTTCTGGATGTTCTCGCCGCTGGCCGTGGCGCGGAAGAAATCGAACGTCTTCTGAATTTCGAGCAGCAGAATGTCCGAAACCGAGCGCAGTATCTGCGCTTTGTGTTCGTCGGCCACGCCTGCAATCGATTCGCCCTTCTTCAGGCGCTCGGCGTCCTCAAAGCTCAGGTCCAGTTCCTTCTGCAGCGCGTCGGTGTATTGATTGCCGCCCACGGAAACGTCGCGCGTGAACAGCGGTATCCCGCCGCGAATGATGTTGATGTTCATCACGCTCGCGCCGATGTTCAGCAGCGCGATCGTCTGCCCGGGGTCTGGATCGTAGTTGATCTCAAAGCAGTTCTGCAGCGCGAAGGCGTCGATATCCACCACCGTCGGATTTTTGCCCGCCTGCGCCAGCACGTTCGTGTGATTCAGAATTTTGTCTTTCTTCACGGCCACCAGCAGCACGTCCATCTGCGAATCCACCGATTCCAGAAGCTGGTAATCGAGGTTTACGTCGGCAATGTCGAACGGAATGTGCTGGCTGGCTTCGCTCTGGATGCGGTCGAAAAGCTCTTCTTCCGTCATCTGCGGCAGCGTCACCCGCTTCACAATCACCGAGTGCCCCGATACCGACGTGGCCACATTCTTCGTCTTGGTCTTCTGCGCGTCGAACACGCCGCTGATCGCGCCGGCCACAAGCGGCGCGTCCATGATGGCGCCGTCCACGACGGTGTCCTGCGCCAGGGGTTCCAAGCCGAAACTGACCAGCTCGTAGCCCTGCTTGGTCTCGCGCAACTCCACCGATTTCACGGAGCTGGAACCGATGTCCAGGCCAACCACCGCAACCTGCTTGGGCTTTCCAAACATTTCGTGACCCTTTCGGCTTTCTCGCGCCCGCTGATCCGGGCCGCGCCTACCGCACCGCTTGCCCGGCCACTTCGATTCGCGCCGAAAACCCTCGTCTCACTTCTAAACGAGGGTCCTAGTACCTGTCGGCGAGTTTGTGGTCCTGTGCTGGAAGTGTCAAACAAAACAAAACCGGTTGTTGTCTTAAGATTACGTAGGCTGCACACCCGTCCAGCGGTGGCCAGCCGGACAGTCAAGGCGCCGTGGGTGTTGGGGAAACGCTGTACTGAGGCCCTGAAGTGCCTGTTTTGAGTGACGGAATCGCTGTACCGTGCGGAGTGCTTTTAGCGCGTCAACCCGAGCTTGCTCCATAGGGCATCCACGCGGGCGCGGGTCTTGTCATCCATCTTGATTTCGTCGGGCCAGGGTCGCAGGAAACCCTCGCTGGCCCATTTGCGCGTGGCGTCGATTCCCATTTTCGATCCGAAGTCCTGAATCCGCGATGCGTGATCGAGCGTATCGGCCGGTCCCAAATTGAATTGAACGTCGCGCTCGGGATCGATCGCGCAAAGCGCCTTCCACACCACTTCGCTCGAGTCCTGCACGTTCACGTCGTGATCCACGACAACAATCACCTTCGTGAACATCGCCTGGCCCAGCGACCAGATCGCGTTCATAATTTTTCGCGCGTGGCCCGGATACGATTTGCGGATCGATACGATCATTAAGTTGTGAAAAATGCCCTCGGCCGGCATGGCCACGTCCGCGATCTCCGGATACTGCATCTTCATCACCGGAAGGAATACGCGCTCCACAACATGTCCCATGAAAAAATCTTCCTGCGGCGGAGGCCCGACGACGGTCGTCATATATATAGGATCGCGGCGGTGGGTAACGCAGGTTACGTGAAACACAGGATACTCGCCTTCAAGCGAATAAAAGCCCGTGTGATCGCCGAACGGCCCCTCGGTACGCAGCTCGCCCAGTTCGACGTATCCTTCGAGCACGATCTCGGCGTTGGCCGGCACTTCGAGCGCGCACGTCTCGCACGCCACCATCTCCACCGGTTCGCGCCGCAAGAATCCCGCGAACATCATCTCGTCGAGATCGGGCGGCACAGGCAATATTCCCGCGAGGCATGTCGCCGGGTCGGAGCCAATCGCCACGGCCACATCGATCCGCCCCAGCGGATCGGCCGCCCGCGCGCGCCTGAAATGTTCCGCGCCATGCTTCTGCGTCTGCCAATGCATTCCTGTCGAGCGCTCGTCGAACACCTGCATGCGGTACACGCCGACGTTGCGCTTGCCCGTCTCCGGATTCTTCGTGATCACCAACGGCCAGGTGATGAACCGTCCCGCGTCCTTCGGCCAGCATTGCAAGATCGGAAATTCCGAGAGCGAAAATCCCTCGCGCCGGATCACTTCCTTGCACGGCCCCGAGCGCACCGTCTTCGGGAAAAACGATCCCAGCTCCGCCAGCTTCGGCAGCATTTTTATTTTCTCGAACATTCCCTGCGGCGATTGAAAATCGATGAACGATCTAATTCTGTCGGCGACTTCTTCCATGCGCTCGACTTCCAGCGCCATATTCATCCGCCGTTCGCTCGCGAGCAAATTAATCGCCAGCGGCACGCGCGATCCCTTCGGATGCTCAAACAGCAGCGCCGGGCCGCCCGCGCGCAGCACGCGCTGCGCCACCTCGGTGATCTCCAGCACCGGATCTACTTCCGCGGAAATCCGCCGCAGCTCCCCTTCCTTCTCCAGCCGCGCAATGAATTCCCGCAAATCGCGATACGCCAACTCATCCTCCCGGTCGTTCTGTCGCTCCGTCCTCGTAGGGGCGCGGCTTGTCTCCGCCCGCGTTTATGACGACGCCACGAAACGAAAGCACTTTAACACGAACATCTCTCGAGAGTCCGCCGAGGGGGCGGAGGCGTACGGCCCGGGGCAAAGGAAAATGCATCGAACCTATGGGACACAACACTGGGCTTGAGGGGGGATACCGTTGACCGTTTTATAGCAATTATGCGATAATCCACTCGACCGGGCAGGCTCGGAATTGGGCGGCGAATTCACGATTGAGTATGTAGAGCTCCCGAACGGGCGGATACCCGCGCGAGAGTTCCTGGATGCGCTGGATGACAAAGCCGCCGCTCGCATAGACGCCTTTATCGACCGCCCGCGCGTCGATGGCAATCGAATGCGGGGAAAGTTCGTCAAGAAGCTCACGGATGACATATTCGAGCTACGGGTTAAGCAATTCGACCGGATTTTCCGTGTTCTCTTTTTTTTCCATCCAGGAATGTTGATCGTGATTACTTCTGGATTTCAAAAGAAAACGGAACAGACTCCGGCGGGCGAGATCGCGAAGGCGGAGCAACTGAGAAAGCTCCGGTTGAAGTATCGCAACCATTACGCGGGATCGCAGAAGGAAAGAGAAAACATTTTGAAGGAGTTGGGCCAATGAAGCAAACCATCAAACGCGATACACACCGCGAATTTGTCGGGCGACGCGCACGCAAGAGCGAAACGTACCGCAAGACATTCGCGCGCAGCCTGCACCAGATTGATCTGGCTCTTCTCGTGCGTGAGATGCGGGAGGATGCGGGATTGACCCAAACCGACCTCGCGAAGAAGGTTGGCACGACACAGTCCGCCATTGCTCGCTTGGAAGATGCCGAATATACCGGGCACTCGCTCGCAATGCTGGAGCGCATCGCGGCCGTTTGTGGCGTGGCCCTAAGGCTCCACGCGGAAAAGAAGCCTAATTTCGACCGTCAAGTAGCGTTGGCATAAACGGCGGAGGTTGTGTGTACCGTCTGGCCGGACGCAACAGGTCGGGTCCGACTTGTCTCCAAATGCCGCTAGAACCAAAACGAGCATTTGCCGCGCGTCAACGCTAGAATACCCTCCGGGAGCATCAAATATCCCGTGACCGAGAATCAGCCACCGCCGCGATCATCATCGGGCCCGGAAGCACCCGGCGCAAAAACCGTCCCAGGCAAATCCACCGCGCAGCTCGATCCTTTTCAAGCGGAAATGGAATCGCTGATTCGCGGCGAATCCGGCGATCCGCATCATATTCTGGGCCCGCACTACGCCGGCGATCCGGCCAAGCGCCAGGTGGTGGTTCGCGCATTCATTCCGCGCTCGAGCCGTGTCTCCTTAATTCTTGACGCCGCTCCCGACGCGCCAATCCCGGCCGAGCGCATTCATCCTGCCGGAATCTACGCCGCCACGCTCCCCGGCGAACGCGAATTGCCGCTCGCGCCACTTTCCTATCGCTGGCAAGTCCGCGAGCAAGGTTTCCCCGACCGCGAATTCCGCGATCCTTACGCTTTCGCTCCGCTGCTTACGGATTTCGATCTGCATCTTTTCAGCGAAGGCACGCACACCGAAGCTTACGAGAAACTTGGCGCGCACATCGTCGAAGTCCAGGGCGTCACCGGCGTCTCCTTCGGCGTGTGGGCGCCCAACGCGCAGCGCGTCAGTATCGTCGGCGATTTCAATCAATGGGACGGCCGCACGCATCCGATGCGCAGCCGCGGCTCAACGGGCCTCTGGGAACTCTTCGTCCCCGGTCTGGGCGAAGGCGCGATCTACAAATATGAAATCCGCACGCGCCAAGGCGGCCTGCCATTCCTCAAGGCCGATCCTTACGGCTTCCGCGCCGAACTTCGCCCGCGCACGGGCTCGATCGTGGCGCGCCTCGACAAGCACAAATGGAACGATGCCGCATGGATCACCGAGCGCGCCAAACACAACTGGCTCGCCTCGCCCATCACGATCTACGAATTGCATCTCGGCTCCTGGCGCCGCAACGCCGAGCAGGGAAATCGCTGGCTCACCTACAGCGAGACCGCGGATCAGCTGATCCCCTACTTGCAAAAAATGGGCTTTACGCACATCGAACTCATGCCCGTGATGGAGCATCCCTTCGACGGCTCCTGGGGCTATCAAACCGTCGGCTACTTCGCGCCCACCAGCCGCTACGGCACGCCCGACGACTTCATGCGATTCGTCGATCGCCTGCATCAAGCCGGCATCGGCGTGCTCCTCGATTGGACGCCGGCGCATTTTCCGCGCGACGCTCACGGCCTGGCCGAATTCGATGGCACGCATCTTTACGAGCACGCCGATCCGCGTCAGGGCACGCAGCCCGATTGGGGCACGCTGGTTTTCAATTACGGCCGCACCGAAGTGCAGAATTTCCTGATCGCCAACGCGCTTTTCTGGATGGACAAATATCACATTGACGGTCTGCGCGTGGACGCCGTCGCCTCCATGCTCTATCTCGATTATTCGCGCCGGCCCGGCGAGTGGGTCCCCAACGAATTCGGCGGCCGCGAAAATCTCGGCGCCATCGCGCTACTGAAGCGCTTGAGCGAAGTCGTGCACAGCCGCTTCCCCGGCACGCTCAGCATCGCCGAAGAATCCACAGCGTGGCCCGCCGTCTCGCGCCCCACCTATCTCGGCGGCCTGGGCTTCGACCTCAAATGGAACATGGGCTGGATGAACGACACGCTGAAATATTTCGCGCTCGATCCGATCTACCGCAAGTTCCAGCACAATCGCATGACGTTCTCCATGCTCTACGCCTTCACCGAAAACTTCGTGCTCCCGCTTTCGCACGACGAAGTCGTCCACGGCAAATCTTCCCTGCTCCACAAAATGCCCGGCGACTCCTGGCAGCAGTTCGCCAATCTCCGCCTGCTCTTCGGCTACATGTACGCGCATCCCGGCAAAAAATTGCTTTTCATGGGCGGGGAATTCGGCCAGCGCGAGGAATGGAATCACGATACCAGCCTCGATTGGAATCTTCTCGATTTCCCGCCGCATCATCAGGGCACGCAGCGCCTTGTCGCCGATCTAAACGCCCTGTGCCGCCGCGAGCCCGCGCTGCACGAAATCGATTTCGAGTGGCAAGGATTCGAGTGGCTCGATTGCACCGACGCCGAAGACAGCGTGCTGAGCTTCGTCCGTCGCGCCCGCGATCCGCACAACATCCTGATCGTCGTCGCCAATTTCACCCCCGTGATCCGCGAAAATTATCGCGTCGGCGTTCCCGAGCCCGGCCTCTACCGCGAAATCCTCAATACCGACTCCGCCGCCTACGGTGGCAGTAACGTCGGGAATCTCGGCGGCGCCCAGTCCGAGCCGCTGCCGTGGTCCAACTTGCCGCACTCCCTGAATCTCCGCCTCCCTCCACTCGCTGTCACCATCTTCAAACTCGATCGCGGCTAAAATTCGCCCGCGAACACCGTGCATCCGCACCCGCAAAAGTAGTAGTATCGCGCGCGCAATCCACCGCCCTAGGGGCGAAAACTTTCTAGCGCGAATCGAAGCGCCACTTCCGAGGCAACGCGAATGAAAACCGCTCTCGCCATCGTCATCCTCGCAATCGCAGCACCGGCCATTGCAAACGCCCAGGCGACGATTCCGCCGCCCACTGGCCCGCAAGCCAGCGCTGCCGGACCGCAAGCCGGCGACGGGTGCGGTTCGCCCAAGGAAGATTGGGACGTCACGACCGACGATAAAAACCACCCCACCGCCGCACCCGAGGCCGCCAAAGCCCACCTCTATTTCATTCAGGACGATTCTCAATACATCCCGCACCCTCGCCCTACCACGCGCTTCGGCGTCGACGGCCAATGGGCCGGCGCGACACACAGCGATTCCTATTTCTTCGCCTCCGTTGATCCCGGCGAACATCGGGTCTGCATCCGCTGGCAAGGCGAGGCCGGCGCCGGCGGCGAGCGCAAGGAAACCTCACTCGATTTCACAGCTGAACCCGGTTCCGATTATTACTTCAGCGCCCACGACATCTTCGCCGGTCCACCTAACTCCAACGCCCCGCCGTTCGTAATGTTCCGCCAGATAAATAGCGACGACGCTCTGGCCATGATGAGCCGGTTCGCCTTCGCCACGTCGACACCGAAAAAATAAATCGCCATCTCCCTTTCGAGTTTTCGAGTGAGTCGGAAAAACCTGGCGCGCCGCCTCCCGCCGTAAGTACAGGTATTGCATGCGTCACCGCGCCGCGATCATTGTCCCCGCAACATCGCCGCCCCACCGTACGATTGCTCCGAAATGGCCCACATCCTCCTAATTCGCCCGCCCTCCGTTTTCTCCGCTTCCACTTACAGCGCTCCCGTCACCATGCCGCTGGCCAACGCCTATTTAAGCGCCAACCTGCTGAAGCACGGCCATCGCGTCACCAACATTGACGCTCTCGGCGAAGACATCGACCACATCGACGTCTCCTACCACCCGCGCGTGCGCTATCGCGGCCTCTCCACCGAAAATATTCTCGCGCGCATCACCGAACGCCCCGACGGCATCGGCGTCTCCGTAATGTTTTCTCAGGATTGGCCGCATATCGAAGACATGATCAACGCCATCCACGCCAAATTTCCCGATGTCCCGATCCTCGCGGGCGGCGAACATCCCACGGCGGCGGGCGAATATGTTCTGCGCTCGTGCCCCGCCGTAAAACACGTCGCGCTCGGCGAAGGCGAAGCCACCATCGTTGAATGGGCCGAATGGCTTGACGGCAATCGCCCGCTCGAAGAAGTCGGCGGAATTCAATATCTCGATGTCTTCGGCCTTGTGAAGTCGAACGCGGCGCGCCAGCGCGTCCGCAATCTCGACGAGTTGCCCTGGCCGGCCTGGCATCTGTTCGATCTCGAACCTTATTTCGCCGTCGGCGAAGGCCACGGCGTTGAGCGCGGCCGAAGCATGCCGATCGTCGCCACGCGCGGCTGCCCCTACTCCTGCACATTCTGCTCGAGCCCCGCGATGTGGACCACGCGCTACGCCATGCGCGCCATTCCCGACGTCGTCGATGAAATCGAGCGCTACATGCAAACCTATCGCGCCGACAACATCGACTTCTTCGACCTCACCGCGATCATCAAAAAGGATTGGATTCTCAGCTTCTGCGGGGAAATCCAGCGCCGCGGCCTTAAACTCACCTGGCAATTGCCCAGCGGCACGCGCTCGGAAGCCATGGACGCCGAAGTGATGCAAGCCATGGCCAGCGCGGGCTGCACCAACGTCACCTACGCGCCCGAAAGTGGCTCGCAGCGCATGCTCGACGACATCAAGAAAAAAGTTAAACTCCCGAAACTCTTCGAGTCCATTCGCTACGCGCGCCGCAACGGCATCTTCGTCAAATGCAATCTGATCATCGGTTTTCCGCGCGAAACCCGCGGTGACATGCTGCGCACGCTCTGGATCGCCATTCGCTTCGCCATCCTCGGCATCGACGACGCCGGAATGTACGCCTATTCGCCCTACCCCGGCTCCGAGCTTTACAACTATCTCCGCGCCACAGGCGCGATCCCTCAAATGGACCGCGACTATTTCACATCCCTGATGACCTTCATGGACCTAAAACAATCCTCAAACTATTGCGAAAATGTCGGCGAACTCGAAATTTCCATTTACCGCGTCCTGGGCATGTCCCTGTTTTACGGACTCTCCTACGCCCTGCGCCCCGCGCGTATTCTCCGCACCATCCGCAATTACCGCGCGCATAGATCCGACACCGTTTTCGAGGAACGCCTTTTCGCCTTCCTCCGCCGCAAAAAACTCGAACGCGATCAGAAGCCCGCCGAAATCCGCCCCCAGCAAATCCCCGCGTAGATTTTTCTGCGGCTTAGCGCTAAAACTCCACCCGCGCCTGAAACGCTATCATCCGCGGCGTGCTGTCTCCGCCCAGGCCCACTCCCAGCAATCCCGTCGGCGGAGACGTCGTATAACCCAGCGCGCCGAATCCCGCCTCGGTCGAAGCATTCCCCGGCGCGCCGGCCAGCACCATTGTCGGCAGTCCAAAATTCGGATGGTTGAACAAATTGAAAAATTGCGCTTCAAACCGCAGATTCACCTGCTCGCTCAACGGAAATATTTTCGTCAGATAGAAATCGCTCCACACAAAATCCGGGCCGCGCAGCGCGTTGCGCCCCAACGTTCCGAACTGGCAATTCTGCGGCGTGTCCCCGCCCGCGCAAGCGCCCGTGCTCGGATCGACGCTCGACACAAACGCACTCGGATTGAGCCACTGCACCGTCCCCGCCTGCGTGACGCCCGGAATCGCAGCGTGCTCATACAGCGGCACGCCGGGAACCTCGCTCGCAAATTGCGGCCCGCCGCCATTCACGATTCCCTCTCCGTTCGCCGAATAGGGCGTGCTCAGCACGGAGAACGGAATCCCGCTGTGCCAAAACACCGTTCCCGAAATTTGCCAGCCGTCGAGCGCGTGCCCCAGCAGCCGCCCGCGCATCTTGATCGGCAAATGGTAAACGTACTGCGCGTTCAGATTGTGCCGGATATCGTAATCGCAAGGACCGTAATCCCGCGCCAATTCTCCCGGCAGCGGCGATAAAATTCCTCCCGCCGAAAATTGCAAAAATCCTCCATTCGACACTTCGTCCATGCAGCGGCTCAGCGTGTAATTCACCTGCCCCTCGAGTCCGTGCCCCAGCCGCTTCATCGCCGTAAGTTGCAACCCGTCGTAGTGGCTGTTCGCGCCGGTCGAAAGTTGCGTCACCGCTCCGAATCGCGGATCCACCGGCTGCCCGTAGGGGAACGGCGCGAAGCATCCCTTGCACACCGTCTCGTAGCCATTCACCTGCGTCGTATACGGTTGATTCACGGCGCGCGTGCCCACATATTGCGCGTGCACGCTCACTGAACTGCCGAATCGATGCTCAATCCCCGCGCTCCACTGCATGAAGTACGGCGCGTGCAGTTCCCCGCTCGGCACCGCCGTAATCGCCACAGGCGGCAGACACGCCGCCGGATTCGCCTCAGGCGACGCGCACGACAACTCGCCGGCCGCGAATCCCGACGTAAAACTCTCGTGCGCCGCCACCGTCGCATCCACGGCGCTGCCCGCCACGGCCGGCGCGATCGCCGTCCCGCCGACCGTCCCCAGCAACCCGCCCTCGAACGTCTGCACGTACGGCGGATTCACGCCAACCACATCGGCAATGCTGCCCGGCAAAATGTCGCTGAAAATTCCAAATCCTGTGCGCAGCACCGTATCCGGCCGGAATTGCCACGCAATCGCGGTTCGCGGCTGCAAAATCGCCAGCGGCGTGGACGAAAATATCTTTCCCAGGTTTGTCGAGATCACCTGATCGAGCGGCTGATTCACGCCGTGCGAAATCGAATCGAACGCCCCGTCGAGGCGCGCGACCTCATCGTGTGGATTGAGCGGATTGGAATTGTAGGTGTCCCGAATCCCAAACGTCCACGTCAGCGCGCTCGCCACCTTCCACGTGTCCTGCGCATACAGATCGAGATTCAGAAAGTTGAATGGCTCGTTCGCCGAAGTCGGAAACGTCTCGCTCGCCGTGGACGCCGCTCCATAAATATATTGCTCGAGCGTGGCGTACGTCACCGTCGGCACCGAGCCCTCGCCGAAATCGTAATCGTTCAGCCGCAGAACTCGCGTGTTCGTTCCGAACCGCAGCTCATGCGCCCCATGGCTCCACGCCAGATTGTCGTTGATAAAAACCCGCGACGCCCGCCGCCCTTGAGTCCAGGTATTGTCCAATCCCCCGACCGTCGTGAATGGATTCGCGCCCGTGCCTTCCAGCACGATCGGAAACGCCGCCAGCGTCTTCGCGTAATCGCTCGGACCAAACAGGCTCTCGTACCACGAAAATGCCGGATTGAAATAGTTCACAAGGTTCTGTGAAAACACGTGCGTATAACCCGCCGCCGCGGAATAAAGCGGCTGCGGAGAATCCGCGTCGAACAACGGATTGATCGCATCGGTATACGCCGCCTGCACGCCCGTGTCCGACTGCAACCGCAGCCACGCCGTATTCTTCTCGTTGATGTTGTAATCGAAGCGCGCCGTCTGCACCTGCTCGTGATCGTCGCTTGATTGCGAAACGCTCTGCTTGTTCGCGCACCCATCTCCATCGTCCAGCGGACATCCCAGCATCGCAACCGGCGTCCCGCTCGTATTCGGGTACAGCGCAAACATTTTCGTGTAAAACGGCACCAGCGCCGGCTCCGCCGGATAGCACGACCCCGCCGCGCAGCCCGTCGTCTGTCCCATCGGAAGCTGTTGCAACACGTAGTTCTCGAACCCGGCGGTGGGCACCGTGACCGGCGTCACGATCGGCAACGCGATCCGCACCCACTCGCTGTCAAAAAAGAAAAACAATTTGTCGTGCACGATCGGCCCGCCCAAACTTCCGCCAAAATGATTCACCGTAGATCGCGGCTTGTGATCCCCCGGCGCCGCATCCGTGAAATAATTCGCCGCATTCAGAATCGATCCGTTCCACAGCTCATACAGATTCCCATGAAAATCGTTCGCACCCGATTTCGTCACGTAGTTCACTTGCGACGCTCCGTAGCGCCCCTGGTCGACCGCATAAGACAACGTGTTGACCGTCACTTCCGAAATCGAATTGAGGCCCAGCACAAGATTCGTCGAAAGCCCACTATTCAGATTCGTCAGCGGATCGTTGGTCTCCAACCCGTCGACGATGTAGCCGTTCGAGAGCGCCGGCAGTCCGTTGAATTCCACGTTCCCGTACCCGTTCGAGCTGCCCACGAAATCGTTCCCGCTCCCCGCCGTATTCACCAGCGCGCCCGCCGCAAATTGCAGCGGATACGTCAGATCGCCGCCCGGGTTCGGCAAATTCTCCATCGCAGGCGCCGTCAGATTCGTAGACGTGTTCGGATTCTCCGGATTGATCAGCGCCGCCTCCGCGCTCACCACCACGGCCTGATTCGCGCCCGCCACTTTCAGCGTGAAGTTAATCGTCTCCTTCTCGCCCAACCCCGCCGCAAAATTGTCCACTTCCTGCGGCGCAAATCCGGCCGCCAGAACTTTCACTACGTAAGTTCCCGGCTTTAGCTGCGGAAAATCGAATCGCCCCGTAACATCCGTGGTCGCGCTGCGCTCAAGCCCCGTCTCCCGATTCCTCGCCGTCACCGCAGCGCCCGGCACCGCCCCGCCGCTTGAGTCCGTCACCTCGCCCACAATCGCGCTGGTAGTTTCCCCCTGCGCCCACGCCGCCATGGCGCAAGCCCCAACCAGCATCGCGATCAACACCCCTCGCGTCAGCATCCTCGATCCTCTCAGAGTTAAGCGGCAGTGATTAGGAATAGTAACCTAAGTTAACGACATAAGTAAACCGTAGTGTATTGTGAATTGCGCCAGCGGCCCGTGGGCGTGATATGGAACACGGACTTAGCCGACCTCTACTCGAGACAGTGGCGCCTGGAGTGGGCTAACAATTCAGAGAAATCTCTTGCAGTTGGTCGAAGAGCTGCGTTGCAGCCGCATCGCTATAGGGGCTGGCCAATCATTAAAAAGGAGGGGGAGGGGCACACCACAAAATCCGCCGAAGCTGCGCCGAAAAGTTTCCGTCGCGCGGCGCCAACCGCGTCACTCCGCCGTCTGCGCCTGCGAAGCCGCCGCCGTTTCCTTGCCGGGAATAAAATACACTTCTTCCTTCATCTGGTTCTTCTGCCATCCGCGCCGATGCAAGATTCCCTTGCCGTTCTCGATCATCGTCGGATGCCCGCACAAATACACACTGGTATTCTCCGGCGTCAATCCCCACATGTCCGTGTACTTGCGCAGCAAATCGTCCACGCGCCCATCCTCGCCGCGCCACGCCTTGTCTTCCCACGGCCTGCTCACCGTCGGCACGTACGTCAACCACGACGGCGCCTCGGCCGCGTACCGCTCGATCTCTTCGCTGTACCCGAATTCCCACGAGCGGCTCGCGCCATTGAGCATGTACAGCTTGTGCTCGCCCTTGAATTTCCCGTTCTTCCAATCGCGGAACAACGTGCGCGCGTAACTCACAAACGGCGCGATCCCCGTCACCGTGGAGACGCACAAATGATTCGTCCGCCCGCTCTTGGTATCCAGCGTGAATCGGCCTTTCGCGGTCTTGCGGCAACTCAGCGTGTCGCCCGCTTTCAAATTGTAGAGCAGCGGCGTCAGCTCGCCATGCGGCACCAGCTCGACGAAAAATTCCAGTTGCGGCTCGTACGGAGACGACGCGATCGAATACGCCCGCTCCACCAGCTTCTCCGGCGTCTGCACTCCCAGCGTCGCGTACTGCCCCGCCTGAAAGCGGAAATCTCCGCCCGGATCCATGCGAAACATCCACAGGTCCGGAGCAAACTCTTTCCGCTCGACGACGCGCGCCTGGAAAAACTTATCGGGCGCCGATGCCATCCCGTATCTCCTCGTGTTGTCGCGAAATTTGTTCCGAATATTTCCGGCGAAGGCCGCCGCCGGGCGGCCCCGCGCGCGGACTTACTGCTGCGGCGGTCCGCCCATCCCACCCATGTTGGGCATCTGCATTTGCACCGGCGTTCCGGTGATCATGTCCTTGGCGTCGGTAATCACTTTGTCCAGCGTCATGTTGGCGCGCGCGCCCGTCATCTTCACCAATCCCCACGGCGAGACCTTGCTCGACACCCACACGTCGTCGCCGTCCGCGGACCGGTAGTGCTCGCACGTGAATGTTCCCGCCGGCACCGTTATGGTCTCGCTGCCCATGTCCTGTGCCTGCTTGCTGATGTCGGCCGATTGCGGCGGTCGCCGGCTCTGCATTCCTTGCATCATCGACATATCCATTTCCATCGGCTGCTGTCCCGGCTGCTGCATGATCATCTTGGTCGTCTGCGTGTTTCCCGCGCTCACCACGGTCAGCATCTTCATGTACATCGTGCCGCCGGAGCGCCGATCCGCCGTCGTGATCTCTATCCAGTATCCCGTCACGCCGTTCACGTCTTCCTTCCCCACCACGGCGATCCCCATTGTTGTCGGGTTGGGATCGTTCGCGCTCGTCATCTGATACTCCGCGCCCTCGCCCACCACCGGGCTAAAAATCCCGCGCATCGCGCCCGCCCCGCCGCCCATCATCCCCGGACCGCGCATCTGCGCCGAAGCCGCCGCCGCGCCAGCCAGAATCGCCGCCGCGCAAATCCAAGTCGCCGCCGCATGCCGCAAATTTCGCATCGCTTTTCTCCCTCGTTCCAGAATCCGCGCATCGCGCGCGCCCATCAGCCGAACAGGGTTGTATCAGATTCCCCGCAAGCCGCGCAACCGCTCCGCCCTACTGCCTATTCATACGCCAGCGCGTCCACCGGATCGCTGGCCGCCGCGCGCAGCGCCGGATACAGCGCCCCCGCGAACGCTCCTACAATCGTCAGCCCGATCGTCCGAGGCACCCACACCGCCGGAATCAGTATCGAAAGCGTCGGCGCCGTATGCCGCAGCAACACAAATATCCCGCCCGTCAGCGCCAATCCAAACGCCGCCGCCAGCCCCGCCATCACCAGCGCTTCCACAGCAATCAACCCGCACACTTCCGTCTTTGAGAATCCCAGCGCCTTCAAAATCCCGATTTCCCGCGTCCGTTCCAGCACCAGCGTGTGCATCGTCAGCAACACCACCAGAAAACTGATCGCCACGCCCAGCCCCACAAACGTATGCACGAACGGATCGATCCCCGGCAGATTCGTCGAGGTGACCAGACTCAAATAATCCGCCAGCGATTGCACCTTGGAATCCGGCTCCAGCTTCACGATCTCCTCGCGCGCCGCTTCCGTGTGCCCGTCGCTCAGCACGTAAAACATTGAAACGCGCCCTTCGGCGCTCTGTATGTACTGCGCCGTCGCCATCGGAATAAAAAATCGCGCGCCTTTGCCGTGCAGCACGATTCCGCACACCACGAAATCGTGGTCCACCAGATGCACCACGCTGCCGACCTTCAAGTGCTTTGAGTGCGCCATCAGATCGTCGGCGATCACCTGATTCGGCGCCGTGAACGGACCGCCGGAAAGGAACTTGAACCCTTGGCTCAATCCCGCGTACCGGTCGTAGTCGATGCCGTCGATCATCACGATGTTCGTGCCGCCCACCGCCATCACGATCACCACCGGCGCCACGTCCACCACCCCGGGCAGCTTCGCGATCTTCGCTCCCAGCGTCTCCGGCATCACCACACTCGAAAATGGGAAAAAAATCGATGAATTCGGCGGCTGCACAATAATGTCCGCGCCCACGCCCTGCTGCTGCGTCCGCCAGTACGACAGCATTCCCGACGTCAGCCCCACCACAAACAGCACGAGCAGCACCTGCAGAGACATCGCCGCCACGCTCAGCGTCGAACGCAACGGCCGCACGCCCAGGTTATTCCAAACCATTCGCCAGTAAAGAAATCGGGATGCCATTTTGTTTCGATTGAAGAAAATAAGCGCGCTCAGGCCGTGACGTACTCTAGCATCGCGCCGCAACCCGGTCAAAGCGCGCGCCACCGCAATCCGCGTGCCACCGCGCGCCGCACTTCACAGCCCGCGCAAAATAAATTCTCCGTGATTTCAACAGTTGTGTTGAAAAGTTTGTGGAAAAGAATCCCATCCGCCGCGTAACCGCGCGTGCCTTCCAAGATTTACGCGAATTGCACTCAGTTGGTGCAGGCCACGCGGCGCAAATGAAAGTCAGCGGAAAAAGTTTGCGACATGACGCGCGCGAAAACTTCTAGCTCCAATGTTTTCAATACCAACGCGGCGGCCGCACCAGCTCGATGTGAATCGTCTGCTGATCCTGCTCGACGTCGTAGTACTGCCCGAATGACGCCCATCCCTGCGCCACAATCTGAATCTCCACTTTGCCTTGTGGAATGTCCGGCGCGCGCGCGACGCCTTCCTGATTGGTCTTCAGATCGAACTCCATCTTCTTGTCCTTACCCACCTTGTGCACTTCCGTGAAGCGCACGTAGACGCTCGCCTCGGCGACCGGCGCTTTGTCGGCGCCTCCCACCACGTCGATCATCAACCACGACGCGATCTCCGCCGTCTCGTCGTTCTTTCCCTTCTTCTCCTTCTTCGGCTTACCCGCATCCGCCGGCGCCGAGTTATCCGCCGGCGCGGCCGCCGCGTTTCCGCCCGAGGAGTCCGCCGGAGCCGGCGGCCCTGCCTCGGAAGGCGCTGTCGTCTGTGCCGGTGCCGTGCCCTGTGCCGGAGCCGTGCTCTGCACCGCCGCTCCGGCCCGCGCGCACGCGACTACCACGCAAAACGCGCACGCCAACCCCACCGCCCGCGCGATCACGCTGCGCCTGCCCACGCGCCTCCGCGGTCGCAAACATTTATCCAATTCGGCCCGCATCGGTCCCCGCGCCTCTCGATTGACTGCGTCATTCGCCTGCGCTAACTTCCATGCGCACGTTTCGCAGTCCGCGGCACGGCCATTTCTCTTACGCCGCCCGGAAATTTTGTGCAAGTGTAATCCGTTGTCGATTTTGGTTTTGTAGGGGCGGAGCCAGCCTCCCGGCAGGCAGGCTTGCCTCCGCCCGGTGTGCGAGCCTCGCGCTGAGCCCGCAATAAAAAGGAGACCCCGCATGGGTTTTGCCACCGATGCCATCCACGTCGGACAAGAACCGGATCCCGCCACCGGCGCCATCGTCGCGCCCATCTACCAAACCTCCACGTACATCCAGGATTCGATGGGCCAGCACAAAGGATTCGACTACGCCCGCACCACGCATCCGAATCGCCAGGCCCTCGAGCGCACGATGGCGCGTCTCGAAGGCGGCACGGCCTCCTACGTTTTCACCTCGGGCATGGCCGCGATCGACGCCGTCTTTCGCCTTCTGCGCCCCGGCGACCACGCCATCATCTCCGAATCCGTTTACGGCGGCGTCTACCGCCTGACCACGCAGTTCCTCGTGCAATTCGGCATGGAATTCAGTTTTGTCGACACGTCGTCGCCCACAGCCGTCGCCCACGCCATCAAGCCAAACACGCGCATGATCTACGTCGAAACGCCCACCAATCCCACAATGAAAGTTACCGACATCGCCGCCATCGCGGAAATCTCGAACGCGCGAAAATTGATTCTCGTCGTCGACAACACATTCCTCAGCCCGTATTTCCAACAGCCGATCAAACTTGGCGCGCGCATCGTCGTCCATTCCATGACGAAATATCTGAATGGCCATAGCGATGCCCTCGGCGGCGCCGTCGTCCTGACGCAGCCAGAAGACGCCGAGCGCATCTATTTCGTGCAGCGCTCCGCCGGCGCCGGCCTGGCTCCCATGGATTGCTTTCTGGTTTCGCGCGGAATCAAAACTTTGGCCGTGCGCATGGCCCAGCATGACGCCAACGGCATCGCTCTCGCCCGCTTCCTTGAAAATCATCCCAAGGTCCAGCGCGTCCTCTATCCCGGCCTGCCGGCGCATCCCCAGCACGAAATCGCCCGCCGGCAGCAAACCGGCTTCGGCGGCATGATCTCTTTCGATGTAACCACGCTGGCTGGCTCCCGCGCCGTCCTGAATCACGTCAAACTCTGCTCGCTAGCGGAAAGTTTAGGCGGCGTCGAGACACTGATCTCCCACCCCGCGAGCATGACGCACGCTTCGATTCCGCCCGAAGTCCGCGCCCAAATCGGCATCACCGACGGCCTGATCCGCCTCTCCGTAGGCATAGAAGACGCCGAAGACCTCGTCGCCGATCTCGATCAAGCCCTCTCGCACGTCTAGCGGCTCCGTCATATTTTTGTCGAGGGTGCCGCACCCTTCGGCTGGAAGGGTGCGGCTCTTGACGTTTCCCGCTCCGCGAGCCTCAGCGGGCTCAGCGCCTGCCTGCCGGCAGGCAGGGCAGGCCTCTGCGTTATCCTCTTCGTTTCGTGAGCTTTGACTTCGCCTCCAAGCGTGTTAGGCTCGGAATTATTATGAGAGATCGAGAATAGACGATCCGAATTCCCGAATCAGTCGCCCGGACCGTCGTGCGAAGAGCCCGGCAGGAGAAACGAAATCCCTCCGCGCTCGCGGTGGAAGCACTGCGTCGCTATATCGCATTGCCAAGTTTCCCCGAGGAGACGCCCACGCCCGCCGAGTTGCGCGCCATCCGTCGCGGCGAGGCCGATATCAAGCGCGGCGACTGCATCACCCTAAATGAACTCCGCCGAAAAGAAACCGTGGCGCGTCGTCCTCGCCGGATCCGCGCAATAATCTCTTAGGCGTATTCCGCCCCCTGATCAAGCGCGCGTGCGCTCGGCCTTCGACGAGATGGAGGCGGATCCCTTCTCGGGCGACATTAAATACCTCAAAGGCGATCCCAGGTTGCGCCGGCGAGTCGGCAATTGGCGCATTTTCTTTCGCGCCGAGCGTTCCGAAAATACGATCAACATCTCCGCGATCGAGCGACGGACCACGACCACCTACTGATCTCGCCGCACCTGACGCGCTGGGGTGCCTGCCTGCCTTTCCCGGCAGCCTACCTCCGACCCACCCGCGGCCCTCGGTCTTCCGTGAATATGGTGGGGTATGCCCCCCCTCCCCAAAAAACCGCCGACTCTCCTGCAATCATCGAATAGCCTCAAAACCGCTACTCCGATTTCACGCTCTCTCCGACCCAATCGAGATACTCGGCAAGCCCCGCGGCGATCGGCAGCGCCACAATCTCGGGTACCTCGTAGCCATGCAATCGCCGAATCGCGTCGCGAAGTTTCGGCCAGCGGCGGCGCGTGGTCTTCAGCAGCAGCAATGTTTCCCGCGCGCGCTCGATCTTTCCGCGCCAACGATAGATCGATTCGATCTTGCCCGGGAACACATTCGCGCACGCCGCCACGCGCCGCGTCACCATCGCGACACCGATGCGCCGCGCCTCCGCGGAAGATTTGCACGTGACCAACACGACGACGCAATCGGTCATGATTTTGCCTTTCACCGTATCCCGTTGGCATTATCTTTCTCGCGCGTGAAGAATCCTTAGCCTGCCTGCCCCGCGCCCGCCGCGCTAGAATACCGCGCGGGGGCTGGACGCGACACCGCGCGCATGAATTCGCCCATACATTTCGGAACGCGGCAAGAACCGCGGTTGCATTCTCAACTGTGACGCCGCCGCAACCAGGAGGAACCGCAGCATGAACGAAGTCCCCACCGCCAAAACCAGACGAGCGCCCGGAGAATCGCCCGTGACTTCCTGGATCGCCCGCAATGCGCGCTCGCTGCTTCTGCTCGCGCTCGTGGCGCTGGGCGTGCACGATATTTTCGGCGAGCACGGTTTCATCGCCATGCGCCGCACCGCCCGCGAGATCGACGAAACGCGCGAGGAAATCTCAAAGCTCGACGCCGAAAATAAAACCCTGGCCGATCAAGTGGGCGCGCTCAAAAGCGATCCGCGCATGATCGAACGCATAGCGCGGGAAGAAATGGGCCTGGCGCGCCCCGGCGAAATGATTTTTAAAGTTCCCGACGATTCCGCAGCCGACGGTGGCGCGGGCGGCGCAAACTCAGCCAGAGGCGGCACGGCGGGCGACCCACCGCAGAAATAATTTGCGCGCGGCTAACTCGGTTTGCCTGCGGGACGCCGGAACCACGCAGCAATTTCCGCGCCGCGGCCTTTCCATTTGGTGCGCGCCATCGCCAGCAGCGTCATGGCCATGAAAATTATCGCCAGCCCCAGCGTAGCTTTGCCAATGCCGACGCCGCGCTTGGGCATGATCGACAAATCGCCGTAAACAAATTCGATGTGCACCCAGTACACCAAGAGCGACGCCTGGCCCATCTGCACCAGCGGACTGAATCCGATTTCGCCCGCGCCCCAGCGGCACCACGCATATCCCAAAAACGCAACGACGAGCAGCACGCCGACGCGCATCAAAAACCAATTCGGGCTGGTGTGCCAAAAATCGTACACGGCGTACCATCGCGCCGGCAGCGAATCGAACCACCACGCCGCGGCAAACAACGCCACGCCGGCCAAACCGATCCACGCCACGACGGAAGCGTCGCGTTGCCGCGAATGCGCGCTCGAAAGCAAAAATCCCGCCGCGAGGCCCGCGAATCCGAATGCGGCCCACGGAAAAATCGGGAACAGCCAGGTTTGCGGCACGCCGTAAATGTGCACGCCGTTCACATAGGATTCGAGATACCACGGCAGCCACTTCGGCTGCGCGGTGGTCCACAGCGGCGGCGTGACCAGCGCGATCGCCAGCGCCGCGCCAATCGCCGCTGCAACATTCCACGCGCGCAGCCGCGCGCCGGTCGCGCCGCCGGCTGTGACAAGCAAGCCGGCGATCCAACACGCCATCGCCATCAGGACCAGCGTGACGCCGATGCAATTCAGAATATCGACGCGCAGCAGATCCGTCCACGGCGCATGGAACCAGCTGAGCAAATATTCCTGCCCGCGAAACAGCAGCGCGAGCAGGAAAATTTCGCCGCCGCGGCGAATCGAGCGGCGCGCGATCTCGTTCGCCGCCATTCCCTTCTGGCGCATGCGGTCAGTGGTGAACGCCAGCGCGACGCCGGCGAGAAACAAAAACAGCGGCGCAGGCAGCGTGCCGCCCAATTGCGAATACCGGAGAAAGCTGCTCTGGCGCGAGGCGGGAGACAACCAGGAGTCGTAGCAATGCGTCTGAAACATTACGGCGCACGCCAGGCCGCGCAGCCAGTCAATGTAAGCGATTCGCGAGCGTGAATTTGTTTTCATCCGGCGAAGCGATTTGTCCGATTGAGTTTTCTTAGAGCTACGGTACACTAAACTCGCATGACTTCAGAACGTCCGCGTCCCCTTCCCCTATCCATCGCGATCGCCCTTTGGGCCGCGGTCGGTTTGGCCGCCGCATTGTACGGCATGGAGCAGGGCTACGGCGGCCGGCGCTACGCGACGATGGTCGTTGTGACACTGTGGCTGTTCGGAACGGAAATCCTTCTTGCTTCCGGCGGAATGCTGGAGCGCGTTTCGAGGCGACTCTCTCCGGCGGCTCCCGCGGTGCTCGGCGTGCTGCCGCTGCTGGCCTACATCGTCTATGCGGTTGGAGTTGGCTACTTCGTTTGGAGCCAGGTGGCGCTGGTCGCATGCATGGCGCTGATTCCAACAGCGTTCGCGGCATCGGCGGGCAACGCTCAGTTCGGCGCGTGGCAGGACTACGCGGCGATGGCGGCGCTTTTTATTCCGTTCTGGCTCGGCTGGGTGCAATACCTATGGCCGTATCCGACGACGAAAATCACTTACGCGATGTCCGTGCTGCTGATCATTCAAATCGCAGAGATCGCGTTTTTGCTGGTGCGGCGCGCGCCGGACGTCGGATTCTCGCTGGCGTGGTCGCGAAAATGGCTGCTGACAATTCTGGTTTGTTTCGTGGGCGTCGGGCTCATCGACATTCCGCTCGCGCTCAAAATTCATTTCTTCCGATTCGATCCGAGGCAAGGACATCACAGCACGGTGCTGCTGGAATTCGTGGGAACGTTTCTCTTCACGGCCTGGGCGGAGGAATTTTTCTTTCGCGGGCTGCTGCAAAACGCGCTCTCGCACACGCTGCGCAGCGACGTGGCCGGCTGGTTCGTGGCTTCCGTCACATTCGGCTTCGCGCACATCAACCACGGATATTTTCCGAATTGGAAATACGTGCTGCTGGCGACGATCGCGGGATTTTTCTACGGCTTCGCGTGGAGAAAAACGCGCTCGATGACGGGCAGCGGCCTGATCCACGCGGCCGTGGACGTCACCATGCACCAACTTTTCCGCATCATCTAAACGATCTACCTGACAACTCCCGAGAGCGGGCTGGACGCCGAAGCGTACAATTTTTTCGGCATGCGGCCGGCGAGATAGGCTTTGCGGCCGGCCGAGACGGCGTCGCGCATGGCTTCGGCCATCAGCACGGCGTCCTGCGCTTCGGCGATGGCGGTGTTCATCAGAATTCCGTCGGCGCCCAATTCCATGGCGATGGCCGCGTCGGACGCGGTGCCCACACCTGCATCGACAATCAGCGGAACTTCGGTGACGCGTTCGCGCAGAATTCGCAGCCCGGCCACATTCTGAATTCCGAGACCGGAACCGATCGGCGCGGCGAGCGGCATCACGGCGGCGGCGCCGGCGTCAATCAGTTTTCGCGCGACGATCAGATCGTCGCTGGTGTACGGCAGCACGATGAAACCTTCCTTCACCAGAATGCGCGTGGCCTTCACCAGTTCTTCGGTTTCGGGAAAAAGAGTCTGCTGATCGCCGATCACTTCGAGCTTCACCCACTCGGAAAGGCCGGCTTCTCTGCCAAGCCGCGCGGCGCGGATGGCTTCACCGGCGTTGTAGCAGCCGGCAGTGTTGGGCAGAATAAAAACTTTTTCGCGGTCGATGTAGTCGAGCAGCGATTCTTTTGTGCGATCGGAAAGATTCACGCGGCGCACGGCGACGGTGACCATCGCGGCGCCGGAGGCGGCGTGGGCCCGGGCCATTTCGGCGAGCGAGCGATATTTCCCCGTGCCGACAATCAGGCGCGAACTGAAGGCGCGGCCGGCGATCACAAGTTGGTCGTTCATGACGAGAACCCCCCGGCTTATTGCAAACACGATTGTACCGCGCGGATGGGAACAGAAAAACCAGCGCGGCGATTCAGTCGTTCAGCGCGGCGTGCTGCCCGGCTTCAGCTTCGGCTTCGGCGTAGATGCGCTCGATCAGCGCGGCGTATTTTTGCTCGATCACGCGGCGCTTGAGCTTCATCGTGTAGGTCAGCTCGCCGCCCTCGAATGTGAAATCGTCGGAGAGTAGGGCGAAGCGTTTCACACTCTCGTAGTGCGCGAGGGGAGCGCAGACGCGAACGAGTTCTTTCTCGATTCGCTCGCGGACCCACGGCGCCGCGGCCAATTCTTCGTGGGTGCCGGAGGGCAACCCGCGCTCCTGCGCGAGCGCGATGAGAACGGCGAAATTCGGCACAATCAACGCGGAAACGAATTTTCGGCGGTCGCCGATCACGGCGGCGCTGGAGATGTAGGGACTTGTTTTCAAGAGATTTTCGATGGGCTGCGGCGCGATGAATTTTCCGCCGGCGGTTTTCAGCAGTTCTTTTTTGCGGTCGGTGACGTAGAGAAAGCCATCTTCATCGAGGCGGCCGATGTCTCCGGTGGCAAGCCAGCCGTCGGCGGAGAGCGTGGCGCGCGTGTCGTCGGGGCGCTGGTAGTAGCCGCGCATCACGCACGGGCCGCGCACTTCGATTTCTCCATCGGCGGCGATGCGCACTTCGACATTGGGAATGATGGGGCCGACGCTGCAGGTGCGATTCACGGCGGGGATATTGGTGGAGACGATCGGCGAAGTCTCCGTCAGTCCGTAGCCCTGGTAAATGCGTATGTCCACGGACCAGAAAAATTCGATCAGGTCCTTCCCCAGCGGCGCGCTGCCGCAGGAGACCAGGCGAAACCTGCCGCCGGTGGCGGCGCGAATCTTGCGAAACACCAGGCGGTCGGCAATGCGCCACTTGAAACGCAGCAGCGGCGAAGGCCCGGCGTCGTAGGCTTTCCATGGGACCGCTTCGCGCGCCACGCGCAGGGCGCGATCGAAGATCGCTCGCTTCAATTTTGAACCGGCGCGGCCTTTCTCAACGACGCGCGCGTACACTTTTTCCAGAAAGCGCGGCACCGACGCGATAATCGTGGGGCGAACTTCGACGAGCGCGCGCGAAACGTCGTTCATATCCGCCACATAGGCCACGGGCACGCCGGTGAAAAAATACGCGTAGCTCATCGTGCGTTCGTAAACGTGCGAGAGCGGAAGGAAGGAGAGGCCCTGATCGGTGCGGTAATCGAAATTGGTTCCGGAAAGGCCGTCGGTGACGTTCGAGCTGAGGTTGTTGTGCGAGAGCATTACGCCTTTGGGCTCGCCGGTGGTGCCGGAGGTGTAAATCAGCGTGGCGAGATGATCGGGCGCGATGGCTTCGGCGCGGCGGCGGTACGCGGCGATTTCGGCGGCGGCGTCTCCGGCGGCGGGATCGACGATCGGTTCGTAGCGAATCACGCCGGGGCCGGCGTTTTGAGGCGCGTCGGCGCAGATTACGTGTTGGAGCGAACGCACGGCGTCGCGGATGGCGAGCAGGCGGTGCGTTTGCTCGACGCCGGCGACGAACGCGGCTTTGGCGGCCGAGTGATTCAGGATGTACGTCATACGCTCAGGGGATTCGTTGAAATAGATCGGAACGTTGACGGCGCCGAGACCGAGAATCGCGAAATCGGCGACGTGCCATTCGGGACGATTCGCGGAAAATACGGCGACGCGGTCTCCGGCGGCGACGCCGAGCCGCGCAAGTTCAGCGGAGAAAAGAGCGATGCGGCGCAGCAATTCGGCCGAAGAGATTTCTTGCCAGCCATTTTCGGTACGGAACATCTGCGCGCGCGGCGTCGGGAAATTGTCTATCGCGCGGAGGAGACACTGAGTGAGCGGAAGGTAATCCATCGTTGATCGCCGCACTCTACAGGATGGCGCGGCGGGGACGCAATGGAGCGGGAGCGAACGCGCGGCGAGCGCGGCGAGGAGCGAAAAGACACGTCAAGAACCGTACCCTTGCCACCGAAGGGTGCGGCACCCGGCGCTCGCGCTGGTTGTGGAGGTCGACTAGAATCGCTCGGAGGAGAAAACTCAGTGCCGGATGGTTCGATGAACTCCGAAACTCGGTCGCATCCAATTGTTCGCGCGGCGCGCGGCGGCGTGCTGTCGTGCAAGGGGTGGGATCAGGAGGCGGCGCTGCGGATGCTGATGAATTCGCTCGATCCGGAAGTTGCGGAGCGTCCGGAGGAGATGATCGCGTGCGGGACCGACAGCAAGCCAGTCGCGGACTGGGCGAGCTATCTGGCGATCGCGGCGGCGCTGAAGACGCTAGAGAACGATCAAACTTTAGTGGTGCGATCGGGCGGAGCGGCGGGCTTGATGCGCACGACGAGCGGGGCCGCTCGCGTCTTGATCAGCGGCGATACGAGCGCAGCGGGCTGGATGTACGTGGGCACGCAGGGCGCGCTTCCGGAAACGCACGAAAGTTTCCGCGCGGCGGCGCAGAGACATTTTGGCGGCGAGCTCGGCGGGCGGCTCGTGGTGTCGGCGGGGATGGCTGGGTTGGGCGGGGCGCAGGGGCTGGCGGCGCAAATGAATGGCGCGGCGTTTCTGGGGATTGACGCCGATCCGGCGCGAATCAAGCGGCGCGTGAAGGGCGGATATTGCGACGTGATGGTGAGTTCGCTCGACGAAGCGTTGCGGATTCTGAAGAACGCGGTGCGGCAGCGGGCGGCGCGGTCGGTGGGATTGCTGGGGAACGCGGCGGATGTGATGACGGAACTCGCGGAGCGCGGCGTGGTGCCGGATTTATTGACCGATCGGACGGCGGCGCACGATCCGCTTTTCGGATACTGGCCGCAAGGAATGAGTTTGATTGAGGCCGCGGAGATGCGGCGCAGCAATCCCGATGAAGCGCGGCGGCGATCGCTTGATTCAATTGCGGCGCAAGTGCGCGCGATGATCGCGATGCAGAAGCTGGGCGCGATTGTCTTGGATTTCGGCAGCGGAATTTTCGAGCGGGCGCGGGAAGCGGGCGTTGCGGAGCTCAATTTTTCGCCCGAGCGCGGCGCAGCCCGGGACGACGGCCGCGCGCCGATGCGATGGATCGCGTTATCGGGCGAGGCGGCGGATATCGAGCGCATCGACAGTCTGGTGATGGAAATGTTTCCCGGCGACGAAAATCTCGGCCGCTTCATGGGGCTCGCGCAGAAGCATGTCAGGACGCAGGGATTGCCGGCGCGAGTTTGCGAAATGCGGCGCGCCGATTGCGGAGGATTTGCACTGAGTGTGAACGATCTGGTGGGGCGCGGCGAGTTGCAGGGACCGATAGTTGTCGGGCGCGATTTTGTAGATTGCGGAGCAGGCGGCGCGGCGGCCGGCGAACCAGTCTTGGCGGCCGGCGCTCGGGTCGCGTCGGCACCGGCACAGGCGACGCTCCAAGCGGCTGGCGGCGCGGCGTGGGCCATGATTCCAGAACGGGCCGTGTTGGAAGGCGCCCAGCCACGGATGGCGCGAGCGATCGTTGCGGATGGCGCACGGGAGACCTCGGCCCGCATCGAAAGCGCAATGTCGCGCTAGGAGCGTCATAGGAAGCCGCCCAGTGCAACGCCTGCCGCCGCGAATTCGACGCAAAATCCGGTAACTTGCGGCTCTTCTGCGCATCGAACACAACAGGCGTAGTCCATCGATTTTTAAAGACTGACGGAGGCGACCATGATCGTGATCACTGGAGCGACGGGGCACACAGGCCGCGTGGCAGCTGAAATTCTGCTGGCGAAAGGGGAGAAAGTGCGCGTGCTGGGGCGCAGCGCGGCGAAGCTCTTGCCGCTGACGACGAAGGGCGCGGAAGCGATCGCGCTGGACATGCATGACGAAGCGGCGCTGACTGCGTCATTTATGGGCGCGGACGCGGTGTACGCGGTCGTGCCGCCGGACGTGACGTCGGACGACGTGATCGGGCACTACGATCGCATCTCGGAGGCGCTGGTGGCGGCGATCAAGGCGTCCGGAGTGAAACACGTGGTGACGCTGAGCAGCGTGGGGGCGCAACTGCGGGAAGGCTCGGGCCCGGTGCTGGGTTTGCACCGCATGGAAGAAAAGATCAATACGATTCACCACGTCAACGTGCTGCACTTGCGGCCGGGGGCGTTCATGCAGAACATGCTGGCGCAAATTCCCGTGATTCAGAGATTCGGCGCGGTGGCCGGGATCATTAAGGGCGACGTGGCGTACTCGATGATTTCGACGAAAGATATCGGGGCCGTGGCGGCGCAGACGCTCGAGACGCGCGATTTTACGGGGAAATCGACGCGCGAGCTGCTGGGCCCGCGCGATGTTTCGACGAACGAGGCGGCGAAAATCATCGGGGCGGCGATCGGCAAGCCGGAACTTTCCTACATGGAAGCGCCCGTGCCGATGTTCGTCACGGGACTGCGGCAAGCGGGGATGTCCGCGAATATGGCGGAGCTGATCGCGGAGATGATGCTCAGCATCAGCTCGGGCGTGCAGAAGCCGGAGGAGCCGCGCTCGGCGCGGAATTTTACGCCGACTACGTTTGAAAGTTTTGTGGCTGAGGAGTTTGCGCCGGCGTATCGAGGCAAAGCGGTCTCGGCATGAAGCGCGGCAGTTTCATGGCCGAACATTCTGTTTTCTAAATTGGCGGGTGCCGATTTGGCTGCTCCGCCACGTTCGGTGCAGCCGGGCGGCGCGAAAGTCCCTGCTATTATTTCATCCCCCATGAAATCTCTGATCGAATGCGTGCCGAATTTTTCCGAAGGACGCGACGCGGCAAAGCTGGACGCGATCGCCGCGGCGATGAGCGCCGTGCCGGAGGTGTGGCTGCTCGATCGGAACAGCGACGCGGATCACAATCGCAGCGTGATGACGCTGGCGGGACGTCCGCAAGCCGTGGCGGAAGCGGCGCTGCGCGGCGTGGGCGAGGCGGCGCGGCTGCTGGACTTGACGCAGCATTCCGGCGTGCATCCGCGTCTGGGCGCGACGGACGTGGTGCCGTTCGTGCCGATGGAAGGCGCGACGATGGCGGAGTGCGTGGAGATCGCGCACAGCGTGGGGCGCGAGATTTGGCGGCGCTATCGCATACCGGTTTATTTTTACGAGGCGGCGGCGCTGCGGCCGGAGCGCGGGCATCTGGAAAATGTGCGCAGAGGACAATTCGAGGAATTGAGCGGCGCGGAGCTTGAGCTCGATGCGGCGCGGGCGCCCGACGCCGGCGAAGCGAAGCTGCACGCCACGGCGGGAGCGGTAGCGGTGGGCGCGCGGAAATTTCTGATCGCGTTCAACATCAATCTCGACACGCCGGAAGCGTCTATTGCGCGGGAGATCGCGAGCGCGGTGCGCGCCTCAAACGGCGGATTGCCGTGCGTGAAGGCGATGGGCGTTGCGTTGGCGTCGCGCGGATTGGCGCAGGTGTCGATGAATCTGACGGACTTCGAGCAGACGCCGCTCGATCAGGTGTTTCGCGCGGTGGAGCGCGAGGCCGAGCGGCACGGTTGCCGGATCGCAGGGAGCGAGATTGTGGGTCTGGTGCCGCGGCGGGCGATGGAGATGATCGGCGGCTTCGATTTGCGGCTTGAAAATTTTGGCGGCGCGCAAATTCTGGAGAATCGGCTGGCGGAAGCGATGGGCCGGGCGCCGACGACGGCGGAAAGCAAGGCAGGCGGCGCGGCGCTGGCAGAGGGCGGCCTCAGGGGTTAAAACCCCTGAAGTCTGGGCGCTTTTCGGCACGGATGAATCCGTGCTCTGACGTAAACCCGTTTATATGCCGGCTTCTCGACGCCCTGCTAGCGGGGAAACCGCGCGCGCGGTACAACTCAAACGCCGCGCCGCCTCGTCTATACTTAAAGCCAACACACCGGGGAGAAGCGGAACGCAAAGCGCAGGCTGAGGAGCATCACGAACATGAAGAACCAATCGACGAGGATTTTTACGCGCCGCGGAGTTGTTTCGATCGCGGCGGCGCTTTGCGTGGCGGCATTTGCGCTGGCGCTGGCGCCGGCGCGCGCGGCGGCGCAGGTGAACAACGACATCATCTCCATGCTGCCGAAGGACGCGGGCGAAGTGGCTTACGCGAATTTGAAAGTGGCGCGGCAGTATCCGTGGTTCGAGTCACTGAAAGAACAGATGCTGCCGGCGCGCTTCAAGCAGTTTGAAGCGTTTCTTTCGGCGGCGGGGATCGATCCGAATACGCAAGTGGAGGAGCTGACGTGGGCGCTGGTGCCGAACATGCCGGCGAATGCAACGGCGACGTCCGTGCCATCGAGCGAGAATGTGGTGGGTGTGGCGCTGGGTCAATTTCAGCCGGACGTGACGGAAGCATATTTCCAATCGAAAAAAGTGCCGTCGATCAAGATTCGCGATTTTACGCTTTATGCTTTTGGCGCGGGCAGCGGGCCCGGCGACCTTTACTTTTTCTTTCTGGACACGAACACGGCGGTGTTCGGTCAGCGCAAACAGCTTGAGGAACTGATCGCGGTGCGCTTCGGCGAAGCGCAGGGCTTGATGGCCAACACGGAGCTGGCTCCGCTGGTGAATGAGGCCAACGGGACAGGCCTCGTGTGGGCCGTTCTCGATCCGGCGTACACGCGCCTCGCGATCAAGCAACTGGCGGCCGGCGCGGCGCAATTTTCTCAGGCGGATCAGGTGATCGCGCAAATGAAGTCGATGATCGTGAGCTTTGAGGCCGATTCCGGGATTCAAGTGCACTTCCAGGCGGTGTGCACGACTTCCGACGCGGCCAACACGTTCGCGGCGCTGCTGCAGGCGGGATTGCTTCTGCAAAAATACCAGGCACAGCAGACCAATCCGGATCTGGCGCAACTGCTGGATCAAACGCAGATTTCGCCGAATGGCGACCGGCTGGATTTGCGGCTGAGTCTTACGGACGATCAGGTGGTGGCGCTGATACGGCGGAACACGTTTGCGATGGGGATGTGACGGGAAAATTCAGGAGATCAGGAAGCGCCGCCGCTGGCGGGCGCGATGTCACAGGCTTCGCGGCAATCGGGGCAATAGTATTGGCCGTCGGCGGCGAGGCGAATGTGTTCCTGCCCCTGGCAATAGCAGCAGTAACGATCGCATTTGCACTCGTGTTCGGGTTTGTCGCAGGACGAACAACGGGTTTCGACCATGGCCGCCTCCCGCTTTCACTATAGTCCGCGTAGAGTGCGCGGACAAGACGGCGTGACGCAAGGGTGACCCGGCCGCGCTTTTATCATTTCGCCGAGGCGCTCGCCGCGGCGGCAAACAAACGAACATCGATATTCGGGAAATCCCGTTCATCCACCAGCGCGCGGCCTTTGCCGTAAACGGCGCTGAGGATCGTCGTGGTGCGATCGGACGCGGCGTCGGGCGAACCTTTCCAGAGCGAAACGATCCAGACACGGGCGGGCGCGGGGCGCGCATCGCTCAGGACTTCGCCGAGCGGCGTGACCATGAAATCGGGATAGAGTAACTCGCCGCCGCCGGCCGCCGAATCCAGAACCATCGGCCCCGCGGGAATCGGATTGCGCTGCGAGCGGTAATATTCGTACGGCATGCGGGCAAGAGGCGTGAAGAAAATTGCGTCGCCGGGCTGCGCGCGGTCGAGGACGTAGGCGCTGACCGCGCGCCAATTTTCGTGATAGACGTCGTTACCGCGATGAAAGTAAGTGTGCGTGCCGAGAACCGACAGGAGTGAGATCGCTACGCCGAGCAGCCGGCGCAACGCTTTCGGGCGCACGCGCATAATTCCCGCGGCGACGCCGAGCATCGCGGCGGGCAAGCTGACGATCAGGTAGCGGCTGAGGAAGAACGGCGTGATGAGCGAAACTGCGATGGTGAGGCCGGCGGGCAACAACAGCCACGAAAATACCAGCGCGTAGTTCCACACGGCGGGCGAGCGTTTGCTTGCGCGCCAGGCGCGGACGGCTGCGGCGGCGGCAAGGGCCAGCGCGAGCGCATCGAGAATCACGAGCCATTTGCCGCCCATGCCCGTGATTCCATTTATGAAATTCCACACTTCATGCGCGGAGGTCGGCGCGATCCAATTTACCGGGGCTCCGCCGATCTTCACGACGGCGATTGCGAGCGGCACCGCGAGATAGATAATCCAGCGAAGGCTGCGAGCGTAGTCGCGCCAGGCGAAGCTGCCGCCGCGCAGCCACAAGAGCGAAGCGGCTTGCGCGAAAATTACGAGCGCCGCGAATACGTGTGCGTAAATTGCGAGCGCGCTGACGATTGCGTAGGCCAGCCAGCGGGCCGCGGTGGGCTGCTGTAGATTGCGCACGAGAAGCCACGACGAAAGAGTGACGAGGAAAACGACGAGCGCGTAGCTGCGCGCTTCCTGCGAGAAGTAAATCGCGTAGGCGTTGATCGCGACGAGCCAGGCTGCGATCGGGCCGGCGGCGCTGCCAAACAGGCGCCGGCCGAGCGCGTAGATCACGGGCACAGTGGCGACGCCGAAGAGAACGGAGAGGCCGCGGACGAAGGCTTCGCTGCTGCCGAGTTTCATCCAGAAATGCAGGAGCGCGTAGTAGAGCGCCATATTCGCTTCGCGGTGCCAGAGCACCAGGAACAATTGCGACCAGCGGAGACGCGCGATTTCGGCGCTGACGCCTTCGTCGAGCCAGAAACTTCTGCGCGTGAGTTCGTGAGTGCGGATATGCGCGGCGAACGCGGCAATCAGCACGAGCCAGGTCCAGCGAAGCGCGGGGCGCGAATCGAGCCCGGAAATATCGGCGCGAGAATTTTCAGGATCGGGCGCGGGAATCGTTTGGCCCACCATGCAACGCGCATTTTAGCATTGCGAGCGGCGGCGCGGCGTCTTGACACTCGTTTGCGGCGCATGCTAGGTTCGATTTGTTCGCGTTTCTCCACTGAAATTTGAGCCGCTGCGTGACCGCGCCGCCAACCACTCAACTCCGCAAAACGGCATTGAACTCGACGCACCGCCGGCTGGGCGCCAAGATGGTGAATTTCGGCGGCTGGGATATGCCCATCGAATATACGGGCATCATTTCCGAACACATGGCGACGCGCACGGCCGCGGGATTGTTTGACGTGAGCCACATGGGCGAGATCGAGGTGCGCGGCACGGAGGCGCTGGCGCTGGTGCAATCGGTGACGTCGAATAATGCGGCGAAACTCGGCGATGGGCACGCGCAGTATTCGGGTCTGCTGAACGATCGCGGCGGATTTGTCGATGATCTGCTGGTGCATCGGATTTCGGAAACGCATTATTTGCTGTGCGTGAACGCGGGGACTCAGGACGGCGACTTCGAGTACATCCGCGCGCGGAATCGTTTTGCCGGCGCGGAGATGGAAAACGCGGGGGCGCGGTATTCGCAGCTGGCGCTGCAGGGGCCGAAGGCGCTCGCGATTCTGGCCCCGCTGACGAAGACACCGCTCGACGCGCTGCGCTATTATCAATTTGAATTCGGCGAGGTGTGCGGCGTGGAGTGCTTGATCGCGCGCACGGGTTACACGGGCGAGGACGGCTTCGAGCTTTATTTCTCGCCGGAACATTCGGAGAAGCTGTGGGACGCGCTGCTCGACGCGGGGCGGCCGGCGGGATTGCTGCCGTGCGGTCTGGGCGCGCGAAACACGCTGCGTCTGGAAGCGGGGATGCGGCTTTACGGGCACGAGCTCGACGAGACGACGACGGTGTGGGAAGCGGATCTCGGCTGGATCTGCAAGCTCGACAAGGGAGAATTCGTCGGGCGCAAAGCGCTAGTGGAGCAAAAGGCGCGCGGCGTCGCGCGGATCCTCGTCGGATTCGAGATGAGCGAGCGGCAAATCGCGCGCGATGCTTGCGGCGTGTCGATCGCGGGCGCGCCAGTCGGACGCGTGACGAGCGGATCGCCGGCGCCGTTTTTGAAAAAAAATATCGGCATGGCCTACGTGCCGGTCGCCGCGCGCGCGGCGGGCGCGCAAATCGAAATCGACATTCGCGGCAATCGCGCTCCGGCGCGCATCGTGCCGCTGCCGTTTTACAAGCGCGCGCCGTCGCAATAGCGCCGCGCGAATACAAACGAAGGAGCCGCACGACACATGGCGACGTACCCGACCGATTACCGCTACACGCGCGAACACGAATGGGTTTCAAGCAAGGGCGATCTCGCAACTGTCGGGATCACCGACTACGCGCAGCATGAGTTGGGCGACGTCGTGTACGTCGGGTTGCCGGAAGTGGGCACGGCGATGAAGGCCGGGCAGATTCTGGGCTCGGTCGAATCCGTGAAAACGATGAGCGATATTTACGCGCCGGTTTCAGGCACGGTGGTGGAAATCAATTCCGAGCTGACGGCCGCGCCGGAAAAAGTGAATCAGGATCCGCACGGCGCCGCGTGGATGGTGCGGATTAAGCTGAGCGACGCCGCCGAGCCCGCGAAATTGCTGGATGCCGCGGCGTATCAGGCGTTCATCGCCGAGAAAGATTCCGCGGCCTGATGCGCTATCTGCCGAAGAGCCCTTCCGAGCGCCAGGCGATGTTGCAAAGCGTCGGCGCCGGTTCCATCGAAAAGCTTTTTGAATCGATTCCCGCTCCGCTGCGGCTGGGGCGCGCGCTCGATTTGCCGGGGCCGATGTCTGAGGCGGAAATCATTGCGTGGTTTCAAGCGCGCGCGGCGGAAAATTCCCTCGGCTACTCGAGTTTTCTGGGCGCGGGCGTTTACAACCATTTGCGCTCTGTGGTGACGGACACGATTTTACTGCGCGGCGAATTCCTGACCTCATACACGCCGTATCAAGCGGAGATCAGCCAGGGCACGCTGCAGGCGATCTTCGAGTTTCAAACGCTGATGTGCCAGCTCACGGGGCAAGAAGTCGCCAACGCTTCGATGTGGGATGGCTCGACGGCGACGACGGAAGCGGCGCTGATGGCGGCGCGGCTTACGGGGCGCACGCGGCTGGTGGTGGCGCGCTCGTTGCATCCGGAATACCGGCAAGTGCTGGCGACGTACGGGCGCAACATCGGATTGACGGCGGAGGAGATTCCGTACACGGCGTCCGGGCAAATCGACACCGCTCGACTGGCCGCGGCTGTGAACGACGAGACCGCGGCGGTGATCGTGCAATCGCCGAACTTTTTCGGCGTGCTCGAAGAGGTGCCGGAACTTGCGGAGATCGCGCACGCGTGCAAGGCGCTGCTGGTTGTCTCGGTCACGGAAGGGGTGTCGCTCGGAATCGTGCGGCCGCCGGCGGAAGCCGACATCGTGGCGATGGAAACGCAGAGCTTTGGAATGGCGCCGAGCTTCGGCGGTCCTTACGCCGGTGTGATCGCCACGCGCGAACGATTCATCCGGCAAATGCCGGGGCGATTGGCCGGCCAAACGACAGACGCGGCGGGGCGGCGCGGATTCGTGCTGACGCTGGCGACGCGCGAACAGCATATTCGGCGCGAGAAAGCCACGTCGAACATTTGCACGAATCAGGCGCTCTGCGCGCTGGCGGCGACGGTGCATCTTTGCCTGCTGGGCAAAGAAGGGCTGCGAGAATTGGCGCTGCAGAATCTGGCCAAGGCGCGATTCGCGGCCGCGGAATTGGCGCGCGTGCCGGGCGTGCGAATTCCCTTCACTGGGCCGTGGTTCAACGAATTCGTGATTGAGTTTCCGCGATCGGCGCGAATGGCGAATCGCCGCTTGCTGGACGACAAAATAATTGGGCCGCTGCCGCTGGGGCCGTGGTATCCGGAGCTGACGAAACACGGGTTGGTTTGCGTGACGGAGACGATGCCGCGCGCGGAAATCGAGCGGTTCGCCACGGCGCTGGGCGCCGTGCTGGCGGGGCCGCTGTGAAAGATGCCGCGAAAAAGATTGTGAGCGATGGGATACGCAAAGCCGGGCGCAACGTCAGCCAGAACGAAGGGCTGATCTTCGAGAAATCCGCGCCGCACAAACGCGCGTTTGAGTTGCCGCCGCTGGACGTGCCGGCGGTGGATCCAAGCGCTGCGCTGGGCGCGGCGCACGCGCGCGAATCCGTCGAGGGATTCCCGGAAGTCAGCGAGATCGAAGTGGTGCGCCACTTCACGCGGCTATCGACGTGGAATTATGCGATCGATCTCGGAATGTATCCGCTGGGCTCCTGCACGATGAAGTACAACCCGCGCGTGAACGAATTCGTGGCGCGGCTGGACGGCATCGCGACCGAGCATCCGTATCAGCCGGCGGAAGTTTCACTCGGCTGCCTGAAGATCATGCGCACGCTCGAAAAGTGCCTGCTGGAAATCACCGGCATGGACGCGTGCACGCTGGAGCCCGCGGCGGGCGCGCAGGGCGAGCTTTGCGGCCTACTGCTGATTCGCGCGTACTTGCAAAGCAAGGGCTCGGCGCGGCGCACGGTGCTGATTCCGGATTCGGCGCACGGCACAAATCCCGCCACGGCGACGATCGCGGGCTACGAAGTGCAAAGCATTCGGTCGGACGCGGCGGGGCAAATTGACGTCGAGGCGCTGAAATCCATTGTGAATGATGACGTGGCCGCGCTGATGGTGACGAATCCTTCGACGCTCGGCGTCTTCGAGCAACGCATCGCGGAGATCGCGGAAATTCTACACGCGCACGGAGCGCTGCTTTATATGGACGGCGCGAACATGAATGCGCTGGCGGGAATCGCGCGCCCCGGGGATTTCGGCGTGGACGTGATGCACCTGAATCTGCACAAAACGTTTTCCACTCCGCACGGAGGCGGCGGCCCGGGCGCGGGGCCGGTGCTGGTGAAAAACTTTCTCGAACCGTTTTTGCCGGTGCCGGTGCTGGTTGAGAAAGACGGGCGGTTGTCCCTGGAAACACATCGCCGCACGTCGATTGGCCGGCTGCGCGCGTTCGGCGGAAATTTCGGCGTGCTGGTGCGCGCGCTGGCGTACACGCTGGCGTATGGACCCGGCATGCGCCAGGCCACGGAAGACGCGGTGCTCAATGCGAATTACATTCGCCGCAATCTCGAAGACTTCTACGACTTGCCGTACAAATCGCCGTCGATGCACGAAGTCGTATTCAGCGACGCGCGCCAGAAAAAGAACGGCGTGAACACGATGGATATCGCCAAGCGGCTGATCGACTACGGCTTTCATCCCTACACCACGGCGTTCCCGCTGATCGTACCCGGCGCGCTGATGATTGAGCCGACGGAATCGGAATCGAAAGAAGAGTGCGATCTGTTCATCGATGCCATGCGCTCGATCGCCGCCGAAGCCGAGACGAATCCCGAGCTTGTGAAGACCGCGCCGCACAACACGCGTATCGGCCGCCTGGACGAAGTGACCGCCGCGCGCAAACCGATTCTCCGCTGGCGGCCCGCGACGAGCGCCGCGCCGTCACCGAGCGATTTGAGCGAGCCGAATCCGCCGTCGTCGCGATCTTCGGAATAGGTCTGAGCCTACTTGCTCTCGCCCGCTGTTTCCTGGAAGCGAATTGTCCAAGCGCAGAGGCCTAGGATTCTAAAATCACGCTCCATGCAAGCAAAAGGCGCCCCGAAAAAAGTATCGGGGCGCCTCGTGTTTTGTTTCGGTTTGAGAACTAGTTGGCTTGGCTGGTCTGGACCTTCGGCGGATATTGATCGAGTTCCCACAGGAGGCCGTGGGCCGCGGCAGGAACCACGGTGTGGCCGTGGAGAATTTGTTCGTGGGTGACGCCGTCGCCGTACATGGCAACGTCTCCGGAGTGATCGGTCTGAACAACGGCGCCATCAAGGCTGACGCCGGCAAAGATGCCCTTGGCGCGCGAGTAGGACAGAATTTCCGCGCTCATGCGCGCGTCGGTGTCCGCGGAAGCGGTGCGCCCCACGGGGCCGGCGGCGACGGAAGCGTCAGCGCCGAGTTTGAATTTATCGCCGAGCAAACTCTGCAGGGCGTGATCGTTCATGAACAGCAAGATGATGTCGGTGGAAGAACCGCCGGCCTGGTAGCCGACGCTGCCGCCATCAAGCGCGACGAACATCGGAGCGCTCCAGCCGTTTGCGTCGCGGCACGTGGCCACACCGCGGCCGTAATTGCCGCCGAGAACGAAAGCGAACTTGACGCTGCCGGGAATAATCGCGATGCACTTGGCCGAAGCCAGCAGATCGCGCGGAATTCCCTGATCGGGAGTGGCCATGATTTCGTGAAACACGCGCTTCGCGGAATCGATGCGATTGACGTCGTCGGCGCGGTCGGAATCGGCCAGAGCGATCGCCGGGACCACCAGCAAAACGAGAGACGACAAGACACCAAGACGGAATGCTTTTGACATAACGAGACCTCCTCTGACTTTTCGAGTCTTAACCTAACGTTGACCAACTTTTCGTTGGCCAGGGCGGGGTTGCCGTGCATCGTCGACTTTCGCATGCGGCGTCAACGGCCGCAATACACCGAAACGTGTAGATTCGCGGAATAAGCGCTTGAGGCCGCGTCCGGAACGCGCAGGCGCGCAGCGAGCGCTTAGCGGCGCAGCGCGGGCTCGGGCAATTCGGCGTAGGTGCGCGGCTCGGCGCGAGGGATTGATCGCTGATCAGGAATCGGCTCAATGCGGGACTCGCCGCGCCGCGATTGTGCCGCTCGCGCCGCGGGCAACGCGCGCTGGCGAGGATATCTGGGAATCGTGGCGTCTTCGGCTTCGCGCGAAAAGCAAAGGCAGGAATGTTCGGCGTCCCAGTCGATGCACAGCATGTCGCCGAGGCGGACCTGCTCGGTGGCCAGAAGGTTCGCCAGCGCAGAAACGACATGGCGCTCGATTGCGCGTTTCAAATGGCGCGCGCCGTATTTCAGGTCGGTGCCGTCGCGCAGGAGAAATTGGCGCGCGCCCGGCGTTACGCGAAACAAAAATTGGCCGCGCGCGGTTTCCAGCACGCGCTGCTGCACCATCCCCAATTCGATCTCCAGAATTCGCCCGAGTTCTTCAGCGCGCAGCGGATGGAACACGACGACTTTGTCCAGGCGGTTCATGAACTCCGGGGAAAATTTCCTTTTCGCTGCGGCGGCGGCCGTGCGCTCCACTTTTTCGTCGAGGCGCTCTTCGCGTTTGTCCTTCGGCTGCACGAAGCCGAGGCCGCCCGTCATCAACTCGGTGATCTCGCCGCCGCCGAGATTCGACGTGAGCACGATCACGCACTGCGAAAGGTCCACGCGGCGGTTGTCGCCCAGCGTGAGCGTGGCTTTATCCAGAATGCCGAGCAGCAATTGCCACAGCGCGTCGGAAGCTTTTTCGATTTCGTCGAACAGCAGAAAACTCATTTTCACGCGCTCGGTGTGGTACTTCGATAGCTCTTCCTGCGTGATCAGGGGATGCGTTTCGCGATGGCCCAGATATCCCGGCGGCGAACCGATCAGCTTGGAAATTTCGTGTGAGTGCTGGAATTCCGCGCAATCCACTTTGATTACCGCGCGCGGATCGCCGAACAGAACTTCGGCCGCGGCTTCCACGATGCGTGTCTTGCCCGAGCCTGTCGGTCCGAGAAAGAGCAGGTTTCCGACCGGGCGGTTTGGCGAGCACATTCCCGCGACGTAAACCTGGTGCAGATCGACAAGCGCGGCGATCGCTTCGGGCTGGCCGACGATGCGCCGCAGGAGACCGGCTTCAAATTCTCGCGATTCAAAGCTTCGGCGGGATGGATCGAGCTGCTGGTGCAATGGCCGCATCGGAGTGCCTCTCAGTACGATGCGAAGAAGAGCAGGCCGAGCGCCAAACTCGCGCGCGCGTGCGCGTTCGCGTGAGCGGCAACGTCGTGCAGAATCAGTGCGTTCGAGCGAGTGTGGAGCGAGCAAACGGAGAGCGGGCTCGCAGCGTGTGCCAGATGCACGCTTGGTGACGCCGGTGAAACACATTGCCGCGCCGCGATCGCTTGCACCACGCGCCGCGTTTCGGCTAGATCCGGCTAAACGTTGTCGGTTTTGCGCCGATTCGCTGGCGCTGGCGCGGGCGCGGACGGAGAAGTGCCGCCCGGCGATTGCACTTCTCGCGCTATGCTCGGCACGGGGAGTTCAAGCGCCCGGCCGCCACTGGCTCGGCCGGCAAGCGCTGCCGCCACGCGTGTCGCCGTGATCGGCCGCGCGACCACAGCGCCTTCTCCTTCGCGCTCGAAGGTCAGGCAGGTCGCACGCGGATCCCAATCGATGCGCAGAATGTCGCCCAGGCGCACTTGTTCGGTCGCCAGCAAATTCGCCAGCGGATAGACGACGTGCCGTTCGATGGCGCGCTTCAGGTGGCGCGCGCCGTATTTCAGGTCGGTGCCGTCGCGCAGGAGAAACTCGCGCGCCCCCGGCGTCACGCGGAACAGGAATTGACCGCGCGCCGTTTCCAGCACGCGCTGCTGCACCATCCCCAATTCGATCTCCAGGATGCTGCCCAATTCTTCGGCGCGCAACGGATGGAACACAACGACTTTGTCGAGGCGGTTCATGAACTCCGGCGAAAATTTCTTCTTCGCCGCGGTGGCCGCCGTGCGCTCCACTTTTTCGTCCAGGCGCTCTTCGCGCTTGTCCTTCGGCTGCACAAAGCCCATGCCGCCGGTCATCAGCTCCGTGATTTCGCCGCCGCCTAAATTCGACGTCAGCACGATCACGCACTGCGAAAGGTCCACGCGGCGGTTGTCGCCCAGCGTGAGCGTGGCTTTATCCAGGATGCCGAGCAGCAATTGCCACAGCGCGTCGGAGGCCTTTTCGATTTCGTCGAACAGCAGGAAGCTCAGCTTGATCTTTTCCGTGTGATATTTCGAGAGCTCTTCCTGCGTGATCAACGGATGCGTTTCGCGATGGCCCAAATATCCGGGCGGCGAACCGATCAGCTTGGCGATTTCGTGCGAGTGCTGGAATTCCGCGCAATCCACCTTGATCACCGCGCGCGGATCGCCGAACAACACTTCGGCCGCGGCTTCCACGATGCGCGTTTTGCCCGAGCCTGTCGGCCCCAGGAAAAGCAAGTTTCCCACCGGCCGGCCCGGCGAGCACATTCCGGCCACGTAAACCTGGTGCAGGTCCACGAGCGCCGCAATCGCTTCCGGCTGGCCGACGATTTTTCGGCGCAGCGCGTCCTCGAACTCCATGGACTCCGCGCTGCGGCGCGAGGGATCTAGCTGTGTCTTGCGGCTGGGGGCGGACATCGTAACCTCCTAACGAAACATCCCGCGCGAAATCAAACCGCGCTGGGGAGAACGATCGAACTGATCGAGCTTCACGCCGACGGTGGAATGCAACAGGCGCAACTGCGTGACGATTTCGCGGCCGGTTTCAGGCGAATGCGAAACGTCCAGCAGCGGCGGAAACAAATCCGTTAAATCGAGATTGAGCGAACGCAACTGGCCGAGCAGCTTCTGCACGTACTCGGATTGAGGATCGAAGAGTTCGACGCGGCTGTTCACTTCCTCGCGCAACTGGCTCCAATTCACTTCGATCAGAGGAAATTGGCGCGAGACGCGGCGGACGACGTCGTCGGTAATGCGCGGGCGGTCGCCCAGCTTGGCAAGGTGAAGCTGGCGGACCTTGCCGTTTTCGCGCACGTTGTGCACGAGGTAGAAGGCGCTTCCCTTGCGTCGCAAAAAGGCCATGCCAAGCTCCCGATTGCTGCAGCCCGACGTTTCCGTGTCAGTAGTGTATTTATGTTCCACTACGCATGTCAAGACGATGTGCGATCATCGGCGGGCAATTTCGCGGAAGAGTAACTAGCTTCAACGGCACGCGCGCGCCGCGTGTTCACGATTACAATCGAGGCCTCTATGGCTGCGAAACGCAAGGCAGAGTCTACGTGGAATCCGGTTTTTCGATTCGTCAAATCGATTCCGCGCGGGCGCGTCCTCAGTTACGGCGAATTGGCGCGCGCGCTGCGCCTGCGCGGAGGCGCGCGCACCGCCGGACGCGCGATGGCCGCCACGCCCCGCGGCCACGCAATCCCCTGGCATCGTGTGCTCGGCGCCAAGGGACGGATACTGATCCGCGAGCCCTACGCCGGCTTGCAGCGGCGGCTTTTGGAAAGCGAAGGCGTGCGCTTCATCGAAGGGCGCGTCGATTGGAAGCGCCACGCATGGAAAGGGCCGGCGCGCGACGCGGCTCGCTCACGTATTCGCTCGGCGCGGACGAGTGTGCTATAGATAGTTTTTCCTCGTGGCCGCGCCGATCATCCAAGTCGAGAATCTCACCAAGCGATACGACAGCGTCGTAGCGCTGCGCGGCGTCAGCTTTGAAGTGAGCGAAGGCGAAGTGTTTGGCCTGCTCGGCCCGAACGGCGCGGGCAAAACCAGCACGATCGAAATCCTGGAAGGGTTGCGCGCGCCGGATGGCGGCCGCGCGAGCGTCTGCGGTCTCGATCCGCAGCGCAGCAGCCGGCGCTTGAAGGAAGTGATCGGCGCGACGCTGCAATCCACCGCGCTGCCGGACAAGATCCGCGCCGGCGAAGCACTCAGCATGTTTGCGAGCTTTTATCCGCACCATCGCAACGTAAACGATTTGCTGCGCCGCTTCGGTCTCGAGGAAAAACGCAACGCGTTCTACGGCCAGCTTTCCGGCGGTCAGAAGCAGCGGCTGGCTCTGGCCCTGGCGCTGGTAAACGAACCGCAAGTTCTATTTCTCGATGAGCCGACCGCAGGCCTTGATCCGCAAGTGCGCCGCGAAATCTACGACGTGATCGAAGAATTGAAATCCGAGCGCAAAACGATTCTGCTGACGACGCACTATATCGAAGAAGCCGAACGCCTCTGCGATCGCGTTGCCATCGTCGATCAGGGCCTGGTGATCGCGCAGGGCACGCCGCGCGAATTGAAGCAGCGCGCGGCTGGCACCACGCGCATTGACGTGCGTCTCGCGCGGCCCGAACCCGATGGCGCGCTATCGCAACTCGAAGGCGTGGCCGACGCGCTGCAGATGGATGGCGCCTGGGTGCTGCATTCCTCGCGCGTTCCCGCCACGATTGTCGCGCTGGTGAAACATCTTGAAAGCGCCGGCAACGAATTGGCCGGCCTTGAAATCTCGGCGCCATCGCTCGAAGACGTGTTCCTGGAATTGACGGGGCGCAAGCTGCGCGACTGACATGAAAAATATTTGGACATTGACGGCCAACCGGATGCGCCTGGCGCTGCGCACGCCGGTATTTATTTTTTTCAGCGTGGGCATGCCGCTGGCGCTTTTGATCGGCATCTGCGCGTTTATCGGGCATGACAATCCCGCGGTGATTCCCCGCGTGCTCTCGTCGGTGCTCGCGCTCACGGTGATGGGCAGCTTCTGGGGACTCAGCATGCAGCTCGTCACGTACCGCGAGATGGGAATTCTGCGCAGGTTTCGCCTCGCGCCCGTCGGCGCGGGGACGCTGCTGGCCTCCAGCATCCTGTCAAATTATTTTCTGACGCTGCCGACCGTGATCGTGCAATTTCTGCTGGCGCGATGGGTGTTTCACATGCCGCAGTGGGGAAATTTGTTCGGCGTATTCGTGATGGTCACGCTGGGCACGGTGACGTTCGCATCGCTCGGCCTGATCGTCGCCAGCATCACGAACACGGCGCAAGAAACGCAGATGATCAATCAGGCGCTGTGGTTCGTCTTTCTGTTTCTCGGCGGCGCGACGATTCCGCTCAGCGATTTCCCCGGCTGGCTGAAGCGCGCCGCTCTGTTTATTCCCGCGACATATTTGATGACGGGCCTCGAGCGCGTTCTGGTGTCCGAAGATTCGATCTTTCACCTTGGATCGAACATTCTCTCGCTCGCGGGCTGCGCCGCGATCGCGTTTGTGATCTCGCAGCAATTGTTCCGCTGGGATCCCGGCTCGAAAGCGCCGCGCCGCGCGAAACTCTGGGCGGCTTCCACGGTTCTGCCCTTCCTGCTTCTCGGTCTGTGGGAGATGAATCATGGCGGGCTCCGAGCGCTGGCGCATTCGGATCGTCCGCCCGCGCAACAAATGCTTCCGCCAGCCAGCGCGCCGCACTAATTTCGCGCTGGCCGCGCCAGCCCTCCCGCGGAGTTTTCAGTTCCCTTCCCACGGGCCATTTTGGCCGCAATCGCGCGGAACCAGGCGGCCGCGCTCGGGACCGCGCGCTGATGGCGTATGCTATACTGCCGTGCAGTTGAGTGAATGCGCGCTCGCGCGGAGAATTTCCATGGGCATCGAAAAGACAGAGAAAATCTGGCGCAACGGAAAACTGATCGCGTGGGATGACGCCAACATTCACGTGTTGTCGCACGTGGTGAGCTACGGCTCGGCCGTGTTCGAGGGCATCCGCTGCTACCAGACCAAACAAGGTCCCGCGGTGTTTCGCCTGCGCGATCACATGCAGCGCATGATTCACTCCGCAAAAATTTATCGCATGGATTTGCCCGCGTCGCTCGACGAATTGTGCCAGGCCGCGATCGACGTGGTGCGCGCGAACAAAATGGACTCCTGTTACATCCGCCCGATAGCGCTGCGCGGCTACGGCGACGTCGGCGTCAGCCCGCTCGCTTCGCCCGTTGAAGTTTATATCGCGTGCTGGGCCTGGGGTGCGTATCTCGGCTCGGACGCGCTCGAGCAGGGCGTGGACGTGTGCGTCAGCTCGTGGGCGCGCATGGCGCCGAACACTCTGCCCGCGATGGCCAAGGCCGCGGCGAATTATATGAATTCGCAGCTGATTCGCATGGAGGCCGTGATCAACGGCTACGCCGAAGGCATCGCGCTCGATCCATCGGGCCTGGTCAGCGAAGGCTCGGGCGAAAATGTTTTTCTGGTTGTCGATGGCACGGTGTGGACGCCGCCGATCAGCGCCTGCGGCCTGCAAGGCATCACGCGCGCGAGCCTGCTCACGCTGTGCGAAGACTTGAAAATTCCCGTGCGCGAGCAATCCGTGCCGCGCGAAATGCTCTATCTCGCCGACGAAGTTTTCCTCTCCGGCACAGCCGCCGAGCTAACGCCGCTGCGCTCGATCGATAAAATCCAGATCGGCAAAGGCCGCCGCGGCCCGATCACGCAGCAGTTGCAGGAAGAATTTTTCGCCATCATCCGCGGCGCCAAACCCGATCGCCACAATTGGCTCACGCCCGTTCCCGTCCCGGCCAGCGCCGCCGTGCGGTAGAATCGCAGTCGAACCTCCGCACCGCGAGTTTCGAGATGGAATCCCTCGTGTTTCTTTGACCGCACGCCATCTCCTCCTGTAGAATCCGCCCCCGGCGCCTGCGAGGGGCTTATCCGCGCCGCCGGATTCCTTTGGTTCACCCGCCCCGCCATGGAGAGTGCGAATGACGTACAACATGCCGCAGAAGATGCTGGCCGAATTCTTCGGAACATTCACGCTGATCTTTTTCGGCGCAGGCTCGATTTGCGCCGATTCGTACATGCAGTCCGCGGGACAGGCGGGGCTGGGCCTGCTCGGCATCGCGCTGGCGCACGGCTTGGCCATCGCCATCATGGTCAGCGCGCTCGGCCACATTTCCGGCGGCCACTTCAATCCCGCGATCTCGATCGGATTCTGGGTCACGCGCAGAGCGACCACCTTCGACACGCTGCTTTACTGGTTCTCGCAGCTCGCGGGCGCGAGCGCGGCGGCGTATCTGCTGCGATCCGTGGTGCCTGAGGCGACCTGGCGCGCCGTGCATCTGGGCACTCCCGCGCTGGCGGGAGGCGTTTCGCGCGCTTCCGGAATGCTCATCGAGGGCATCATGACGTTCTTCCTCGTGTTCGTCGTGTTCGCCACGGCCGTGGACGATCGCGGCGCGTTCAAGGCGATCGCCGGCTTCGGTATCGGCCTCACGATCACCATGGGCATCCTCTTCGGCGGACCGCTCACCGGCGCGGCGCTTAATCCCGCGCGCGCCTTCGGCCCCGCTCTCGCCAGCCATGATTGGCTGAACCACGGCGTGTACTGGGTCGGACCGCTGGCCGGCGGCGTTCTCGCCGGCTGGATTTACGACACGGCGTTTCTCAGAAAAGCCTAGCTTCACCACATAAATCGTCGCCCGCAAGGCTACGAGCGCCGCCATCCAACCTGTAGGGGCGGAGCCTGCCTGCCGGCAGGCAGGCTTGTCTCCGCCCGCTTTGGCGGGTGTCTCAACGACGTTGTTCTGCCGGGTTAACCCCGTTACTAACCTGCGCCCCCCTCGGCGCAGCAGCCTTGTTTCGCCCCATGGCCGATGCTAGCCTCGATAAGCAATCGCATCGAAAGGCCCTTTTCCGCCATGGCACTGAGCATTGACGATCTCCTGCGCCGCGCTGTCGAAAGCAAGGCTTCCGATCTTCATCTGAAGGTCGGCAACCACCCTTATTTGCGCGTGGATGGCGAGCTTAATCCGCTGGCCGACGTGCCGCGCGTCACGCCGGAAGAGATGCTGTCGATGGCCTTCTCGATGATGACCAACCGGCAGAAGCAAAAATTCAAGGAAACCGCCGAACTCGATATGGCCTACGGCGTGGCCGGCCTCGGCCGATTCCGCGTGAACGTGTTCCAGCAGCGCGGCAACGTCGGCATGGTGCTGCGCGTAATCCCCACAAAAATCCGCACCATCGAAGAACTCGAATTGCCGCGCATCCTCGAAAAAATTTGCGAAGAGCGCCGCGGCCTCGTGCTGGTCACCGGCACCACCGGCTCGGGCAAATCCACCAGCCTGGCCGCCATGATCGACCGCATCAATTCCACGCGCCCCGATCACGTGATCACCATCGAAGACCCGATCGAATTCCTGCATCGCGATAAGCACAGCTTCATCAATCAGCGCGAAGTGGAAGTGGACACCGCGAATTTTTCAACTGCGCTGCGCGCCGCGCTGCGCCAGGACCCCGACGTGATTCTGGTCGGCGAAATGCGCGATCTTGAAACCATCGCCACGGCTCTGCTCGCCGCGGAAACCGGCCACTTGGTTTTCTCGACGTTGCACACCTTGGATGCCACCGAAACCATTCAGCGCATCATCGCCGTATTTCCGCCGCCCGAGCAAAAACAAATTCGCTTGCAGATGGCCGCCACCCTGAAAGCCGTCGTCAGCCAGCGCCTCGTGCGCCGCGCCGACGACAAAGGCCGCGTCCCCGCCGTCGAAGTGATGATCGCCACGGCCTACATTCGCGATTGCATCATCAATCCCGATAAAACGCGCCTGATCCACGACGCCATCGCCGCCGGCACCAGCCAGTACGGCATGCAAACTTTCGATCAATCCCTCTACGACCTCTACACGCGCCAATTGATTTCCTACGAAGAAGCCCTGCTGCGCGCCTCGAACCCCGACGATTTCAAGCTTCGCGTCCAGGGCGTGCGCAGCGCCGCCGACGCCGCGCGCGAAGAGATGGAACGCGCGATGACGGAATTCGAGCGCTTCGGCCGCCGGTAGCCGCGATGCACTCCCCCGCCTGATACGCGGTTGTGCTGCCATGATCGAAGCCACGCCCAAGACGCAGCGAAAATATCCCCGCCATGCAGCGCCGAAGTGGATGTTTGTCGCCTGGGAAGCCGCAGGCCATCGTTCGGTTTCCCGCGCCGAGACCGTGGGAATGGGCGGTTTGTTCTTTCATACCTCTCATCCTCTGGCGAAAGGTTCTGTCATCAAGCTGCTTTTTGATCTGAAAACCGGGGAAGTCCGCGCTCGCGCGGTCGTGCGCGACTCCCGGCCCGAAAAAGGGATGGGCGTGCAGTTCGTACAAATGGAAACCTCGGACCGCCTGCGCCTGGACCAATTCTTGGCGCAGCACGCAAAGGTCCAAGTGCCCGCGGCCGCCAAAGCCCCCGACCGCACCCGTCCCGCCGCCGAGGCGCCCAAGAAGAGTCACAAGAGCGCTTCGACAGAGACGACGGAAGCGCTTCTGTGGGTACGCGAGCTCGACGAAAAGCTGAAGGTTGCCCGCGAGGGAACTCATTATCACCTTCTCGGCGTACGCTCCGAGAGTTCAACCGCGCAGATCAAGCAAAGCTTCTACGCCATCGCGCGGAAATTCCACCCCGACCACCACATGGCCAAAAGCGGCTGCATCGAACCGCTAAAGGAATTGATGGGCGCGGTCACGCTGGCCTATAAGACCCTTTCGGACAATCGTAAACGAGCCGTCTACGATGCGCAGCTTGCTCACTCGGATGTTTACAACCTGCGGCGTTTCAAATCAGCCTCGCAGAAGAACGTCGAGGATTTCATCCTGAACGCCACCCAATGTTTGCGCGCGGAGAATTTCGTCGGCTCGATCGTGTGGTTGCGCAAATGCGTTGAGCTGGCTCCGGACGACGCGAAATACCGCGCGCTCCTGGCCCGCAGCCTCCGGACGATCCCGCAATACCGAAGCCAGGCCGTCGAGCAGTACGAACGGGCGATCGAACTCGATCCCTGGAATGCGCCGGTTCTGCTCCAGCTTGCGGAGTTATTCGACGAGCTGCAACTTCCGTTGCAGGCGGATCCTTTGTATTCCAAAATCCTGAAACTCGATCCCCTCAACGCCAAAGCGCGCCAACGCGTAAGCACCACCGCAAAAAATTAGAACCCACCGCCGCTTCCCCGCTGAGTACGTCAATTCCCCGATTCGCGCTAGCTTACGTAGGGGCGGAAGCCTGCCTGCCGCCTGCCTGCCGCCTGCCTGCCGGTAGGCAGGGTAGCCAGGGTAGGCAGGGCAAGCGGGCTTGCCTCCGCCCGGTTTGCCGCGTTTGCTATGCCGGGTGCCCGACACGCCGGTTTGGCGTGTGGGTCTTTCGCGTGCACAGTGATCGATAAGCTTGGGTGCCGCACCCTTCGGTGTTAAGGGTGCGGGTTCTGAGTTCTACGATGCTTGTCGAATGTTGCGCGCAAATTCAAAACCCGCACCCCGAAATTCGCAGGGTGCGGCTCCCACCTTGATCGCGATTCGCAGGCCGGGTGCCCCACGCGCCGGTCCTGCGCGTGGGGTTCGTGGCTTTCATGCTCAACGGCGAGCCCGCACCAACTACTGCGGGGCCTGATAGCTCTTGAAAATCCCATCGCGCTCGTAATATTTCATTCGCGTGCGCTTCTGCACCGACGTGGCCCTGACGCGGAATATCGGCGCGATCCGAACCGAGCTCAGCTTCGATCCATTCGGAAACTCGACGACAGGCAAGTTGCCATTCTCCATGATGGTGCGAAGCGACGAGCTCCGGGGGCCGGTGATCGACTCAACTTCCGGAACCTGATCCGGCCGCAGCGTCAGCGTAAGCGTGTTCGGCGTGTCGTCCGGCGCCCAATCTTTATTCTTCGGATCGTTCACGGTTCTCTTCCATTCGTTCGCCAGATATGTGGATAGCGGATCGAGTGTCGGCGTCCAATCGATCGATCCCGGCTCCTGGGACTCTTCCACGCTCCCGGTGACCGGCCCCTTGCTCGGTGGTTCCGGGTTACTCGGTGGAGTCGTGCCGCTCGTCGGAGTTTCAGGCGTCCCCACCGGCGGATTTTCCGGCGCAGGCTCGGGCGTCGCCGCGGGCGAATTTTCAGCTGGCGTCGATTCAGGGCTCGCAGTCGTATCCGCGCCTGCTTGCTGCGGCTGATTCGCCGCCGCCGTCCCAACCTCGCTTTGCGCCAGCGCGTACGCGGCGTCGCACTGCGCAAACTCGGCCTTCGCGTCCTCGTAGCGTTTTTTCGCGGACGCCTGCGCGCCTGAATTCGTCTCCGGCTGAGTCACGTGGATCGTGTATCCATCTTCCATAGCCGCGATCGCGTTATTCAGATGGGCCGCGCACGGAATGAACTCAGCGCGCTCTTTTTGCGTCAGATCGTTGCCGTAAACGGACACGCTTGCGCCCCACTGCGCTTGAATGGCGTCGGGATACGGAAACGTTGGCGAGCCTCCCGGATGCTCCTCCGCTTCTCCCGCCGGATCGTTAATGATCGACTTCGCGACTTCGTACAGGTTCGCCAGCGCGCGCTGCGGAGGTTGGGCGGTTTAGGATTGCCCCCGCGCCGGCGCGAACGAAATCCCCACCAGGCCCAACGCCAGCGCGCACGTCATCGAAATCGCCCGCGGTAGTCTTGCCATCTGAATGTGCATTCCCAATTCCCCCTTTTTGTTCCGCGCCGCCTGCGCTTCGCGCATCACCGTCAGACAGCGTATGCCTTCACCCGATTTTCTCCCTTCGCCAAGTCAACCGTGCCCGGCGCACAGACCTGAATCGAGTTCGCCGATGCGCCGTATCCCACCACTCGCGTTATCTTCGGCGTGTAGTCGTAGAGCCATTCTCCCGGCGTTCCTTCGTAGTCCCTCATCGTGACCCTCCGGTCTGCGCAGTTTGCCGATCCGTGTGAAATCGCGCGGATCGCAAATAGTAGTGTGCGAATATCGCGCGGTCAACGAGATGGCCGCGAAGCGCGCGTCTCCCGTTCCTTGCTTCCCGTCCCGCGCGCACCTATGCTTCTCCCTCGATGTCCCGCGGCCCGCGCAAACACGATTCCGATGAAGCTCTTTACGCCGCCGCCATGCGCGCGCTGATGCGCCGCGCCTATTCCGTCTTCGAGATGCGCAAATATCTCGAGCAGCGCGCCACCGATCCGAAAGCCGTGCACGTCGTACTCGCGCTGATGCGCGAGCGCCGCTATCTCGACGACGCCGTCTACGCGCGCCAATTCGCCGCGCACCGCACGCGCGTCCGCCGCCAGGGCGCCTACCGCGTCGCGCGCGAACTCCGCGCCCGCGGCGTCCCCGACACGCACATCGAAGCCGCGCTCGCCGAAATCGCCGAAGTCACCGACGAGCCCGCCGTCGTCCGCGCCACGATCGAACGCCGCATGAAATCCCTGCGCGGCCCCCTCGACCAACGCCGCCTCGCCAGCCTCCAGCGCACCCTCCTCCGCGCCGGCTTCTCCGGCGACACAATCCGCACCGAACTCCGCGCCCTAACGCGCACCGCGAAAGCCGCAGCGGCAGCCGCCGGCGCCGATGAAACGATCGACGCGGTCAACGTGCTCGACGATCCAATTCCGCCCGAAGATTAAACGTGGGTGCCGCACCCTTCGGTTTTAAGGGTGCGGGTTTTGACTTTCCCGCGCTCGTCGAGTCAGGAGCACAAATTCAAAACCCGCACCCTGAAGCGCGCGGGGTGCGCCACCCACGCTCATCTCGCCCGCCCGCGTTGCGACCCCCGAACTCGTCTGCGATAATGCCGCGCATGCCGACCGGCAGCGAAATCCGCCGAAAATTCCTGAACTATTTCGTCGCGCAAGGCCACCGCGAAGTCCGCAGCTCCTCGCTCGTCCCCGCGAACGATCCCACGCTGCTCTTCACCAACGCCGGCATGAATCAATTCAAGGACGTTTTCCTCGGCCTCGAGCAGCGCGATTACAAGCGCGCCACCAGCTCCCAGAAATGCGTGCGCGCCGGCGGCAAACACAACGATCTCGAAAATGTCGGCTTCACCAATCGCCACCACACTTTTTTTGAAATGCTCGGCAATTTTTCCTTCGGCGATTATTTCAAAAAAGACGCCATCGCCTTCGCCTGGGAACTGATCACGTCGCCTGGCTGGTTCGCCATCCCGCTCGATAAGCTCTATTTCACTGTTTTCGGCGGCGCCGAGATCACGCCAGGAAATCCGCTCGCCGCAGATGACGAAGCCGCCGCGCTCTGGAAAAAACTCGGCGCGCCCGAAAAGCGCGTCCTCGCAATCCCCGGCCTGAAAGAAAATTTCTGGGCCATGGGAGAAACCGGCCCCTGCGGCCCGTGCAGCGAAATTCATTACGATATGGGCCCCGCGGCAAGCGACGCCGGTCACAAGGATTGCACGTTCCCCTGCGATTGCGGTCGCTACGTCGAGATTTGGAATCTCGTCTTCATGCAGTTCAATCGCGACGCCGAAGGCCGCGTCGCGCCGCTGCCCAAACCTTCGATCGACACCGGCGCCGGCCTCGAGCGTCTCGCCGCCGTGCTGCAAGGCAAGATCAGCAATTTCGATACGGATTTATTTCAACCGATCATGCGCGCCGCCGCGCGCCTCGCGAGTCTCGATCCAGAAAAGCCCGAAATTCAGCCCTCGCTGCGCATTCTCGCCGACCACGCCCGCGCCGCCACGTTCCTGATTTCCGACGGCGTCGTCCCCTCAAACGACGGCCGCGGCTACGTCCTGCGCAAAATCATTCGCCGCGCCTTGCGTCACGGCAAGCTGCTCGGCGCGCCATCGCCGCTGCTCTCGCCGCTCTCGGACACCGTGCGCGAATTGATGCGCGACGCCTATCCCGATCTCGACGAATCGGCCGCGCGCACACGCCAAATTCTCGACGCCGAGGAATCGCGCTTTGGCCGCACACTCGATATTGGCCTCAAGAAACTCGAAGACGATCTCGCCGCGCTTCCCGAAGCGGAAACGCTAGCCCAACCCGCCTCCTATTCCGGAGCCGCCGCGTTTCGCCTTTACGACACGTACGGCCTGCCGCTCGATTTCATAAAGGACGTCCTCCGCGATCAGGACGTCGCCTTCGACGAAGCCGGCTTCGCCGCCGCCATGCAGGAGCAGCGCACCCGCGCGCGCGCATCCTGGAAAGGCGGCCACAAAGACGTCGCCAAGCCCGCCTACGCCAAGCTCGCCGAAACATTTCGCACTGAGCCCGACTTCTATTTCGGCACGCAATCGAAAGACAGCCGCATCGAAGCCATCCTCACGCCGCAAGGCGAAGTCGACAAAATTCCCGCCGGCACGGAAGCGGAAGTCGTGCTCGACCGCACCGTCTTCTTCGCGGAATCCGGCGGCCAGGTCGCCGACATCGGCTCGTTCTTCACCAACGATCTCACGACGCAGCTTGCCGAAGTCCGCGGCGCCTACTATCCGCTCGCCGGTCTCGTCGCCCACCGAATCGTCGCCAAGGAAGCTTTGCGCGCCGGCGATCGCGTTGCCAGCGTCGCCGACGCCGAGCGCCGCGAGCACATCAAGCGCAATCACACCGCAACACATTTAATGCACGCCGCGCTGCGCAACGTTCTCGGCACGCACGTAAAGCAAGCCGGCTCGCTTGTCGAGCCCGGCCGCCTGCGCTTCGATTTCTCCCACTTCGCCGCCGTCGATCGCGCCGAACTGCGCGATATCGAAGATCAAGTCAACGATCAAATCCGCAGCAACGCCGAAATCGCAACCGACGTCACCACGCTCGATGACGCGCTGGCCTCCGGCGCGCTCGCATTCTTCGGCGATCGTTATCCCGAACTAAATGTCCGCGTCGTCACGATTCCCGATCCCGCTTCCCCGCGCGGTTTCTACAGCAAGGAACTCTGCGGCGGCACTCACGTGAAACGCTCGGGCGAAATCGGCGCATTCAAGATCCTCGTCGAGCAAGCCTCCTCCGCCGGCGTTCGCCGCATCGAAGCGCTCACCGGCACCGCCGCGCTCGCCGATTTCCAGCTCGCGCGCGAATTGTTGTCGTCGCTCGCCGGCCGCATGGGCGTCGCCGAAGAAGATCTTCTCGCCGCCGCCGAACGCGCCGAAGAATCACGCCGTCAACTCGAAAAACAACTCGAAGCGCTTAAACGCAATCAGGCGCTCGGCAACGTCGATGCCCTGCTCGCCCAGGCGCAAATCATCAAAGGTGTCAAAGTAATCGCCGCCGAAATCGATGCCGCCGACCGCGCCACGCTCCGCGCCGTCGCTGACGGCCTGCGCCGAAAACTCGGCTCCGGCGTCGTCGCGCTCGGCGCGATCGAAGACGGCAAAGTCGCCCTCCTCGTCGCCGTCACAAAAGATCTCACCTCCAAAATTCACGCCGGCAAAATCGTCCAGGCCCTGGCCAAGGAGGTGGGCGGTTCCGGCGGCGGCAGACCCGATTTGGCGGAGGCTGGCGGAAAAGACACATCCGCCCTGAAAAAAGCCCTGGGACAGGTCCCAACCCTTATCGAGGGGGCTATAATTTAATGAGCGCTAGAACCGTTGACAGGGGGTATCTGCTCCCGCGGCGATTGCAGCATCCGATTTGCCCGGACTTTGCCCAACCCAGCCATGACCGCGCGCGCCACCATCTTCGCCGCCATCTTATTGACAATACTAGGGTTGTCCACGCCGCGCGCGCACGCCCAGATCGCCTTTTATACCGATTCCAATGGCCAGCGCATTTACATCAATGCGAACGCCCCGGCAGCCCCAAAACGCTCTTCGGCAGCCTCGCGCTCACGCACGCCAGCGGCACCCTCTGTAGCGGAATCCACCAGCTCCGCCGAGCCGCCCGCCGATGCATCTCCAGCTCCGCCATCCGTCTCCGGCGACGCCGACGCGGACATATCCTCGACGGCCACAGCTTCGGCTGCGGCTCCAACGCCCAATCAACCGGCCGCAGATCATCCCACGCTCGATCAAATGGTCAATACGGTGGCCGCGCGCTATAACGTCGATCCGCAGTTGGTTCGCGCCGTAATCGGCGCGGAGTCGAACTGGGATCCGCGCGCCGTTTCACGCACCGGAGCGCAGGGCCTGATGCAACTTGTGCCCACCACCGCGCGCGAGCTTGGCGTGAGCAACGCCTTCGATCCGCAGCAGAATCTCGAAGGCGGCGTGCGTTACCTGAAAACTTTGCTTGCACGCTACGGCGGCGATCTCGACAAGGCACTTGCGGCTTATAATGCTGGACCAGGCGCCGTGGACCGCGCCGGCGGCGTGCCGCGGATCGCCGAAACGCAGCATTACGTGCAGCGCGTCACCGAATCGTATTACAACCCCGGTTCGGTCCGTTCGCCGGGCGGCCCGATGGAACCGTCGCATCCGATCTATCGCACCACGGACGGCTCCGGGCGCATCGTATTTACGAACGAGTAGTTTTGCGCGAGATGCGCGAGAAGTGTTGGGGGAGCGGCGATTCATCGCCGCGGTTGACAATGCGTGCGATTCTACATCTCGCTCTTGTGAGCTTGTGCGCCGCGTGCCTTGCGGTTGCGGCCGCCGGCGCGCAGGATGCCGCGTCTCCCGCCACCAAACGCGACGACGCACAGCAGCAATTCGATCGCGCCGAATCCCTGCGCGCCGCTCTGGAGTCGCAGCCGGCCGCCAGCCGCACGGAACAAAACTATCTGAAAGTGGTGCAGGCGTATCGCAGCGTCTATTACACCACCTCGCATGGCGATGAAGTTCCCGCCGCAGTGTATGCGGTTGGCTCGCTCTACCGCGCAATGGGCGATCGCTTCGCCCCCAGATATTATCAATCGTCCGTCGACGCGTATCAGTTTCTGCTGCACGATTATCCGACCAATCCCTATCGCGAAGACGCTCTCTTGGCCGTCGGCGAAATCCAGCGCGACGATCTGCACGATTCGGCGCAGGCCAGAAAAACTTTTGAAGAGTTCCTCACGCTCCATCCGCATTCCGATGGCGCCGCCGAAGCGCGCCAGGTGCTCGCCGATATCGATTCCGACGCCCAGACCAAGTCTTCGGCGTCCGCAGCGTCCGCGCCCGCGGCGCAGCGCACCGCGCGCGCGGCCTCCGCAAGCGCGCAGCCCGCGCCCTCCGCCCCAACCGACTCCGGAGAAAATTCGCAGCCAAGCGCCGATTCGAGCCAGAGCGCCGTGCCACCTTCATCGCCATCGGCTTCCGCGCCCTCATCCGGCAAGCTGGCCGAGGTCACTCGCGTTCAAACCTGGAACGCCGATACCTACACAAGAATCGTGATCGATGTCGCCGCGCCCGTGAAATACCAGGCCGCGCGCATTCCCGGGCCCGACCGAATTTATTTCGATCTCGATCAAGCGCACGTAAATCCGTCGCTGCTCGCGAAGCAAGTCGATGTCCAGCCGGGCGGATTCCTGAAGGGCGTGCGCGTCGCGCAGTATCAGGACGGAGTGGTTCGCGTCGTTCTCGAAGTGAATCAGGTAAAAAATTATTCGGTGTTTCTGCTCGATCATCCCAGCCGCTTCGTCGTTGACGTGTATGGCACCGCCGACGCGGCGGCATCCGCAAAAAATGCGGCGCCCTCCGCGCCGCCCAACGCGTCCGAGACGGCGTCGAGCCGGGCGGGCGATCACGCCGGGCCGTACATTCTCGCGTCGCCCGACGTGAACGCGCACTCATCGAATCGTTCCGCGAGCCACAGCGCGCCGGTGCCGGATTCCGCCCAGACGGATTCGGCCGCGAACTCCTCGTCAAACTCGTCTGCTAACTCCGCGATA
>Ga0182015_10000215_pt1 | contig 83672 bp, 74 predicted proteins | sample 712P3MmetaG_FD_120478 | JGI IMG/M metagenome (GOLD analysis project Ga0182015, IMG submission 120478) | Permafrost microbial communities from Stordalen Mire, Sweden - 712P3M metaG | ecosystem: Environmental > Terrestrial > Soil > Wetlands > Permafrost | place: Sweden: Stordalen | collected...
AGCCCGCAAATTGCTCGATCTGGACCGCTGAGGGCGTCTCGAGGTCCGCGGGAAGGATCAGCCCCGTGACGCAGGCGACGCCGGGGTCACTGGCGAAGCCGCGAGCCAACCATTCGAGCCATTTGGGCTCGACGACCACGTCGTCATCGGTGAAGGCGACAGCCTCCCCCACCGCGACCGCAAGACCGGCGTTGCGGGCATGCGACAGGCCGACACGAGTTTCGTCGACGCAGCGAACGCGCGAGTCGGCGCCAAAGCGCTGCCGAAGGGTTGCAGCAACGGTGGAGCCCTGCGGCCTGTTTTCAACGACGATCACTTCGGCTGGCCCCGGATCGCAGTTGAGCACCGAAGCCACCGCTTCGCTGACCGACTCATCCTGACCGCAGGTCGTGACGACGACGCTCAAACTGGGCAGCTCTCCCGATGGCGCCGGCGTCGTGGGCTCATCGTCGGGGACGTCGGCGAAGATCCGGGCGATCGTCTGCGCGCTGATCATGCCGGTCCCGTCGAGCTCGAGCGTTCTCCCAGCGACCGGACGCCCGTTTCGCGTCCCGACAACGTACGCGCTCGCGTAGGGCGTCCCGGAGCGCCCCAGCTGCAGATCTTCGGCGGTAGCGAGGTCGACCATCCGCACGGCCGCGGGCGCCCGCAGCACGTCCTGCGCCGCCTTCTCAGCCGTCATCGTCGCGGTGACCTTCACTTTTGGCGGCCGGGCGAGGGGTAGCGCCTGTTCGGTGACGGAGCCGTCGGTACTGACGGAACGCGCGCGTACGGAAGCGCTCGCCCGCCCAGGCGATCGGGGCGCCGTGCCCGTCGAGTGCCGCGAGCAGCGTGCTCATCGGCGTATCGGCGGTGATGGTAAGCCGGGCGATTGCAAAAGGGTCGTCGTGATCGTGCGAAAGCGCGTTTTTCACGGCGGCGGCTGAGCTGAAGCCGGCGTCGATCACCGCCTGACGCACGCGCGGGTCGTGTGCGCCATAGGGGTAGGCGAAGGTATCGAGCGTCAACTCGAGCCGCGCTTCCAGCGAGCTTTTGCTTTCTTCGATCTCGTGCACGGCGCGCGCGAGCGGCAGCTCGTCCAGATGGGGGTGCGTTACGGAGTGCGCGCCGATCTCGGCGCCGCTCGCGGCGATCTCGCGCACCGCCGTGCTCGACGGGCCCTGCGCGCCGTCGAGCCGATCTGACGTGACGAAGACCGTGCTGGTTATCCCCTTTGCGCGCAGCGCTTGGACGGCCGCGAGGGTGTCGTGGAAGCCGTCGTCGAAGGTGACGGCGACGGCTTTGGCTGGCACCCGGGACTCGCGCAGGGCGCGCGCGAACTCGGAGATCGTGAGCGCGAGGCGACCCGAGGCCGCGAACGCCGCTACATGCTCATCGAACTGTGCCGGCGTGACGGTGAAGCGCTCCTGTCCCGCCGCCGGGACGTCGGATACCGAGTGGTAGAGAAAGACTGGGACGACCACGGCCACCGGCCGCCCGCCTGACTGTGCCACGGCGTCAGTCATCGATTGCACGACTTGGGCTGTTCGTCTTGCTGGCCATCACGTGATGCTAGAGACCCGAGCACTCCTCTAAGCAAGCTCGAGTGCTTCTACGTAGGCGTCTGCGGCGCGCGCGATGCTGTGCGAGCGAACGTAGTCGAGCGCCGCGGCGCTGATTGCGGAACGCCTTTGGGGGTCGACGAGCAGCTCGTCGATGCGCCCCGCGATCAGCGCGGCGCTGGCGTCGACCGGCACTCGTGCGACCACCTCGGCTGGAAGCTCCCCGGCCCAGCCCAGATCGGTCACGAGCGTCGGGATGCCCGCTGCCAGACAGTCAGCGGTTGCGCCGGAGGCCTCGCCGTTGCTGACAAGCCGCAGCTGGACCGCGACATCGGCCTGGCGCAGCAGCGCCGTGTACCGCTCAGCCGACACTCGTCCCGGGATCTCGATCTTGGCTTGGGGAGCGTGCTTGCGCGCATACTCGTGCCAGCGTGTCGAGTCGGCCTGCTCCGCGGGACCGCCGGCGATGACGAGCCGAGCCGCTGGATGCTCTTTTGTCAGCAGCGCGAAGGCGCTGATGAGCTTGGCAATGCCCTTGACCTCCGCAACAGCTCCGAGGCTGACGATCAGGGGCGTGGCGGACGCCTCGCCGCGGACACGCACCCACTCGGCTACGTCGGGAAGGCCGTAGGGCAGAATTGTGGCCGGCGCATGGCGATCCAGCGAGCCGCGATCGAAGGCGAGCATCTCGAGGGCCGAGCTTGAGTGCACGAAACATTGTTTGGCGTAGCGCTGAATCCCACGCGTCATGAACACCGCTGGAGCCGGCGGCTGCGCGCCGTCGGCCTGCGCCAACACCGTTTCGAGGTCGGGATACATCGCCTGAATACGGGCTCCGAGCGCGCCACTCGGGTCCTCCGGGCGCTCGTTGCCGGCGATCGCGCCGAAGAATCCAGTCAGCTGCACATCGTGGAAGACGACCGCGTCGGGCCGGGCGACGAGGAGCTCGAACACGTGCGCGTGAAAGCGCGAGTTGCCCATGCAGTAGACGATCCGGTCATAGCGGCGTAAGCCTGCGAATAGGGGGCGCTCGCCTGCTGCGACGAGGCGCACGCCACGCTCAACTGGAATCGAATAGCCGCGAACCGGATCCGCGGTGACGACATCGACATCGACGCGGTTGGCCAGCGCCCGCGTCAGACGGCGGTTGTACTCGGCGACGCCTGACCAATCCGGTGGCCAGGGCGTAACGAGAGCGATCCGCGGCCGGCGCGAACGACGAGCAAGTGCACGCCGCGAGCGGTTCCTGAAGGCCTCCGTCGCAGGCACGGCACTCGAGGAGCCCACGCGACCCTCACCCGGCCGCATGACGGCAGCGAGGGGCTGCTCGGGGGAAGCTGTCGCCGTCCGCCCGAGCCGCCTGGTCAGGAGCTCAAGCGGTGACGTGTGAGACGTCTCAGGCACCGGAGAGCAGGCTATCCGCTGGTAGGGTTGGCGTCCATGCTTGGGGGAACTCGTTCAGGCCCGCGGTCCAGTGGTGAGCCACCATTTCAGGCGCTGGGACGTGAAGTGGCGCGGCGGCGCAGCCCACGCCCGCCCACCTGGATGACCTAGGAGAAGCAGTGAGCCCTTACCGTGGATGGCCGTTCCTCTCGGACGCGGGCCATCCCTTTGCGTCTGCCGTATGGGCGGTGCTCATTCACGGCTGCTTGGCTCTCTTCATCGTCGTCCCGCTCCTCTGGCGCAGTCGCCACCGGGTGGTCTATGGGCTGCTCGCGTTCGTCGGTGGCTCGGCGCTCGACGTCGACCATTTCATCGAGGCCGGAACATTGAACCTGCATAGGATCGAGACCCTCCCGGGTGGGCGGCCGGACACGCACTCGATCGCGTTCGTGCTGGTCCTGGCGCTCCTGACGTTCGCGCTCTGCCCCCGCTCCTGGGACAGATGGCGGTGCTTTGTCGCCGCCTGGGCGATGTTCGCGGTCAACATGGGCCACGTGCTGTTCGACGGCGCCGGCGGTTCAGAGCACATCCTCTACCCGTGGACTGGAGTCGATGGCATCCCCTGGCTCCTCTGCCCGGCCGGGGCGCTGGTGCTTTTCGGGCTGAGCTGGGTGATCGCGCGACGGTCGTCGCGCTCGACCCCGCAGAGTCCGCGTTTGAGCGTGGCAGCACGGTAGCTCGTGCGCGTGACAGCGCGATAGCCTGCGTGTGTGTCACCCTCGCCGGCGCCTGAGCTCGCCCTGCTGCACGGGGCAGCGATGCCACAGATCGGTCTCGGAACATGGCCGCTCGGAGACCACGAGGTCGAGAAGGCGGTCGTGCGCGCGGTGGCGGCCGGCTACCGGCTGTTTGATACGGCCCATATGTACGCCAACGAGAAAGGCGTCGGGCACGGACTGCGCGCGAGCGGCCTGGCGCGCGAGGAGCTCTTCGTGACGACCAAGCTGAGCGCCCACTCGCACGGCTACGACGAGGCCCAGCAGGCGTATGCGACGAGCGCTCGGCGGCTTGACGTCGACTACATCGATCTCTTTCTGATCCACTGGCCGCTGCCCTGGCTTGACCGCTATGTCAAGGCCTGGCGCGGCCTCGCGAAGCTCCTTGCCGACGGCCTGGTGCGCGCGATCGGCGTTTCCAACTTCAAGCCGGCGCACCTCGACCGGGTGATCTCAGAGACCGGTGTGGTGCCCGACGTCAATCAGATCCAGGTGAGCCCCTACACGATCCGCGAAGTGACACGCGCCTACGACGCCGAGCACGACATCGTCACGCAGTCGTGGAGCCCGATCGGCCTCGGTGGCCAGCTGCTGTCCGAGCCCGCGATCACCGAGATCGCCGCGCGCCACGGCAAGAGCCCGGCGCAGGTGGTGCTGCGCTGGCACGTCGAGCTCGGCCTGAGCGCGGTGCCGAAGTCGGCAAATCCCGAGCGGATGGCCGCCAACATCGACATCTTCGACTTCGCGCTGGGTGGCGATGAGATCGCCGCGATCTCGGCTCTGGATCGCGGTGAGAGCCATGCCGACGACTCAGACCAGACGGGGAACTGACGGTGCGAGGGCGGCCGGCATTGCGGGGGCGGCGAACGGCTTGACCTCGCGCGCGAGTTTTCGAGGCGTGGGGCGATCGCGCGCAGTTCGGACGGCGCTTGCGCTCGGCGTCTGCATCGTTGGCGCTTTCTTGGTGGTGCTCTCCGGATCCGCGGTGCGCGCTGGGGCGAAGCCCGGGGCGTCGTTCGGGATCGAGGTGAGCGGCAACCATCTGACGCCGCTGAGTGGCGGTCCACCGATCCGCCTGCTTGGCGTGGACCGATCCGGCGCGGAGTATCAGTGCGTCAATCACGGCGCCACGTCGGTCTTCTTCGGTCCGACGAATGCCGCCTCGATCAAGGCGATCAAGTCCTGGCACACCAACGCAGTGCGGATCCCGCTCAACGAGGACTGCTGGCTGGGAATTAACGGCGCGACGCCGGCGCTGAGCGGAGCTCACTACCGACGTGCCGTCGAGAAGTACGTGACGGCGCTACGCGCCGCTGGGTTCTACGTCATCCTCGACCTGCACTGGGCGGCTCCCGGCTCGATCCTGCCGACCGAGCAGTGGCCGATGGCCGACGCCACTCACGCCCCGGCGTTCTGGCGATCGGTCGCGCAAACGTTCAAGGGCAACCGCGCGGTGCTCTTCGACCTCTTCAACGAGCCGTTCGTCAGTTCGTGGTCCTGCTGGGAGAGCGGCTGCACCACGACGTTCACCGATCGCACGGACGACGTCGTCACCTACCAGACCGCGGGAATGCAGCAGCTGGTCAACGCCGTTCGCTCGACGGGCGCCGCCAACCCGATCATCCTCAGCGGGCTCGGCTACGCAAGCGATGAGACTCAGTGGGCGGAGTATGAGCCGAGCGACCCCGACAACCAGCTGGTTGCGGGTTTCCACACCTACAGCTTCGGCGGCTGCAACTCCGCGGCCTGCTGGAACTCGACAATCGCGCCGCTGGCGCAGACGACCCCCGTCGTCACGACCGAGTTCGGTGAATCGGGCTGCACAGACAGCTATGCGCTGAGCTACATGGCCTGGGCCGACGCCAACGACGTCTCCTATCTCGGCTGGGCGTGGGACGCGACCGACAAGGGCTGGTCATGCAGCGCCGGCCCGTCGCTGATCGTCAACTACGGGGGCACGCCGACCGGCTACGGCGTCGGTCTGAGGAGCCACCTCGCGGCGCTCGCCGGCTGAGGGGTTGGTCAGCTAGGTTCGCCCGGACCGGTGAGTGCACGATGCTCCGGCTCGGTCAAGGCGGCGAGGTCGTCGAGGTCTACCGGCCGGCCGCTTGCCCTCTTCATCGCAATGAGGTCGTCGCGTGCAGCGACGGCGAGGGTCAGGTCACCAAGGCGAATCTCTACTGCGCGCTGGCGCAGGTCCTCGTAGCGCGGTGCCCCCGGAGCGTCGTGCAGGACGTCGAGGGCACCGTGACTGGTCTCAAACTGCCACAGCGTCGCGCGCCGTAGCATCGCGGCGTCGATCGCAAGGCTTTCGTTTCCCCGGTTCAGGACGCGTGCGCCGAGCTGGTTCAGGGCAGCTGCAAGCCGCGCGAGGTTCGCAGGCTCCGGACGCGGGAGCACATCGACGTCAAAAGTAGTGCGTAGGTGGCCGTGGGTCTGAACTGCAAGACCGCCGACGAGCACGTAGTCCACGTCGTACTCGCTCAGCACCGCGAGAATCTGCTCGGCGTCGAGCGGCGTATCAGACTCGCCGCGCATCATCTGCGGCCTGCCTTAAGCGTCCCGCGAGCCGATTCGCTGAAAGCGCGAGCGCCAGGCGCTCCGCTGGCGGTCGCTCGTACAGCTTTCCGAGGTGTAGCGGATCCCATCTCCCACGCAAGCGCCGGGCCTGAAGATCTGGCGCGTAGCCCATCGAGACCAGCAACGCCGCGACCGTCTCCCAGGTTGGTGATGTCTGGCCGCGTTCGATGCGGCTAACAGCGGCCTGCGTCGTACCGGCGCGGCGGGCCAGCGTGCGCTGGCTTAGGCCGAGCTGCACGCGGCGTTCGTGAATTAGGCTTCCCGGCTCGGTGATATCTAGAAATATATCAGGCAGAGGCGAGTCGGCGAGTCACAGACCGCGCCGCAAGGCGATGAAGCTGAGGGTCTGGACGAGGATCTTGATGTCCTCCCAGAGCGACCAGTTCGCCACGTAGAGGTAGTCGATCTTGACCATCTCCGAGAGCGGGATCCGTGCTGAGCCGAGGATCTGCCAGCGACCGGTCATGCCCGGCGTCAAGTGCAGGCGTCGGCGGTCAAGGCCGGTGATGGACTCGTCCTCATCGACTACAAGCGGGCGCGGCCCGACGAGGCTCATGTTTCCGTGCAGCACGTTGATCAGCTGTGGAATCTCATCAAGGCTCGCACGGCGCAGAAGTCGACCGACGCGTGTGACGCGCGGGTCATCCGCGATCTTGAACAGACCGGAGGCTTCGTTGCGGTCAAGCAACTCGCGCTTCAGGCTGTCGGCGCCGTCGACCATCGTGCGGAACTTGAGCATCTGGAAGTGCGCGCCGCGCCGACCGACACGCGTCTGGCGGAAGAGAATTGGCCCTGGCGAGTCAAGCTTGATGGCAAGTGCAACGAGAGCCATCAAGGGCGCCATGATCGCCAGTCCGACGACCGCGCAAAAGAGGTCCAGTGCGCGTTTGACGACGCGCGAGGAGCGACTGAGGCCAAAACGCGGGACGCCGAGCAGCGGCATCCCGCCCAGGTCATCGAAGGCGACCGAGCTGCCGACCGCAGCAAGCACGTCGGGCAAGATGCTCACGCGCGCACCGGTCGCCTTGGCGCCGCGCACGAGATCCATTGTCAGCTCAGGGTCGCCACCGCCAGCCGTCGAGATGATGATCCGGTGGATGGCGAGCGTTTTGGCGAGCAAGCGCAGCTCCTCCAGGTCCCGCGAGACCTTGTGGAGACCGACGCGGGCGACCAGCGCTACCTGCGGCTCGCCCTCGAGCTTCCTCTCGATCCGGCTATAGACCGTTGGGCTGCCCACAACCAGACAGCGCTCGACTGAGGAGACTTGGCCAGCGAGCGCACGCGCGATGAAGCGCAGCGTGAAGAGCGCGGCGATGAGCAGGCCCCAGAGCGCGAAGAGCAGCATCGTCGAGGGCGTACCGCGCACGACGTGGTCGCGCGCCAACCAGATCAGCAGCGCGAACAGCGTCGCGAGGTTGAGCAGCCGCGGGAACTCGTCGAGCGTCGATTTGCGCATCACGAGTTCGTCGTGGTCGTAGAGGCCCTGCAGCTTTGCCGCGAGGACGATCGCGGGGATCACAAGGAGGAACTCGGGTCGCAGCCCGAACCCGCCGATCAGCACGATCGAAAGGAGCAACGACGAGGTCGCGGCGGACGCGTCGGCGGCGGCCAGCGCCCAGCGGTAATTCCGCTCGCGTCGGCCGAGGTCGCGCAGCGCGGGCGAGTCAGCCTCGGAGTGGTCCGGTTCACGAGGGCGTGACGGCGTGCTCGGCGGTACGAGCTGGGTCGAGTCGAGGTCGCTCGGCAGCGCGGGCGCCGACACCGGGCGAAGCCCGTAAGCCTGCGCACGCTGAAACAGGGACAGCCGGCCGCGGCCAGCGGGCTTTGCCGTCGCTGGCGGGTTAGCTGCCACTCGCGCCGCCCTGTTCGGGACGTCTTAGGGGTTGGCGATTGTGCCGTTTACGGCGGCGCGTTAGGCGTGCGAGGGTGTGGCCGACCACGCGGTTCCTCATCCCAAAGTTGCTGGCCCCCTGGAAGGAAAGCTCCAGCCTTCACCTTAAGGATTCCGCGGCGGTTCAACTGGTGAGATCCCTAACCGTGGCGGGCGAAATCGCTCGTAGCCGAGGGTCGTCGACGGCTCAACGCGCTGAGCGTTTATGACTCGATTCACCTTTAATTGGTCGCAATTTGGGCTTATTTGTTGTCGGTGGAAGGCCCGTTTGTTGCCGCAGCGCGTTGATTAGAACGATGGCGCGAGACGGAGCTTCCAGGCGTGCGGCGTGCGGCGGGCGGGGCGCCGTGTTGGCCCTTGCTGAGCCCGTCACTCACGGTTTTAAATCGCTTAGCTCGCAACGAGCGAGAAGATTGTTTTGCTAGCCCCAATTTGGCTTGGTGATGTTTCTGCCTAAACGTGGTCCCACAAAAAACGGGCGTTATTATGCGCCGGTGGAAACCGGGGCCATGCGCACAAAAGCGCCACAGCAAGCCGCCCAGCGCGTGAGCACCTCCCCGCCTCGGACACAACCGGGCGCCGCATCAGCTACAACACCACAGCGGATCACTGTCGTGATACCGGCACTGAACGAGGCACCAAACCTGCCGCACGTTTTCGCGCGGATCCCAAGCTGCGTCGATGAAGTAGTGCTCGTCGACGGGCGCTCGATTGACGGAACGGTTGAAGTGGCGCGCGCATTGCGCGCCGACGTTCGCATCGTCATGCAGAGCGGACGCGGCAAGGGCAACGCGCTGGCCTGCGGCTTTGCCGCGGCGACGGGCGACATCATCGTCATGCTCGACGCCGACGGGTCCACAGACCCCGCCGAGATTCCTCATTTCGTCGCGGCGCTCCACGAGGGCTTCGCCTTCGCCAAAGGCTCACGCTTCATCGGCAACGGCAGCAGCGCGGACCTCACCCGCGTGCGTCGCACCGGGAACCGCGTGCTCGCACTCGGCGTAAACATGTTGTTCAAAACCAAATACACCGACCTCTGCTACGGCTACAACGCTTTCTGGCGCGACTGCCTACCCCACATGAACGTCGACTGCGATGGCTTCGAAGTCGAGACACTGATAAACGTCCGTATCGCGCGCGCCGGACTGACCGTCACCGAAATACCCTCGACCGAACATCAACGCATTCACGGCGAGAGCAAACTCAACACGATGCGCGACGGGAGCCGCATCCTGCGCACAATCCTCACCGAGCGAGTGCGCCGTCGAACCGTCCCCGCGCATCCCGACGAATGGCGCCCGGTGTTTCGAGAGCTTCCGCCCACGGTCACAGGCTGAGGACGCGCCCAAAGTCGTTGGCGATCGTGTCAAAGACCGGCAGCAGCGGGTCTGCACGCATCACACCGAGCTCCGTCGCCACGCGGTCGAGCAGCGCAAGCGCCGGCGCGCATCGCTGCACCTCGGCGACGAACTCGATGAAGTCCTGCGCGTAGGCCGCCTCGCTACGCTCGCCGGCGACACGGCGGGCATTTCCCCCGAGCCGGCGGCGGTAGCCGGCGTCGCTCACGAGCCGTTTGAGCTCGGATCTCGCAGCCTCGAAGTCAGGGGCGGGGACGCGGGCCAGCGCATCCGGCGGTAGCTCGGCGAACACGCCAGCGTCAAAGCAGAGAACCGGCCGGCCGTACGCGAGCTCGAGCGTCAGCGAAGCCGAACCGCTCTCGATGGTCGGATGGCGCAGGTTGATGAACACGTCGGTGGCTGCCATCAGCCGATCGAGCTCCGCATCGTCGCACCAGCCGAGGATCTCGACGCTCACCTGCGGGAGCGACCGCGCGAGGGTCGCGAGCTCGGCAGCGTAGGAGTTGCCGTCGTCGAGGGGTCCAACGATCGTGTAGTGCGTGCGTGCCGCGAGCTCGGGGTCCTCCGCGAGCAGCTCGATCACGCGATGGCTCTGCTTATTGGCGGTGACGTGACCGATCGTCGTCAGCTGAATGCGCCCGTCGCTGCGTGCCGGCGGGGAGGGCCCAGCCCGCGTGCCCGCCGCGAGCGCGTCGCGGTAGGTGGGGTTCTGGAGTGCTCGAACAGGGCCGAACCAGTGCTCGCGGATGTACTGCGCGTGCACCTGCGAGTGCGTCACCGCACCGAGCGCCCGCTGAAGCGCCTGCTCGACGAGCGGATACTCCACGACCTCGTCGCTCTCCCAGACCCGCGGCCGAGCCCCCGAAAGCGACTCGCGGGCCGCGCGGGCCCCGGTCTCACCGTAGTAGGCGGCCATGCGCGAGACGTACATCGAGTCGGTGAAACCCCCGTCGCACAGCCAGGCGGCAACGAACATCGGATGCAGGACGTGGTCGTGCAGGATGACGATGCCGGGTTGGCGCTGTGAGAGTTGGTGGATCGTGCGATGGGGCTGCACGGTGTTGCCCATGTTGTAGACAACGACGTCGTAGTCGCAGAGCGTCGCCTCGAGCTGAGAATCGGCGCCGAAACGGACGATGGGCAGATCGGATTCGAGCAGCGGCGGGTCATCCGGTGTCCAGATCTCGACGTCGGCGTGGAGCGCGATTGCCGGCGTTAACTGGCGGCTGAACTCGGCGATGCCGCTCCGCGGTGAAAACGCCGTGACCCAGGCAACTCTCATCGCATGAGCTCCCCCACCACGCTCTCCCAGGTTGTTGTGTCGCTTTCGGCGATCGTCGATTGCGGGGGCGGCAGCGCCAGAACATCAGCTTCGATGCCGTCGAGCTCGCGCAAGCGGTTGGCAAGAGCGTCGGAGCTCACGAAGATCTGCTCAGCCTCGCGCAGGTAGCGCGTGTCGGCGCGTCGAATCGCCTCGCGCACGCCAGCTCCAGCCGGAGTCGCCGGGAACTCGTGCGCCTGGATGCTCCACGGATCGCGCTCGGCGCCGGGATGCTCATCGATCAGCCACACGCGCTTTCGGGAGTGGCGCAAGACGTGGCTCGGGGGGCGAAGCGCGATCAGCAGATCGGAGTCGTGAGCTACATCGAGCAGTCGGAATGCGAGCGTCTGCTCGAGCGCTGCGTCCCAGCTTGTGGTCGTGGGGACCGCGAGCGTGTCGACCTCGTGGCCGCTGCGCCGAAGTGCAGTCGCGAGATCGCTTTGGATCGTCCGCGCGCCATCGGCGTCGAACGGGACATATGTGCTCGCCACGAGAACCCTCACGCAGCGCTCTTATCAGTCTTGGCGGGGCGGCTTCGAAGCGTCGCTCGCAGGCGTGTCGCTGTGCGCGCGCAGCGACACGACCTCCTGCTCGAGCGCTTCGATGCTGCGTGCCTGTGCCGCGAGCTGTCGCAGAAGGAACGTGACGGTTCGGGCGTTTGCCCCATTCAGGCTGGTCTGGACATCCAGCACCGGAAACAGCAGGCGCCGGGTCACTCGCTTGAGCGCCACGACGATCCGAGCACCGTGTCGCCGGTCCGAGGTGGTCGGGATGGTCGTGAGGTCGAACACGCGATGAAGGTGGCCTGCGTCGCCGCTCAGCCACTGCTCAACGCTGAATGGCGTCATCGGCTCGAAATGGGATGGTGCTGCTGCGCTCGCCGTTTGTCGCAGGCGCGCTGCGATCAGTCGCTGCGGAGCGCCGCTCTCTTCGACGGAGGCCGTGCGAACGCCCTCCACTCGCTCCCCAGCCATTTGCGCGAGTGTACATCGGGGCTTGTCCGGTGGGCGGTCACGCTCGCGTCCCGGTCGTGATCGCGCGTCTGCCGGCAGCGATCGGAGGTCCAGAGCTTTTGCGGACACGGAGCGACTTGACCGAGAGGCTTCCTCCGCCGCGATTGCGGCCGATGGCGCTGCTGCGACTGACACTAGGATGTGTCGAGTGCTCGCTGACCGCGTCGCCGCGCTCGATACGGGGCTCTTCGGCCACATCGAATCGGCAGCCACCGACGATGATCGCAAATCGTTGCTGGCGATTCACAACGGCGTCGCGGCGCGGTACGGCCGTTTCTCCTACCTTGAGATTGGCTCGCACCTTGGCGGGAGCCTACAAGCGGTCGTCGCAGACCCACGGTGCGCCAAGGTCGTTTCAATTGACTCTCGGACGCGCTGGGTGGCAGATGATCGTCCCGGAGGCCTGCCGTCTGAGTACGTCGACAACACCACCGAGCACATGCTTAGCCTGCTGGCCGGAGTGCCGGACGCCGACATGTCCAAGCTGGAAACCGTCGACGAAAGCACGGAAGACCTATCCCCGGGGCGCTTTGCGCGGCCCGATTTCTGCTTCATCGACGGCGAACACACCTACGCCGCGACGCTCCGGGATGCACGGTTTTGTCGCAGCGTCATGCAGGGCGCCGGAGTAATCGCCTTTCACGATTTCATCATTGTCGAGCGTGCCATCCGCGACTTTTTGCGCGAGACACCACGTCCGCGGCGTGCTTACGTGCTCCGCCACACGGTGTGCGTCGTTGAACTCGGAGTGATGCGTTCACTGCTCCACGATCCCCCCATACGCGCGCAACTCACGCCGGGCGGACGGATTCTCGCCAATAGCGCAGGGTTCGACACCTGGCTACTCGCCGCCGATCTGGTTCGCCGCCGGCGCGGCGTTGGCTGAGCTCTTCCTGGACCGGGAACATTCGACGCCGCCTCGGCCGACACAAGCGGAGTAGAAGATCGCGCTTGAACTGAAGGCCGCGTGGGTAGATAGTGCTGCTGATGAAGAAGATCCTTGAACTCATCCTCTGCATCCTGCACCCGATCGCCGTGATTTTGATCTGGATCACTATCCCGTTCAACAAGGATCTCGGGTTCGGGCAGAAAATCGCTTGGGCGATCGTTTCGATCATCCCGTTCGTGCCATTCGTGTACGTGCTGACCGGGAACGACTTCCTGTAACGAGGCTACTCACCCGCTCTCGGTCTTTCCTCCTAGGGTGCTCCGGCGCCCAAACCAGAAAGAGCCCGGAAATCCGGGCTCTTTCTATAGGCCGACCAGGACTCGAACCGGGGACCAGCGGATTACGAGTACGTGCGCCACGAGCTACATAACGGGGACAAGCCGCAGGTCGGATCTCTCGGTAACCTGCGCGGCAACCGACCAGCGAGGAAGAGATCGATGCACGACGACGCCGTGATCGTGCAAGCAGCCGTGACCGGTTCTATTGCCACGGCAGAACGAAACCCGAATCTTCCGATGTCGCCATCGGCGATCGTGCAATCGGCACTCGCTGCCTGGCGTGCAGGGGCAGCCATGCTCCACATCCACGCGCGCACAGTCGACGGCATACCGACGCAGGATGTCGAACTGTTCAACGAGATCATGACGGGGCTGAATGAGGCGCAATGCGATGCTGTTATCAACCTCTCAACGGGCTCGGCTGGAGGGCGCTCGAGTGGGCCGGAACGCTACGGCTGCCTTGCGCTGAAGCCCGAAATGGCGTCGTTTGACGCGGGCAGCACTAATTTCGGAACATGGGTGTTCGAGAACTCGAGACCGTTTCTCGCCGACATGGCGCGCGAGTTCGCCGTCCGGGGCGTCAAGCCCGAGGTCGAATGCTTCGACACGTCACACATCGTCACAGCACTCGCGCTGCGCGACGAGGGGCTGCTGTCGGACCCGATGCACTTCCAGCTCGTGCTCGGCGTACCCGGGGGAGCACACGCAACGCTCGAGCAAGTGGCGTACATGCACTCGCTGCTGCCGAGTGACGCGACCTGGTCGATCTGCGGCATCGGCCGCTCGCAGTTGCCGATGAACCTGATCGCATTGGCCGCCGGAGCACACTTGCGGACCGGGCTCGAAGACAACCTTTACTACGCGCGCGGCCAGCCAGCAACGGGCAACGCGCAGCTTGTCGAGAGAGTCGTTCGGCTGGCACAAGAGGTCGGTCGCCCCGTCGCGTCTCCGGCAGACACTCGCAGGCTGCTAAACCTCGCTCATTAGGGCGCGACTCCTGGTAGGGCCGTTTTGACGAAGCGACTGATTCTGCGACGCCCACCTTTTGCGGCGCATTCGTAGTTCTTACTAGTGGGCCGGCCAGGACTCGAACCTGGGACCGACGGATTATGAGTCCGCTGCTCTAACCAGCTGAGCTACCGGCCCGCCAGCGACAGCCTAGTGACGGCGGCGGTTCGCGCGCGACCTTACGGCGCACCGCGCGCGCGTCACGGTGTGGCGACTATGACTGGAGTCGCCTCCGCCAGCGTAGGCGGAGGCGAGCTAGGCGGTTCCGCAGGCGGCGCTCTTCGCGCGGCGCGGCGGCGGCTGATGATCCCAGCGCCGACAACGACGGCGGCGGCATAGAGCCAGCCGGTCACGATGTCAAAGACGTAGTGCTCGCCGGAGTAGACGAGCGTGAAAGCCATCGCGAGCACGTAGATCACGAGCAGGGCGCGGGCCCACGGCCGCGCGGTCTTCCAGAAGAACAGGCAGACGAGCATCGTCGCACCGGCATGCAGTGACGGGACGGCGGCGGTCTCGTCGTGAAACGCGGAGCCCTTTTCTACGAGCCCGGCCGCCGAGTGCAGACCGGACTGGCCCCAGACTTCATAGAGGACGCGATAGATCGTCGGCAGGTCGTGGAGGTCCTGACTGACGAGCCACGGTGGATCGGCCGGATAGAGCACGTAGGTGATAAACCCGAGGCCGCTCAGCACGACGAACTGCGCGCGGAACTGCCGGAAGCGGGGATAGGCAAAGCGCCAGAGGATGCCGGCGACAACGAGCGCTAAGAAGAAGTAGGTCAGGTAGACGCCAAACAGACCGTACTCCCAGAAGCGCACTTTCTGGGTCTGGTGGAAGGCGTGCTGTAGCTGAAGCGTGAGCAGCGGCTTGCCGAACAGCAGCTCGTCGAAGCGGATCTGCAGCAAGGAGTGGGTGCGCGAGCCTATGTCCTCGGCGAGCCCGTGCGCGTAGTGGAAGCCGAGCAGTAGTAGACCGAACGGCAACCAGTCCCACAACAATCGCAAGCCGATGCGGTGCAGGTCGGTGAGCGAGAGCGCGACGAGCGCCGCAACCACCCAGATGAGCACCTCGTCGCTGGAGAGGAAGAGGCCGTCGCGAGCGACCATGATCGCCGAGCCGATCGCAAACACCGTGACGCCAAAGATCGATATCCACCGTTCGCGGCGCGTGTATTGGCGTTTGGCAGCAGGCTCGGGGCTGCCGAGCTGGGCGTCGCCGTCAACGCTCGGCTGCACCTCGGGTCGCAAGACCATCGGAATAATGCTAACCGAATCTTTACAGCGCCAAGCCCAACTTACGTCTTTCTTCCGTTGCGTGGCTGAGCGGCGGAGGCTGTCCCTGCTGCTCGGGGCCTTCGGCGATCCGGGCCACGCGTTCCCGTTGATTGCGCTGGGCTGCGCGCTGCGGGCGCGCAGCCATGAGGTCACCGTTCAGACCTCGCAGCGCTGGCAGTTGGACATCGAGCGCGAGGGACTTCAGTTCGCACCGATGAGCGAGTACTCGGTGTTTCCGACGCGCACGCAGCCGCGCTCGCCCTACGCGGCGGCCGTCGGCGCGGCGCGCGAGACAGCCGTGCTGATCAAGCAGCGCCAGCCTGACGCGGTCGTCGCCGATATCCTCACGCTCGCTCCGGCGCTGGCCGCCGAGCGGGCGGGTGTGCCTTGGGCCACGCTAATCCCCCACGTGCACCCGGTAGCTGCATCCGGCTTCCCACCGTTCTCATTTGGTGCTCGGCTGCCCCGCGGTCTGGCCGGACGGACGCTGTGGCGCGCGGTAGCGCGCTTTAGCGGGCAGGGTGTTGAGCTCGGCCGCCAGCAGCTCAATGCGGCACGGCGTGAGCTTGGTCTCGCGCCGCTCGGCTATCCCCACGGCGGCATCAGCCGCGAGCTGTGCCTGGTTGCCACGTTTCCCCAACTCGAATACCCGCGTGCCTGGGCGCCGAGCGAGCACGTCGTGGGCCCACTGGCCTGGGAGCCACCCACGGACGATCTGCCGCCGCTGGGACGCGAAGACCGTCCGCTGGTGCTGGTGGCACCGTCTACCTCGCAGGATCCCGCGCAGCGACTCGTGCGAGCGGCTCTCGCGGGGCTCGCCGAGCTGCCTGTGAGAGTCGTCGCAGTGGCGCGTCGTGAGGGCGGACTGCGGCCGGGCGCGAACGCGACGCTCGTGAACTGGATCTCCTATGCCCGCATCATGCCGCGCGCTGACGTGGTCGTCTGTCACGGCGGCCACGGGACCGTGGCGCGGTCGCTCAGCTGCGGTGTGCCGCTGGTGGTGTGCCCAGCGGCCGGCGACATGTTTGAGAACGCGGCGCGCGTCGACTGGGCCGGCGTCGGCGTGCGCGTACCGCGGCGGCTACTGAGCGCACGGGAGGTGCGCCTGGGGGTGCAGCGGGTGTTGGGCGACCAGCGGATGCGCGAGCGGGCGGCGACAGTCGCGGCGTGGGCTAGCGAGCACGACGGGCCCGGGCGAGCGGCAAAGCTCGTCGAGGAGTTCGCTCGCCAGCGGCTGTGAAAGCAGCTCCGGGGGTGGGACTCGAACCCACAACATCGGCGTTAACAGCGCCGCACTCTGCCAATTGAGTTACCCCGGATCACACCTTTTGAGCTACCCCGGAGGGCGCCCGTGCAGCGCGTCGGTCGGAATGCCTGCCATCCCGCTTTCGACCTCAGCGTGGCAATTAGAGCACAGAAGCACACACTTCTGCGCCTCGACGCGCAGCTTCTCGAGAGCTATGGCGACGCCTTTCGCGTTGATCTCGTGACGCTTCTGCGACGGCTCCAGATGATGAAAGTGCAGCGCTCGCATGTTGCGGTTGTACCCGCAGATGCAGCAAGCACCGCCCGCCTCGGCGACGAGCGTGGCTTTGACCTTCCTGCGTCTCCGCGCGACTGCATCCGATCGGCAGCGCTTGCAGCGGTAGGAACCACGCCCATCAAGCCAGAAGGCGCTGTCTCCATGGCGACTGCAGTGCATCGTCACGCTGGCAAGTCCAGCCTCCTTGGCGACCTTCGCAAGCTCAGACCCTGGCCTGCCGGCCGCACCATGCGTCTTCAGCCCGAATCGGATCAGCCAGTGGCGCACCGTCGCCTTGCTGCGATCGACCGCTACGGCGATCTGCGCGATGGACATGCCGGCCGCGATCAGGGTCTCCAGGTCCTCCCTGGGGATGCCGCCACGCGCCGCGTGCTTTGCCCGTCCTTGTGGGCTCAGCCCATACTTCTCGAGCCAGTATGAAACGGTGCTCGGGTGACGCCCGATGCGACGCCCGATCTGCTCCAGCGACAGCCCTTGGGCCACCCAGAGCCTGAGCCCTTCCTCGTCCATTTCGCCTCCGTCATTACGAACATATGTTCGTATTCTACGGAGGCCGGCGGACAATCGTGCTCGGAATCGTCACCTTGATCCTCCATCTGCGGCCGAGCTCGACGAGCGTTTAGGGAAGCGGAATCTGCGGACATCCGTGCGGTACCGGAGGCTCCCTCGGGAGTCTCCAGCCGTTAGGGGATTCGGTTTGTTGGGCACTACCTCTAAGCCGCAAATCGGACGAAACCCGCCCACTGGGGCCGCGTCGCGGCGACCCCAGCAAGCCGGCACAACTCGCACTCAGGCGGTGGCCACCACCGGCGCTACGGTAGGCCCGCTGCGCAGATAGATCAGGACGCTGACGACGATAACCCACAAAAGCAGCACGAACAGCGCAATAAACAGCGCCGGCGTGAACGTGGCGATGCCGATCACGATCGCCACCCAGCCGAGCCATTTCGGCAGAGGTGCACCACGGAGAATGGCGACGCCGGCGGAAATCCCGAATATTGTCGCGCCAATCGGAATCAGGAACCAGATGTCGTTCGAAGCCACGTTGAGCGCCTGAGCCGCCGCCGGAGCAAGGCTGCCAGGAACATCGGAGAGCGAGAAATCGAGCCCGACGGTGATCGCAACGCCAGCCGTGAGCAGGACGGCGCCGGCAAGCATCGTCGTGGCCGCCGCCTCCGCGCGCTCGGCGCGGCGCAGATAGCCTCGCAGCAATGCCGCGAAAAACACAAAGAACATAAACGCGACCGCCCCGAGGACGTCCGAAACCGACTGGTCATGGTGGTGGGCTGCATAGAACGCGATCACCCGCGTTCCGCTCCAATTCGAATCGGGCGTGTTGCTACTACCGATGAATATCCACGCCAATGTAAGGCCAACGAACAGCACGGTCGCCAACGGAGTCGCCAAGCGGCTCAATCGATCCGACATCCCTGCCCCTCTCACTCGATCACACGCACAAGAAAACGACGGCAGTCTACCGGCCGCCAACCGGCGGTCAAGCAAAACCGAGCGATCAACGAGGCCGTCCGCGGATCGACGAACCTGCCGGAGACCTACACCTACCGTGGGCTCGCCGACGTCTCCTCGAGCGCGCGCGTGAGCCACAGGTCGAGCTCGCCTTTGACCGCTTCGCGCTCGTAGCCGAGCTGTGTCATGCCGCTACCGCCGCCCGCTCGCGCCGCGTCGATCGCCCGCTCAATCCTTGCCAGTTCGAGCTGGCGGCGCTCGACCTCGAGCTGCGCCGGCACCACGGCGAGCGTGCTCGCACGGACCGACAGCTCCGCCAAAAGGCTCGCCAGCGCCGGATCATCGATCCCCGCGGCGGGGGCATCGATATGTGCGGCCAGATGCTTGGCCGCCGCGCGCGTCAGCGCACTCGAGAACGTCGCGTCGATGTCGAGCTCGCACAGCAGCGGGCCGCCGCGGTCGGGCAACGCGATGCACAGGGCAAGGAAGCCGCGCTCGGTGCGCTCGCCGACGTCGAGCGCGGATGCCGGTGCGGCGGGCGTGCGTCCCGCGGCGGAGCTGCCGCGTCGTGCGCCAGCGAGCAGCTGTTCGACGGCTTTCTCTGACACCTCGAGCCGGCCGGCGACCTCGCGTTCGAGCTCCTCGCGCATCGCCCCCAGGCTGACCTTGGCAAACACTGGCGCCAGCTCCGCGAGGATCCGGTCACGACCCTCTGGGGTCCCCACGTCACCGGCGGCGAGGATCCGCTCGACGCGGAAACGCACGAACGGCACCGCGCGCGCGATCAGCGCCGGCAGGCCCCCGGGGCCCTCGCGCTGGAGCACCTCGGCGGGATCGCTCCCGGCCGGCAGCGGCACGACGCGCAGCTCGAAGCGCTTCTGCTCCTCCCCACGCGCCGCCTTCAGCATCGCCTCCTGGCCGGGGCCATCGGCGTCGAGCGCCAGCACTAGCGTCGGAGCAAGCCGCGAGAGCAGCGCCAGCTGCTCGTCAGTCAGCGCCGTCCCCATCAGCCCGACGCAGTTACGCACGCCGGACTGGTGCATCGCGATCACGTCGGTGTAGCCCTCACAGAGCACGACCGAGCCTGCCTTGGCGGCCACCGCCCGCGCCAGATGCTCGCCAAAGAGGTGCTCGCGCTTGTGGAAGACCTCGCCGTCGGCGCTGTTGAGGTACTTCGCGGCGTCTTCAGCCCGCATCGCCCGGGCGCCAAAGCCGAGCACGCGGCCGCGCCGGTCACACAGCGGGAAGGTGATCCGCGCGCGAAAGCGGTCATAGACCCGTCCCGGCTGGTCGCGCGAGCGCTGCACGAGGCCGGCGTCGAGCAGCTCGCGCTCGCTGAAGCCGCCGCGCCGCGAAGCCAGCAGCACGCGATCCCAAGCGCTCGGCGCATAACCGACGCGAAACTCCGCCAGCAGCGCCTGCTCGAGCCCGCGCCCGGCGAGGTATTCGCGCGCCCGCGCGGCCTCGTCGGACTCCCACAGGTAGCGCTCGAAGTAGCCGCAGGTCCGCTCCAGCAGCTCGAGCAGGCGCTCGCGCCGGCGCCGGCCCTCGCTCGCGCGGGGATCCTCGTCTTCCAGCTCGAGCTTCACGTTGTAGCGGTCGGCGAGTAGCTCGAGCGCGCCGGGGAAATCCAGGCTCTGGGTCTCCATCACGAACGTGAAGGCGTCGCCACTGGCCTGGCAGCCGAAGCAGTAGTAGAGCTTTTCCGAGGGCTTGACGCTGAACGATGGCGTACGCTCGTCGTGGAACGGGCAGAGCCCGCTGTAGGAGTCCGCACCGGCGCGGCGCAGCTCCGTGCGCGTGCCGACGAGGTCGACCATGTCAATCGCGTCGCGCACCCGATCCTTGCTGTCCGCCGTGTAGCGCGCCATCAGTAGCGCCCGTCCACGCCGAACGCGCGCGGAACCGCAAGCTCCTCGAAGGCACGAATGCAGTAGCGGTCGGTCATTCCTGAGATGTAGTCGCTGACTCGCGTGGCGAGCGTCTCCGAACCGTCGAGCGCGAGTTCGGGCGGATGCTCGCAATAGTGCGCAAAAAGCGTCCGCACCACGCCCTCGACCTTGGAGTGCTCGCGCCGCGCGACCGGGCCGAGATAGACACGTTCGAACATGAAGTCGCGCAGCGCCGACATCGCGCTCGCCGCCGCCTCGCCCTGGACGATCTCCCCCGCGCGTTCGGAATGCTCGACGAGGTCGTGAACGAGCGCATCGATCCGGCGCGAGCCGCTGTCGCCGAGCACCTCGAGCGCGTCGCGCGGCAGCTCGTCCGCCGCCAGCACGCCGGCGCGCAGGGCGTCGTCGATGTCATGGTTGAGGTAGGCGAAGCGGTCCGTGATCCGTACGATCGCACCCTCGAGCGTCGCCGGTGGCTCGGCCCGCCCGGAGTGGCCGAGAATCCCGTCGCGCACCTGAGCGGTGAGGTTGAGCCCGGCGCCATCGCGCTCGAGCTGATCGACGACGCGCAGCGACTGCTCCCAGTGGTGGAAGTGGCCGCCAAAGCGTTCGCGCAGGCAGCGGTCGAGCACGTCCTCCCCGATGTGGCCGAACGGCGGGTGGCCAAGGTCGTGACCGAGGCCGATCGCCTCGACCAGATCCTCGTTCAGCCGCAGCGCCCGCGCCACGGTCCGCGAAATCTGCGTCACCTCGAGCGTGTGCGTCAGCCGCGTGCGGTAGTGGTCGCCCTCGGGCGCGACGAACACCTGCGTCTTGTGCTTGAGCCGGCGAAACGACTTGCTATGGACGATTCGATCTCGGTCTCTTTGGAAAGGTGTGCGCAGCGCGCAATCTTCTTCTTCACGACGACGGTGGGCCGGGTAGGAGCGCGCGGCGCCCGGCGCGAGGTCCCGTTCCTCGCGCTCGATCTGGAGCGCCTCAAAGCGCGCCGCGACCTGCTCTGGCGCGTCGGCCCTCATCGCGCCCCCATTGCGCTGGCCGGGCGCAGCCGCAGCTGCGCGTGGTGCTCGAGCGTCTCACCGATCGCCCGCTCGGCCTCGCGCAGCGCCCGCGGCGAGGCCAGCGGCGCCTCGGCCAGCGGACGCGCGAGCGCGGCGGTCATGAAAGCGTGGGTTTCCTCCGCGAACGGGAACGCGCCCGCCTCACAGGCGCTGCAGACGACGCCGCCTGCCGCCGGTGAGTAGCCGGCGAGGTGCTCGACATCGCCACAGGACGCACAGCAGGCGAGCGCCGGCACGAGCCCGGCAGCGACCAGCAGCTTGAGGCGAAAAGCGAGCGCGTTGGCGTGGCTTGCCTGCGCCGGGTCGCCCGCCAGCAACGCGAGCTCGTTGGCGAGCAGGTTGTAGACCGCGGGGTGCGGCTCACCGGTCTCAAAGATCCGCGCGACGGCATCGCACACGCGCGCCGCGGCGTCGAGCGTCACCGCCTGATCGCGTAGCCCGGCGTATGACTCGAGGGTCTCCACGCCCGTGACCGTCAGCAGCTCGCCGCGGCCTTCGTGGCAGATCAGCGCCACCCGGCAGAACGGCTCGAGCCGCCCGCCGAAGCGGCTTCGCGTGCGCCGCACGCCCTTGGCGATCGCCCCGATCCGCCCCCGCCCGGGCGTGTAAAGGTGGAGGATGCGATCGGCCTCGCCATAGCGCAGCGAACGCAGCACGATCGCGTCGGTCTTCAGGGAACCTGACACCAGATCGAGACTACGCGAGTCGCGCGACAGCAAGCCCACCGGCTCTCGCAGACACCAAGCGTAAGAGTTCGCCAAGACGCCATCGTGGCCGCTCGCCACTGCTATATTTACTGAAGTAATGCCTGACATTAGGGTCTATACAAGCGAGCCGTGCGCGTATTGTCGGCAGGCGAAGGCGCTGCTCGCCAAGCGCGGCATCGACTATCAAGAGATCAACCTCGCGATGAATGCCGGCGGTCGCGCCGAGCTAGTGCAGCGCACAGGGATGAGGACCTTCCCGCAGGTGATCATCGGCGACGAGCTCGTCGGTGGCTTCACCGATTTGCTGGCGGCCGACCAGTCGGGCCGCCTGGCGCAACTCCTCGCGGCCTAGCCCCGGCCGAACGGCTCACCGCCCGGTGGACGTTCCGATCCCCCCGCAAGAACTCATCCGCCGCGCCGGCTCGCCGCCGGGGGCGGACGTGACGGCGCGCTACCTGACCCACGGGCGCGCGAACAAGGAACTGCTCGCCGCGCTGGTAGAAAGCGTCCCCGGGCGTCCGAGGGTGCTCGACTTCGGCTGCGGCGTCGGCGAGGTTCTACGCCACTTCGCCGAAGATCGCGAGCGCTTCGAGCTGTTCGGCTGCGACATCGACGGCGCGAGCATCGACTGGCTGAGTGAGCAGCACGGCGACTACGCGTCTTTCTTCCGCGTCGAGGAGACCCCGGGCATCCCCTTCCCAGACGGGAGCTTCGAGCTGATCTACGCGATATCGGTGTTCACCCACGTCGCCGAGCGATGGGCCGGGTGGCTGGCCGAACTGCACCGCGTCCTCGCGCCGAACGGACTCCTCGCCGTGACGGTACTCGGCGAAGGGATGATCGAGGCCGAGCGCGGCGGCGTCTGGCGCGAGGATGAGATCGGGATGAACGTGCTGCGCCACGGCCAGGATTGGGCCGGCGGCGGACCCACGGTCTTTCATTCGCACTGGTGGATCGCCGAGCATTGGGGGCGCATCTTTGAGATCGTCGAGATCCGCGAAGACCGCCACGACGACGGGTCCGCCGTCGCCGGCGCACACGACATGGTGATCATGCGCCGCCGCGAGGTAGCGGTGAGCGCACCGGAGCTCGAGCACATCGATCCGAGCGAGCCCCGCGAGCTGCTCGCGCTGCGTCGCAACATCGCCCAGCTCCACGACGATGACGCCCACCTGCGCGGGCTGCTCGCGCAGGCCCAGGCGCGCGGCGACAGTGAGTACGAGCAGCGCGTCGCCCTCGCCGCCCGGCTCGAAGCGGCCGAGCTCGAGCTCGAGCGCCTACGCCGCGCGCTCGAGGTGATCACGCGCAGCCGCAGCTGGCGAGCAACCGCGCCGCTGCGCGCGCTGCGTCGCCGCCCTTAGCGCGCCGCGGCCCGCGCACGCGGCACGGGCTGATCGTGGCGGCAGACGTAGGTACCACGGCCGCCGACAACGATCTTTTCGATCGGCCGGCCGCAGATCGGACAGGGCTCGCCCTCGCGGCGGTGAACGAGGAAGCGGTCCTGGAAGCTGCCACGCGCGCCGTCGAGGTCGCGAAAGTCATCGATCGAGGCGCCGCGGGAGTCGATGCCCGCCGCGAGCGTCTCGCGGATCGTGGCAGCAAGCAGCGCGTACTGGCGCGGCGTGAGGCTGCCCGCCGCCCGCCGCGGGTGAATACGGGCGCGGAAAAGCGCTTCATCGGCATAGATGTTGCCGACGCCGGCAAGGTTGTGCTGGTCGAGCAGGAACGACTTGATCGGGCCGCGGCGCCCCTTTGCGAGCGCGCGCAGCAGCGGCCCGTCGAAGCCGTCGTCAAAGGGGTCGATGCCAAGCCGCGCGTCGAGGAACTGAGCCAGAGCGTCGTCGCCGACGAGGAGCTCGCCGGTGCCGAAGCGTCGCGGATCGACAAACCACAGGGTCCGCTCGCCGAGCGCGATGCGCACCCGCGCGTAGCGCGGCGGCACCAGCGGATCGAGTAGCAGCGTCCCGGTCATCCGCAGGTGCATCAGCAGGTGCACGTCGTCGGTGAGCGCCCAGTCGAGGTATTTGCCGTGGCGATCCAGGAGCTCCACGTTCCGGCCGGAAACCTCGTCGGCGAGCTCTGCGGGGTGGCGCGGCTCACACCAGCGTGGATCGAGCACCTCGAGCTGATCGATGCGCTGCCCCTCGACTACGGGCGCGAGCTGGCGGCGTACCGTCTCGACCTCGGGCAGCTCAGGCATCGCTCGCCGCGCGGCGGTCGGGCGCGAGAGCGCGGGCGAAAGCGCGAACGGCAAAGAAAAGCGCTGCGGGCACGAAGCCCGATGCTATTGCGCGCTCGCCCTCGGGTGCGCCTCGAAGTAGACGTCGCGCAGCCGCTCGCTCGAGAGGTGCGTGTAGACCTGGGTCGTCGCGACGTCGGCATGGCCGAGCATCTCCTGCAGCACGCGCAGATCGCAGCCGCCCGAGAGCAGGTGCGTCGCAAACGTGTGGCGCAGCGTGTGCGGGCTCACGCGCTCGTCGAGCCCGGCGGCTTTCGCATGACCCTTGATGATCTTGTAGAGGCCCTGACGCGTCAGCCCCACGCCCCGGCTGTTGACGAAAACGTGGCGCTCGTTCTGCAGGCCGACTAGATCGGGGCGTCCGTGCTCGCCGTAGGCGCGCAGTGCGGCCACCGCGCCGCGGCCGATCGGAACGATCCGCTCCTTGGAGCCCTTGCCCCGCGCGCGGAGAATCCGTTCGCTGAGATCGACGTCGCCGACCTCGAGCCCGGTTGCCTCCGAAGCGCGCAGGCCGCAGGCGTACATCAGCTCGAGCAGCGCGCGGTCGCGGAGCGCCGTCGGCGTGCGGCCGAGCGGCGCATGCAGCAGGCGCAGCACCTCGTCGCGGCTCAGCACCTCGGGCAGCTTTGCCGTCTTGCGCGGCCCGTGCAGGTCCGCGGTCGGGTCGTGGTCGATCAGACCCTCGCGGCGCAGGTGGCGGTAGAAGGAGCGCAAACACGCGGCCTTGCGCTGCAGCGTCGCCGCCGAGGCAGGTGAGCGCGCCTCCGAGCCGACCGCCAACGCGCTCAGGAAACCGGCGAGCTCAGTGTGGCCGACGCGGAGCGCATCGAGATGGTGCGAGCGCAGGTACTCGTCGAGCTGGAGCAGGTCGGTGCGATAGGCCTCGAGTGTATTGCGCGACAAGCCGCGCTCGAACTCGAGGTAGGCAAGGAAATCCTGGACCATTTCGGGGAACCCTCGCACCGGCGCAACGGTAGTCGGCATGGCCATTGGTTCGAAGCGTTGCGCAAGACCCCTGCGCGATCAAGGCGCTCGCAACGCGCCGACCAGCTCCGCAAGCACACCGCGACCCGCGAGCATGGCCGCGAAGAACAACGGGTCGTCCACCACAGACGCCCCATAACACTCGCCGACAAACCGCTCGCCGAGCGCACGACACGGCGCCGACGCGCCAGCAACTAGGCCTCTTCGCCGGCTCGCCCTACAATCGCTGCGGAGACGGCCAGTACGCCTTCGAGCGCCGCGACGCTGACCCGCTCGGTCGCCTCGTGGGGTCGCTCGGCGCCGTTGCCGAGGTTCACCACGGCGCGGCCGCGGGCGCGCAGCACGTTGACATCGCTGCCGCCGCCGCTGACGCCGGGTTCCGGCTTGTAGCCGCAGTCGCGGAGCGCTTGCGTTGCGAGCACGTGCTCGCGGCTCGACGGCCGCACGCGGTAGCCGTCGAACTGGCGCTCCAGCGTGACATCGAGATCGCATTCGCACTCGGGGTCGTTGGCACCGTCGGCGAGGCAGGCGATCATCGCGCTGGCCACCGCCTCCGCGCGGTCGGCATCGAGGCTGCGGGCCTCGCCGACGACCACGCAGCGGTCGGGCACGACGTTTGCCGCACTGCCCCCCTTGATCGTGCCGATATTCGCGCTAGTCCCGTCGTCGAGCCGTCCGAGCTCCATTGCGGCGATACCGCGCGCCGCGGCGAGGATCGCGCTGCGGCCATTTTCGGGGGCGACGCCAGCGTGCGCGGCGACGCCGCGGAGCTCGGCAGTCAGGCGATAGTAGGTCGGCGAGCTGACAACGATGCCGCCGATCGGCATAGCGGCATCGAAGGTGAACCCGACGTCGCTGCGCAGCAGACCGGTTTCGAACTCCTTGGCGCCGAGCAGCCCAATTTCCTCGCCGACCGTGAAGAGGAGCTCGACGCCAACCTGCGCCGGCTCGGCGACGAGGCGCTCCGCGAGCGCCAGCAGCGCGGCAACCGCGGCCTTATTGTCGGCGCCGAGGATCGCGGGGTTGGCGTTCTCCCAACCGCCGTCGCGCAGCACCGGCTCGATCGGCGCGGTCGCCGGCACCGTGTCGAGATGGGCGCAGAACAGCACGCTGCGCTCATCGCGCCCGGGAATCCGCGCCAGCAAGTTGCCGCAGTCACCGCCGAGCGCCTGCGCCGCATCGTCCTCGTTCACGGCGATGCCCAGCCCGGCGAGCTCGGCGCGCACGAGATCCGCGCAGACGCGCTCGGATCCGGAGGGACTGTAGACCCGACAGAGCGCAGCGAAGCGCTCGCCCAGGCGACGGCGTTCAACCTCGCTCGCCGTCGTCACGATCGTGATGCCGGCGATTCCTCGCTGGAGGGAGAGCGCTCCCCGATCAGAGGAGCCGCCGGCGCTGGGCGTTCCTCGATCAGGGGGATCGCCGGCGCGGGCGCCGCCTCCGGGTGCTCGGCGCGCGCACGCCCGAGCGCCGCGCCAACAAACTCGCGGAAAAGCGGCGCGGGACGATCGGGGCGCGACTTGAACTCGGGGTGAAACTGCGAGGCGACGAAGAATGGGTGCTCGGCGATCTCGACGACCTCGACGAGGCGGCCATCGGGAGAGGTTCCCGACATCACGAGGCCGGCGGACTCGAGCCGCTTGCGCAACACGTTGTTGACCTCGTAGCGGTGGCGGTGGCGCTCGTAGGCCACCGCCTCGCCATAGATCTCCCGCGCGTGCGTCCCGGCGTGGAGCTTGATCGGATCCGCGCCGAGGCGCATCGTGCCGCCGAGATCGGCGATCTCCTTCTGTTCGGGCAGCAGGTCGATGACGGGGAACGGAGTCTCGGGATCGCACTCGGTCGAGTTGGCGCCCTCCATGCCGCTGACGTCACGCGCAAACTCGCAGACTGCGACGTGCATGCCGAAGCAGATGCCGAGATAGGGCACGTCGTGCTCGCGCGCGAAGCGCGCCGCCGCGATCTTGCCTTCGTAGCCGCGACTGCCAAAGCCGCCCGGGATCAGCAAACCGTCGGCGCCGCGGAGCCGCGCTGCAGCGGCCTCGCCGGGCCGGGCGGCGCCGTCGAGGAGCGTCTCCGAGTCAACCCAGTCGATCTCGATGCGACAGCCGTGCAGGAACCCCGCGTGGCGCAACGCCTCGGCGACAGATAGGTAGGCGTCCTCGAGCTCGACGTACTTGCCGACGATCGCGATCCGCACCGGCTGGGTCGCTTCTCCGGCCCGATCGATCAGCGCGCGCCAGCCTTCAAGGTCCGCCGCGGGGGCCTCGAGGTCGAAGTGCTCGAGCACGAAGTCATCGACGCCCTCGTCGTGGAAGCCGAGCGGCACGGAGTAGATGTTCTCGACGTCGTAGGCGGAGATGATCGCCTCCAGCGGCAGGCTCGCGAACAGCGCGATCTTCTTGCGGATGTCGCGCGAGAGCACCGACTCCGAGCGACAGACCAGCATGTCCGGCTGGATCCCGATGCGCCGCAGCTCGTTGACCGAGTGCTGCGTGGGCTTGGTCTTCAGCTCGCCGGCATGGTTGATGTAGGGCACCAGCGTGAGGTGGATGAACATGCAGCGGCGGCGCCCGACGTCGACCGGGTACTGGCGGATCGCCTCCAGAAACGGCAGCGACTCGATGTCGCCGACCGTGCCGCCGATCTCGGTGATGACGACGTCGACATCGGTGGCCTGCGCGATCAGCGAAATCCGCTGCTTGATCTCGTCGGTGATGTGCGGGACCACCTGGACGGTCGCCCCGAGGTAGTCGCCACGGCGCTCGCGACGGATCACGGTGTTGTAGATGCCACCGGCGGTGACGTTCGACGCGCGCGTCGTGTCGGCGTCGGTGAAGCGCTCGTAGTGGCCGAGGTCGAGGTCGGTCTCGGCGCCGTCCTCGGTCACGAAGACCTCACCATGCTGGTAGGGCGACATCGTCCCGGGGTCCACGTTGATGTAGGGGTCGAACTTCTGCAGCGCGACGCTCAGCCCGCGGGCGACCAGTAGCCGACCGATCGAAGCTGCAGCGATGCCCTTACCCAGCGACGAAACGACGCCGCCGGTTATGAAGATGAACCGTGGTCCCGGTTGGCGATCAGGCGTCAAAGGCATCGTTGACTCTACCCAACGAGTCTAGTTGGCGCAGTAGCGGGGCGCGGTCGATCAGTGCCGAAATTGAGCGGAACTCGCCGTAGAGTGCGCGGCGGCCCGCCCGCGTGATTATCAGCGCGGCGAGAAACGAGCAGATCAGCGGCAGCGGGCGCACGCGCGCACCGTAGCGAGCAGCGCGGACGAGCGGGGGCTCATCGCGGCGGCGGCATGCCGGCCCGCTGACGCAGCTCGAGGTAGTAGAGCGTCGCGCCGATCGCCACGAACGGCAGGGCGAGCGTGTCGATCAGAACGTTGCCAAGGACCACCATCGCGTCACTGTTGGCGGCCCGCGCGAGCCAGCCGAACGCGGCGGCCGTCAGCAGCGAAGGGATGCCGACGGCAAGTTGGTAGGCGATGCCGATGCCCGCGCTGTGCAACCACCGTCCCGTCACCAGCGTCCGGCTTAGGGCCACCGTCGCGACCCCGCGGACGCCGTCGACCGCGACGGCCTGCACGACGAAATACCAGCTCACCGCCAGATAGATGCCGGGGATCACGAAGAAGAAGATGCCAGCGAGCACGCCGGAGGCAAACAGCACGATCGCGATGAACGCCGGCGCGAATAGATCGAGGCCTTCGAGCACAACCGCTCGGACCGTAGCCGGCGCGCCACCACGCAGATCGGTCACCACGAGGCGCGCGAGTATCGCGGTCACCAGCGGGATCGTCACGAGCTCCGAGGCGGCGAGGTCGAGGTAGCCGTCAGCCGGCGGAATGGGCCGGTGCACGCTCGCCGTCAGCTCGCCGAGTCCGAGCGCGAGAACGACGTCGACGAACGCCACGATAGGCAGCGTGACCGCCAGTACGAGCCGGGCGTGATCACGGTAGAAAGCCAAAGTGCGCGCGAGTAGCGGGCCGGCCCCTTGCAGCGGCTGCGCGCTCATCATTTGCCGCTCGCCACGCCGGTCGGCAACGTCGAAGTTGGTAGCGACTGCGCCCCGGGGCCAATGCCGTAGGGGCCGCGAGCGCCGATCGCCGCGCCGAGCAGCAGTCCGACGACGAGGGCGATGAAGATCGCAGCGAGCGAGAGCGCGTGGTAGCGAAAGTCAAACATTGAACCGGCCGGTCGTCGGGATGCTGGGCTATCCGATCCCGGAGAGCGTGCGGATCGTGAGCCGGCGTCGGCCGAGACGCGCGCTGCCACGCAGCACCCGGGGCTGCGACCGGCCGCCGGCGGGATTGATAGCTGTCTCGGATCTCGACACCAGCTGCGAGCGTATCGGTCAACCTGCAACGGCGGGGCGTCACTAGACTTGTTCGTGGACATGGACAGGCACTCCCACCGTCGTGGCGGATGAGAGATCCGGGTAGCAGCGCGCTCGGTACCTGGAGCGGCGGGCGCTTCATTCACTACGGCGAGCCGCTCTCGGAGGAACGTCTGATCGCGCTCCTGCGCCCCGACCAGACGATCTACACGGTGCTGAGCGCCGATGTCTACGGCGAAGGCGAGGGCGACCGCATCCTCGGGCGTGCATTGGAAGGGTGCGACCGCGAGGAGATCTGCGTGATCGGCGCCATCGGGCATGACTTCTACAGCGGCGAGCGCAACGGACCCAAGGGTTTCCCCCGCTTCACTGATCATTCGCTGCGCGGCCCCGGCGAATACGCGAGCTATCTGCGCATGGCGACCGAGCGGAGCCTTGAGCGTTGCGCCGTCGACCAGTTCGATGTGCTGCTGCTCCACAACCCCGACCGCACCGGCTACACGAGCGAAGCGGTGTGGGACGGGATGGCATCGCTGCGCGACGCCGGCCTGACACGCATGATCGGCGTCGCGCCGGGACCGGCAAACGGCTTCACACTCGACGTGATCGGCTGCTTCGAGCGCTTCGCCGGCCTGATCGACTGGGCGATGCTGATCCTCAACCCACTCGAGCCGTGGCCCGCCGAGCTGGCGCTCGGGGCCGCGGCCGAGGCGCAGGTCAACGTAATCGCACGCGTCGTCGACTATGGCGGCCTCTTCCACGACGACATCCAAGCTGACCACGCGTTCCGCGCCGGCGATCACCGCTCGTTTCGCCCGCCAGGATGGGTCGCGGCCGGGCTCGAGCGGATCGAGCCGATGCGCCCGATCGCACAGCGCAACGGACTGACGATGCTGCAACTGGCCTGCCAGTGGGATCTGGCCCATCCGGCGGTGAGCTGCGTCGCGCCGACGTTGATCCAGGAGGCCGGCGCGGCCGCGCGTCTGATCGAGTCCAAGCGAGCTGAGCTTGCCGCGGTCGGAGACTGTCCGCCGCTGAGCGCCGGCGATGTGGCGCTGATCCGCGGGCTCGGGGACAACACGGGCTGCATGGCACTTAAAGGCGCCACGCCCGACTACGACGGCGCCGAGCTCCCTGACCGCTGGCCGCTCGACGGCGAGTACCTGGAGATCGCGGCGCGCTGGAAGATCGAGCCCGAGGCCGACTTGCGCGAGCACGCAGCGCCGGCGCACAGCGCGCGCTGAAGAGCGCCGCCTCGGCCGCCGCCCAATCTCAGCCGCCGCCGAGTCGCGTCACGCGGTAGCCGCTGTCTCGCAGCGCTGTGAGGATCGCCTCCGCGTGCTCGCCACCGCGCGTCTCGAGCGTCAGCTCGACGCCGGTCTGACGGACGTGCAGGTCGACGGCCTCGCGTACGTGCTCGACGGTCAGCAGGTTGCCCCCGGCCTGCGCGACGCAGACCAGCAGCGCGGCAAGCCCCCCGGGCCGGTCGGAGACCAGCGTTGCAAGGCGCAGGCGCCGCCCGACGGCGGCCTCGTGGCGTTGAGCGACGAGCGCCAAGAGGCCCGCGTCGACGTTGCCGCCGGAGAGCACGACGACGGTCGTCCCGTCGCGCGCGGGCACGACGGAGCCTGAAAGCAGCGCCGCGACGCCGACGGCACCGGCCCCCTCGACGACCAGCTTGGCCCGCTCCATCAGAAGCACCATTGCCTCGGCGACCTCGTCCTCGCCGACGACGCACACCTCGTCGACCCAGCGCTCGATCAGCGGCAGCGTCAGCGCGCCCGGCCGCTTGACGGCGATGCCATCGGCGATCGTCGCCGTCGCCTCAACGGCGACCGGCTGGCCGGCGGCGAGCGAAGCCGGAAAGGACGCCGCTGCCTCGACCTGTACAGCGACGACGCGGATGTCCGCTCGCGCGAGTTTGAGCACGCCGGCGACGCCGCTGGCGAGTCCGCCCCCGCCGAGCGGAAGGATCACCGTCGCGAGATCGGGGACGTCCTCGAGCAGCTCCACACCGAGCGTGCCCTGGCCGATGATCACCTCCTCATCGTCAAAGGGATGAATAAACGTCGCACCGGTGGCGCCGGCGCGCTCGCTAGCCGCCACGATGCACTCTTCGACGCTGTCACCACCGAGCACAACCGTGCCGCCGTAGCCGCCGACAGCGGCCACCTTCGCCACCGGTGCCTCGCGCGGCATGAACACCTCGCAGGGGATGCCCCGCGCCTTGGCCGCGTAGGCGACCGACTGCGCGTGGTTGCCGGCGCTTCCGGCGACCACGCCGCGCGGATGGTCAAGGCTCGCGAGCTTTGTCAGCGCGCCGCGGATCTTGAACGAGCCGGTGCGCTGGAGGTTCTCAGCCTTCAGCAGGACGCGACCGCCGCAGCGATCCTCGAGCGTCCCCGAGCTCAGCAGCGGCGTATGCCGCGTCAGTTCGCGGACGAGCTCAACCGCCTTCTGCGCGGCCCCGGCTTCGAGTCGCGCGAACACGGCCTCCGCTGAATGCTGTTCGCTGCGCGCAACCATCGGAACGTCACAGTACTCACCACCAGCGCGATCTATGCGGCCCGGCGAGCACCCCTCGCCGGCGCGCCGACCACAGCCGGGTCGCGCAGCAGCTCCTCGGCGTGGCGGCGCGCGCCCGCGTCGCCACCATCCGCACCGAGCATTCGCACCAGCTCCTCGACAAGCGCTCCGTCATCCAGGCGAGTCACGGTGGTGCGTGTCGATGCGCCGCTGGTGTCCTTGGCGATCGTGAAGTGGCGCGCCGCCTGCGAGGCGACCTGCGGCAGGTGGGTGATCGCGAGAATCTGGCGACCCTGCGCGAGCGCGCGCAGCTGCTCGCCGACGGCGCGCGCGGTGTGCCCGCCGATCCCGGCGTCGATCTCATCGAAGACCAGCGTCGACTGGCCGCCGCCGTGGGCGGCGCTCAACAGGGCGAGCATCACGCGCGAGAGCTCGCCGCCGGAGGCGATCTCGCGGAGTGGTGCCGGCGGGACGCCGGGATTCGGAGCGATCTCAAACTGCGCCTGCTCTCCCCCGCTCGCACCCGGCGCACAGGGAACGAGGGCGATCGCGAAGCTTGCGTGGTCCATCGCAAGCTCTGCAAGCCGCTCACCGACCGCCGCGGAGAGCACCGGCGCCGCCGCGGCGCGGGCCCGGCTGAGGGCGCTCACCAACTCGCCGTGCTCGGCGAGTGCCCGATCGAGCTCCCGCTGGGCCGCCTCGAGCGCAACCTCCGCGCCCGCAAGCTCCTCACGCCGAGCACGGCACCGCTCGGCGTGCTCGAGCACCGCTTCGATACTGCCACCATGCTTGCGCTCGAGGCGCGCGATCGCCGCGAGGCGCTCCTCAATTGCTTCCAGACGCCCGGGCTCGGCCTCCAGGCACTCGCCATAGTCGCGCAGCTCGCTCAGCAGATCCTGGCCCTCGAGCAACATTGTGCGGGCTCGCCCAGCGAGCAGCGAAAGCGCCGGATCGACGTCCCCGGGGCCGTCGAGGCTCGCGCTCGTGGCGAGCAGCCCGGCCAGCGCGCCGGCCTCCTCATCGCCAAGTGCCTGCTCGGCCCGGGCGCTCGCTCCCCTCAAGCCTTCGAGGTTGCGCAACCGCTCGCGCTCGAGGACCAGCGCGTCGCGCTCGGTGGGCTGCGGATCGAGCTCCTCGATCTCTCCCAGCTCGAACTCCAGCAGGTCGAGCTCGCGCTCGCGGGCACCTGCGAGCTCGCCAAGGCGCTCGAGTTCAGCGCGCGCGGCGCCCACAGCGGCCCAGGCGCTGGCGCAGGCGGCGCGGCAGGCCAGCTGTTCGGGACCGCACGATCCGTCGAGGATGTCGAGCTGTGCCGTGGCGAGCATCAGCTTGCGGTGCTCGTGCTGGCCGTAGAAAGACAGCAGCTCGCTGGCGAGCTCGCGCAGCTCGCCGACCGAGATCGAGCGTCCACCGAGGTAGGCGCGGGTGCGACCGTCACGGCCGACGCGGCGTGCGAGCACCAGCTCGCGCGCGTCTGGCGCCAGGTGCTCGCTGCTCAGCGTGTCCGGCAGCTCGAAGACCCCTTCGACGTAGGCCTCGGCGCTGCCGGGACGAACGATCCCAGCCTTGGCGCGGCCGCCGAGCAGCAGGTCGAGAGCGTGCGCGAGGACCGTCTTGCCCGCACCGGTCTCGCCGGTGAGGACGTTGAGACCGGGCGCCAGCTCGAGCCGGGCGTCCTCGATCAGCAGCAGGTTCTGAACCGTCAGCTCGAGCAGCATCGGCACAGGGTCTAGCAGCGAGCGGGGACGGAACGGCTAGCGCGAGAGGCGCCCGAACTTCTCCCGTAGACGCCCATAGAAGCTCGATCCGGCCATCTGGGCGAGCGTTGCCACGCGGTCGACGAAGCGCGCATCGATTGCCTCGCCGTTGGCGATCTCGGCGACCGGCCGCCCGTCGACCGACACGTCGAGCGGCTCCTGGGAGTTGTTGTGCAGCGTCAGCACGTCGCTCGGGGCGATGACCAGCGAGCGCGCCGTCAGCGAGTGCGGCGCGATGAACGACACCACCATTCCCTCAACCCCCCAGGCGAGCACGGGGCCGCCGTTGGCGAGGTTGTAGCCAGTCGAGCCGGCGGGCGTCGCGACGACCAGCCCGTCACAGCGGACGCTCCCGACCTCGTGGCCCGCCAGCCCGTAGGAAAGCTCGGCCACGCGACCGCCGACCTTACGGTGCAGCGCAACGTCGTTCAACGCGGTCCAGCTCCCGCTCGCAGTCTCGATCTCGATCGCCGGCAGGTGCAGCAGCTCGAGCTCGCCATCCAGGGCCAGCTCGAAGCCCTCGCGCAGCCCTTTCGGCTCGACGGTCGAGAGAAAGCCGACCTCACCGAAGTTGACGCCGAAAACCGGCGTCGATGTGCCGCCATATTCGCGCAGACCACGCAGGATCGTGCCGTCGCCGCCGAGCGCGACGCACAGATCGACGTCGCGGCGCAGCGGCTGGTCGATGAGAACGCCGGCCTCCGAGCCGTCGAGCCCGAACTTGGCGGTCTCGACCGCGTCGAGCAGTAGCACGGCGCCACGCCGCACGGCAATCTCCGCCAGCTCGCAGAGCGCGTCGCGGGTCTTGTCCGGGCGCGCATGGCTGAGCACCGTCACGAGCTGCTCGCGTCCGCGGCGGCCTCCGCCCTCGCCATCACGCTTCTTGCCTGCGCCGCTCACCCGCCGTCGGCCTCCGCGGCAAGCAGCGCAAGCTCGTCCGGCGTTGAGCCGCGGGCGGCCTCGGCGAGCTGGATGAAGGTCTCGCGGTTGCCCTTTGGCCCAGGCAGTCCCGAGGACCAGAAGCCGCGTACCGCGACACCCATTGCGAGCGCCGCGGCGGCGACCTCGAGCAGCGCTCGCTGTCGCTGCGCGCCGTCGCGCACGACGCCGCCGCTGCCGACGTTTTCGCGGCCCACCTCGAACTGCGGCTTGACGAGCGCAAGCGCGTCGAAGCGCTCGGCCGCACACGCCAGCACCGCCGGCAGCACGGTTCGCAGCGAGATGAAGGAGACGTCCACGACGATCAGCCCTGGAGCGTAGGGCAGGTCGTCGCGGCGCAGGTGGCGGGCGTTGGTGCGCTCGACCACGCTGACCCGCGGATCGCCGCGCAAGCGCCAGCTGAGCTCACCGTAAGCGACGTCGAGCGCGACAACGTGGCGCGCCCCGGCCGCCAGCAGGCAGTCGGTAAAGCCGCCCGTCGAAGCGCCGACGTCGAGCGCGTCACGTCCGGCTACCGGAACGCCGCTCGCCTCGAGCGCGTTTGCCAGCTTGATTCCCCCACGCGAGACGAAGCGTGGCGGCTCGGCGACAACAACCTCGATGTCGCCAGCAACCAGCTGGCCGGGCTTCGCTGCCGTCGTCGCCGCCGGCCCGATGCGGACCTCCCCCGCGAGCACCGATGCGGCGGCGCGCGCGCGCGACTCGAACAGCCCGCGCTCGGTTAGCAGCGTGTCCAGCCGGCGCTTGGCCGAGGCACCTCTCTCCGCCGGGCGCAGCGGCGCCCCGGCGCGGCTAGGCGCCGGCAAGCGCCCCGGTTTCCGCTGCCCCGCCGCGCGGTCGGCGTCCCGGGCGCTCTCCCACCGCTCCCACGCCAGCCAGACCATCCCCGATCGCCTCGCGCACCCGCTCGGCGATCCGGTCGGCGGTGAAACCCACCTCCTCGTGGAGCAGCGCGATCGCACCGTGCGTCACATACCGGTCGGGTAGCCCGACGCGAATGATGCGCGTCGCCCCGGCCCCCGCCTCGTTGAGCGTCTCCCACACGGCGCTGCCGAAGCCGCCTGCGAGCACGCCCTCCTCGATGGTTACGAGCAGCTCGTGCTCGGCGGCGAGCTGGAGCACGAGGCTGCTGTCGATCGGCTTGGCAAAGCGCGCATCGGCGACCGTCACGCCAGCGTCGGCCTCGAGCAGCGTCGCCGCATCGAGCGCCTTGGCGACGCCCGTGCCATAGCCGAGCAGCGCAACGCGCCCTTGCGGCCCGGTGCCGGCGCCGACACGCAGGATCTCGCCGGTGCCGATCGGGATTCGCTCCGGTGTCTTGGGCAGCGCCACGCCGAGCGCTTCGCCGCGCGGGTAGCGCAGCGCGATTGGCCCGTCCTCATAGGCGATCGCCGTGCGCAGCATGTTCACAAGCATCGCCTCGTCGCGCGGCGCCATCAGCACGATGTTGGGTAGGCAGCGCATGTATGCGATGTCGAACACGCCGTGGTGAGTCGGGCCGTCGTCGCCGACGAGCCCCGCGCGATCCATGGCGAACACGACCGGCAGCCGCTGCAGGCAGACGTCGTGGACGATCTGATCGTAGGCCCGCTGGAGGAAGGTCGAATAGATCGCGACCACCGGACGCACCCCCTCGAGCGCCAGCCCCGAGGCGAACAGCACCGCCTGCTGCTCGGCGATACCGACGTCGAAGTAGCGCTCGGGCATCTCCTGTTGGAGGATGTTCAGCCCGGTTCCCGTGTTCATCGCCGCGGTGATGCCGATGACCCGCTTGTCGCGGCGGCATTCCTCGAGCAGCGCCTGACCGAACACCGCCGTGTACTGCGGCGGGCGGCGCGGCACGCTGGCGCTGCTCGCGGGCGCCACCTCGCCGTTGCTGATCGATTGCGGCTTGGCCGCGTGCCAGCGCTCCATCCCCTCGAGGCCGCCGTCCTCGGCCGGCGCGAAGCCCTTCCCCTTGACCGTCGCGATGTGCACCACAACCGGTCGCTCGGCCGCAAGCGCCTCGCGCAGTGCGACGCGCAGCCCGCGCATGTCGTGGCCGTCGATCACCCCCGTGTAGGCCCAGTCGAGCTCCTCCCAGAAAAGCCCGGGTGCCCAGAAGGCCTTGATCGACTCCTTCAGCTGTGGCCCGAGTCGCTCGAACGCCGAGCCGATTCCCACCGGCAGCTTGGTCAGCCCGCCCTCGACGCCTTCACGGGCATGCCACAGGCGTGGGTTCAGGCGGACGCGGTTGAAGTAGCGCGACAGCGCGCCGACATTCGGCGCGATCGACATGCCGTTGTCGTTGAGCACGACCACGATCGGCGTTCCCAGCCCGCCGGCCTGGTGGATCGCCTCGAAGGCAACGCCACCGGTCATCGCACCATCTCCGATCACCGCGACGACACGCCCTTCACCAGCCGCCCTGGCGTCTTCAGCGCCGGAGCGTCTGGCGTGACGCATCGCTTCCTTGATGCCGACGGCATAGCCGATCGAGGTCGACGCGTGGCCGGCACCCATGATGTCGTGCTCGGACTCCGCGATCGAGCAGAACGGCGCGAGGCCGCCGTACTGGCGGATCGTCTCGAGCTGGTCGCGGCGACCGGTGAGCACCTTGTGCGGGTAGGCCTGGTGGCCGACGTCCCAGATGATCTTGTCGCGCGGCGAGTCAAGCAGCGAGTGCAGCGCCACCGCCAGCTCGCAAGTCCCGAGGTTGGCGCCGAAGTGACCGCCGATCTCGCCGACCGTCTCGATGATGTGCTGGCGGACCTCCTCGGCCACCTGGGCGAGCTGGGCGTCGGTCAGCCAGTGCAGGTCAGTCGGGGCGTCGATGCCCTCAAGGAGTCGGGGAGTTGGCGGCTTTTTCACGAAGACCTGGTGTAGATGAAGTCGGTTATCTGCTCGAGCTCGCTGGCGCCTACCGGCGCCGCCAGCGCGAGCGCATCGCGCGCTGCCTGGTGGGAGCGGGCGGCGAGCTCACGTGCGTGCTCGAGCCCGTGCTCTGACACGTAGGTGCGCTTGCCGTGGCGCTCATCGCTGCCGCTTGGCTTTCCCAACGCGACATCCGTTCCGGTGACATCGAGAATATCGTCAACGATCTGAAAGAGCACTCCGAGCTCCGCTGCAAATCGCCTGTAAACAAGCATTGTCTCAGGTTCGCTCGGGCCGCTGAGTAAGAGCGGGCATTCCACCGCGGCCGCGATCAGTCGCCCCGTCTTCAGCTCATGCAGCCGGCGCAGCCCATCGGGCCCGATTGGCGCCGCCGTCGCGACGTCGAGATACTGCCCGCCGACCATCCCGTCGACGCCGGTCGCGGCGGCGAGGCAGCCGATCACGGCCAACACGTTCGCCGGGTCGTCCGGCTGGTGCTCGACGACGTGGCGGAAGGCCTCGGCGTAGAGCGCGTCGCCGGCGAGGATCGCGACATGCTCACCGAACGCGACGTGACAGGTCGGACGCCCGCGGCGCAGCTCGTCGTCGTCCATCGCGGGCAGGTCGTCGTGGATCAGCGAGTAGGTGTGGATCAACTCGAGCGCGGCGGCGACGGGCAGTACCGACGCGGGGCTCTTGCCGAGCGCCGCGGCGGAGGCCAGGCAGAGCACCGGGCGGATGCGCTTGCCGGGAGCGAGCAGCGAGTAGCGCATCGCCTCCTCGAGCCCGGCGAGATCGGAATCGTCGCTGAAGCTGATCGTCTTGAGGTAGGCGTCGACCTGCTCTCGCAGATGGTCGGGGTAGCTACCCGAGAGCACTACAAGAGGGTTTCCTGTGCCGGCGCTGGCTCCTCAGCGCCCAGCCGGGCGCGGTGCTCGAGCTCGGCGCTCGCCTCCCCGGCAAGCGCGGCACAGTCCTCGACGAGCGTCGCCGCGGCGTCGGGCGACAGCTCGCCCGAGCGCAGCTGCGCGGCGGCCCGCTCGAGCCGATCGATCAGCTCATCGAGGTTGTCTGCCGCGTCGCTCATCGCGTCATTGTCGCGCACCAGGGGGATGTCTTGGGCGGTCAGTGCGGCGCGTCGGCGCGCACTTCACGCAGTATCGCGTCGAGGATGCCGTTGACGAAGCCCGGCGCATCGGCCCCACAGAACATCTTTGCGCTCTCCACAGCCTCGTCGATCGCGCCTTCCGGCGGGATCGGCCGCTGCGCCTCGACGGCGTCGGCGTGAAGGATCTCGACCAACGCCACGCGCAGGATGCTGCGCTCGAGCGGCGCGATCCGCGCCGCCGTCCAGCCGTGCGCGTGGCGCTCGATCAGCTCGTCGAGCTCGGGCGCACGGTCGGCGCCGGCGTGCGCGAGCGACCGGGTCAGCGGCGTCGCTTTCGCGTCCAGCGTTTCCGACAGCGGACGCGAGGTGAGATCGTGCTGGTAGAGCGCGATTACAGCCGCGCGGCGTTGCTCGCTGCGTCGCATGCCGACTCTAAGCCCGCGAAACGTACTCGCCGGTGCGCGTATCCACGCGAATCCGATCGCCGATGCTGACGAACAGCGGCACCTGCACCTGCGCTCCTGTTTCGAGCGTCGCCGGCTTGGTGCCACCACCCGAGGCTGTGTCGCCGCGCAAGCCGGGCTCGGTGTCGCTTACCTCGAGGTCGACGGCGCTCGGCAGCTGGATGTCGGCCGGCTCGTCGTCGATGAACAGCACGTCGACCTCATCGCTCGCCCGCGTCCAGCGCAGCGGCTCGGCCAGCCGTGCTTCGGGGATCGCGATCTGCTCGTAGGAGCCACTGTCCATGAAGTGGGCATCGCCACCATCGGCATAGAGGAACTGCATCTTGCGCGACTCCGTGCGCACCGCCCTGAAGCGCTCACCGGCGCGAAACGTGCGGTCGATCACCGCGGCGTCAGAGATCCGCCGCAGCTTCGTGCGCACGAACGCCCCGCCCTTGCCGGGCTTGACGTGCTGGAACTCGAGGATCTTGAAGATCACCCCGTCGACCTCGATGTGGTTCCCGTTCCTGAACTGGTTGGTCGTGACCATCCAAGGCCCAGTCTAGTTGGGGCGTGAGCCGCACCGGCGCTGGCCGCCATCGGCATGGCGGACAGTCGGCCACCGGGGCTGCACGAGTTCGCCCTACGCGAACACCTCGCGCGCTAAAGGCAGAACGGCGCGGGCGCCTGCGCGTCAGTCGGAGTCGAGGCGGAACGTCGGATGGTCGGCGGGGTCGGGCAGGCGCTTCCAGAAGCCCGCGACAGCGCGCCCGGCTTTCGCGCGGTACGCAGCGATCACCTCGGCACTCTCGGAGACCGGGATCTCGACGGCGTTGTAGGTCTCGCTTGTCCCGCCCCGGCGCAGCTCGAGCCTTCCGGCGCTGCGCACATTGCGCACCCAGTCGGACTCACCGCGCGCCGAGACGACGTATTTCACACCGTCATGGCTGACTGGGAGAACGGGGATCTCCTGCGCGGTACCACTCGAGCGTCGCTTGACGACAAGCGCCGTCGAGCCGCCGATCCCGAAACGCATCGCGAGCGGGTTGAACACCTTGCGCACGAAGACTGGCGGCTTGATGTATGCCATGGCCGCCACGCTACACCTTCGCGGGCTCCGCCGCGCGTCCGCGTGAGCGCCACGCGGCAAACTCGAGCACGACCAGCGTCAGAGCGATCGGAACGGTCGCCGGAAGCTGGTTGACGGCGAAGAACGCGAGGTCGAGCGCGAGCGCGAGGCCGGCCGCGATCAGCACCGCCCGGCGCTGGCGGCGCAGCTGCGAGGCGAGCAGAGCGCCGAGCAGACCGGCGATGAAGAGGTCGCCGTAGCCCATCACCGCCGAGCCGAAGAGGACCCGCTGGAGTTGGGGCAAATGGGCGATGGGCGCCAGCCCGTTGAGCGTGTTGTTGGGCGCCGCCAGGAGGTTGGTGACGACGAGCCAAGTGTCGACGGCGGCCATCGCGACAATCGCAAGCTTGACGAGCCTCGCCGGGATCACGGCGACAGCGATCACCCCGAGCGCGGCGCAGGAGAGCGCATCGAGCAGGAGTCCCGAAGCCTCCCCCGCAAGACCGCCGCGATCAGCCCAGGCGAGCGCGAACAGAGCGAGCGCAAAGAGCGCAAAGAACGGACGCGCGCCGCGCATCAACCAGCCCAGGGCAAGAGCTGCAAGCAGCGGTACCGCGACCAGCGCGAGGTAGGTCAGCCCGTCGGCGAGGCCCGACAGTGCCCGCACACCGAACACGAAGCCGACCACCGACGCGGCCGGCGCCAGGGCCCACCAACCCGATCGCAGCCGCGCCAGCGGCGCGATCTCGCGCGCTGCCGGCAGCCCGACGACGCCCGCCTGCGCCAGGGAGAGGATGCAAATCGAGACGGCGAACGGCAGCATCGCCCCCAGCATCGCCCAAAGACGCCCGCGCCGTCACCGGCCCAGCCCTCCAGCGGACCGTCCACGCCTGGTTGAAACGGTGCGGCCACGCCTCAAGAGCAGGCATCCGCGGGCCGATAGATCAAGGGTGACCAGGCGGCTCCGCGACCACGGGCTGGCGCTCGTCTTCGCCGGCGTGGGCGTCTGGACGATGGTCTATCTCGGTCTCTACGGATTCGCCTGGACCGACTATGACTTCGAGGTGACGCCGGCCTACAACGAGCTCACCGCCGGGCATGTATGGACGTTCTTCCAACTGGCCCCCGGCTACGGCGGATCGCTCGAGCTGCGCGCACCCTTCGCTCTGCTTCCCGGCCTCTGGGGCGGCGGCGAGTTCGCCGTCTACCAGGTCGTCGCGCTGCCGTGCCTGATCGCCGCCGCACTGCTCGGCGTCTGGCTCTGCGCCCGGATGCGCGCGCTCGGCTCCTCCACCCTCGCCCGCGCGACCGCGCTCACACTCTGCGTCGCCAACCCGATCACGATGGAGGCCTGCATCATCGGTCACCCCGAGGAGATCCTCGGGGCCGTGCTCTGCATCGCCGCCGTACTCCTCGCCCAGCGCAGCCGCTATGTCTGGGCCGGCCTGCTGCTCGGCCTCGCGATTGTCAACAAGGAGTGGGCGCTGCTCGCCATCGGACCGGTGCTGATCGCCCTGCCGGCGCGCCGCTGGCGCACGCTGATGCTGGCCGGCGCTATCGCCGCGATCTTCTACGCACCGCTGATCATCGCTCAGCTCACAACCACGGCAACTGGCGGCGCGCTGACGATCGCCCACACCGCCACGATCTTCCAGCCCTGGCAGGTGTGGTGGTTCCTCGGCTCCCACGGACACCTTGTCAGCGGCCCCTCCGGTATCCACGCGAGTTACCGCACACCCCCGGCGTGGCTCTCTGACGTCAGCCACCCGCTGATCATCGCGCTGGGGCTCCCGCTCACCCTGCTCGCGCTGCGCTGCGGGCGGAGTCGAAGCGGCGGTGCCGATGCGCTGCTGCTCCTGGCGCTGCTGCTGCTCGCGCGCTGCGTACTCGACCCCTGGGACAACGTCTACTACCCGTTGCCCTTCATCATCACGCTGCTCGTCTGGGAGTCGCTCACCTTCCGCCGGCCACCGCTCTTTACCTTGATCGCCACGGCCGCGACGTGGGCCATCTTCGAGGCGCTGCCGAGCTACGCCAACGCCGACGTCCAGTCGGCGGTCTTCCTCATCGTGGCGCTGCCGGCGCTCGCGGCACTCTCCGTTGCGCTCTTCCGCCCGGAACTGCCGGCGCTCCGCACCGGCGAGAGACCGCTGCTCCGACGCGCCACACGTCAGCCCGCGATCTCCTCGAGCGCTCGATGACCCCCGCCATCCAAAACGATCAGCGCCTCCCCACTCGGCCGCGGCTCACCGCCGTCACACGCTCCGGGGTCACGGAGATCACCCGCCCCCAGCTCGCGCTGGTCGCACTCCTGGCCCTCGCGGGATCGCTCGCAATGCTCTGGCTCCAGCCTTGGAACGTCACTCTGAGCGACTGGGGGACGGAGTCGAGGGTGCCCTTGAACGACCTGCTCCACGGCCACGTAATCAAGTTTCTCGGGCTCGCCCCGCCCTACGGACCCTCGCTCGAGCTGCGCGCTCCGTTCGCACTTTTGGCCTCGCTCGCCGGTGGCAGCGCCCGGCTCGTCTACCGCTTCTCAGCGCTTCCCTGCCTGCTCGCGCTCGCTGGTCTCGCCGTGTGGATCGCGCCGCGGCTGCGTCGCGGCGGGGCCGGCTGGTTCGCCGTCGCGCTGACCGTTGCGGTTTGCGTGGCCAACCCGCTGACCTACTACGCGCTGCTGATCGGTCACCCCGAGGAGATCCTCGGCGGCGTCCTCTGCGTCGTTGCCGTCCTGAGCGCGATGCGCGGTCACGCGACCTGGGCGGGGCTACTGCTCGGCGCGGCAATTGCCAACAAGGATTGGGCGCTGGTCGCGATCGGACCAGTGCTCTTTGCGCTGCCCGCACACCGCTTGCGCGCGCTCGTGATCGCCGGCGTCGTCGCCGCCGCGCTGCTTGGGCCGATCGCACTCGTCTCGTATGACCTCAAGATCGCCAGCGCTCGCATCAGCGCCAACGACACCGGAGGCATCTTCTACACCCAGCAGCTGTGGTGGTTCTTTGGCACGCCAGGGCATTGGGTCCCGGCGATGCGCGGCCAGATCATCCAGGGCTTCCGGCTGCCCCCATCCTGGCTCCAGGGCCGCGCGCACTTGCTGATCGTGTGGATCGGCCTGCCACTCACGCTGATCGCGCGGGCTCGGCGCAGGCCGCGCGAGAGCGCGCTGCTGCTGCTGGTAATGCTGTTGCTGTTGCGCTGCATGCTCGATCCGTGGGATCTCATCTACTACCCGATCCCATTCGTCATCGCCCTGCTCAGCTGGGAAACGACGGTCAAGCGGCGCGCGCCGGTCGGCGCGCTTGTGGCAAGCCTCGCAGCATGGGCGATCTTCAAGTACCTACCAGCGCACCTGAGCGCAAACCAGCAGGCGCTGTCCTTCATCATCCCCTCTGTCGCCGCGCTGGCGGTGATCGCGGCGGGGGTCTATCGCCGGCGAGATAGCGCCGAAACGAGCGCATTCGCGGAGCAATCTCACTCGACGACGAGCAGCTCCTTGGTGAACTGGCTGAACCGTCGCGCCCCGTCTGCCTCGACCACCACCAGATCCTCGATTCGCACGCCGAGCGTCCCCGGGAGATAGATCCCGGGTTCGACGGTGACGACGTTGCCGACGCGCAGTAGTTGTTCGCCGCCATGGCGCGACAGCCGCGGCGCCTCGTGAATCTCGAGCCCGACACCGTGGCCGAGGCCGTGACCGAAGCGCTCACCGTAGCCTGCGTGCTCGATCACCGCGCGCGCCTGCGCGTCGACCTCCCGCCCCGCGAGGCCGGGCGCGACGGCCACAAGGCCAGCCAGCTGCGCCGCGAGCACGAGCTCATAAACCTCCCGCGCCTGCACGGTCGGTTCGCCGACCGCGAACGTGCGCGTGCAGTCTGAGTAGTAGCCGTCAAGCACCGCGCCGATATCAACGGTCACAAGCGTCCCGCGCTCGATCGCGACGTCGCGCGGCTCCGCGTGTGGCAGCGCACCATGCGCACCGCTCGCAACAATCGAGCTGAAGCTCGGGGCCTCCGCTCCGCGCAAGCGCATCTCATGTTCGAGCTCGAGCGCCACGACGCGCTCCTGGCGCCCGGCGAAGCCACGCTCCACGAGCCACTCATAGATGCCGTCGACGAGCGCTGCCGCCGCGGCGATCCGCTCGAGCTCACCCGCGTCCTTGACAGCGCGAAGGCGCTCGATCAAGCCGCCGGCGGCAACCAGCTCGACGCGGTCGCCGACAAGCTCGCGCAGGCGAGTGAGCTGGTGCACGGTGGTCGCAACATCGTCGAAGCCCACTCGGCCCGGTGGCAGCGCGCGCGCAACCCCGTCGAGCAGTTCGCCGGCGACGCTCTCCTGCGCGAACGCGGGGTCGACCTGCTCGCGCGCCTGCGTTTCGTAGCGGAAGTCGGTGAGGAAGAGGGCGCTGCCATCCGCAGTGATCACAGCGCTGCCGTCGCTCGAGGTAAAGCCCGTCAGGTAGCGGAGGTTCGCGGTGCCAGGGACGATCAGCGCGTCAAGCGAAGGCTCCGCGAGCAGCTCTCGCGCGCGCTCGAGCCGGGTGGAGTCCACCGTTGCGCCCTCGACGCCCGCCGAGCTCACCCGTCGAGCTCCTTGCTCAGTCGCACGAGCGCCTCGCGATAGCCCTCGACACCCTGTCCGATGACGCGGGCCACGCAGAGGTCGCGGACGACCGACACGCGTCGCCACTCCTCGCGGGCTTCGATGTTCGAGAGATGGACCTCCACCGCGGGCAGCGCCGCGATCTCCAGGGCGTCGTGAATCGCCCACGAATAGTGCGTCCACGCCCCGGCGTTGATCAGCAGCCCGTCGGCCGAATTGGCAAGCTCACGCAGGTGCTCGACAAACTCCCTTTCCGAGTTGGTCTGGAAGAAGTGCACCTCGAGCCCTAGCTCCCGCGCAAACTCCCCCACCTGGCGCTCGAGCTCGGCCAGCGTGAGCAGGCCGTAATGCGCCGGGTCCCGCCGGCCGAGCATGTCGAGGTTCACGCCGTGCATCACCTCCACGCGGCTGCGCGCGGGACTCATCACGCGAGAACCTCGCGCACGGCGCGCTCGAGATCGGCGTCATCGATCGCCGCGCCATGGCGGACACGACCAGGCGCCTCGACCAGGACGAGCGGGACCCCTTGCGGTCCGCGCTTCTTGTCGAGCTTGGTCGCCGCCAGTACCGCCGTCGCTTCGAGCTCACTCGCCCGCGTCGGCAATCCATGGGCCGCGAGCAGCTCGCGCACCTGCTCGCGCAGCTCCGCTTGCCCGGATAGCCGCAGTGCGACAAGCAGCCCGAGCGCGACCGCCTCACCGTGGCGATAGCGCTCGTAGTGCGTCGCTGCTTCGATCGCGTGACCGACGGTGTGACCGAGGTTGAGAACCTGACGCAGGCCATCGTCGCGCTCGTCCGCGGCGACGACAGCGAGCTTGCAGCGAATGCAGTCGAGGATCATCCGCTCGTCGAGCGGTCCGTCCGCCGCCACTTGCTCCCACAGCGCTCCGCCGGCAATCAGTGCGGTCTTCAGCACCTCGGCGTAGCCCGCGCTCAGCTCCGCCGCCGGCAGCGTGTCAAGCGCCGCGGGATCGACAAGGACCCCGGCCGGCTGGTGAAAAGCGCCAACGTAGTTCTTCGCCTCGGGGAGGTCGACACCGGTCTTGCCGCCGTAGGCTGAGTCGACCTGCGCCACGAGCGTCGTCGGAATCTGCACGATCGGGACGCCGCGCTGGTAGGTCGCGGCGGCAAACCCGGCGAGGTCGCCGACGACGCCACCACCGAGCGCGACCAGGTGATCCGTGCGCGCTGCGCCGCTGAGGGCCAGGCCGCGCCAGATCTGCTCGGCGCTCGCGATCGTCTTGTTGGCCTCACCGCCTTGGATCAGCAGCTCCCCGTCGACCTCACCGAGGCGCTCCGCCAACAGCGGCGCGACCTGCTCGTCGGCGATCAAAAAGCGTCGCGAGGGCCCGCGCGCGATCGGCCAAACGCCAGCGCCGAGCAGTCCTCGCCCAACCCACACCGGGTACTCCGCGGAGGAGCTGATCGCCCACAGCAGGCGGGTACCGGTCGGCGCGAGGCGCAATCCCTCGAGCGCGTCGTAGGCGCCGGGAACCGCGCGGTGCGCGCCGCCCGGCACGATCGCGTCGGCGACCGACTCATACAGCGGCACGCGCTCGTTGTATAGCGCTTCGAATGCGGCGCGATTGCGCGCGAGCGGTCGCTTGCCGCCGGCGCTGCGCCGCCAAGCCACCGCGAGCCCGACGTCCAGCCACACGACCAGATGCCGTCGCAGCGCTGCGCGCACCCGCTCGGAGCCGATAGCGCCGCCGCTCAGCGAGATGATCTCCCCAGCGGAAGCGCGGTCGAGAAGATCCCCGACCACGGTCTCCTCGACGGCGCGAAACGCGGGCTCACCGTCGCGCGCAAACGCCTGGCTGATCGTGGTACCGAGTCGCTCCTCGATCAGGCTGTCGGCGTCGACGGTAGAGCCACCACGAGCGCGAGCGAGCGCTCGCGCCGCTGTCGTCTTCCCGGCGCCCATGAAGCCGACGATGACTATCGCGCCCCGCGTGCTCAGCTCGCCTGCCATCCGATCCGCTCGCGGTATGCGCGGAGAGCAGCGCGCGCGTCGTCGATGTGGTCGCCGCCAAACTTCTGGCGGTAAGCGTCAGCTAGCACGTAGGCCACCATCGCCTCGCCCACCACGGCGGCCGCCGGTACCGTGCAGGAGTCGGTCCGCTCGCGCAGCGCTCCTCCGGCCTCGAGCGTCTCGATGTTGACCGAGCGCAACGGCTTGGTGAGGGTCGGCAGCGGCTTCATCGCTCCGCTGACGATCAGCGGTTCGCCGTTCGTCATGCCGCCCTCAACGCCACCGGCACGGTTGGTCTCGCGGTAGAAGCCCCGCTGCGGCGAGTGAAAGATCTCGTCGTGCGCGAGCGAGCCGGCCTTCGCGGCCAGTGCGAACCCTTCGCCGAGCCCGAAGCCCTTGATCGCCTGAATCGAGCAGATCGCGCTGGCCAGGCGACCGTCGAGGCGCTCCTCCCAGGAGACGTGCGAGCCGAGCCCCGGAACGAGGCCGAAAGCGCGCACCTCAAAGACACCGCCGAGCGATTCGTTGGCCTTGCGCTGCAAGTTGATGTGCTCGACCATCGCCCGCGAGGCCTCGTCATCGAGGCAACGGACCGGCGAGTCGTCGACGGCGGCGAAATGGGCGAGCGTCAACGGCTCCTCGACTACGGGGGCGACGACAGTGCCGATTGCGAGGACCCGCGAGACGACCGCGACGCCCAGCGCGCGCAGAAACTCCTTGCACAGCGCGCCACCGGCGACGCGAGCGGCGGTCTCCCGGGCGCTCGCGCGTTCCAACACGTCGCGCACGTCGCTAAAGCCGTATTTCTGCACGCCGGCGAGATCGGCGTGGCCCGGCCGCGGAAGGTGAACCTCCTCCAGCGGCGTCTCGACGGGCCACGGGTTCATCCGCTCTTCCCAGTTGGCGTAGTCGCGGTTGGCGATGCTCAGCGCAATCGGGCCGCCGAGCGTGCGACCGTGACGCACGCCGCCGGTCGGCTGTGCAGCGTCGCTCTCGATCTTCATCCTGCCGCCTCGGCCGTAGCCGAGCTGACGGCGAGCCATATCCCGGTTGATCGCTTCGCGGTCGAGCTCGAGCCCGGCCGGCAGCCCTTCGAGTATGCAGGTGAGTCCCGGGCCGTGGGACTCACCGGCGGTGATCATGCGCAGCGCAGCCATCAGAGCGCGAAGCTTACGGAGCGCACCCACGGTCTCGCCGGACGCTCCGCCCGCGAGCACTGCAAAGCTCTGCTAGGGACGCCGAGAGTACGGCGGAGCCGCGCTCTGGCGAGACGACGCTAGGACGTGGGAGATGCGCCGGTTGCGCCGGTCGAGCCACTCGCGCCACTCGCGCCACTCGCGCCGCTGGAGCCCGTTACGCCGGTCGTCGTCCCGCCGCCCGGGGCGGAGTAGACCAGGGCGCCAAGCCCCATGTCGTAGAAGAACTTCCCGAGCTCGGTGGAGGTTGAGGTGGCGAGGATCTGCTTGCCCGAGTCGGCGACGCTGCCACGTGCACCCGTTGCATCCGCGGCCGAGTGGTAGGTCTCGTCGCCGATGCTGCTGAGTTCCAGCGTGAACGATCCGACCGAACTCTGCCCGTGCGCGGGCACGATCTCGATCTGGGCGCCTGGGTCGAGCTCAGCTATCTGACAGTCGGCCGCGCTCGGCAGACAGGTCACTCCCGAAGACTTCTTGAGCGTGCCCGAAACCGCGTCGGTCAAGAGGAAAGCAGCTTTCTTGCCACCCTTGAGCACGCCGAGGTAGACGATCTCGGCTGGGCTGTTCGCGGGCAGCGGCGTGAGTCGCTGAAGGTTGACGATCAGGTCGTCCTGCTGGCTCCCGTACGAAGTCGCAACATCCACCGCGTAGGCCGCCTTGTCAGTGAGCTTGGCCGGCCCCGTGGTCGGAGTGCTCGGCGCGACCGACTTGGCCGGCGCGACGGACTTGGCAGGTGTCGTGGCGGCAGGTGTCACGGTCGTCGAGGTCGTGCTCGTCGTCGTTGCCGGCGTCGAGGTCGTCGAAGCGGCACTGCTCGGAGCCGCCGTGGCGGTGCGGAACGGATTCAGCTCCGTGCCCTTATACACGACCGACTTCTGCGTCGGTGTTGCTTGGGTGACAGCGATTTCTGACGCCGGCGGAAGTACGCCGGGTGGCGGCGTGAGGGTCACCGGCGCGATGTGGACCGGCGGCGGAGCGGCGCTGCTCGAGAGAGCCGCCGAAGCACCGATCGGAATACCGACCGCGAGCACCACGAGCAGTACGACGGCCGGGAAGATCTGCCGCTCTCGCAGGTCGGCGAGCAACGAACTCAAGAAGTTCATGGCGTGACCGCCGCCACGGTGGCCGTCGTTGGCGCCGTCTCATAGGCGGTCATGTTGACCGACGCGCTGAGGCTGCTGCCAGACGGGGCGAGGCTGATCGAGTTGACCGTTACGAGCTGGCCGTTGGCGAGGACGCTCGATCCGTTGGTTTGCGTCAAAGAGTCGAAGTCCTGGAGGAACTGCTGCAAGTCGAGGTAGTCCGAGATGAACTGGAAGCTCAGAGCCACCGGCTCGAGCCCGCCGCTCGCCCCGCCCGGGGTTAGCGACGTCGCCGTGTAGTTGATCTTGTGCTTGACCTCGACGCTGTTGATCAAGTCGATCAGCTGCGGAATCGGATTGCCCGGGGGCACCGACTTGGAAAGCGCTGCGAGCGAACGCACCTCGGCGGGATATTGGCTGCGCGCCTGCTCAGCTACCACCACCTGCTGCTGTGCACTGGCTAGCTGCGCGCGCGCGCTGGAGATCTGCCCTAGTAGCTTGCTTGCCTTGCTGCGCTCGGGAGATACCACGAAGCTCCACATCGCGAACACGACGACGAGTGCAACAACGGCGGTGATGATCAGTCGCCCACGAGCGCCCATGTCAGCCTCGCACCGCGTTCACGCCAGACGGCAGTTTCGGTGACGGCAGTCCGTAACCGGGGTTGTAAGTGAAGCCCATGCTCCACGACACGTAGGCACAGGGCGGATAAGCAACGGCCTTGGTGCGCTTGAGGCTCACGCTCGCCGGCTTGCTGTAGGACGAGATCGTTACGCCGGTGACGTCCTTCAGCTCACGGAATCGCGTGATGAGATCGCCGACGACGAGCTGGGTGCTCGCACAGCCGGCGAGCGTGAACGAGGCGCTGTCAGCAGCGCTCGCGGCAACGCCGCCAGCGCCCTCGGTCCCACTCAGCGAGTCGATGGTCACCCCAGGCCCGAGCGCCAGCGCGATCTGTCGCATCGCGCGAGGCCAATCAAAGCGCTCTTCAGCCACCGACGCCACAGCCCCGATGTTCTGCTGGGTGAGCGTCTGATACTGCACGTACTGCTGTAGCGATGAGGCCTGAGCACTAACGGCGGCGCTCTCGGCGGTCAGTCCGGCGAGCGTCGTCTTGCGCGCCGCGACGTGGTGCACGGAAAACGCGTACACAGCCCCGAGCGCAACAAGCACAGCCAGACCACCCATGATCACGTACACGACGCCGCCGGTGCGACCGGCGAGGCCGCCCGCGCCACGCCGCTGCTCGGCGGGGATGAGGTTTATCGCTCTCACTGTGGGCCCTCCGGCACGGACAGCCCGGCGGCGACAGCGATCAAGTTGGGCGGCACGTTGCCCGCAGCTCCGGTCGACGCGAGTGCAACCTCAGCGTGCGCGAGGTCAATCCCGAGCTCGCGCGAAAGTGCGAGCTGGAAGCCGGGAACGTCAAGCGCCGGACCACAGAGGACACCGCGCGTCGCGTGCTCGTCACCCTGCGCTGCAAGGTAGAAGTCGAGCGAGTTGCGAACCTCGGCGGCGATGCGGCGGATGCCGTCCGATAGCGCCGATCGAGCGACTTCGACCTGCTCAGCCGCGGGCGCCGGTGCGGCTACTGGCAGCTCGCGACCGAACTCCGGCTCTTCCGCGGCGACGGGCTCTTCGACGGGAATCGTCGGCGACTCGTCCAAACCCAAGTCGAGCAGCGGTGCCGGATCGGCGAAAGCCGCGATCGGATCGGGCGCCAGAGGCACCGTGACCTCGAGCGGCTCCGCTACGGCCGCAGGTGAGCTATCGGCTCCCACAGAGTTCAGCAGCGTCCGCGCCTCGCTCATCGGAATGGCGCAACGCGATGCGACCTCGGCAGCGATCGGATCGAGTCCCGACTGAATCACGCGCGTGAACTCACACATGCGACCGTGGCTGATCGCAAGATTCGTCAAGCCGCCGATCGAGAGGTAGAGGATGTGCTCGTTTTCTCCGGCGTCGAGCGGGCGCAGAGCGCGGACCATGCCGAAAGCCGCGAGGTCGATACCCTGCGGCTGCAAGCCGGCGAGTCGGCATGCCTGCAAAACGCGTTCGATCATGTCGCGACGCGCGGCGACAAGCAGGACATTCAGTCGCGGCCCGTCGGCACCGTCGATGATCCCCAGTGAGCGGTAGTCGAGGACGACGCTCGCGATCGGCATCGGAATCTCATCCGCAGCCTGGAAGCGAACCGCCTGATCGATCTCGCGATCGTCGGTGAGCGGAGGCAGCTCGATCCGGCGCATCATGATCCGCTGGTTGGCGATACCGATGCGCACTCGACGTTCGAGCTTGCTGGTCTTAAAGAGCTCGCGTAGCGCGTCAGCGAGCGCCTCGATGTCGTTGACCTCGCCGTCGCGCACGATGTTCGCGCCGAGCAGCGCGTACGCGGCCTGCTCGACCTCGAGCTTCCCGTTCACGTGAGACTTAGCCGCGACCACCATGCCTGGACCGATGTCGAGGCCGACGAGCGTGCGTTCATTGCCGCCTCCGCCAGCGTGACGCCGTGGGCGCCGGCGTCGAAGAGCCTGTGCGACGCTCGCGACGCTCGCGAGGTCCAGCGTGCGCCTGCCCGGCACCTTCCCGGTAGCGGCCTCGTCTGGCTCGCCGGGGTGCCCGTCGACTGTAGGGTCCGCGACGTTAGCCGGCTCCTCAACCTCAGAGTTGGCTCGCTTGGCGAAGACTGGTTGGCGCAGGCGCTCAAACATGATGCAGGCAGCGGGGGCACGCATTGGGAGCGCCCGCACCCTTCATCTATCGACCGCCAGCCGCGCAACCTTAGCGCTGCAATAAAGCTCCACTTTCTCTGTTAGCGCGCGGCAGGCGCGCTAACAGCCGGGGCTGGCTGCGATTAGCGACACAGCCTCGGCCCTGGTATGCCCGAGCGGAGGCTGTGTCGCGGCCCGCGATGACGCTTCGCCGTGCTCGGCGGTGGCGTCGCCCGGTGCCTACCAGCTGCCGTTGGCGCAGCCCCCGACGACTGGGCCGCTGTAGCTCGGCGTCGCGCTGTAGCTGCTCTCTTGCGGCGTCCAAGAGTTTGCGCCGGTTGCCGGGCCGCCGCACAAGCGCGCTAGCTGACCGTTCGCGCTGCGCTCTATCTCGAACTGATCGCCTGTGTTGTAGGCGGTCGCAACGACGTAGTAGCTGGAATTCGATCCGGGGAACGCGCTTGCCGCGCTGATCCACGCGTTGCTGCCCGCGGAGGTCTGGATCGTTGACTCGTCGCTGTTCAGAGTGGCCCGACTCAGCATCGAGTAGCTGCCGTTGTTGTCGTTCGCGATCGTCTCCGCGGTCGTCTCAGCGCTCCGCACCAGCTCCTTCGCCGACGCGTCGTAAGCCTTCGTTCGCTGATTTAGGAGCGCCGGAATGGCAATCGCAGCGAGAATACCGATAATCAGGATCACCACGAGCAGCTCGATTATGGTGAACCCTCGCTCGTCCTGTGCCAACTGCCGCAACCTGTGAAGCATTAGATCCTCCGACGCTCGTTTCGCTAAATCTGGCTCCGGCGCAGACTTTGCGAGTCGCTCCTAGAACCAGCACCAAATCCGTTACCTGGGCTGGTTTCTACCCAGGGACTGGTTTAAAAGTAGCGACGCTTCATTGGTGCAGATGGTTAAAATATGCACCCACGATCGGGTGACCCACGAACAGCGCGACAAGCCCACCCAGCGCGAGAAACGGGCCGAACGGGATGCCCACAGTGCGACGATCAGCCGACGGTGTCCGTGCGATTACCACGAGGCCGACGATGACGCCGGCAATCAGCGCAATGAACATCGCCGCGGCAACGTCACGACCGAGCAGCAGGCCGATCACTGCCGCGAGCTTCACATCACCCATTCCCATCCCGCGCGGGTAGCAAAGCGCCGCGAGCAGCAGGAATCCCCCAGCCGCGGCGCCCGCGATCAGCCGCTCGGGCTCGCCCGACCAGTCAAACGCCCAGCCCAAAGCGATTGCCGCGGCTGCCGCGGGAGCGGTGATGCGGTTGGGGATGATGTGGCGGTCGAGGTCAATCAGCGCGACGGGTACAAGTGTGAGCACGAGCGCGATACCGAGCAGAGCTCCTGCGAGCGAGTCGTGCTGCAGCACCACGGCTACGCAGAGTGCGGCGGTTGCGGCCTCGACAAGCGGGTAGCGCGGCGAGATCGCGGCGCGGCAGGCGCGACAGTGCCCGCGTAGCCAGATCCAGCCGAGTACCGGCACATTGTCATATGGCTTGATCGGCGTCGCGCAAGAAGTGCAATGCGATCCGGGTGTGAGTAGTGATTCGCCGCGCGGCAGGCGGTACACCACAACGTTGAGGAACGAGCCGACGACGGCTCCGAGGACCGCGGCAAATATTGCGTATGTGGCAGTGGCGGTCATTACAGTCCTAACCACGCAACGGGGCGGCCGATAAAGGCCGCCCCGTGTACTACTGCGTGCGAATTACAGATGGTGGTCGTACTGCTACCAGCTGCCGTTGACGCAGCCGCCAGTCGTACCCGTGTAGGCGGTGTTCGTCGTTGCGGCTCCGGTGGTGTACGGGAACCCGGAGGTGCCGGACGCGGCGCAGAAGCGGTAGATGTTCCCGCTTGCGGTCCGTTCGATCTCGAACACGTCACCGGTGTTGTTCGCGGTCGCGACAACGTAGTAGGTGTTCGAGCTCGAGGTGCCCGGATCAGCGGCGGTGATGTAAGCGTTGCCGCCACCAGAAGTCGTCTGGATGGTCGCCTCGTAGCTGTTCAGCTGAGTCGGATTTAGCGTCGAGTAGCTGCCGCCGTTGTCGGTAGCGATCGTCTCAGCGGTCGTCTCAGCGGTACGCGCCAGCTCCTTCGCTGACGCATCGTAAGCCTTGGTCTTTTGGTTCAGGAATGACGGAATAGCGATCGCGGCAAGAATGCCGATGATCAGAATTACGACGAGCAATTCGATGAGGGTAAACCCTCGCTCGTCCTTCGCGCGCTGGCGCAACTTGGACAGCATTGAATCCTCCTAGGATCCGTTTGTGTTTTCGGCGCCAGCGCCCATGATCACGACCGAGCTTTGAGCTGGCCTTCCTAGCCCCTCTATCGACCACACCCAAGACGACCTTAAGTAAATGCACGGTTATTTCGGCCACGGAAATTCGCCGTGCACCCCCTTCAGGGCGCTGGCGCCAGCGCGCCTAGGGACTGACGGCGCTAGACCTCGGGGGCTGGCGGCACGACACCCTCGCGCCAGTGCGCCTGCGCGTCATGGTCGGCCAACCACTGGCCCGTGCCGTCACACCACGGACAGCTGACGAGGTGCGCCACACCGCCGAGGTTTGAGCTGACACGGCCGCTGCCGCGGCACGCACTGCAACCTGTAGGGGGCTCTTGTGGCGGCGAGTTTTCGGCCATCGACCCCGCGAGCGTAGCGGCTGGCGCCGCCAGCATGCGTGCGATGATTGCCGCGGTCGTGGCGGTCCCGCAGACACTGAAGCGCGCGAGCTTCGCGCGAGCGTCGCGTCCAGGGCGCGAAAAGCTGGCGCTCGCGCTGATCACACTGCTCGCCGGCGGGCTGCGCTTGTGGTCGCTGCGAGCGGTCCCGAACGACCCGTTTTACGACGCCGCGGTGCGCAGCATGGCGCTCTCTTGGCACAACTTCTTTTTCGGCGCCTATGAGCCCGGCGCGTCGCTGGCAGTCGACAAGCCGCCGCTTGACCTGTGGCTGCAGGTGATCTCGACGCAGCTGCTGGGCTACGGCTCGGTGGCGTTGAAGCTCCCGCCGGCGCTCGCCGGAACGTTCGCGGCGCCGTTGCTCTACGACGCTGTGCGGCGGATCAACGGGCCGCTCGCCGGTCTAGCGAGTGCGCTCGTACTGGCCGTGCTGCCGATTGCCGTGCTCAGCTCGCGCAGCGACACGATGGATAGCGTCGCGATGTTCCTCAACGTGCTCGCGTTGTGGCTCTTGGTGCGCTTTGCCCTGACCGACCGCTCGCGTTGGTGCTATCTGGCAGCTGCTGCGATGGGTTTGGCGTTCAACGTCAAGGTCTTCCAGGGGCTCGTGTGCCTACCCGCGCTCCTGCTGTTCGGGCTGATGGTCTGTCGCCGCCAGCGCCTGCGGCGGCTGGCGCTTTGCGCCGTCGTGTTCACGGTCGTCGCCCTGTCGTGGCTGACCGCGACGCTTGCCTTTCCGGCCTCGCAGCGGCCGTATGCGATCGGCTCGACCAACGGCAGCGCCTGGAATGCCGCATTTGTCTACAACGGCTATGACCGCCTGGTCGGCACGGCGACGCAATCGCTCTTGAACGCGCAGGGCGAATCGCCGCTCCGACCGGCCAACAACAGCGAGCCGGAGCGTGCCGCGGTGGCGATTGCGCCGCCGTCGCCGCTGCGCCTCTTCGAGCACAACGACCCGCTATCGGGGCTGCGGCTCGGCTTCGTGCTGCTCGCGGCCCTGCTGCTCGGGATCCCGGCGCTGATCGAGCAGATCGTTCGTGCACGAGGACCCGACGAGCGGGCCTGCCGCGCGTTTGCGGCAGCGGTGCTCGCCTGGCTTCTGATCGGCTTCGTGCTTTACAGCGCGATGGCGCGCCTTCACCCGCGCTACGCCGAGGGTTTCACGCCCGCGGTCGCCGCCGGCGCCGGTATCGGCTTGGTTTGGGCGCTGCGCAGCCAATATCGGCGTTTCGTCGTGCCGATCGCGGCGCTGGCGTTTGCGCTTTACGCGCTTTACCTCTTTGACGTGTCGAGCCCGGTCGTGGTCGTCACCGTGCTCGGGGCGCTGCTAGCCATCGGCGCGCTCGCGCTGGGTGGTGATCGCGTCCCTTACGCGCTGCAAGGTCGCGGTCTGCGGATCTGGCTGCTCGGCGCCGGGCTTGGCGCGGCTGCGCTCCTGCTGCCGTTGCGCGTCTCGCTCGGGCTCGTTGCAAACCACGAGTACGACAGCGGTTTTACGGGGTTCATCGCGCCCGCCGCGGTCACCGAGATCAGCGGCTATATTCGGGCCCACCGCGACGGCGCGCATTACGAGTTCGTCGTCGCCGATCCGAGCACCGTCGGGTCGCTGATCGTCCACGATCTGCAGCCGATTCTCTCGCTCACCTCCTATGGCGATCACGAGCTGCTCGCGACCACGCGGCTCGCCCGGCTGGTGTCGAGCGGGGCGGTTCGCTTCGCCTACATCGGTGGACCGTGCGTGCCGCGCAACCAGCTCGAGCTGCCGCGCTGCTCGGCTGGCGCTATTTGGGTGCGCGCGCACGGGATCGACGTGTCGCGCAAGATCGGCCTGGATCAGTCAGACGTGCTCTATTTCCTGCCGAGGCGCTACCGTCCCGGAGGTGCAAGCTAGCGTCACGCCCACACTGGCGATCCTGGTCGTTGACGACGAGGCTTCGCTGCGCGACACGCTGACGCGCTCGTTCACGCGCGAAGGGCACGTCGTCACCGCCGTTGCTGACGGGAAGGCGGCGATCGAGCGCGCGTCGAGCGACGCGTTCGACGTTATTTTGCTCGACGTCGCACTCGGCGCCGGGCCCAACGGATACGACGTTTGCCGCACGCTGCGGGCGCAGCGCCACGTCGTTCCGATCATCATGCTCACGGCGCTCGACAGCGAAGCCGACGCGGTCCAGGGGCTCGAGGCTGGTGCGGACGACTACGTGACGAAGCCCTTCGGCCTCGCCGAGTTGCGAAGTCGAATTCGCGCCGTGCTGCGGCGTTCAGCGCCGCGGGCTCCCGGCGCTGAGTCGCTGGTCGTCGGTGAGGTGACACTGGACCGCGTGCAGCGTGTGGTGATCGTCCGCGACGAGGCGGTGCGCCTGACGTTCTCGGAGTTCGAGCTGCTCGCTTGCCTGATGGCGCAACCGGGCCACCTCTTTAACCGCCAGGAGCTGCTGCGGGCGATCTGGGGCGACTCCGCCTACCGCGACCCACGCGCGATCGACGTTCATATCCGCCATCTGCGGGAGAAGCTCGAGCTCGTGCCGGAAAATCCGCGGCTGATCGTCACCGTACGTGGCGCGGGCTACCGCTTTGCCGAGGCGTAGCCAGCCCACCGCACGCACGGAGCGCCTCAGTTTTGGCCTGCGCCCGCGGCTTCTCGCCGCGCTTGCGCTGACCAGCGTTGTGACGCTCACGGTAGCCGCGCTCGCCCTGCTGCCACCTCTGAAATCGCGCCTGAACTCGGATGCTCTCAGCCGCGCCGACTCGGCGGTTGAACTGGCAAAGCCCGCGCTCGCGAGCCTGCCGCTCGTGCGAGGACGCCCGCAGCGCAAGACGCTTGCACAACAATCGCGCTCGTTACGCCGGCGCGACGCGGCCGAGCGCGTGATCATCTGGCCGGCGACCTTCAAGAAGCCGCTCTATGACACCGATCCTGGCGTGCCATTGCTGACCGCAAAGCAGGTCGCCACGGGCACGCTCGCCCCGAGGGACAAAGGCAAGCCGAGAGATCTCGTCCAAGGCGGCCTGCTCACCGTTGCCATCCCCTACAACGACGCCCACCATACGTTCGTGCTCGAGATCTTCACGCGACTCGACTACGTCAAGCAGGCAACAGATGTCGTCGTCGTCGCATTCCTCGAGGCTGCCGCCGCCGGGCTTGCGGTCGCGCTACTGCTTGGCGTGGCGTTGTCTTCGCGCCTCGTTCGCCGGCTGCAGCTGCTGCGCGACGCGACCAGCGGCTTCGATGAAGGTGGCTTTGATGAACGCGACCTCGCGGACCTCGTAGTGCCCGAGGACGTGGTGCGCGATGAGATCGGTGAGCTGGCGCGTGCATTTGCCCAGATGCGCGCCCGCCTGCGCCAGCAGGAGCAGGCACGGCGGGCGTTTGTCGCCACCGCCTCGCATGAGCTGCGTACGCCGCTGGCCTCGCTCGACGGCATGCTCGAGTTGCTCGCTGACGACCTCGAGAACGAGCCAGTCGACGTAACCGACGCGCGCAAGCGTGTCGCGCTGGCCCAGCAGCAGTCTCAGCGCCTGGCAAACCTCGCCACCGATCTGCTCGACCTCAGCCGCCTTGACTCCACGCTCGAGCTGCGCAGCGAGCCGGTCGAGCTGGGCGAACTCGCGCGGGCGGTCAGCGCGGAGTTCGAGCTGCGTGCGCTCGAGCGCGAGCGCACGATCACACTTGACCACCCCGACGCTCAGCGCTGGGCTGAGGGCGACCCGGGCAGCGTGGCGCGAATCGTGCGGATCTTGCTCGACAACGCGCTGCGGATCGCTCCGGCGCACTCGACGGTGACGATTCGCGTCGACGGCACCGATGATGCATCCTCGCTCGAGGTCTCAGACGACGGACCGGGGGTGCTGCCAGATGAGCGCGAGCTGATCTTCCAACGCTTCCATCGCGGCAGCGCGCGCGGCGATGAAAGCGGTTTCGGCCTCGGGCTGGCGATTGGCCGGGAGCTCGCCGAGCGCATGGGCGGCACGCTCGAGCTGATAGACGGCCCACCCGGGGCGACCTTCCGCTTGAACCTGAACGCGGCAATGCATGGGGCGCCCGTCGCGTGAGCGAACCCCGCCTCGAGGAGTTTGCTGCGCGCGCTCGCGCCGTCGGGCGCTTCGGGATCGACACCGAGTTTGTCGGCGAGGGGCGCTACCGCACGTTGCTGTGTCTGATCCAGCTCGTTGTCAGCGACGGGCGGAGTCTCGACGTGCTGGTGCTCGATGCGCTCGAGGAAGGGCTCGAGCTTGCGCCGCTGGCAGCTTTGCTAGCCGACCCGGCGGTCACGGTCGTCGTCCACGCCGGCCGCCAGGACATCGCGTTGCTGCGCCGCTGCGCTCAGACGGAGGTGAACGCGATCTTCGACACCCAGATCGCGGCCGGGTTCGCCGGCCTCAGCGCACAGGCCGGCTATGACACGTTGTTGCGCGAGCTGCTCGGCGTGCGTGTCCAGAAGACGGCGAGCTACACGCGCTGGGACCGCCGGCCGCTCGACGCCGAGCAGCTGGCCTACGCCCGTGAGGACGTGCTGCACCTGCTCGAGATGGCCGCCGAGCTCGAGCGCAGGCTGCGGGCGAGCGGACGCTTGGAATGGGCCCAAGAGGAGTGCCGCCAGCTCGAAGCGGTCAGCGACGCGCGTGAGCCCGACCAGGTCTTCGCGCGGCTGCCGCGGATCAACTCGCTCAGCCCGAGCGCGCGGGCGATCGCCCATGCGCTCGTCAGCTACCGCGAGCAGGCGGCCGAGCAGCAGGATCGCCCGGCGAGCACGGTGCTCAACGACGCCGCGCTCGTCGAGCTCGCCAAGCGGGCGCCGCGGACGCCGGAGCAGCTCGAGCAGATTCGTGGCGTGAACCCCGGCAGCTTGCGACGGCGCGGCGTCAGCCTGCTGGATGTGATCGCGAGCGGCGCGAGGCAACCCCCGATCGCCGTCGAGGAGCACTCCCACGATCCCAGCTCGCCGATCGACGCGCCACAGATCGCGCTCGCCGAGGCGCTGGTGCGCGCGCGAGCACTGGCTTCTGGCCTCGCCTATGAGCTGGTCGCAGCCCGCGCCGATCTCGGGGCGATCGTGGCCAGCGTGCGCTTGAACAAGCCGCCGCCCGACGTACGCACGCTGCGCGGCTGGCGTCGCGAGCTGGTCGGCGAGGAGCTGCTCGCGATGCTGCGTGGCGAGCGCGCCCTGCGAGTGGGGGGCGACGGGCTCCTCGAGATCGCGGCTTCCGGCTCATAACCTGATCGTAAGCACGATCTTGCCGGCGCGGCGATCATCGAGCGCGATCCAGCCATCGGCGCCCTCGCGTAGCGACGCGGCTCCGCTGCGCACGTGCCAGGCGGTTGTGAAGCGCACGCGCACGAGGAGGCGGCCCGGCCGGGTTGCCTCGAGCGCGACCGTCGTGCCGTGCTCGCTGAGCAGGCGTCCCGGGCCACTGACGATCCCGCTCGCGCCGAGCAGCTGATAGACGCGCCAGTCGGCGTTGTGCCAGACCAGCACGAGGCCGGGGACGCCGGCCCGCACGATCTGGCCTTCGCGCACGCCGGCGTAGTCGAGCGGCAGATTGGCGAGCGCGACGAAGCGCACGCCGTTGCGCTCGAGCCAGCCGCGGTAGCTCGCGGCGTTCAGCCGACCGCGGTCGTAGAAGATCGGGTTCTGGGCGGTGTCGAGCTGGCGCTCCCAGCCGCGCGCGAGCGGCAGTGCGAGCGCCACATAGTCGGACTCCCAGTGCATCGCCGTGGGGACGACCTCGATGCGCCCGAGCGGATGATCGTGAGGCTCGAGGTAGGCGAGCAGCGGGCGGAAATACGCCTGCGAGCTCGAAGGGTCGCTATGGCCGGCCAGCGCGCCCACGGCGGGCGACCACTGCGCGAGCGCGAGCGGCACGAACGCGACCGCGAGCAGCAGGCGCGCGCGGAGCGCCTTGGCGGGCAGGCAGACCACGAGACCGAGTCCGACGGTGCTGCCGAGTCGCGTGATGTTGCCGCCGAGCGCGCTCGGCAGGAGGTAGGAGCCGACGAGCGCCAGGGCGTAGAGGATGAAACTGGCGCGCAGCACGCGCTGCTCGGTTCTGAGCGCCAGCAGGACGGCGGCGAGGGCGATCAGCATCCCGGCGAGGTTGAGCGGTGCGAAAGGCTGGCGGCCCTGTCCGGGGAAGGCCAACTCGAGCGCAATGACGGGAAGCAACGCGGCCGCGAAGAGCGCGCCCGCCCGCAAATTCCACCGTGGCAGATCACTGACGATCCATCCGAACGCAGCGAGCGCGAGGAACGCCCCGGCGAGCGGGCTCGCCAGCGAGGCCGCCAGCGCAAGAATCAGGGCCAGCGTCAGGCGGCCGGCGGGCGCGCTGCCGCGGCGCTGGGCTGCCAGCAGGGCAAGCAGTGCGAGGGCCTCGCCGAGCAGGAACGGGACGCGTCCGACCGCGACCTGCACGAGCGTTCCGCAGGCGAAGAGGAGGCCGCCGATACGCCCGGCGCGGCCGAAATGGCCGACCGCGAGGCGCTCGAACGCCCACGCTGCGCCGGCCACGCAGAGCAGGTCGGTGGCGGCGATGCCGAGCGTGCCGGCGACGGGCCCGAAGAGGACCGAGTAGGAGAGCGTCCAGTGGCCGCCGTACCAGCCCGGGTCCCACAACGTCAGCCCGTCTGCGCGAAACAGCGCCACGCGGTAGCTCGCCGCGGGCAGGTCGACGCCGCTCACGCCGCTCAGCAGCGCAATCGCCGCCAGCGCCGCCGCCAGGGCCGGCGCGGCGAGCGCGCCGCCTAGACCGTCAGCGGTCCAGCTGCGCCCCCGGCTGATCGCAGTCGTGGCAATCCGCGCATGCTAGAGCGACCGAGGTCGCCGCGACGCCCGCGGCCGACGAAGTCGGCGAGGACGTCGCTTTATTGAACGACGTTGTAGACCTTGAACAGCGGCAGGTACATGGCGATGACGATGAAGCCGACCATGCCGCCGATGAAGACGATCATCACTGGTTCGAGGATCGAGGTCAGCGCCTTGACGGCGGCGGCGACGCGCTCCTCGTAGAAGTCGGCGATCTTCGAGAGCATGAAGTCGAGCTCGCCGGTCGACTCGCCGACGGCGACCATGTGGCTGACCATCATCGGGAAGACGCTTGAGTTGGCGATCGGTTCGGCGATCGTGCCGCCGCGCTTGACCGAAGCGATGACCGAGCCCATGGCGTCCTGGACGACCATGTTGCCGGCGGTCTTGCCGGTGATGTCGAGCGCCTCTAGCAGCGGCACGCCGGCGGCGGTGAGCGCCGAAAGCGTACGCGCCCAGCGGGCGATCGAGATCTTCTGCACGATGTCGCCGATCTTGAAGGGGATCTTCAGCCGGAAGGCGTCCCACTGCGGGCGCCCCCATTCAGACTTCTTCCAACGTCTGAAGCCATAGCCGCCGACGCCGAGCCCGATCAGGATGGCCCAGCCGTAGCCGGTGACGGCATGGGAGAAGTCGACGGTGATCTGCGTCATCCACGGGAGGCTCTGCTCGGCGGCCGTGGTACCCATCGAGGTGAGCACCCCAGCGAAGACCGGCACGATGTAGACGACGAGGACGATCATCACGATGAAAGCCACCGATGTCACGACCGCCGGGTAGACCATCGCGGACTTGACCTGCCGGCGCAAGGCGTCCTCTTTCTCGAGCTGATCGGCGATCCGCACGAGCGAGCTCTCGAGCATGCCGCCGATCTCACCGGCGCGAATCATCGAGGTGAAGAGCGGGCCGAAGACCTTCGGATGGCGACCGAGCGCGTCGCTCAGCGACAGACCAGCCTCGACGTCCTTGCGCACGGAGGTCAGGATCTCCTTGAGCTTGGCGTTGTCGGTTTGCTCTTCGAGCACGAACAGCGCGCGCAGGATGCTCATGCCCGAGGAGACCATCGTCGCGAGCTGGCGCGAGAAGATCGCCAGGTCGCTGAGCGTGACCCGCTCGAACAGCTTGACGTTCATGTTGATCGAGGCCCGTTTCTCGACGATGTCGAGAACGATCAGGCTGCGCGACTTGAGCTGGTCGGTGACTACCTGCTTGCTGTCTGCGTCGACGGTCCCTTGGATCTGGGCGCCGGCGAGATCCATCGCCTTGAAAGCGAAGGTGGTCATGCGACGAGCGAGACCCCGCCGAGGAGGCGGCCGAGCTCCTCCGGCGTCGAGGAGCGTGACTGGGCAAGCTCCTTGGTGATCGTGCCGGCGCGAACGAGCGTCGCCAGCGAGGCGTCCATCGACTGCATCCCGACGACACCGCCGGTCTGGATCGCCGAGGGGATCTGATGCGCCTTGGCCTCGCGGATCAGGTTACGTACGCCCGGAGTCGGGATCATGACTTCGCAGGCCACGCAGCGACCGGCGCCGTCGGCCGTCGGCAGCAGCGTCTGGCTGATGATGCCTTGAAGCGTGACCGCAAGCTGCACGCGCACCTGGTTCTGCTGCTGCGGCGGGAACACGTCGATGACACGGTCGATCGTCTGCGCCGCGTCCTGGGTATGTAGCGTCGCGAAGACAAGGTGTCCGGTCTCAGCCGCGGTCAGGGCGGTCGAGATCGTCTCGAGGTCTCGCATTTCGCCGACGAGGATCACATCGGGGTCCTCGCGCAACGCGGCCCGCAGTGCCGCGCCGAAGCTGCTGGCGTCCGTGCCGAGCTCGCGCTGGTTGACCAGTGAGCGCTTGTGGGTGTGCAGGAACTCGATCGGGTCCTCGATCGTGATGATGTGCTCCGCGCGCGTGGCGTTGATCTCATCGATCATCGCCGCCAGCGAGGTCGTCTTGCCCGAGCCTGTCGGGCCGGTCACGAGCACCAGTCCGCGTGGGCGGAGCGTGAGTTGGTGAACGACCGCCGGCAGGCCAAGCTGGTCGATCGCGACCATCTGCGCCGGAACCAGACGGAACGCGGCGGCAAGCGCGCCACGCTGGAAGAAGGTGTTGACGCGGAAGCGCGCCTTGCCGGGTACGAGGTAGGCGAAGTCGAGTTGGAGGTCGGTTTCCAGTCGCCGCCGCTGGTCGGTCGAGAGGATCGAGTAGATGAACTCGCGCGTATCGTCAGGCGTCAGCGCCGGGTAGCCGGAGATCGCCTTGAGCGCACCACGCTCACGCAGCGTCGGCGGGGCGCCCGCCGTCAGATGGAGGTCGGACGCACGCCGTGCCACAACCTCGAGGAGGATTTCGGAGAACTCGATCGCCATGGGCTTACAACGGAGATATCGGCACGAAACGCCCGTAGCTCAAACAACTTCTGGAGCGGGTTCATTTCGCCCACGCCGCCGCCAGCGGCCGGGCGCCGCTAGCGCTCGGCGCCAGCTCCGCCGTTGACCACGCGGGCGACCTCGCTGACCGAGGTACGACCCTGTTTGACCTTCTCCAGGCCGTCGTCGCGCAGCCTGCGCATCCCCTGCTTGACGGCGAGGTCGATCATCTCGTCCGCCGAGCGCCGCTCAAGCGCGAGCGTGCGGATCTCGGCGCTGACGCTCATCACCTCATAGATGCCGGTGCGCCCCTTGTAGCCCGAGCCCCCGCAGTGCTTGCAGCCGACCGGCTCGTAGCCCTCGATGTCGACGCTCGTGACGTAGCCGTAGTCGAGCAGCGTCGCCATCGGCAGGATCACGCGCCGCTTGCACTGCTGGCAGAGGGTGCGCACGAGGCGCTGGGCAACGACGCAGTCGATCGCCGAGGCGACGAGGAACGGCTCTACGCCCATCTCGATCAAACGCGTGATCGAGGTCGCGGCGTCGTTGGTGTGGAGGGTCGAGAGCACGAGGTGGCCGGTCAGTGCGGCCTCGATCGCGATCTTCGCCGTCTCGCGGTCGCGGATCTCGCCGACCATGATGATGTCCGGGTCGGCGCGGACCATCGCTCGCAGCCCCGTTTCGAAGAGCAGGCCGGCCTTCGGGTTGACTTGGATCTGCGTGATGCCGGAGATCTCGTACTCGACCGGATCCTCGATCGTGATGATGTTCTTCTCGGGCGAGTTGATGTCGTTGAGCGCCGCGTAGAGCGTCGTCGACTTGCCCGAGCCGGTCGGGCCGGTCACCAGCACGGCGCCGTAGGCCTGGCGGTAAGCGCGCTCGAAACGGTGCAGCTCGCCGGGAGCCATGCCGAGGTTCTCGAGGTCCAGCGCGACAGCGTCCTTGTCGAGGATGCGCATGACGATGCCCTCGCCGCGCACCGTCGGCACGCTGACGACGCGCAGGTCGACGTGGTGGCCGTCGACCGAGAGGCCGACGCGGCCGTCTTGAGGTATGCGCCGCTCGGAGATGTCGAGCTCGGCCATGATCTTGATGCGTGAGACGACGCCGGCGGCCATCCGTCGCGGCACGGCCATTACGTCGGTTAGCACGCCGTCGACGCGGAAGCGCACACGGAGCTCATCGGCGTCGGGCATGATGTGCAGGTCCGATGCGCCGGCGTCGACGGCCTGCGCGACGAGCTGGTGCACGAGCTTGACGACTGGCGCGTCGTCGGCGGACTCGTGCAGCTCGAGTACTTCCGCCGCTCGGCTCTGATCCTCCTCCTCGACCGCGGTCTGCACGACGTCGCCGAGTCGCGTCAGGCGCGAGATCACATTCCCGAGGTCATAGCTCGTCGCGACCGCGGCACGGACCTCGAAGCCGGTCAGGATCGCGATGTCGTCGATGGCGAGCACGTTGGCCGGATCGGACATCGCGACGAGTAGCGTGCGGTCATCGACAAAGGCGATCGGCAGCGCGTCGTAGCGCTTGGCGAGCTGGCTCGATACGAGGTTTGCTGCCGCCATGTCGACGTTGAAGCTCGAGAGATCGACGTAGTCAAAGCCGTAGCGCTCGGCGAGCGCCTGGGCAACGCCATCTGGCGTGATCAGCCCCTGCGCGAGCAGCACCGACTCGGGCGTCTGGCCGTTCGTGCGCGACTGCGCGATCGCCGCATCGACAGCCTCGCGCGAGCTCAGGCCGAGTTCGACGATGACGTCTGTGAGAAAGCGCTGACCGCCGCCGCGCTTGGACGGCGGGTGGATGCCCGGCTTCGCCGCGCCGTCAGGCTCGGGGGCTGTCGCGAGCGTGACCTCTGGTTCTGCCCCGACGGCATGCAGGCCGGATCCTGAGGACATCGTTAGAGCTCCTGCGCCGCCGCGTGGCTCATCAGCGCGCGCGGAGCCACGTGCCCAGTCCACAGCTCGAAGCTGAGGGCACCCTGTTCAGCAAGAATCGTCAAGCCATCCACGGTCTTCACGCCGAGATCGCCTGCGGTTTTGAGCAGTCGGGTTTGATCACGTCCATAGACATATTCGACAACAAGCGCATAGCTACTTAATAGATCGGTATTAAGGCCGAGAGACTGGAGCGACATGGTCGAATCGTCCGTTTGCCCTTCAAGGCCGACGGTCGTGCAGTTGAGCAGCAGGTCGGCCGGTTCGACAAGCTCGAGCGCGCGCACGCCAAACGCGCTCGCCAATTCGCGAGCGCGCGCCGGCGTGCGATTCCACACGGCAACGCTCACTCCGGCCTCGCGCAGCGCCCAGACTGCCGAGCGGGCGGTCCCCCCCGCCCCCAGGACGACCGCGCTGCGCCCGGCGAGTTCGATCCCGAGCGCCGCGATCAGCGCCGGCGCGTCGGTGTTCTCAGCCGCGATCGTCCCATCGGCGCCAAAGCTCAGCGTGTTCGCGGCACCGATCTCACGCGCGCGGGCGCTCGCGCTGTCAGCGAGCGCCAGCGCCGCCTGCTTGTGCGGCACCGTCACATTGGCGCCCACGAACCCGGCGGCCGGGAGCGCCCGCACCGTCTCCGCGAAGAGCTCTGGGGGCACCGGCAGCAGCTGGTAGCTCCAGCCGCTCAGTCCGAGCGAGGCGAATGCCGCGCGGTGCATCGCCGGTGAGCGGCTGTGGGCCACGGGCCAGCCCAGCACGCCGAGCCGTCCGGGCGCGCGCTCGGACGCGGCAGGCGCGGGCCGCTCGGCGTCGACGCCGGGCACTACTTCTTCGACTTCGACTTCGACTTCGCGTTCGTCTTCGTCTTCGTCTTCGCGTTCGCGGCGGGACAAGCGTCCGGCAACGCGCCGTGGTCGGCGCTAACCGCGGAGTTATAGGCGTCGACCTCGCGGTTGAAAGTGCTTTGATCGGTCGCGTAGGCCAGCGCCCCGCAGGCGTTCGGCTTGACGACGAAGTAGAGGTAGGGCACATTCGCCGGGTGCGCGGCGTGATTGAGCGCGGCGAGGCCCGGGTTTGCGATCGGCGTCGGCGGCAGGCCGGTGTGCTTGCGCGTGTTGTAGTCGGTGGTCAGGCTGAGGTCGGACTCGGTCAGGCCGCCGTGCGGATTGTGCAGGTAGTAGAGGAGCGTCGTGTCGAGCCCCAGCGGGATCGCGAGGCGCAGTCGGTTGTAGATGACGCCCGCGACCTTCGCGTCATCGGTTTGGAGCTGCGCCTCGCGCTCGACGATCGAGGCGATCGTGATCACGTCGTAGTCGGTCAGGTTCTTGCTTGCCGCGTAGCTCATATTGACATCGGCGAAGTTCTGCTTGAACGCCGTGAGCTGGTCGGCGATCAGCGCCTTCACGCTGCCGTGCTTGTAGAGGAAGTAGGTCGAGGGGAACATGAAGCCCTCGAGCGAGTGGACTCCCTTGTGGGCACCCCAGGTCTGCGGAGAGAAACCGGTGGCCTTCGGCGTTGCGTCCTTGAGGTAGTTGCCGGTCAATCCGGCCTTCTTGGCGAGCTTGGCGATCTGGGCCATCGTGTCGCCCTCGGGGATCGTGAAAGAGAACTCCGCTGCCGCGCCGGATTCCTTGCCCGTGAGCGCGGCGAGCGCCGCGCCGTAGCTCATGTCGCGCTTGAGTGTGTAGACGCCGGCGCGCAGCGCGCCGCGCTTGCCGTCGAGCCCGGCGCGGAGGTTGAAGAAGAAGCCAGAGGCGACCACGCCGTCGCGCGCGAGCTCGTCGCCGATCTGACTCGACGTCGATCCCGCCGGGATGCTGACCGTCAGGGTTCCCGTGCCGGAGCCGTGAAACGGCTGGAAGAGCTCGATCAGGAACCACGCGGCGAACACGACGACCGCGAGCGTGGTCAGCGCCACCGCGCGGCGGATGAGGATCCGCCGGTAGGCGGGGCCGTGTTTCTTGTGTCCCCCACCGCCGAGACGCAGCCAGCCCTTGCGCCCGGCCTTAGGGTCCTGCTGATGGGCGGCGGTGCGCGTGTCGACCCAGTCGATGTCCTGCGCCCAGTCGCCGCCAGCGGCTGGATGCGAACCCGTGCGTGGCTCCTCGGGCGGTGAGGAGCCGTGGCGACCCCACCCCGGTGTCATCGATCGTTCTCCACTGCGGTCAACTCGAACGATCAGCCTATCGGTCGTCCTCCCCGGAACCGCGCGCCTGACGCTCGAGCCAGCTCTCGAGCAGGTGCGCCGCGGCGCGCGAGTCCTCGCTCGCGCGCCGGGATACGTCGCGCGCTGCGAGCGCCGTCGTCAGCCGCTCGTCGTAAAGCTCGACGGTCACCTGCTCGCCGAGCCGTGCCGCGAGACGCGCGGCGAAGGCCCGCGTCTGCACGGTCTGGGCGCTGTCAGACCCGGCGAGCGAGAGTGGCAGGCCGACGAGCACCGTGCCCACCTCGCGCTCGGCCACGAGCGCCGCGATTTTGCCGATGCCGGCCTTCGTGTCCGCCCGCAGCACAGGCTCGATCGGCGTCACGACGGTGCCGCTGGGATCGCTGATCGCGCAGCCGCAGCGCGCGCTACCGAAGTCGAGTGCCAGGACCCTCATCGCGCTGCCAACGCGGCGCGTAGCGCTTCGGCGGCGACGACGCGCGCGAAACGAGACACGGGCTCAGCCGTTGAGCGCCTTCTGCACCGCAGTCGCCGCCGCGGCAAGCGCCTCATCGAGCTTCGCAACCTCGCTACCGCCGGCCTGGGCCAGCGTGTCGCGCCCGCCACCGCCGCCACCGAGCACCTCCGCGGCGACCTTCGCGATCTCCCCGGCGCGAACACCGCGCGCGACGATCGACGGTGCGACGCTGACGACCATGCTGGCGCGGCCGTCGCTCGCGCTCGCCAGCACGACCACCCCGTCGGTGCCGAGCTTGCCCTTGACGTGGTCGGCGGCGTCCGCCAGCGCCTTGGGATCGTCGAGGTCGAGGCGCGAACTGAGGACCGGCACGCCGTCGAGCATCACCGCCGTAGCGGCGATGGCGGCGGCGTCGTAGTTCGTTTCGGCCGCGGCCTTGCGCACCTGCGATTCGAGCTGCTTGCGCTGTGCCTCGCGTGCGTCGACGGCGTCGAGTACCGCGATCGGCGTGACCTGCAACCGCGTGGCCAGCGCTTCCAGCGTGCGGTCATGCTCACGCACGAGCGCCACGGCCGCCGGCCCGCTGAGCATCTCGATGCGGCGCACGTTCGCGGCGCTCGACGTCTCGCTGAGGATCCGCGCGAGGCCGATCTCGGCCGTCGAGCGCACATGCGTGCCGCCGCAGAGCTCGCGCGAGAGGCCGCCGTCGCCGACCTCGACCATCCGCACGACATCGCCGTACTTCTCGCCGAAGAGCGCCATCGCGCCGAGCGCCCGCGCCTCGTCAAGCGTCGTCGTGATCGCCCGCACCGGCTGGTTCTCGAGGATCCAGGCGTTGACCTGGTCCTCGACGTCGCTCAGTTCCTTGGCGCTCAGCGCCTGACCGTGGCTGAAGTCAAAGCGCAGCTTGTCGGGCCCGACGTAGGAACCGGCCTGGCGGACGTGCGGTCCGAGGCGCTGGCGGAGCGCGGCGTGCAGCAGGTGCGTCGTCGTGTGGTTGCACTCGGTGGCGTGGCGCACCTCACGCGCCACACGCGCCACGACGCGCTCGCCTTCGTGGAGCTCGCCCTGCTCGAGCACCGCCACGAGCGCTTGGTCGTCGCCGAGCCGCACGACGTCTGCGACGCGCGCGCGGCAGTCGCCTTGCTCGCACTCGATCACGCCAAGGTCTGAGACCTGGCCACCACCGAGCGCGTAGAACGGCGAATCGGCGAGCTTGACGAGCACCGCGCCGTTGTGCGGCGCCACCGCCCCCACCGTCGTCGCCGCCTCAGTCGTCTCGTAACCGACAAAGCGCGTCTGGAAGCCCGCATTCTTCGCGAAGAGCCCAGCGTCCTCCCGCACACTGACCGCCCCAGAAAACCCGCCAGCTGCGGCACGGCTGCGTTCGCGCTGTTCGGCCATCAGCCCCTCGAAACCCGCCTCGTCGACCTCGAGCCCCTGCTCGCCGAGCAGCTCGCGCGTCAGCTCGAAGGGGAAGCCGAACGTGTCGTGCAGGCGAAATGCGTCGGCCGCGCTGACCGCGCCGCCGCGCTCGATCAGCTCATGCAGCGCCGCCAGGCCCTGGTCGAGCGTGTGGCCGAAGTGCTCCTCCTCGGCGGCGAGCCAGGTGTCGATCGCCTCTCGCTGGCTGTAGAGCTCGGGGTAGGCAGCGCCCATCAGCTCGCGCACCAGCTCGCCATAGCGCAGCAGAAAGCCAGGTTCGAAGCCGAGTCCGCGGCCGTGCTGGATCGCCCGGCGCATCACGCGTCGCAGCACGTAGCCGCGCTCCTCGTTGGAGGGCACGACGCCGTCGGCGATCAGGAACACCATCCCGCGGGCGTGGTCAGCGAGGATTCTCAGGCTGCGGTCACTGACCGGGTCGGATCCGTAGCTCTTCCCGGAGAGGCGCTCGCCGAGCTCGATCAACGGGGCGAACTGGTCGGTTTCGAACACCGACGGGACGTCCTGGAGGATCACCGCCAAGCGGTTGAGGCCCAGGCCCGTATCGATGTTGCGTGCCGGCAGCGGGGTGATCTGATCGCGCGGCTCCTGGTTGAACTGCATGAAGACGAGGTTCCAGTATTCGAGGAAGCGCGCGTTTTCGCCGCCGGGCAGGTCATCGGCCTTGCCGAACTCGATGCCACGGTCGAGGTAGAGCTCGGAGCAGGGACCACAGGGGCCCGTCGCGCCGGACTCCCAGAAGTTCTCCGAGCGCGGGCAGAGGACGATCCGCTCGCGCGGCATGCCAACCGCCTGCCAGGCCTCGATCGCCTCCTCGTCGGGTCCGAGCCCGAGCACCTCGTCACCGGCGAAAACGGTGACCCAGATCCGCTCCTGAGCAAAGCCAAAAACCTCGCGCGAGAGCTCCCAGGCGTACTCGATCGCCTGCGTTTTGAAGTAGTCGCCGAACGAGAAGTTGCCGAGCATCTCAAAGAAGGTGAGATGGCGAGCGGTGGAGCCGACGATGTCGAGGTCGACCGTGCGGAAGACCTTCTGGCAGGTTGTCAGACGCCCAGCCGGCGGCCGCTCGGTGCCAGCAAAGTAGGGCTTGAGCGGGTGCATTCCGGCGACCGTGAGCAGTGCCGATGTGTCGTTGGCTGACGGCACGAGCGAGTAGCTCGGCACGCGCAGGTGTCCGCGCTCTTCGAAATAGGCGAGGTAGCGCTCGCGGATCTCATCGGAGCTCATTGGGGGCACGTCTCGGAGATTACTTCGAGGCGGCGCTCGCGGCTCGGCTTGCGGCGCGCCGGTTGGGCTGGGGGCGCGCGCGTGGCGCTTTGCCGCTCAGGCGGCGATGGTGGCGTGGCCGACGACGAGGTCGCCGTCCATCAGGCAGGCGAGCTGGCCCGGCGCGACGCCGTAGGCGGGCTCGTCGAGCTCGAGCGCGAGCGTGCTGTCGTGGGTGCCACGCCGCGGTGCGCAGCGCAGCGGGCGCTGGCGGTAGCGCAAGCGGACGCGATCAAAGCTCGCGCGGTGGAGGACCGCGTCGCGCAACGCGACGGTCTTCGTCGCCAGCGCCTCGCGCGGGCCGACGGTGACGGTGTTGGCGTCGACGTCGGTGGCGATCACGTACAGCGGCGTGCCGCCGCCGACGCCGAGGCCGCGACGCTGTCCGACCGTGAAATGGTGGACGCCGTGATGGCGGCCGAGCGTGTGGCCGCCGGCGTCAAGCAGCGCGCCTTCGCGCTCGCCGAGGCCGCCGTGACGGGCGAGGAAGGCTTCATGGCCAGTGCCGGCGAGGAAGCAGAGGTCCTGGGAGTCGGGCTTGGTGGCGACCGGCAGGCCGTGGCGTCGCGCGAGGTCGCGGACCTCCCCCTTGCACAGCTCGCCGAGCGGGAAGCGCAGCCGCGCAAGCGAATCCGGATGCAGCGCGGCAAGCGAGTAGCTCTGGTCCTTGTGGGGGTCGGCGGCGACGCGCAGCAGGCCGTCGCGGACGCGCGCGTAGTGCCCGGTGACGAGCGCCCGAGCGCCGAGCCGGTCCGCGAGCTCGAGCATCGCGTCCAGGCGCACAGCGCCGTTGCAGCGCACACACGGGTTGGGCGTGAGGCCGGCAGCGTGCTCGGCCAGCCAGGGGTCGACGACGCCGGCGCGGAACTCGGCGCGCAGGTCTAGCGAAAGGTGTGCCATACCGAGGCTGTGGGCGAGCGCGCGCGCGCCGCGCACCGCTTCCGCCGAGCAGCAGCTGCGCGCGCCGTCGCTCTGGGGGTCAGACCAGAGCTCGAGCGTCACGCCAACCGCGCGCGAGCCGGCCAGCACCGCCGCCACGGCGCTGTCGACGCCGCCGCTGAGCGCCACGAGCAACCGTCCGGGCGCTGGTTCGAGCGCCGCGTCAGCGCGGGCCGCGGCGCCCAGCGCACGGTGCAAGGCATCAGCCGCCAGCTCCGCCCCGTGGCGCTTGGCCAGCGAGAGACCGCCCAGTTCACGCTCGATGTCCTCGGCACCGACACGAGCCGCGTCGAGCAGCGGGCGCCCCGCTACAAGCCCGACGACGGCGCTCCCGGCGGCAATCGTCACACCACACCCGGAGGCGTCAAAGCCCGCGGCGACAACGCGCTGACCATCCAGCGCAATCGAGATCCGCACGAGATCGCCGCACGCGCCTCCCCCGGCCGCGCCGGTATGCGACCCGCGCGGGGTCACGCCGCGGCTAAGCGGACGCTCGAGATGCGCAGCGAGGCTCACGGCCCAAGTATCGCGTTTCCGCACCCAGGCGCTCGTAGGGTTTCTACCTATACCAGTGACCATCGTCACCGGAGCCGCCACGTGGGGCGCCGACATGAGGGCGGCAGCGGCGTTGGCCGGCGTCGCCGCCAATAACGTCACTGGCGCTGCGTCAGGGCGTCGTCGCGCCGGCCGCCGCGTCCTGCTCGGCCTTCAACTTCTGGGCCATGACCTGCGCGGCACGGACGTCGGGCTGGTATTGCGCCTTCTCGTTGGCTGCCGGCACGAGCGTCAGCGGCGAGCTGCAGCCCGCGAGGACGAGGAGCGCCCCGATCAGCGCCGCCGTCGCGGTCAGGCGAGCTCGCAGGTTTCGTCCCATCCATGGTGTGATCGACCGCTGGCGCGCAATCGGGCAGCAGGCTGGACGCGCGTACGATCTGCACCGATCCCCGCGGACGCGTACGCTGTTGGCATCACGGCGATGCCTGACGGCGGTCTCCACCTTTCCTCGCTGGTCGGCAGCCCCCTGCTTGATTCGGCAAACGAGCGTCTCGGCCGCGTTGAGGACGTAGTCGCGCGCCTTGACGGCGGCGAGGGCCTGCCGCCCGTGATCGGCCTGCGCGCAGCGGTTGGCGGCCGCAGCCTGTTCGTTCCCGCCCGCCACATCGAACGGCTCGAGGCGGACGGCGCACACGCCTCGACGACGACGCTCAACCTCGCCCAGTTCGAGCGCCGCCCCGGCGAGGTGCTGCTCAGCGCCGACCTCCTCGGCCACAGTCTGATCAACGTCAACACCGCTCGGCTGGTAACTGCGGGCGACGTCGAGCTCGTTGAGGAGACCGGCGAATGGCGCGTCGCCGGCATCGACATCAGCCTGCGCGCGCGGCTGCGCCGCCATCTCCCCCGCCCGCTGCGCAGCGGCGGCGGCACCGATGACGGGTTCGTGCCGTGGGGGCAGCTCGAGCCGTTCGTCGGTCACGTCCCGACCGCGCGCCTGCGCCTGGCCTCGCGGCGGATCGCGCAGCTACACCCCTCGCAGATCGCCGACCTTGTCGAGGCGGCAAGCCACGACGAGGGCGAAGAGATCCTCGCCGCCGTCCGCCAGGACAAAGAGCTCGAAGCCGACGTCTTTGAAGAGCTCGACGATGAGCACCAGCTCGAGTTTCTCGACGAGCGCTCCGACCGCGAAGTCGCGTCGGTGCTTTCGCGGATGGCGAGCGACGACGCCGCGGACCTGCTGCTCGAGATCAAGCAGGAGCGCCGGCTGCCTGTGCTCGATCTGCTGCCGCCCGCCAAGCAGCGCAAGATCAAAAGCCTGCTCGGCCACAACCCATCGACCGCCGGTGGCGTGATGAGCCCCGACTTTCTTGCCGTCCCGGCAAGCGCCACGGTTGCCGACGCGCTGGCCAGAGCACGGCGGCAGGATGTGCCTGCCGAGCTTTTGCAAGCGGTCTTGCTGACCGAAAGCGACGGCACGCTATGCGGCCTGCTTCCAGCCGGCGCACTGCTCAAGGCCGACCCCACGGCGCAGCTCTCAGAGCTCGACCATTCGCACCCGCCGTCGGTGAGTGCTGAAGCCGACATCCCCGAGATCGCGCGGCTGATGACCGACTACAACCTGGTCTCCCTGCCGGTGCTCGACGCCGACGGCCGTCCGATCGGAATCGTCTCCGTCGATGACATCCTCGAGCTGATGCTGCCCGAGGATTGGCGGCGGCGCTTTGGTGTCGCACGCGAGTAAGATCACCGCGATGGACGACCAGACCAGCACACCGCAGGACAGCGAACCTCCGCGAAGTCGCGGCCGCACGGCTGCCTGCCCCGGCGTCCTCGCCCAGGTCCGGTCTCGCTGATCTGAACCTGAGGGCCTCCGGAGGGCCGCCGCGCGACCGTCGCAGCAGCGGACCCGAAAGGAGGTGAAGCACAATGGCCAGCAAGCCGCCGGCGCCCCTGCCACGCAAGCGCCGCAGCCCCCCGCGCGAGCGTGCGGTGCTAGACAGCGCCCACGTCGGCGACATCCAGGGCGCCTTCGGCACGATCGGTCAGAACGACTCCGAGCGGCGGCGCAGCTGGCGCTCGCGCACGTTCGCGCTGCTGGCGATCATCGGGCCGGGGCTGATCGTGATGGTCGGCGACAACGACGCCGGTGGCGTCGCGACCTACTCGCAGGCCGGCCAGAACTACGGCCTCAGCCTGATGTGGGTGCTGCTGCTGCTGATCCCGGTGCTGATCGTCAACCAGGAGATGGTCGTCCGCCTCGGAGCTGTGACCGGCGTCGGTCACGCCAGGTTGATCTTCGAGCGTTTCGGGCGCTTCTGGGGCTTGTTCTCGGTCGGCGACCTGTTCCTGCTCAACTTCCTCACGATCGTCACCGAGTTCATCGGCGTCAGCCTCGCGCTCAGCTACCTCGGCGTGTCGGCCTACATCTCGGTGCCGGCCGCGGCGGTGCTACTGGTCGCGATCACCGCGAGCGGCAGCTTCCGCTCGTGGGAGCGCGCGATGTTCATCTTCATCGCCGCCAACTTTCTCGCGATCCCGCTGTTCTTCATGGCTCATGCCCACGTCGGTCAGGTGGCCGAGCACTTCTTCATTCCCGGTATCGAGGGCGGCGCGAACTCGACCTCGGTGCTGCTGATCATCGGGCTGGTCGGAACGACGGTCGCGCCGTGGCAACTCTTCTTCCAGCAGTCCAACGTGATCGACAAGCGGATCACGCCGCGCTGGATCAATTACGAGCGCCTGGACACCTGGATCGGCGCGTTCGTCGTCGTGATCGGGGCAGCAGCGCTGATGGCGGTCTCGGCGTTTGCCTTCCCGCACGGCAGCAGGTACTTCGGCCAGTTCAACAACGCAGGCACCACCGCAACGGATCTCGATCACGCGCTCGGCGCGGTCCCCGCCGCGTTCTTTGCCGTCGTGCTGCTGAACGCCTCCCTGATCGGTGCTGGCGCGTTGACGCTTTCGACGAGCTACGCGTTTGGTGACGTGTTCGGCACCAGAAGCTCGCTGCACCGCAGCTTCTCCGACGCCAAAGGGTTCTACGCCACCTTCGCGCTGCTGATCGCCGGCGCCGCGGCGATCGTGCTGATCCCCGGCGCCCCGCTCGGCGTGATCACCCTCGCCGTGCAGGCGCTCGCCGGGGTGCTCCTGCCGAGCGCGACGGTGTTCCTGTTGTTGCTGTGCAACGACCGCGAGGTACTCGGCCCGTGGCGCAATCCTGGCTGGCTCAACGTGCTCGCGAGCGTGATCGTCGCGACGCTCGTGCTGCTGTCGATGATCCTGATGGCGACCACCGTGTTTCCGAGCGTCAACGTCACCGCGATCTCACTCGGCGGCGGCTTCGCGCTCGCCGCCGGACTCGTCGCGTTCGGCATCACAACACTGCGCTCCCACCGCGGCGCCGCGGCGGTCACGGTCACCGAGCCGGGGCCCACGATCCCCAAGGAGCAGTGGACGATGCCGCCGTTGGCGTTCCTCGCCCGGCCCCAGTGGTCGACCGGCCGCAAGGTCGCCATGTTGACGCTGCGCGGTTACCTCGTGGTGTCGATGATCCTGCTGGTCGTGAAGGCCGTTCAGCTCGGTTAGACCGCCTCCTCCAGCAGGATCTCCGAGGGCTCGGGCGGCCATATGTGGTGGGCTTCCTCGGTGGCACTCGGCGGCGAGAACCAGCGCTGGGCGATCGCGGTGGGCACGATCGCTGAAACAACGACGATCGTCACGAGGATCGAAAACTGGGTGCGGTCGATGATGTGCGCGTTAAGCCCATAGAGCGCGCTGATCGTGCCAAACGTCAGCCCGGTGCTCATCAGCAGCGTCGTGAACGTGGCGTGCGGACGGGCGTGGCGTCGGGCGAGCGGAAACACGAGCGTCAGCTTTGGCACCAGCTTTGCGGCCATCAGCAGGCCGAGGATTCCAAGGTTGGCGAACACCGCCGCAAGCGAGACGTTGAGTCCACCGCGCAGGAAAAAGAACGGCGTCAGGAAGGCGAAGGCGACGACGCGCAGGCGGCGCTGCTCCTCCTGGTGTTGGCGGTAGTGGCGCGACATCACGAGGCCGAGGACGAACGCCGGCAGTACCGCCTGGCTGTTGCCCGCGTCGCCCAGCACCATCAGCACCAGCAGGATGGCGAACACGAGCTTGATCTCCGGCTCGATCACGCGGTCGCCGTAGCGTCTGAAAAACCACGGCGACAGCTTGGGCAAAGCGACGATTGCCCCGACTGAGACAACGAGGAACACTGGAAACCAGATGGTTGGCTTGATGAAGATCACCGAGAGCGCGATCACCGTGCACATGTCCGTCACAAAGCAAGCGCTCATGATCAGCTTGCCTATGCGCACCGTGTTGAGGCCGGTCTCGACAAGCACGGCATAGACGACCGCGAGGCTAGTTGTCGAGAGGGCGGTGCCGGCAATCAACGATGCCTTGACGCTCCAGCCAAGCGGTCCGAGCGCGACGAGCGTCGCGACGATGAAGGGCCCGGCGAACGAGACGAAACCCATTGTGGTCGCGGCCCAGAAGCGCTCGCGGAAATCGTCCGGATCAACCTCGGCGCCGGCGAGGAACGTCAGCACAACCGAGGCAAAGCTGGCGATGAAGACGAGCCAGCTCGCGTCCGGGTTGAGCTTGAACACATTGCCGAGAAACACGCCAAGGGCGAGCTCGATCAGGGCAACAGAGATGCCGAGCTCGACCGACACCATGCTCGCCAAAAGCACGGCGCCACCAAGCACTGCAGCGAGCTGAACAGGATCCACGGGAAACCTCCACGATGCGTCGGGTGACGTTGACGTTGGTCGTAGAGGCCATCAGCGGTCCGAAGACCGCGCTCAGAGCGAGCCTCATCGCTCTACTGGGATTCTAGCCGGCCCGGAGGGCCGGACCGCTCGGCCGCTACTCCTAGCGAGGCGAACGTTGGTTCACACGGCGGTATCGAGCATCTCGCCGAAGACTCGCGCGTAAGCGTCTTCGCCGTAGCTCGTGGCGAGCGGTTCGCCCTCGAGCAGTCTGAATGTTCGTTCCCCGTCCGCTCCTCGTTCGGCGCGAAGGAAGTAGTCGGTGGCTCTCGATTGCGCGTAGAGCCCGCCCGCAAGGTCGAACATGTGTGTCACGAAAAGGACCTTAATGCCCGATTCCTGTAGCGCGCGGATGATCTGCCTGGCGATCTCGGAGCCTTCCTGTTCGTTGGTCGCCGCGAATGACTCGTTGCACAGCAAGGTGGCGTTGGGGGTGAGCTGGTCGACGATGTCGCTCATCCGGCTGAGCTCGTCGTCGAACTTCCCCCGCTCGAGGCTGGAATCCTCCTCGCGCTTGAAGTGTGTGAACACGCCGTCGCGGATGTCGGCGCTGAACGACTCGGCAGTCACGAACATGCCGCATTGCATCATCAGCTGCGCGACTCCGACGCCACGCAGAAACGTCGACTTGCCGCCCTGGTTGGCGCCGGTGACCATCACGAGCGTCTTACCGTCGCCGTCCAGGTCGTTGCCGACCACGCTCCCTTCTAGTTTCAATGCCAGACACGGGTCAATCAGGCCTTGGGCGGCAAGCTTTGGCTGGCCTGGCGCTGACGGCACGGGAAAGCAGATCGGCGCGCCCTTCTGTGCCAGCTGGGCGTGCAGGTTGAGCGTTGCGATGTAGAACCCCAGCTCGGCGCGTAACAGTCCGAAGAAGCTGAGGATGTGGTCGTTTGACTGGGCGACGGCGTTGGCCGCCAGATTGAGTCCTCGGTCTCGCAGCTCACCGAAGGCCTGAGCGCCGGCTTCGTCTCGGTCGGCGATCTGGAAGCTGTATCCGGGACTCCTGCGAACTGCGGCGAGCCACGCTAGCCAACCCGTCCCGCCGTTAGGGGGGTGACGCAACACGTAGTTGGTCCCTTTGGTATCGCTGCCGAGTTCGGCGCCAACCAGCACTCCGCGACGAAAGCGAAGCGCTTGCAGATGGCTTTCGACCTCACGCAGGTAGTCGTCGCCGAGTTCGCTGGTGATCGTCGCGAACAGCTGCGTGAACCCTGACGAGCGAAACTCGCCGGCGCGCTGCTCGGCAACTCGGTGCAGACGCCTGAGCACGCCCACGAGCAGCTCGAGGATCCGCACCGAGTTGCCGAGTATCGAGCCTGGCGAGCGCAGAAGCGGGCTGAAGTAGCCGGTCCTCGGCGCTCCGAGTGCCTCGATCGCGAGAGCGTAGATTTCCCTGACCGTGTCAGCGTGCTCCAGGCAATCGGCAAGGATCTGCTGGCGGTAGAGGACTGTGGCTGGATCATCGACGCTCACCAGTACGGCACGCTCGGCGACATCGCGGAGGAACGCGTCACCTAGCGCCATCGCACCAAACAGCGTGTCGAGCTCCAGGTCCGCCATAAGCGCGTCGGTATTTGCCGGCAGCTCGTGCTTCAGCTCGAAGTCCCGATCCCGGTGCATCAGGAAGGCTTTCACGCTCCAACCCGCGCCTTCAGGCTGACGTAGTCCAGCCCGTACTTCTCGGCCAGCGCGGCAGCGTAGGCACGTCCGTCGGCGGGATGCCTTTCGAGCTTGTAGGTGCGGATCCTGGGATCGTCGGCATCGACCATGCTCGTCAGGCTGACGATCGTCTCGCCCAGCGACGCCAGCTCGTCAACGAATGTGACGTACACACACAGCAGGTCAAGCTTCGAAATCCGCTCCAGCACGTTCGACCCGAGGAGCATGGCGTCGCGGAGCGTCGTTGAGCCAAAGCTTTCATTCATGACGATGATGCTGTTCGGCGTCGCCTGCTCGAGGATCTCGTGGAGTCGGACCAGCTCGTCTTCGAGCTTGCCACGCAGCGTCGCGAGGTCCTCCTCCCGCTCGAAGTGCGTGAACAGCCGGTCGCAGAGGAATAGCTGCGCGTCGCTGCCCGGCACCGGACAGCCAATCGCGGCCAGGTAGTGCATCTGTCCGAACGTCCGAGCGAACGTTGTCTTGCCGCCTTGGTTGGGGCCCGACACGACGAAGACGCGCTCTGGGTCGTTGAGGTCCCAGTCGTTGCACACGACCGCTCCGCCGTCTCGCGCCAGCTTGCCGGCCAGCGCAACATCGAACGCGTCGCGGGCGCAAACCTGCTTGGAGCTGTCTGACACTCGCGGATAGCAGAAGTGCAGCGCTGAGCGCTCGAAGAGCTCGATGTAGTCGAGGTAGGCGAGGTAGAACTGAACCTCGCGGTCGAAGGTCGAGATGGTCTGATCAAGAACGCCGCTGTTGCGGGTGCAGTACTCCGCGAGGGCCTGAAAGACCTCCGGATAGAGCCGCGCGACGCGGTCGAGGATCTGCGCCTCGACATGGTTTAGACCTGGTCCCGCCGGGAAACGGACGCGATAGTCCTTCACCGCCCCCTGCTTGAACCTCGCGAACGTCCGCTCCACCTCGGCGCTGTAATCGGCTTCGGTGCTACCGGGACCCACCGTGACCCGATTGCCCTTGAGGTGTAGGCAGTACTTCAGCCCCGAGAGGTCCTTCTCGAGGCGGGTCGTCTCATCCACCAGTGCGACGAAGCCGCTCGATTCGGAGTAGCGAACGAGATATTCGCGAAACGCCAGCATGCCCCGCGACTTCAAATGCGCACGCCCGAGATCATCGGCCAGGCAACTGACAGCCTCGCAATAGTCGGCCACCGACGTCACGAACCAGCGCTGGCGTTCACGGGCGTAGTGAAGCTTGCGCACCAGCGCGAGATGCGTCCGCATGCTCCGCATCCGCGTCGCAAACGCCTGAATGTGTCCGCGCACCGCCGCGCTTTCGAGATCGCGGAAAATGTCGTGGCGGTAGCCGATCGTCGCGACGCTTCGCAGCGGCGCGGAAAACAGAGGGATCAGGTCGTATTCGGCCCGCCCAGCCGTGATCGAAGTGAGGACATCGTCGAGATGGAGGTCGGCAAAGGAAGCGAGCGTGCTCGGCTCAGTAGTGCCGCCGCCGGAGTCGGACTCATCGAAGAGGATGCTGTTGAACGGCATACGCTCCGCGCCCCGCGCCGTGGGAGCGCTCGAGCGGGACCCATGCTGGCGAAGCGGGGCTACGGCGCCGCCTGGCCGGCTGTGACGGGCTCTTGCGGGACGCGATGGGGCGCTACCGGACTCGCTCATGCATGACCTCGCGGTTCGGTAGAGGCCATCAGCGCGTGCTGCGCAAGCGAAGGCGAGCCTCATCGCCTATACGAGGAGGATACACGCGCCCGGTCAGCCGTTGGCTCGCTTGAGTATCAGCACGACGATCAGCGAAAGCACGGCCAGAAACGCGAAAGCAACCGCGGCGCGGCGACCCGCCTCGAGCACGGCGCGTCGTGAGCGGCCGTAGTGGCGTTCGAGCTCGTCGTAGGCGATCAGGAACGCCATCGCCGCCCCCACCGCGTCAAACGGCAATAGGACGAACAGGAGGCTCATCGAGTTTGTCTACCTCCACGATTCGCCGCAGGACTTGTCGTAGAGGCCATCAGCGGGCCGAAGACCGCGATTAACGAGCGAGCCTCATCGCTCTAGCGACACGATAGCCGAGCGTCAGCTCTCTCAGCCTTCGCTCCGTCCAAGGTTTTCTGGCGGGTTGGCGCTCAAACCTCGCGCGAGCCGCTGACCGCGAGCACTGCGCTGTAGTGGCGGCGCACATCGGAGCGGTCCGCCGCCTCGGGCACCGACTCCTCACAGGAGCGGAGAATCATCTCCGCCTGCTCGAGCAGCACCTCGCGCTGGGCCGCGGTGGTGGTGTGCCCGATCACCTTGGCGAGGCCATCGAGCTGGCGGATCATCACGGCCGGCATCGCAACGCTGGACTGGCGGATCTTGTCGTGGGCGCGCTGGACGAGGCGGTGGAAGTTGACCGTGACGGTGATCACGCGCAAATGGCCGGCGCTGTCGCGCTGGACGGCGATCGGTTGCCAGCGGTCGGCGATCTTGCACAGCCCGTCGCCGAGCCAGTCGATGCAGGCCAGCGCGGTGAAGGTGTCGTTGACGGCGGAGGAGAGTGCGCGGATCGCGATCTCCACGAGCTGGTCGACCGCGAACGACAGATCCTGCGTCAGCGTGCGGTGCGGGCCGGTTGCGTGCGCGCCGCCGAGCGCGCGTGCGACGATCGGCGCGGCGTCAGCGGGCCAGACGTCCGCGAGCGGCTCGCCAGCGACGACGAAGTGCCCGGGCCGGTGTAGCAGACGGATCACCGCATGGTTCGCTGCGGAGATCGCGATCAGCGTGTCCATGCGCACGAACTGCAGATAGCCGCTGCTCGGGGCGCGCACGACACCGCTGTCCTCGTCGAGGCGCTTGGTCACCTCCGAGAGCGACGGCCCCGCCTTCGTCTCGCCCTCACCCGCCAGGCCGCCGTCGCCGTCGATCGCGCGCGATAGGTCGCGGGCGATCGAGGCGATGACCTGCGGCAGCTGGATCGACTTTGCGATGTGATCGATGAAGACGACCAGCACCGCGACGTCCAGGACGACGAGCGCCATGCAGACCGTGACCGACAAGTGCGGCACGAAGGGACCGTGAGCGCCACCGCCGATCGAGACGAGCGCGAGGATCGAATAGACGAACGTCGCGACGAAGCTGCCGAGGGTGATCTGGGTGATCCAGTCGCGGATGAAGTTGCGAAGCATGCGCGGGCCAAACTGTGTCGAGGCGAGGGTCAGCGTGACGATCGTGATCGAGAAGACGAGCGTCACCACCGTAATCACCGCCGCCGCGATCGCCGTGAGGATCTGCCGGGCGGCGTCCGCATCGCCGCTGATCAGGAACGACGGCAGCTTCAGCTTGCCGTCGTAGGCCGCCCGATCGAGCGCATCGCTGCCGATGAAGAGCGCGACTGCGACGACGATGAGAACCGTCGGCACGAGCCAGAGGTTTGTTCGCAGCGCTTCGCGCCGCCAGGCCGACGGTAAGGGAAGCCGCGGGCTCATCGGGGCGCGGAGCGGCGCAGCGTGCGGTAACGCGGTTTTGCGAGGTGGATCTGGGAGCGAGGGTTGCGGTACATGGTTGGCGGGCAGCACAAGACGGTGCCGACCAGGCTTCCCGGCTCACCGCTTTCTACGATATCGGCCCGGACCGGCATCGAGTGCTCAGGCGGAGCGCAAGCCAAGCTCGCCTAGCGCCAGCGCGTCCACCGGCGCGGGCGCCCCGGTTAGCGGGTCGGCGCCGCTCGCCGTCTTGGGAAAGGCGATCACCTCGCGGATCGAGTCACGCCCGGCGATCATCGCGACGATCCGGTCGATGCCGAGCGCGATTCCGCCGTGCGGCGGCGCGCCGTAGCGCAGCGCGTCGAGCAGAAAGCCGAAGCGCGCCTGCGCCTCCGCGTCGCTGAGCCCGATCACCCTGAAAACCTCCTGCTGGATCTCCGGTGTGTTGATGCGGATCGAACCGCCGCCGAGCTCGACGCCGTCGCAGACGAGGTCGTAGGCACGCGCGAGGAGCGCGCCCGGATCGGAGAAGTCGAGCTCGCTTGCTCCGGCGGCGGGCGCCGGAGCGGTGAACGGGTGGTGCACCGCGGTGAAGCGCTCCTCGGTGTCGCTCCACTCGAACATCGGGAAGTCGGTGATCCAGACCACGTCGTGGCGATCCTGCGCGATCAGGCCGAAGCGCTCGCCGAGCTCGAGCCGCAGCGCACCGAGTGCCTGCGCCGCGACCTCCTCGCGGTCGGCGACGAAGAGCAGCAGGTCCCCCTCCGAAGCCCCAAGCTCGCGATTCACGGACTCGATCGCCTGCGTCGTGAAGAACTTGGCAAGACTGCCGCGCCACCCCCCATCCGCGGCATAGATCGGAGCGACCGCCTTCGCGCCAAACCGCTGGACGACCTCGTTGAGGCCCTCCTGCTCGGCGCGCGAGAGCTCGCGCGGGCCGGCGTTCAGCGCGCGCACGACGCCGCCCTCGGCGAACACGCCCTCGAAGACGCGGAACTCGCTGCCGCGCACTAGCGCCGAGACGTCGTGGAGCTCGAGACCAAAGCGCGTGTCGGGGCGGTCGATCCCGTAGCGCGCCATCGCCTCCGCGTGGGTCAGCCGCGGCCAGGGCGGCGCTGCGACGGCGAAGCCTCCCGTCTCGAAGACCGCTGCCATCACCCGCTCGGTCAGCGCGATCACCTCCGCCTCGCCGACGAACGACAGCTCGACATCGAGTTGCGTGAACTCGGGCTGGCGGTCGGCGCGCGAGTCCTCGTCGCGGAAGCAGCGCGCGATCTGGTAGTAGCGCTCGAAGCCGGCGAACATCAGCAGCTGCTTGAACAGCTGCGGCGACTGCGGCAGGGCGTAGAAGCTGCCGCGCTGG